>Ga0316205_10000403_pt1 | contig 83798 bp, 85 predicted proteins | sample 3monthpyrite_MG_FD_204941 | JGI IMG/M metagenome (GOLD analysis project Ga0316205, IMG submission 204941) | Microbial mat bacterial communities from mineral coupon in-situ incubated in ocean water Damariscotta River, Maine, United States -... | ecosystem: Environmental > Aquatic > Marine >...
TTGCCGACACGGTAAACCAGCCAATTGTTGTAACTGTCAAAATACCACTGATAACTAAGTATATCGGCAGGGTCGGGCTCATCTTTAATGCCAATGTAGTTATCAGGCTTTTCGGACAACCAATCCATTGGGTTGCTGTCAGCCATACCGGGTAACTCAGATACCTTTCCTGAGCTAATCTTCTTAGCGACTTGAATACCCATGGCGCTCCGTAGCGCACCGATTATTTGTGCCATCGCCGTTCGCTCGGCTTCAACTTTTAATATCAGGAAACGATCAATCGCAAAGGAAAATAAAACACTGATAATGATGATGACCAGTATTAGTTCCAGAAACGAAAAACCATGCTGTCTATCCAAGTTTAGATGCCTTTTCAGTAAATACAATGACTTAAGTTAAAATGCGTACGATTATAATAATATTTACCGGTTTCTGTACGCCCCAGCGAGATCCCACATGGGCAGAAAAACCCCCAAAGCGAGGATAAAGACCATAATACCGATAGCGACAATGAGAATGGGCTCTATTGCGGCACTGAGGTTTTTAAGGTCGTAGTCCACTTCGCGCTCATAATATTCAGCGACTTCTTGTAATAACTCATCAACCGCACCGGTTTCCTCGCCCACCGACATCATTTGTAAAACCAGCGGTGTGAATAAGTTGGTCGCAGCAGCTGTACGCGTCAGGGTGTCGCCTCGTTCGATACCGTTACGCATGTCTAAAATACGTTCTGAGATATAACTATTATCGGCAGCGCGCGATACCACGGTCATGGTTTGAATAAGCGGTACACCAGCACGGGTAGCCATTGCAAAGGAACGCGAAAATCGTGCGAGTAAAGAACGGTTAATAATACTGCCAACGATTGGTAGACGTAGTTTATATTTATCCCACTTATAGCGGCCAGCATCAGTACGTACATACATATTAATGCTAACAACAGTAAGAATAAGACCCGCTAGAAGAAAGGGCCAGTTTTCAACGGTAAATTTGGAAGTCGCGATAAGAAATTTTGTTGCCCAAGGTAGCTCAGCATTGAGACCCGCATAAACTTTTGCAAACGCGGGAATAACAAATAAGTTTATGACGGCGATAGCCGCGCCAATGGCCACCATTACTATCATGGGATAGCGCAAAGCGGCTTTAATACGATCACGCGTACCTTTTTCTAATTCGAGATATTCGGAAATTTGTAAAAAAGAGTCATCAAGCCGACCGGTATTTTCACCGACCTGAATCATGCTGACATAAAGGTGGCTGAATATTTTTGAAAAAGTGGACATTGCAGCCGAAAGTTCACGACCAGATTCCAATTCTTCAACAATGGTTTTAAGTGCACTTTTTAACGATAAGTTTTGTGAAGATTCAGCAAGACTGGTGATAGAACGGGTAATCGGAACACCTGCTTTCATTAAGGTGTACATTTGTCGGCTGAATAAAATTAGTTCATCAAGGCCAACTTTTTTTCCAAAAGGATTACTAAAGGTAATTTCACTTGGCTTGCTCTGTGCCTGTTCAGAAATATCAATGGGTGTAATACCACTATTGAGTAATTGGCTGGCGACAGCGTCTGCACTATTGGCGTCAATATTTCCTTCGATTGAATCGCCTCGATTGGTACGTCCCTTATATACAAAAGTGGCCATAATCAGACTTCTGTTTGTAAACCATCAGGATCAATATCGATTTCAGAGGGCGGTGTCTCTGGTGTATCTACATCGACCTCTATTGTATTATCACCGGAAATTCGCATCGCTTCTGAAATTGTTGAAACACCTTGTTGGGCTAAATCCATAACAGATAAAACTAAGGGTCTGAATGAGGATTGATTTTCAGCGGCAAGGTTAAACGCGGCCGCATCATTTTTGCGTAGTGCATCAGCGAGGTTATTATTGATTTCAAGCAATTCATAGACACCGATACGACCGTGAAAACCAGTATTATTACAGTGTGGGCAGCCAGCACCCCGTCTGAATTGAATTTTATCTGTCTTATCACCGATGATTTGTTGTGCCCATGCCCATTCGTGGGTACTGAGTTTATAGTCTTGAATGCAGCTTTCACAAATGCGACGCACTAGGCGTTGTGCAAGCACAGCATCAAGCGCTGAAGCAACTAGATAGCCTTCAGCACCCATATCAAGTAAACGTAGTGCCGTACTAATGGCGTCGTTAGTGTGCAGGGTTGATAAAACCAAGTGGCCTGTCATGGCTGCTCGCAAGCCCATTTCAACTGTTTCGTGATCACGCATTTCGCCGACCAGAACGATGTCAGGATCTTGTCGTAAAGCAGTTCTTAGAACGCGGGCAAAGGTAAGACCAATTTGTGTTTTAACTTGTACCTGATTAATGCGCGGAAGTCGATATTCAACAGGATCCTCGACAGTAATAATTTTAGTTTCAGGTTTATTTAAAAGATTTAACGCAGAATATAAGGTGGTTGTTTTACCACTACCCGTTGGTCCGGTAACGAGTACCAAGCCATGTGGACGGGTAATAATCTTTTTAAAACGATCTCGGATATCAGTAGGCATACCAAGCAGATCTAAGTCGAGTAAACCTTGCGATTGATCGAGGAGTCGCATAACCACGGACTCACCATTTTGAATCGGCATGGTTGAAAGTCGTACATCGATACTTTTACCACTAACACCGATATTGAAACGCCCATCTTGTGGCAAACGCCGTTCAGAAATATTAAGACTGGCCATGAGTTTTAAGCGCGAAACTAACGCGGTGGCAATGCGTGATTCTTTCATAACGGTTTCATGCAACACGCCATCTATACGTTGGCGTATCCTAAGCGCATTTTCGTCCGGTTCGATATGAATATCTGACGCACCAACCTGCACAGCATCTTCAAATAATGATTGTAGTAATTTAACCACTGGCGCATCAGCAACATCAGTCGTGTCACCGAGTTGACTAATATCGAAGTCGTTGGCAGACAGTTCTTCGCCCAGTTCTTCGGCGAAAGCCGAAATATCATCAGTACGGCGATAGACCGTATCAATGGTTTTAAGTAAATCTGCTTCACGAACCAGTGCTTGGCGAATTGGACGCTTAAGAATATTTGCAATTTCATCGTAACCGAAAATATCGGTAGGGTCAGCCATGCCGACTAGGACGTCATCACCGGTCGAATCTAAAGTAATTGCACGATAGCGGCGCGCATAGGTTTCAGGGAGTAGGCGCACGACATCTGCGGAATATTTGTAGTATTTTAAATCAATAAAAGGAATGCGTAATTGGCGCGAGAGGAAGTCGAGCATTCTATCTTCATCGATAAAACCCTCTTCGATTAAGACCTTGCCTAATTTGCGACCACTGGTTTTCTGCGCTGCAAGCGCCTGCATAAGCTCACTTTCAGAGATAACCTTGTGTTCGACAAGGAGATCACCAAGGCGAATCTTTTTTTTAACTTGTGACACAGCTGGCCTAGCCCCTCGTTTCACATGCTACCTACAAGATTTACGCAAATATTAAATAAATTCAAGCAGTTTAAAGCATTGTATGAATAACATTATTAAATATAGAGTGATATTAGAGGTAAGTATCGTCATCTTGACGTTATTCATAAGTTTTTTAAGGGAATATTTGCTAAGCCATTGTTTTTATTCATTTTAAAGATTTGTCTCTGTGTACAGTAATAAAATATATCAGACATTACTTAAGTAAATAGAAGTAGGACCGATAAGTTTACTAGCAAAAGCAGAGTGCTTTTATTTATTAATTGGGGTCATTTATGTTCAATTTTGGATTAAAACAAAAACTCGCCGATCAAGAAAAATTAACGCAGTCCGCTGTTTCTGAGCGTGACGGCTTGTTAGCTAAAATTGAGGCGCTTGAAGCTGAGAAGCAGCAATTACAGTCTGAAATGGCATCAGCAAAAAACGGTTTTGACCACCAACAAAAAGTGAATGATATATGGCTTGGTTCATCGGGAATTGTAGATGCGATACGAGATGATATTGCCTTAGCCTCCAGTGAGTTAATTGCTCATCGAGATAATTTTAAATCAACCGAACAGCTATTTGATCAGACCATGGATTTACTTTCGGTGACCAGTTCAGAGATAAACACCATTAACTCCGATACAACCGAATTATCAGGATCCGTTAATCACCTTAAATCTGTGACCGTAGGCATTAATAGTTTTGTTGATATGATTCGTGGTATTTCAGAGCAAACCAACTTATTGGCGTTGAATGCTGCAATTGAAGCGGCTCGAGCTGGTGAGCAAGGGCGAGGCTTCGCAGTCGTCGCGGATGAAGTGCGTACCTTGGCGCAGCGATCAGCAGAAGCAACTAATGAAATTTCTACATTGATTGATCAAGTAAATAACGAAATGGATACGGTCGTACAAGATATTGATCATGTCAGTGATATCAGTAATAAGGTGCATGAAAATACAGCATCAATCGAAAACACCACTCAACGTATTGTCAATATGGCGAAAGACATGAGTGCGATTATTGCCAAGTCATCCGATAGTGCCTTTATTCAAACAGTGAAAATGGATCATATTGCGTGGAAGCTTGATGTTTATAAAGTTCTGCAAGGCCAGTCTGATAAAACCATTGAAGAATTTAAGGATCACACAATGTGTCGTCTTGGTAAATGGTATTACGAAGGCGAAGGTTCTACAAAGCACGCAGCTAAGAGTACTTTCCGTAGTCTTGAAAAACCACATATGTATGTTCATACCAACGGTATTGATGCCTTGCAGGCTATTTCAGATGGTGACAACGATGAAGTCATTAGATGTTTAGCGGGAATGGAAGATGCAAGTGTCCAGGTTGCGGATTTGCTAACATCACTTTCAGCTGAAATGAATTCAAATATACACTTCACCGCAAATAAAAAAAATGAAGCGTCATAATTATTTAATTTAATACGACTATTATAGGGTTAACGAACGGCGCATGATTGCGCCGTTTCTATTATTGCTTAGATGTGTATATAGTATTGGATGACAAAAAATAAAATCAATTTAATGTCTGTGTTGAGGACTTGGGGCACAGCATCTTTTAATAACGATTTAACTAACGAGATTATGTTGCTTAAAGTCGGCGCGTTGCCTTTGCAGCAGTGTTTAGTGCAAGGTGATATGGCATCAGAACACGCGAGTAAAATAACCGTATTAAGCAGTAAGGAAAATGAAACAGAGCTTGTTGTTAATTTAGCAGTGTACTTTACTGAAATTATAAGCGGCTGTAGTTGTGGTGATGATCCAGCAATACTAAATGGTTATTGTGAGATGCAGTTAAACATTAATAAAGTTAGCGGTGATGCAGGGTTTCGCGTCGCAGATTAATTTCCACAAGCAGGTGGATTAGGGTTCATATCAAGTGTGCCAATAAGGTCATTGACCGACTTTAATTTATGCTTAATCAAGTAATCAGTAATCCCTTGGTTAATCGTTTTACAAGCCAGCGGTTCATAAAACAATGCCGTTCCAACACCAATTCCGGTTGCCCCAGCAATTAAAAACTCAATGGCATCATTGGCAGAACAAATACCACCTTGGCCTATAATTGGAATGCCGTGAGGCTTAGCAACTTGTGAAACCTGGTGCACTTTTAGCAGTGCGATAGGTTTAATGGCCGGGCCAGATAAACCGCCTTGTCCATTACCAATAATTGGTCGACGCTCATCTATGTCAATCGCCATGCCCATAAGGGTATTAATCACAGCAAGCCCATCGGTGCCTGCTTCAATACAGCCTTTTGCATTACCTGCAATATCGGTTTGATTTGGCGATAATTTAGTGATGATAGGTTTTGAGGTATTGGCACGACAGGCTTCAACGACCCGACGTGACATGTCTGGATCATTACCAAAGGCAACGCCGCCCTCTTTAACGTTCGGACAGGAGATATTAATTTCCATGGCATCAATTGGCGAGTCATCAAATAAGCGGACAACTTCGGCATATTCTTCGATGGTTGAACCAGATACATTCGCTATGTAACGTGTTTCTGTAAAATCCAGAGTTGGTAAAATTGTCTTGATAACATGTGGCGTGCCAGGATTTTGTAATCCAATCGCATTTAACATGCCGGCCGGTGTTTCATAAACACGATGTGGGATATTACCGAGACGTGGTTCGAGTGTTGTGCCTTTTAGGCAGACAGCACCGACATCGGCATTGGAATAGCCTTCAACACGGGTATATTCATGTCCAAAACCAACACAGCCAGATAGCAGTACGAGTGGTGTATTAAATTTGAGACCACAAAAGTCGACAGTTAAAGGATTCATGCTGTTATTATATCTTGAATAAGGTGCTGGCATAAAGTCATCATTACAAAATAGCGTGTTTGCGGTTGGCCATGTCTTCCCTCCTTAGGGGTTCGCTGCGCTGCACCAATGCGTCGGTAAGACATGGCCAACCGTAAACGGCCAGAGAGACTTTCATAATAATGTTTCACATAGTGTTATTTGAACCAGAGATCCCCCCCAACACAGGTAACGTGATGCGGTTATGTGCCAACACGGGTATGGCGCTTCATCTTATTCATCCGTTAGGTTTTGTGTTGGATGATAAGAAACTCCGTCGAGCGGGGATGGATTATCGTGATATCGCCACCGTGACGGAGCACGATAGCTTAAAAGATTTTATTAATGCGGTTGAGCCTAAGCGGATATTTGCTTGCACCACTAAGGGCACAAAAAATTATGCTGAGGTTGCTTATAAACCGGGTGATGCGTTGTTATTTGGACCGGAAACACGGGGATTACCGTCAGAGGTGCTCGATAGTTTACCTGCGGAGCAGCGTTTACGTGTACCGATGCAGCCAGATTCTCGTAGTTTGAATTTATCGAATACTGTTGCGGTGATGTTGTATGAAGCATGGCGACAACAGGACTTTGGTGGTGCTAAGTAGTTTTTATTCAGCCTTTCGACTGCGTAGTAGTAAATCGGTAACCGCTTGTTTGGCGGGTAAGCCTTCATAGATGATGCGGTAAACCTGCTCACAGATGGGCATATCTACGTTATGTTTGGTAGCAAACTCATGAACAACTTTTGCTGTTAATGCACCTTCAACAACTTGGTCAATGTCTGCGAAAGCCTGCTCAGGCGTTAAACCAGCGGCAAGTGCTTTACCAAAGCGGCGGTTACGCGATTGATCATCAGTACAAGTGAGGACTAAATCGCCAAGCCCAGCGAGCCCCATGAACGTGGTCGCTTCTGCATTAAGAACACTGCCAAGCCGAGACATTTCAGCAAGACCTCGAGTTATAAGTGCGCTGCGTGTGTTGGCACCAAAATCAAGTCCGTCAGCAATGCCTGCGGCAATGGCGAGTACGTTTTTAACAGCGCCGCCGACTTGTACGCCGATCACATCACTGCAGGTATAGGCGCGAAAAGTGTCGGTGTGTAAACGGTTTGCAAGTTGATGTGAAAACGCATCATCGTTTGATGCAATGGTGATGGCAGCGGGTAAACCGTTTGCGACTTCAGTGGCAAAGGTTGGCCCTGATACAACGGCAAAAGGAGTATCGTTTCCAAGTTCGTCAATTAATACCTGACTAAGTAGCTTATGAGAATCAGCTTCAAGGCCTTTACTTGCCCAGGCTATTTTGTGTTTTGGTTGAATGTATTTAGAAATACTTTGCAGTGTTTTACGAAAGGCATGGCTGGGTACAGCGACTAAAATTATTTCGTTATTTTTTATGCATTGCTCGAGATCAGGTTCAATAGTGAGCGTATCTGGAAAACTAATATCGGGTAAGTAACGTTGATTGCTTCGCTGGGTTTGAAGTTGTTGTAAGTGCTTTTTATTATGCGCCCAAAGTTGGCAGGATTTGCTTTGTTGTGCGAGCAGAATCGCAAGGGCTGTTCCCCACGACCCGGCTCCTAGAACGCAAATACTGCCTGTGTTCATATTATTCCTTTAGGGTTACTGAACGGTAGCGCCTTCTGCTTTTTGTTGTTCCAATTTTTGTTGCAACAGCGCATCGAAGTTTACCGGTGCAAGTAATAACTGCGGGAAACCACCTTTAGCAACGACATCGGAAATAGCTTCTCTAATGTATGGGAACAATAAGTTTGGACAATAACTACCTAACATATAAGTTTTGTCTTCATCGGCGAAGTTTTTCAAATTAAAAATGCCGGCGTATTGTACTTCTGCAAGATAGGCAGTTGTTTCTTCATTAAGTTTAGCCGTCACCGTAATGCTTAATATAACTTCATAAACTTCTTCATCAAGTAGGCTTGAAGAACTTTGTAAGTTTAGATTTACATTTGGCTGCCAATCTTTTTCAAGAAAAATATTGGGCGCATTTGGCGATTCAAAAGAGATATCTTTAACAAATATTTTTTGGATCGCAAAAACTTGTTCTTTATCATTAGTGTCAGTCATAATATTATTCGCAATAGTTTAAAGGGTTAAATTAGTTAATGCCGAGTAATGGATCAAGCTCATCATCAATGTCGAGCTCGGCCATATCATCAAAGCCACCGATGTGGCGATCATCAATAAAAATCTGTGGCACGCTAGTGCGTCCATTTGATTTTGATTCCATTTCGCCGCGACGTTCAGGTGTTTGATCTAAACCAATGTATTCATAGTTGACGCCCTTTTTGTCAAGCATCATACGTGCACGTATGCAGTAAGGGCAGGAAGAAGTTCCATAAACAATTACTTCAGGCATAGTAGTCTCTTGTTAAAAATTTTAATTAAAATTAATAGGGGGTTATTTTTTGCTAACAGGCATGCTGGCATTTTGCCAAGCGACCAAACCGCCCTTAAGGTTAAAGACATTTTCAAAACCATTTTTACGCAGTAAGCCACAAATACTGCTTGAGCGTGCACCACTTCGGCAGCTCACAATAATTGGCGATGACTTATGCTTTTGTAATTTTGAAAGTTGGTCTTTAACTTTCCCCATAGGGATGTGAATTGAATTGATAATGTGACCATCAGCAAATTCTTTATCTTCACGTACGTCAACCACAATGGCTTTTTCATGATTGATTAAGCGAGTAGTTTCAGCTGGACCGACTTGCTTAATACCTCGAAGTGCATCAAGAAATGTACTACCAAAAAGTAATGCAATGATAATGACAAGTGCAGTAAATAAATCCCAATGATTAGAGATGAATGTTAGTAGTTGTTCCATATCTTAAATGTCTATTTGGATAAGTTCGGTTAAATTTAATAAATTATTGTTTACTACTCAATGAATGCGGGCAGTAAAGGCGAACAATAATTGGATGTAGCTTATATAGGTGTGTGGCAAAACACTTCGCGCATCATACTGATTAAACGTAAGGTGCGTTCATCACCAACACGATAGTAAACACGGTTAGCATCTTTTCGTGAAGCCAAGATGCCCTTGTCGCGCAGGATGGCAAGATGCTGTGAGATGTTACTTTGAGATGTGCCCACATGTTCAACGATATCTTGAACGCTTATCTCTTGATCCCCTAAGGTACAGAGAATTTTTAATCTAAGGGGATGTGACATTGCTTTAAGTGAGCGCGAGGCGCGGTCGATATCTTCGTCCCGTGAAATGAGAATATTATCAAGTGCGACCATATTCATACTGACTACCCTATCTGTGATTGCTGACACTGCGATGCGGTAAAGCACCCAACTGATATGACCATAGTTTCATATGTTCATATATAATAAAAAGATTATACAATAATGTACTGCTTGAAAAGCATTTTGTCATCAACTTTAGTGGGGATTACTACAAAGTCGCTGTGATATACTGAAAAAACGACGCAAATATGACATTTTGACTTAGTCTAAAAGATATAAATTTGCTTCATTTATAGGTAGAATAGCATCCCCGATATTAACTATTTGGAAATAAGTCATTGATTCCTAAAACAATGTTGCTCCTTATCCTCGATGGGTGGGGGTACAGTGAAAATTCAGAAGCCAACGCGGTCAATATGGCTAATAAGCCGGTTTGGAATAATTTGTGGAAAACACGCCCACATACATTGATCCGTGGTTCAGGCGCAGATGTCGGTTTACCTGCAGAGCAAATGGGTAATTCAGAGGTGGGACACCTTAATTTGGGTGCCGGGCGTGTGGTTTATCAGGAGTTTACGCGTGTTTCTCGCGCCATTAAGACCGGCTCATTCTTCACCAACCAGACATTAACTGACGCGGTCGACTTAGCCGTTAAATCAGAAAAAGCCGTGCATGTTCTGGGTCTGCTATCCGATGGCGGCGTGCACAGTCACGAAGAGCATATTCAAGCCATTATTAGACTGGCAGTAGAGCGTGGCGCAGATAAGGTTTATTTGCATGCGTTTTTTGACGGTAGAGATACTGCACCTAAAAGTGCAGCCGCGTCTATTCGCGCTATGGAAGATGTTTTTGCGGAAGTGGGTAATGGTCGGTTTGCATCAGTGGTTGGCCGTTACTACGCAATGGATCGAGATCACCGCTGGCCACGTATTCAAGCTGCATATGATGTAATGACGCAGGGTAAAGCAGAGTTTACTGCGACCAGTGCTTTATCTGCATTAGAGCAAGCGTATGCGCGTGATGAAAATGATGAATTTGTACAAGCAACAGCGATAGTGCCAGAGGGCCATTCACCTGTAAAAATAGAAGATGGCGATGTGCTTATTTTCATGAACTTCCGTTCGGATCGTGCACGCCAAATAACACGCCCTTTTATTGAAAAAGATTTTGACGGTTTTGAACGAGACGTTGCGCCAAAATTGGGAAGCTTTGTTTGTTTGACTGAATATAAACATGATTTCGAAGTGCCCGTTGCCTTCCCGCCAGAGCGTTTGAATAATGTGCTTGGCGAATACTTATCAAGTTTAGGCATGCGACAGTTACGCATTGCTGAAACAGAGAAGTATGCACACGTAACGTTCTTCTTTAATGGTGGTGAAGAAGAACCGTTTGAAGGCGAAGATCGTATTTTGATTGATTCACCGAATGTCGCGACTTACGATTTGCAACCAGAAATGTGTGCGCCTGAACTAACGGATAAATTAGTCACAGCAATCGAAAGTGGTAAATACGATGTCATTATTTGTAATTATGCAAATCCGGACATGGTAGGCCATACAGGTAAGCTCGAACCCACAATTAAAGCGATTGAAGCGCTAGATGTTTGCATCGAACGAATATGTGGCGCGCTGGATAAGACCGGTAGCGAAATGCTGATGACAGCTGATCATGGCAATGCTGAAATGATGGTAAACCCAGAAACGGGTCAACCTCATACGGCGCATACGATGAACCCTGTGCCATTAATTTATTACAGTAAGCGTGCAGCAAAATTTATTGTTGATGGCGGCACTTTATCGGACATCGCGCCGACGATGCTTTACCTTATGGGTCTACAGCCACCGTATGAAATGAATGGTAAGCAACTTATCGAAATAGATGTGGAACAACAAGACGCGTGAAAATGTTAAACCATAACTTGAATGGTCGAGTTGTGTATGGTTTAACAAGCGTTACTATTTCCTTAATATTAGGTTTTTTATTTTTTGCGATGCCAATGCAGGTTCAAGCAGAACCTGATGTTGTGTTGCAACAGAAAAAGCTCGATGAACTACGCCTTCGAATTGAAAAAATCCAAACTAAGCTTGCTAGACAAAAAGATAAGCATAGCCAATTACGCAGTCAGTTAAAAAAATCTGAAAAGAAAATTGGTAGAGTTAATCGAAAATTAAAAACGATTAATAAAGAATTACGTAAACAACAAAAACAATTAAGCGAACTTAATAAACAAAAGCAAGATTTAAATACGTCGCTTAATCAGCAGCGCAGTGCTTTGGCTGGTCAGATCCGTACATCCTATGCAATTGGTAGACAAGAGTATTTAAAGTTATTACTAAATCAGAAAGATCCAGCTGTAATGGGTCGTACGTTAGTTTTATATGATTATTTAAATCGAGCACGAACTAACCGCATAGCAGAAATAGCAGATCAAGTTATTGAGCTTAATGAAGTTGAACAACAAATTAATTTGCAAACTGCAAAATTAAATAAAACTAAACAAAAACACTTAGAACAAAAGCAAGCGCTAAAACAAAATCTAAACGATCGATCCATTGTGTTAGATGCGTTAAATAAAAAAATTAATACACGTAAGCAGAAATTAGCGCAGGCACAAACAGACGCGAAGCAACTCGAAGACTTAATGCAAGGCTTGCGGCGAGCCTTGGCAGATGTCCCAACAAATGCAGGCGTAAGGAAGTCTTTTCAAAGCCAAAAAGGTCGCTATCGTTTACCTGTAAAAGGTCGTGTGAGTTCTCGATATGGCAGTCGCCGTGGTAGCACAGGGTTACGCTGGCAAGGCGTGATCATTAGAGCAAAGCAAGGCACGAGTGTCCGGAGCATTTCACATGGGCGAGTTGCGTTTGCAGATTGGTTACGTGGTTTTGGCTTAATGGTTATCGTGGATCATGGACAAGGTTATATGAGCTTGTATGGTCATAATGACAGTCTTTATGTAGAAGCCGGTGACTGGATCGAAGTCGGTGATGAAATCGCAGCCGTTGGGCGCAGCGGAGGCAGAAAGAAACCTGCGTTATATTTTGAAATCCGCCACAATGGCAAACCTACAAACCCGATGCGCTGGGTTAAAAGGAACTGAAAGCTATCCACGGTGTTCAAAACAAAATAAACTGGTAATAACTTGTATATCCGGTGATTATCGAAAATACTTACACTTTATGTATCTGCACGGAGCAGTGAATGAACAATTTTAATCGTAACTTCTTGATTTTATTCGTTGGATTGATTCTAGGCATTGGCATATCGCTGGGCCGTATAGGTCTAGCAGAGCGTTCAACAGCAGAATTAGCCCCATTACCTCTTGAGGATTTACGAGTCTTCACTGAAGTTTTTGAAAAAGTTAAAAACGACTATGTTGAAACACGTACGGATAAACAGCTTATTGAATACGCGATTGGCGGCATGTTATCGAGCCTTGACCCACATTCAGCCTTTTTAAATGTAGAAGATTTTACTGAGCTACAGGTTGGTACATCCGGTCAATTTGGTGGTTTGGGTATTGAAATCAGCATGGAAGATGGTTTTGTAAAAGTAGTTACGCCTATTGATGACACCCCCGCAGAGCGTGCCGGCATGAAGGCGGGTGATTTAATTATTCGCTTGGATGAAAAGACAGTAAAGGGAATGTCGCTGAGTGACGCCGTAAAAGTAATGCGTGGCGAACCTGGTTCAGACATTGTTTTAACAGTTGTCCGTGAAGGTGAAGATAAGCCATTAAAGTTCACGATTACTCGAGCAATCATTAAAGTAACAAGCGTTAAATCGCGAAGCCTTGATAAAGGTTATGGTTATGTACGTATTACACAATTCCAAAGTCGTACAGGCGATAATTTAGCCGAAGCAATCAGCAAATTAAAAGATGAAAATGGCGAGCTAAAAGGGCTGGTTCTGGATTTACGTAATAATCCAGGTGGCGTATTGAATGCGGCAGTGTCTGTATCGGATGCCTTCATTGATAAAGGTTTAATTGTTTACACAGAAGGCCGAACTGGTGACTCGGATAATAAGTTTCATGCAACTGCAGGAGATTTAATTAAAGGCGCACCCCTCATTGTATTAGTTAATGGTGGTTCTGCATCGGCATCGGAAATTGTTGCTGGTGCTTTACAAGATCATCACCGCGCAGTTATTTTGGGCACTCAGAGTTTTGGTAAAGGATCAGTGCAAACTATTTTACCAATGAACAACGGAACAGCGGTAAAAATCACAACAGCGCTTTATTACACGCCAAACGGCAGATCAATTCAGGCTGAAGGGATAATCCCAGATATTAAAGTTGAATCACTAAAAATAGCTCATACTGAGAAAAAGCTTGAGCGAATTAAAGAAGCAGATTTGTCGGGACACTTGGATAACGGCAACGGTAAAAAAGAAAAGAAAAAGTCAAAATCAGCTGATAAGGAAGATATCCCGCTTTCAGAAAAAGACTTTCAACTTTATGAAGCGCTTAACCTTCTTAAAGGTATGAATATATTACACTCTCGCATGTCACAGCGATAAGAGCTTGTGTCTAGCGCCAGAATAGTTCTTTGTTGTTTTTTATTATTCTGGCAGCTAGCTGCGCAGGCGCAGCGGCCGATGATTGCGATCATCATTGATGACCTAGGTAACAAGAGTAGTGATATTGCAGCAATTGAATTACCCGGAGCAGTGGCCTGTGCATTTCTTCCGCATACCCCTCATACACAGCGATTAGCTAAACTAGCACACGCAAATAATAAAGAAGTCATGTTGCATGCACCGATGCAGTCTATGCATGACGATAAGAAGTTAGGCCCAGGTAGCTTAACGTTAGACATGACAGAGCCTGAGTTCCTTAAAACACTTCAAGAAGATTTAGCCTCTATTCCCCATGTTCAAGGGGTTAATAATCATATGGGCAGTTTACTTACGCGACATCCCGGGCATATGCTTTGGTTAATGCAGGAAATAAACCGACATGGTGATTTGTTTTTTGTCGACAGTCGAACCACTAAACACAGTGTTGCAAGAATGGTTGCGAATGAAAATCATGTGCCAAGCATGACCCGCGATGTTTTCTTGGATGCTAAAGACAATGCGGCATTTGTTGAAAAACAATTTGATAGGTTACTTAAAATTGCGCGGACACATGGTTCTGCCTTGGCCATTGGTCACCCTTATCCCGATACAATGAAAGTACTAAAGAAACGGCTGCAACAACTTGAGTCAGAGAAAGTGGATTTAGTTCCCGTCTCAACACTGCTTAAATACCGCCAAGGAAAAGCAAAATGGCAAGTGTCCTTGTCCCGCTAGCACAGGGCTGTGAAGAACTTGAAGCCATTACTGTCATTGATTTGCTACGCCGTGCTGGCATTGATGTTACGAGTGCAGGGCTAGATAAACAAAACGTCACAGCAAGTCGAGGCGTTGTGCTTGTGCCTGATACCGATTTAGAGACAGCCTTACAAAAACAATACGACATGATTGTATTGCCCGGTGGCCTACCCGGTGCCGATCATCTAGATAATGATAAGCGACTCCGCGAACGGTTAATAAAAATGGTCAGTGAAGGTAAATATGTCGCTGCTATTTGTGCTGCGCCAAAAGTGTTGGCGAGCGCAGGTCTTTTAGAAAACAAAAAAGCCACGTGTTATCCCGGCGTATTAGATGCCTTGGGCGTTACCTCTGAGTTGTCTGCGGTAGTAGAAGACGGAAATATTATTACTTCACGTGGTCCCGGCACCGCAATGGACTTCGCTTTAAGTTTGATAGAAAAATTATCCGGTAAAGCAAAACGCGACGAGGTTGAAAAGGGGTTGGTAAGGTAGCCTGCGGCTAGTCTTTGTCAGATGGCCAAGCAGCAAGTAGTATCAACGCACCAACGCCACCAAGCACCCAGCTGAGCAGCGGTGCATCGTATACAATGGTCGGTGCTCGACCGTCCAGCGCAAGAATTATAGATGCCGAGATAATCAATGATGCGCCTGCAATCGTGGCGAAGTTACGGTAGCTGCTTAGACGTAGGTCACGTCGTAGTTTTTCCAGCTCTTCAGATTTCCACTTGATTTCAAGTTTACCGTGCTGAGCTTTATCGAGCACTTCGTGCAAGAGTAATGGCAGTTCTGGTAATTTTTCAGCCATTAATGGTGCATTCTTCTTAAGAGACTTAAGCAGCCCACGGACACCTAGGTGCTCGTTCATCCAGCGCTCTAGGAAAGGTTTAGCGGTCTGCCATAAGTCTAGATCAGGGTATATCTGACGGCCAAGGCCTTCAATGTTGAGCAAGGTCTTTTGGAGTAGGACAAGCTGTGGTTGGACCGGCATATCAAAACGACGTGCAGTTTGAAATAATCGTAGTAACAAATTACCAAACGAGATGTCTTTTAAAGGGCGTTCAAAGATAGGCTCGCAGACGCTGCGAATTGCTGACTCAAATTCTTCAACACGGGTTGTTTTAGGTACCCAACCAGATTCTACATGCAGCTCAGCAACGCGATGGTAATCGCGATTAAAGAAAGCAAGGAAGTTCTCGGCTAAGTAACGTTGGTCATCATGGCTCAATGTACCCATGATGCCAAAGTCGATAGCGATGTATTGGCCGCTGTCTGCAACAAAGACATTCCCCGGATGCATATCCGCATGGAAGAAATTATGTTTAAAAACTTGAGTGAAGAAAATTTCTACACCGCGTTCAGATAGTAACTTTAAATCAATGCCTTGTTTTTTAAGGCTGTTAACATCACTAACAGGATGGCCATGAATGCGTTCCATGACCATGACATTTTTGCGTGTCAGTGACCAATATACCTCGGGGACATAAAGATCATTTGAATCGCGGAAATTACGTTTTAATTGAGATGCATTAGCTGCTTCACGCATTAGATCAAGTTCATCGAGGATGGTGTGTTTGTAATCCTCAACGATTTCACAAGGGCGTAAACGCTTACCATCTGCCCAGAAACGTTCGGCCAGTCTCGCCATAATATTAAGAATGATTAAATCACGACGAATAATTTTTTCGACATTGGGGCGAAGCACTTTAATAATGACTTCATCACCATTGGGTAAGGTTGCTGCATGTACCTGTGCGATGGATGCGGATGCCAATGGTTGCGCACTAAACTGGCTGAAAATATTTTCAATTTTATCGCCATAAGCTTTTTCAATAATATCGCGCGCTTGCTGATTCGGGAACGGTGGCACATTGTCCTGAAGTTTGGCGAGTTCGTCAGCGATATCATCTGGGAGAAGATCTCGCCGTGTAGAGAGTATTTGTCCAAACTTAACAAAGATAGGCCCGAGGTCTTCAAGCGCTAAACGAATCCGTTCGCCGCGTGGAGCATCAATACGACGTAACCAATTCCAAGGTAATAGTAGGTTAAGGTAGCGCAGTGGCCTAAAAAGATGTGTCGCAAATATAAATTCATCCAGACCGTGACGCGTCAGCACAAAGTTAATATAGATAAGACGAAAAATTTGTTTAAACCCTGACATGATGGTTCGCCTATGCTTTTGTCGTTTGTTCGTAGCGGTCTAGGCGCACCGAGAAACGTTCGATGTCAGAACGGAGTGTATCCACGTCATCTAAAAAATGATTAAGATCTTCTTGATCGGGTAATAAATTAGCTTCATATAAAAGGTATTCAGATAAATCGGCATGCAAAGATGATTGGCTATTACTCGCCCAATTAAAAAGACCCCGCACGCCACGGCCTATTTGATGAGCAACGGCATCGCCAACAAAGCTTGAGAGATGTTCTTCCCAATCAATGTCTGCACCGGAGAGAATATCTTGTAAGGCTTGCGCAGCTTCTAGGTCGCCGCTGATTTTCATCTGCCCTGCAAACAGCGCCTTGTCAGCATTTTTTTGTACAGCCATTTGTGCCAGTGCAAGTGGTGTCGCACTGATTGTTGCATCGGGTGTTTCATCGGCAAAGCTGCGAACACTGAGGCGGTCATTGTCGCGAAGAAAGTACAGACTCATGTTTAAGCCGCGTAATTCGATGGCGACCAATTTATCGCCAAGTAGATCTAATTTTGTGGCGAGATTGTCACCTAATTGAAGATAGGCATTAACGGCCTTATCGATGGCAATAATCAACGGTACAGGAACATGCATTAGAGCTTGTAACCTTTATGCAAGGCCACCACGCCACCCGTGAGGTTGTAGTACTCACAACGTTCAAAACCTGCATCTTCCATCATGGCTTTTAAGGTGTTTTGATCTGGGTGCATACGAATTGATTCGGCTAGGTATCGATAGCTGTCACTGTCGTTGGCAACCAGCTTACCCATGAGTGGCAATAGTTTGAATGAGTAAACATCGTAAATTTTGCTTAAGCCGGGCACGACTGGTTTTGAGAATTCCAGCACCAGCAATTTCCCACCGGGTTTGAGGACGCGGTACATGGCACGCAGTGCCTTGTCTTTGTCAGTAACATTGCGCAGACCAAAGCCAATGGTAATGCAGTCAAAGCTGTTATCAGGGAATGGCAGCGATTCAGCATTTGCCTGCACGTAGTCAATATTGCCAACATAGCCGCGATCAGTGAGGTTTTCTCGCCCGACACCCAGCATACTGCCGTTAATGTCGCTAATAATAACGCTGCCCGTCGGCCCGACTCGATCAGCCATCAGCGCAGTTAAATCACCGGTACCACCGGCAATGTCCAAGGCATGTTGTCCTGGGCGTAAGGCACTGACTTCTATAGTAAAACGTTTCCAGAGACGGTGAATACCGAATGACATTAAATCATTCATTACATCGTATTGTTTGGCCACAGAATGGAACACACCTGCGACACGCTGCTGTTTTTCAGCTGTATCGACTTGCTCGAAGCCAAAATGTGTTTTTGAGGACGATTCTTTATTTGTATCCATGACCGTTATCCCGACTCTGTGTGGGTTTATTATAGCCCAGTAGGCGCGCGGCGTTTATGGCCAGCGGCCTCTAATCGCGCTAAGTAGTCTTTCCAATTAGCTTCTTGATTCGCGCCCAGGTTGTAGAGCGTCTCCCAAGCGAAGATGCCGGTATCATGACCATCGTCAAATCGAAGTAAAACCGCGTAACTGCCGACAGGTTCGATGCCTTCTATGCCGACGTTTTCTTTGCCGACTTGCAGGACGCCTTCACCCGGTCCATGACCTTGCACTTCTGCAGAGGGAGAATTAACGCGGAGGTACTCACAACTGAGTTCGAATTTTTGGCCATCATCAAATGTCAGCTCAAGCATGCGTGCTTGTTTGTTTAATTTAATCTCGGTAGGGATGGGCGTAGTAGACATAAATATATTCCTTAAAGTATGTAGCGAGACATGTCTTCGTCTTCGGCAAGTGGGCCGAGCTGTTCGTTAACATAGTCAGCATCAATGGTGACAGTCTCACCGCTGTGTTCAGAAGCATCATATGAAACGTTTTCAAGCAAACGTTCCATGACGGTATGGAGGCGACGTGCGCCAATGTTTTCAGTTTTTTCATTTACCTGGAAGGCAACTTCTGCAATGCGTGCGATGCCATCGTCAGAGAATTTAAGTGTTAAGGATTCAGTCCCGAGTAATGCCGTGTATTGTTCCGTTAGCGAAGCATCTGGTTCAGTAAGGATGCGTTTAAACTCTTCACTACCCAGTGAGTCGAGTTCAACGCGGATAGGTAGGCGGCCTTGTAGTTCAGGGATTAAATCCGATGGCTTTGATAAATGAAAAGCGCCTGAAGCAATAAATAGAATGTGATCGGTTTTGATCATGCCTAATTTTGTTGAAACAGTGCAGCCTTCAACTAGTGGCAATAAATCACGTTGTACGCCTTCACGAGAAACATCTGGCCCACTTGATTCACCCCGTTTGGTGATCTTGTCCATTTCATCAAGGAACACGATACCATTTTGTTCAACGTTTTCGATGGCGCTGGCTTTTAAATTTTCTTCATCGACCAGTTTGGCGGCCTCTTCGTCGACCAGCAGTTTATAAGCTTCTTTTACAGTCAGTTTACGATTTCGCTTTTTTTCATTGCCAATGTTTTGAAACATGTTTTGCAGTTGCGAGGTCATTTCTTCCATGCCTGGCGGTGCCATAATCTCTACCCCTACAGAGGCAGCGCTTAGCTCGATGTCGATCTCTTTATCATCGAGTTTGCCTTCGCGGAGCATCTTGCGAAATTTTTGTCGGGTATCGTTTTCTTTTTCGTCGTCATCGATACCACGCGCAGGCGGTAGCAGAGCATCTAAGATTTTATCTTCGGCAGCATCTTCCGCACGGTGTTTCACCTTGATCTTTTCTTGTTCACGAACATTTTTAATTGCAATGTCAGCAAGGTCACGAACAATTGATTCAACGTCACGACCGACATAACCGACTTCGGTAAATTTGGTGGCTTCAATTTTTATGAACGGGGCATTGGCGAGTTTTGCCAAGCGCCGCGCGATTTCAGTTTTACCGACACCGGTTGGTCCAATCATTAAAATATTTTTTGGTGTGATTTCATTACGCAAGTCAGCGCTTACTTGCATGCGGCGCCAGCGGTTACGTAAGGCAATGGCCACGGCACGTTTAGCATCGGCTTGGCCGATAATGTGTTTGTCGAGTTCATGCACAATTTCGCGTGGCGTCATTGAGCTAGCATCAATAGAGAGTGTTGTCATAGTACGGGCAAGCGACGCTTATTTGGCGTCGGTTGTTAACTGTTCAATGGTTAGATTACGGTTGGTGAAGACGCAGATGTCAGAAGCAATGTGCAATGCTTTGGTCACGACATCTTCAGCACTGAGTTCGGTGTTTTCCATTAAGGCAATCGCGGCAGCTTGTGCAAAAGGACCACCTGAACCGATCGACATAATGTCGTTTTCAGGTTCGATGACATCGCCATTACCTGAAATGATTAATGAGGCTTCTTTATCCGCAACAACGAGTAAGGCTTCAAGACGTCGCAGCATTTTATCAGCGCGCCAGTCTTTAGCGAGTTCCACAGCGGCACGGGTGAGGTTGCCAGAGTATTTTTCAAGTTTGCCTTCAAAGCGTTCAAACAAGGTAAAGGCATCGGCGGTGCCACCGGCAAATCCAGCGAGGACTTGATCATTATATAGGCGTCGCACTTTACGTGCGTTGCCTTTCATGACGGTGTTGCCCATGGAGACTTGTCCATCGCCACCGACAACGACGTGTCCATTGCGACGAACTGACAAGATGGTGGTACCTCGAAACTGTTCCAAACTGATTTCCTTGCGTTGGTGCTGAAAAGGCAGACGATTGTACATGATCTTGAGGTCAGGGCGCGATTTTTCAAGCTGAAAAATGGGCGTTTTCCGTGTTAAATCAGGGAGTAACCTGAATTTGAGCAGGTTTTTAGAGGATTAAGAGCGTTTACGGCGTTTTGCACGAGGATGAGCCGTATCATAGACCTGCGCAAGGTGTTGAAAATCAAGGTGAGTATAAATTTGAGTGGTGCCAATATCAGCATGACCGAGTAGTTCTTGCACGGCGCGTAAATCTTGACTGGATTCGAGCATGTGGCTGGCAAAAGAGTGGCGTAAGCGGTGCGGGTGTACGTTGCCATCCAGCCCTTGTTTAAGTCCCCATTGTCGTAGTCGGGCTTCGACCGACCGTGCTGATAAGCGTGTGCCTTTTTGGCTTACAAATATAGCTGTTTCATCGATGGCGGCCAGATTGACACGCGCTTGTAACCAGATTTGAATGGCTTCTACCGCAAGCCGGCCAACCGGTAATACCCGTGATTTATTCCCTTTACCCGTTACGGTGACAAGCGCATCACGCAGATCGAGATCGTTTAGGTTTAAGCCAACTAACTCAGACAAGCGTAACCCTGAGGAATACATTAATTCCATTAAGGCACGATCGCGCAGTGATAAAGGATCACTGCTTTTAATGTCGAGCAAACGTGACATCTGATCAACGTCGAGCACTTTAGGCAAAAGGCGCTTAGATTTCGGTGCACTGACACCTTCGGCTGGGTTGTGGGTGACGTGTTCTTCGCGAAGTAGAAAACGAAACAAACTTCGCAGTGCAGAAAGTAATCGCGCAATACTGCGACCATGTAAACCTTGTCGATGAAGATGGGCAACTAATGCGCGGACTTGATGCACATCGAGTTGCTTCCATTCCGAAAGTTTTCGATCTTGGCAGTAAGCTTGCACACGCGTTAGATCGCGCTGATAGTTTTCAACTGTCCGTGGTGAGAGGCGTCTTTCAAGTTGTAGGTGTTGCAGAAAACGTTGCGTCCATTGTTTCTGCGAGTTCATAACGGGCGTTATTTTAAGTAAGGCTCTAGTGTGCGACCAATCATTTCACCTATATAGGTCAGGAATACAGTCCCCATGGCTGGGTGGAAGCGATTGATATCAAAGCTGCCAATGGCAAGCATCCCGATGATGTCATGTTGCCCCGTGATTGGCACAAGTGCAGCGGAAATAATTGAATCAGCATTATCGTTAAATAAATATTGCGCCTGCGATGGATCAAGTGGCCCACAAATGGGTTTGTTCTTATTGAAAAATTTACCAAATTGTTTTTCAAGAGCAATATCACGCTCAACAAAAGAATTCTCATCAAGCGAAGTTGCCGTTCTAGGTGCACCAAAACAACGTAGGGTTGTGGTATCAGCGTTAAACTCACTGCGTAAAATAACTTGAACTGCGTAGAATACTTCATCCAATTCAGTTGTTTCCATTAAGGCCAAGGCCATTTTTTGGATACGACCGTTAAGGCGATCATTGTCACGCGCAATTTGAATGAGGTTATTGAGTTTTTGTTCAAGGTTGTGATTGTTGTCTCGTAACACATCAACTTGGCGTTCAATCAAGGAAATGGCGGTACCACTAGGGTGCGGTAATCGAAGTTCGGACAGAATATCGAGATTGTTTTCAAAAAAACGCGGGTGCTTTTGTAAAAATTCGACAACGTCTTTTTCAGCAATGCCGTCGATGTTTAAATCTTGTTCTTGATGTGAACTCATAATGTAATTTGACCATCGAAAACGTGGGTTGCCGGTCCCGTCATCCAGACAGGTTCGCCCTCACCTTTCCAGCTTATACGAAGCATCCCGCCACGCAACATGACTGTTACATTAGCATCAACCCACCCTTGTTGGCGAGCGATAATCATCGCGGCGCAGGCGCCACTGCCACAAGCTTCTGTTTCGCCTGCACCACGTTCATAAACACGCAGCATAAGCTGATTTTTATCGACGACTTGAATAAAGCCAATATTGGCACGTTGAGGGAAGTCAGCATGTGATTCAAGGATGGGGCCAAGTGTTGCAACAGGCGCAGCGTCTATGTTGTCGACGCGGATGACCGCATGCGGGTTTCCTACAGAAACAGCGCCAAATTCGATGGTCTGATCGTCAATATCTATATTGTATGTCGTTTCACGTTGGTCACGACGTAGAGGAATATCATTTGGATCAAAACGAGGCACACCCATGTTAACCGTGATTTGCTCATCGGCCTCAATTTGTAATGTCATAGGTCCAGAAATTGTTTCAACGTTAATGCTGTCTTTATCAGTGAGGTTGTTGTCTCGTACAAAGCGGGCAAAACAGCGAGCGCCGTTCCCACATTGTTCGACTTCACTGCCATCGGCATTAAAAATACGATAAAAGAAATCAAAATCACTGCTATGAGGGGCTTCGACAATCAAAATTTGATCGCAGCCAATGCCACGGTGGCGATCAGCCAGCCGCAAGATTGTCTCGCTATCAAGCGAAAGCGTTTGATCAATGGCATTGATAACAATGAAGTCATTGCCAAGACCGTGCATTTTTGAGAACGAAAAATTCATGCTGCACAGATTAGCAGGTTTTTAAGCGCATGCCGCTATTTGGGCAAGCAATGTTCACCATTAGTCAGGCTGGCCAGTGTTTCACGCTCACGAATAACGTGAACATCGTCGCCATCAACCATAATTTCAGCCGCGCGCGGGCGTGAGTTGTAATTGGAACTCATGGTAAAGCCATAGGCACCAGCCGATCGCACAGCCAGTAAATCGCCTTGTTCAAGTGATAAAAGCCGTTGTTTGCCAAGAAAATCACCGGTCTCACAGATAGGCCCGACGACGTCATAAAGTTGCGCCATGGGTGCAGGGCGTGGTGTGACTGGATCAATTGCCTGCCAAGCACCGTAAAGCGCAGGGCGCATCAGATCGTTCATAGCCGCATCAATGATAGCGAAGTTATGGTCATCGCCATGTTTGAGGTATTCCACCTTGGTTAGTAACACACCGGCATTCCCAACAATCGAGCGACCAGGCTCAAGTATGACGGAGAGTGCTCTGTCGCCTAGTGCTTCTTTAATAATGACCGCGTAGTCGGCAGCGGATGGAGGCGTTTCATTGGCGTAGCGAATACCGATCCCGCCACCAATATCAATGTGGTGGAGATTAATACCCAGTTCGGTAAGTTTATCAACCAGCGCCAGTGTCCGTTGCATGGCCTCTGCATAGGGCGAAAGTTCTGTTAGCTGCGAGCCAATATGGCAGTCAATACCACGGATCTCGATGTGATCGAGTTCGGCAGCTATTTTGTAAACATCCAGTGCTTGCTCAATGGGGATACCAAATTTATTTTCTTTTAAGCCGGTTGAAATGTAGGGGTGTGTGCCAGCATCAATATCTGGGTTAACCCGCAGCGAGACAGGCGCCAGCTTGCCCTGGGCAGCGGCAACATCATTTATACGCTGTAATTCGGCTTCAGATTCAACGTTAAAGCAGTGAATACCAACCTCTAACGCACGTTCAATCTCAACGACTTGTTTGCCAACGCCGGAAAAAACGATTTTATCAGCGGAGCCACCGGCGGCGAGTACACGCTCGAGTTCACCAATTGAGACAATGTCGAAGCCAGATCCAAGCTGCGCAAGTATGCCCAGCACACCTATATTTGAGTTGGCTTTCACTGCATAGCAGATTAAATGTGGGCAGTCGGCCAGTGCATTAGCATAAGCTTGCCAAGCGCTTTCGATTGCGCTGCGAGAGTAGACATAGCTGGGGGTACCGAACTGCGCCGCTATTTCAGTGAGCGCAACATTTTCAGCGAACAACGTCCCGTCTGCATAGAGAAATGCAGTATCAGTCATTACAATTCTCCATTAAGCTTGTTGTTGTGAGTGGCTCGATGCTTCATCTGGCAGGAAAAGTTTGCCTTTTTGGCCGCAACCAGCCAGTAATAGTGGTAGTGCCACGAGCAAAATCAGACCAATATAGCCCCGTTGGCGCGTGAAAATGCTTTTTTGAGTGTGTGTGGTCATTAACAAAATCCTAGCAGTATAGTCATTTTGATGCAGTATAAACGAAACTTGCCGCTATGCACGTGTCTGGCACGATCTTCGCTATATAATTACCTAAATAAGCACCATTCTTAAATATTGGTGAAATAGTATTTTAATATCAAAGGAAGCCGTTTGCAGCTAAGAAATGACATTTTTCTCCGTGTCGCACTGTCGATTTTATTGCCGATGACAGCCATGGTGATGGCTGCAACCTATTACACGGAGCAGCAATATGAAGAAGGTGTCCGTGTTGAGCTGGCGGGAAGCATTGAAAGTCTAACCGGTGAAATTGATCGTCGGTTGGCATCCGACAGAGAGACCTTTGCGGCCTTAGCAAATGCCCCCGCCATTGAACAATATATTCCAGTGATGCAAGCCGCAGCTGAGGGTGAATTACACGCTGAGTTTTTTGCTCGAACTGAAAATATTAATACTTTTCTAGAAGCATTTCAGAAAGTCGTGCCATCGATGAATACCTTACGGGTACTCGACTCCCAAGCGAACACATTAGTGAAAGTAAGATTTGGGCAAAGTGCACCAGCTTTCTTCGATGGCATTGAAAGCTTTCCTTTTGCTGAAGAAGAGATTGATGACGAACAATATTTAAATCGTTTATATGAATTACCGAATAACGAAATTAGCGTAACGCTTTTAAATCAAACCAAGTCAGAACAAGAAGAAAATACCAGTTTGCCAATGTTAGATTATATTTTGCCTATGTCGCGAGATGGCATCTTTGTTGGGTATTTGGTTGTTAACATGCTCGGTGAACAAATAAATCGTATTCTTAAATATATTCATCGTCCTCGTGATGCAGAAATTTTAATCGCAGAAATCAATCCAGAAGAGCCTGATCGTCATGAAGTAATTCTTTATGATGATAGTCAATCTTTAAGTTTTACTGATGACAAATCTCAGGAAAGACGATTAAAACACGTACTGTCAGAGGATTTGTATAAGAAAATTACTGGCGAGCCAGAAGGGTATGTAACGAGTAAAGATAACTCGGAACTAATTTATTTTGTTGAGTATATGCCATACCCCGATTTATTGGCGCACTGGATCATAATGCTGCGAGTAGACAAAGCGGGGATTGATGCACCGTTTAAACAATTGAGGGTTATTAGCTTAATTGTTGCCGGTGTAATATTAATTGTCAGCTTGTGGTTGGCAGGGATCACGGCTAATCAAATAGCAAGGCCCGTTACTCAGTTAGCAAGAACCATTAAAGACTATGCTAACGAGGGGGGCAAGGTGCGCGCTAGCGCAAAGGAAAGCAGTCAAGAAATTTCGGAATTAGCAGACTCATTTAATTACATGGCGGATACCTTAGACAAAGCGGCCATTGAACGCGATCGCACCCAACATATTATGCTACAACAGGACAAGTTGGCGAGTATTGGACAGATGGCAGCAGGGATAGGCCATGAATTAAATAATCCTTTAAATAATATTTTAACCTTGAGTAAATTGTTAGAGCGTAACGCAAACTGTGCTGATGAAGGGAGTAAGCGGGACATTGTTTCCTTACGTGAAGAAACATTACGTGCATCAGGTATAGTGCAGGGGATCTTAAACTTTGCACGTCAGGTGCCGCCTAACTTTTCAGAATTTAAAGTTGCTAGCTGGGTAGAAGATACATTTGCGCTAGTTCAGCAGCAGGCGAATGAAAATGCTGTTTTACTAGTGTCTGGTGGCAATTTGGCGACATCGGTTTATGGTGACAGAGGCCAGTTGCAACAAGTTTTAATTAATTTATTACTTAATGCGATTCAGGCAAGCGCACGTGATAGTGTGGTAGAGGTATTTGTTGATTCTAATTCAGAGAATGTATCAATTTCAGTATCAGATAGTGGGATAGGCATTGAGCCAGATGAGCTGAATAAAATATTCGATCCATTTTATAGTAGTAAACAGGTAGGCGATGGCTATGGTTTAGGACTGTCGATCAGCATGGGTATTATGGAACAGCATGATGGTGGATTAACGATACGAAATAATGAAGTGGGCGTTTTGGCAGTGATGACATTACCCATTAAATCGAAGTAAGGTTAACGAGCATGGCAAAACAAGAAGAACGGCCTTTAATTATATTCATTGATGATGACGCCAAGGCAGGTGAGCTAATGCTGCGCTTCATTGATGAGTCGAAATACCGTTGCGAAATTTTCAAAAATCCTGATCATGCAATGGAATACATTAATGCGAACCAAGTTGATTTGGTTATCACTGATTTAAGAATGCCAGGTATGACGGGGATGGAATTATTGGCAGAAGTAAAAAACCTTAATGCTGATACGCCCGTGATCATGATGACGGCATTTTCGACAGTCGATAATGCGATAGAAGCATTACGTTTGGGGGCGGCCGATTTCATTAAAAAACCTTATGACATGGATGAGTTATTGATACTGATTGATAAAACATTGAAGCATCAACAGTTAGAGGTGGAAAATTTATTATTAAAGCGTCAGTTGAGTGATGAACAGCACCGCTACGGCATGTTGGGTCAAAGCGAGCCAATGCAAAAAGTTTACTCAACCATAGAGAAGATTGCTGATATTCGCTGTAATGTGATATTAGAAGGCGAGTCTGGTTGCGGTAAAGAATTAGCGGCACGAGCAATTCATTATCAAAGCAGTGTCGCTGATCGGCCATTTATTGTTATAGATTGTGGTTCATTGACCGATAGTTTACTTGAGTCGGAATTATTTGGTCACGAGAAAGGCGCCTTTACAGGGGCGACGCAAAGCAAACCTGGCTTACTCGAAATGGCAAGCGGTGGCACGGTTTTCCTCGATGAAATTTGTAATATTTCTGATGCCATGCAGACTAAGTTAATGCGTGTCGTGCAAGAACAAACGGTACAGCGGGTTGGTGGGATTAAGCCGGTACAGATTGACGTTCGGTTTGTCGTCGCAACGAACCGTAATCTTGAAGAAATGGTGGCTCAAGACAAGTTTAGGCACGATCTTTATCATCGCTTTAATGTGGTGAATTTGCGTATGCCGGCATTAAGGGAAAGGCGCGATGATATCCCTGAATTAGTGCAGCATTTTATTAAGCATTTCGCAGACCGTTTTAATCGTGATGCGAAGCGATTTGATGCCAAATCCATGCAACAATTGTGTGAATATGAGTGGCCAGGCAATATTAGAGAGTTACGCAACCTCGTTGAGCGGCATGTCGCACTGGCTGAAGGTGAGATACTGACGATAGAAGAGCTTCCGACGATAGTCAAAGGCGACTCTATTGATGCAGACATACCATTGCTGGAAGAGTTAGAAAAACGTTACATATTGAAATTGTTGGAAAAATATTCGGGAAACCGGGAAAAAACGGCCTTAGCGCTTGGTATCAATAAATCGACCCTGTGGCGACGGTTACAGCAGTACCAGAAGACGGAAGACTCAATTGCTTAAGTGCACTCTGCACTGTAAATGGTGCGACTTGCACCGCTTTTCAGTTTCAGTGTCTATATTCAAGTTCTGGTACAGTACAAACTAGAATAGTAGGAGGATAATTAATATGAATAACCAACGACGCAGTTTTTTGCGCAACTCAATGGCTGGTGGCCTAGTAGCAGTTTCTGTTGCATCCGGTTTACTTACGCCGTCTCGTGTACTGGCCGCGTGGCCACAAGCAGCTTTTGATTCAACAGATCCTAAAGCAGCAATGAAAGGCTTATTAGGTAGTGAAGGTTTTGAAGAAACAGATCAAATCAAACTTCGCACACCTGACATTGCGGAAAATGGTTCAGTTGTACCCGTTACCGTGAAAACAAAAATCACCGGGGTAGAATCTATTAGCGTTTTCGCGATGGAAAATGCCCGCCCACTCGCTATCTCAGCAGATATGAGTGCAACAGCGCGCCCAGTTTTAGCAACGCGTATTAAATTGGGTAAAACCTCTAAAGTGGTCGCCGTAGTACGTGCAAATGGCAAGCTTTACGGTACAACAAAGACAGTCAAGGTAACCCTTGGCGGTTGTGGCGGTTAAGGAGATATAGATATGGCTAAGAAAAAGTTAAAAGTACGTGCTACTGGCAAGAAAGGTTACGCTGTCATTAAAGCAATTTTGTTCCATCCTATGGAAACAGGTCTTCGCAAGAGTAAAGAAACAGGTGAAGTTATTCCTGCACATTACATTCAGGAAGTATCTGTTAAGCACAAAGAAGCTGAAGTGATTAAGGTTAATATGGGTATCGCAGTTTCAAAGAACCCTTATTTATCGGTTGAAATTGATGGCGCCGAAAAAGGCGATGCCATTTCAATTAGCTGGTTAGATAATCTTGGCGAAAATGCATCAACGGATGTCACTGTTAGCTAGTTAGTGTATCGATTTTGCAATGCGCGGATTGCGATATGCAATTCGCGTTTTTGTTTTAGAGGCCTAATTAACAAGTAAGTTATTGTTTTATATGGCAGATGAAAGTTGGTATGACTATTGCGATAGATAATAGTGTGAAGCGAATAAACACACAGGAGTTATAAAAAATGAATCAAACACGTAGAACATTCCTCAAAGGCTCTATGGCCTCAGGTGCTGTTGCTATCGCGGTTGGTGCAGGTCTTTTGACCCCACAAACTGTCTTAGCGGCATGGCCTAAATCAGCCTTCGAAGCCAAAGGTGTCGATGATACGATGAAAACACTTTTCGGTGGCGCAAGCGCAACTGATAGTAAAGATATCGTTATCAAAGCCCCTGATATTGCAGAAAATGGAGCGGTTGTCCCTGTTAGCGTTACTGCTAAACAGTCAGGCATCGAATCTATCTCTCTGTTAGCTTCTTCGAATCCTTCTCCATTGACCTCAAGCTACAACTTGGGCGCTAACGCTGAAGGGTATGTCTCCACTCGCATCAAGGTTCGTAAAACATCTAAAGTCGTGGCGGTTGTTAAAGCCGGTGGCAAGTTGTACACAGCCAGTAAAGATGTGAAAGTTACAATCGGCGGCTGTGGCGGCTAATAAGGAGAATATAAAATGGCTAAAGGTATAAAAATTCGTGCACAGGCAAAAAAAGGCGTAACAACTGTTAAAGCTTTAATGAGCCATCCAATGCACACTGGTCTTCAAAAGAACAAGAAAACTGGTAAGAATATCCCAGCGCACTTCATTCAAGAAGTTAAGTGTGAACACAATGGCAATGAGGTAATGACCGCCCTTTGGGGACCGGCTATCTCAAAAAATCCTTACTTGTCTTTCAAGTTTAAGGGTGGCGCTAAAGGTGACAGCATTAAAGTTAGCTGGGTTGATAACAAGGGTGAATCTAGTGCCCAAGAAGCAAAAGTTAGTTAGTTATTAACTAAAGCAATATAAGAAAGGTCGCTTCTGCGGCCTTTTTTATTGCCTCGTTATTTAGGGTCAGAGTCAAAACTATATACTTAACGTCGTGTTAAGATACTGGCTCAATAATTTTTACTCTGACCCTAAACGTATGAGCAGACAAATCTTAAAAATATTACTTTTGCTCAGTATAATTTTTATTAATAAAGTGAATGCCATGCCTGATGTATTAGAATCAATTGTCATCAACCCTAAAACTGAACCCAAAGCCGTTGTTATTTGGTTGCATGGTCTCGGTGCCGATGGCCATGACTTTGAGCCGATCGTGCCAGAGTTAAATTTACCCGATGATTTAGCTGTTAAGTTTGTCTTTCCGCATGCACCTAAAATTCCGGTGACAGTTAATAATGGGTATGTCATGCGAGCGTGGTACGACATTGTCAGCACTGATCTAGGGCAGCGGCAGGATATAGAAGGTGTACAACGTTCAGCCGCTCAACTGAATAACCTAATTGAAACTGAAATTAACGCCGGGATACCAGCGGACAAAATAATTTTGGCCGGCTTTTCACAAGGTGGTGCAATCATTCTACAAGCAGGTTTACGATACCCTCAACGCCTCGGGGGGATTATGGTGCTTTCAAGTTATGTCCCTTTAGCAGAGACGCTTAAGTTAGAAAAGAATGCTGCAAACCAAGATGTCCCTATCTTTTATGCACATGGGGAACAGGATGATGTGATACCGATAAGTTTCGCAGAAAATTCGAGAGACTTATTAATAGAGCAAGGTTACAAGGTAGAGTGGAAATCATACCCTATGCCACATGCTGTGATTCCAGATGAAATTGATGCAATAGGTGTTTGGCTTAAGAAAATTATTCTGAAAGCCGAATAGGATCATTTTAGATTAATTATTATTTTTGCCAGCAGAGAATACGATTATTGGCAGGCATTTCGTAATCATTTTTTAACACTAGACCACATTGTATTGCGAGTGCATTGATTTTTTCAAAGTCACGTACACCACTTTGGGCATCACGCTGTTTTAACCACTGGTCGAATCGCGCATTACTTTCACTCGTAAAGGCACCGTTGTAGTTAAATGGGCCATAAAGGCAAACATTCGCTTTATCAGAGAGACATTCATGGATCCCTTTAAACATAGCTTCAACAGCTTGCCATGACATAATGTGCACAGCATTGGCACTGAATATTGCATCATATTGATGGCTTGGCCATTGGTTTAAAACATCAAGTTCAATTGGTTTAGGTAGGTTTGATAATTGCGAATCAGTAATCCATTTATCTATCCCTAGTAGTTCACTTGAACGATCACTGCACTGCCAAATAAGTTGAGGCATTTGTTTAGCAAAATAAACGGCATGTTGGCCAGTGCCGCTGGCGATTTCAAGAACATTTTTTGCGTGTGAGAATTCCTGTTTTAGAACGTCAAGAATGACATGCTTATTTTGTTCGCAGGATTCAGAAAAAGGCTTATTCATTGATTTATAAATTCAGGGTCAGAGTAAAAACTTATTTAGCAATACGTAAAATACATAGTTTTTACTCTGACCCTAAATAGGGTTAGTTAACGATGCGCCATTGACCATTTTCTCGGCAAGCTGTTCCGGATGCGGTTTCGCGTCGGCCATCAATGAGTACTTCGGTTGTGTAGTCACGACATGGCCCACTGTCATTTTTATAAGTTTTTGTAGGTGTGACAGTGTATTCGTTTCCACTATCAGGGTTACGCCATGAGCTCGGTTGATTCGTTGGGTTTTTTTCAAATGCTTGGTTAGCTTTGTAGCGATCATTCTCATCCATGGTTTTACCAATCTTACCGCCAAGGAAACCACCAAGTATGGTGCCCGCAATAATAGCCGCTGTTCTACCATTACCTCTACCAATGTTTGAACCTAGTACGCCACCCACGACGGAGCCAATAACTCTACCCGTATCTTGTGAAGTAGGTGGTGACTCACAAGCGGTGAGAGACAGAGCAATTGCAACGATGATCGTTAAACGTGTTATTTTAGGACTGATTGACATCATGCGCATTCCTTTATCAATGCTAACTTTATACTGGTTAGTATAGACCGAATATTATCAGTACAGTTCATATTAGAGTAAAAGAAATAAACGCCGTTTTCAGATAGCCGCATTTTCAACGTTGGGCGTTAAGGTTATGCAATGATGAGTTGTTGGTAATGTTCTGAATTATTTATACGATCTACCAATATCTGTTCAAATATATCAGGGTCTTTGATATGCGTCATTTCACCTTCTTTAGGGAAATGTTTGTCGTGCAATCGTGAAAGCCAGAAACGTAGCGCAGCTGCTCGCAGCATCACTGGCCAAGCTTGGATTTCTTCTTTTTGTAGCGTTCGATTGATCATGTAACTTTCGAGCATTGCTGAAACACGCGTGGTATCGAGCGAGCCATCAGGCTTCGTGCACCAATCATTGACTGTAATCGCAAGGTCATAAAGTTGCACATCATTGCAGGCATAATAAAAATCGATAATCCCTGTTAAGTTATCACCTTCAAACAAAGCGTTATCTCTGAATAAGTCGGCGTGAATAACACCCATGGGTAATTTGTCACGTCTATGTTGAGTTTGAAATAACATTTCAGCATCAAGTAAGTCACGTTCATATTCAGAGAGGTGTTGGTCCAGCTTTACGGACATGTCATGCCACCAGTGCGGGCCACGTGGGTTGTCGCGGTAGCCGGAAAATTGATGGCTGACAGCATGTAGTTTACCGAGGTTGAAACCAAGCGCTCTACATTGTTCAGCGGAAACATTTTTAATGCCCTTGCCATTTAAGCGAACAACCAGAGCCGCTGGTTTATCTTTCAAGGTCCTTAGGAAAACACCATTATTGTCTTCTATGGGGTGAGCGCTAGGTACCTCATGTTCTGCGAGAAATGCCATTAAATCGAGAAAATAGGGTAATTCTCCAGCAGAAAGTTCTTCAAAAATAGTGAGAACGTACTGGCCTTTAGAAGTGTTTACGAAGTAATTTGTGTTCTCAATGCCGTCACTGATACCAGTGTAATCAACCAGTTCGCCGACATTGTAGTTCAGCAAAAAGGCTTCAAGCTCATCTTGCTCAATAGTTGTATAAACAGACATGGAGAAGGCTTAAATTACCAGCTGAAGAGTATCCATTGGGGCACACTTAAGCCACGTTCAATATCATTTTGTGTGGTATCAAGTGAACCATCGCCATCGGTATCAATCAGGTAATAAGCTGGGCCGCCTACGGGCTGGATTTTTACAGCGTAAACCTGACCATTAACGCTATAACTCGTCTCGGTCGCATCCTTACGTTTGATAATATTAACTTCAGGCTCGATAACTTCACCTGATTTTAATTTAGCGGGTGGCGGCGGAACAAGCAGATCTTCTTTATCGACAGCATGGCTGGTTGCGCTCATGGTGAGCAATACAATGGCGAAGATAAGACGATGGTGTACCATGATGAATCCTTTTATTTTAACAATTTCAATAACTTATAGTTATAGCAGGATTTCCTGTTCTTCCGCAGAAGCTTCGAATCCTCGCGTATCGTAGCGTATAAATATAGCATCTACGACATTCTGGGGTTTGTCTAGTACCTTAAGATAGATTAAGAACCTGTTTTGGCTATTGTACCGACTTTTAGCCGTGTTTTGCTAAACCAATCGAATCATCCTAACTAAAATTGACTATCAACCTAGATAACAAAGCTACGCCGATATTTGCCTGTTCGGATAAGCGTCAGGATTTCAGCAAGCACTTCAAGGGTAACAAAACCTCAGGGTAATGTGACGCGGGCTAGAATCAATTTCCTGTTATCAATCGCTCAAAACACGCATAATGTTGTTGCGAGAACAGATGCGCGACAACAAATATAACTAATTATTTTTATTACAGATACTTACTTACCTATGTCTAAAAATGCTGAAAAACCGCTCGTTCTAGTTGATGGTTCATCCTATTTATATCGGGCTTTTCACGGGATGCCTAATTTAACTAACTCACGTAATGAACCAACTGGTGCGATTTATGGTGTCGTTAATATGTTGCGTAGCTTATTGCGGGAATACGAGCCGGAGCATATTGCCGTAGTCTTTGATGCCAAGGGCAAAACGTTTCGTGATGACATGTATAGCGAATACAAAGCGAACCGCGCGCCGATGCCAGATGAGCTACGCAGTCAGGTTGAGCCCATCCATGAAATAGTTAAAGCAATGGGTTTACCGTTAATGATTGTTGACGGTGTTGAGGCGGATGATGTGATTGGCACTTTATGTGTGCAAGCGACTCAAGTAGGCATGAAAAGCTTAGTCTCGACTGGCGATAAGGACATGGCGCAGTTAGTTAATGATTCGGTGACATTAATTAACACCATGACAAATGTAGTGTCAGATCCAGACGGTGTTGTCGAAAAATTTGGTGTCCGGCCGGATCAGATTATTGATTATTTAGCGCTCGTCGGTGACAAAGTTGACAATGTGCCCGGCGTGCCAAAATGTGGCCCCAAGACCGCAGTAAAATGGTTGGCGGAACATGGTGATCTAGAAACGATTATCGCTAATGCTGATCAGGTAAAAGGTAAAATTGGAGAAACCCTCCGTGATAGCTTAGATCAGTTACCGCTCTCAAAAGAACTCGTTACCATTAAGTGCGATGTGGCATTAGATGAAACACCTGAGACCTTAAAATGTATAGAACCGGATAGGGAAAGGTTACGCGAGCTTTTTGCACAGTATGAATTTAGAACATGGTTATCCGAGCAAATCGAAGGTGCTTCCGATACAGTTACGGAACAAAAGCAAGAAAAAGTAAACTCTACATATGAAATTATTTTAGACAAAGAAGAATTTAACAAATGGTTAAGTGATTTAGAAAATAGCGAATTGTTTTCGTTCGACACGGAAACAACCAGTTTAGATTACATGCAAGCAGAAATTGTAGGCGTTTCTTTTAGTGTGGAAGCAGGTAAGGCCGCTTACGTACCCGTTGCACATGATTATGAAGGTGCACCCGAACAATTATCGCGCGAGTGGGTGTTAGATAAGTTAAAACCCTTACTTGAAGATCCAACGCAGTTTAAAGTCGGCCAAAATTTAAAATACGATCGAAACGTGTTGGCTAATTATAATATTAATTTGCGTGGCATTGAGCATGACACAATGTTGCAGTCCTATGTTTTAGACAGCACCGCAACGCGACATGATATGGATTCGCTATCGCTAAAATATTTGTCACATAAAACCATAAAATTTGAAGATGTTGCTGGCAAAGGCAAAGCGCAACTAACTTTTAACCAGATTAATTTAGATGTGGCGGGCCCATATGCGGCAGAAGATGCAGACATAACTTTGCAGTTGCACCAAGTATTGTGGCCGAAGTTAAAAACAGAAATAAAGTTAGAGGCTATTTATAAAGAGATGGAAATGCCTTTATTAACAGTCATCGCCGATATTGAACGACAAGGTGTTTTGGTCGATGCAGATATGCTTAAAAAACAAAGCAAATTATTGACAATACGCATTGGCGAAATACAGGCGTTAGCTTGGCAGGAAGCAAAAGAAGAATTTAACTTAAGCTCACCAAAACAAATTCAGGTAATTTTATTTGAAAAGATGGAACTGCCAGTCATTAAAAAAACACCGAAAGGTCAGCCTTCTACCGCAGAGTCAGTGTTACAAGAGTTGGCAGATGATTACGCGTTACCGAAATTGATTTTAGAACATCGTAGTTTGAGTAAATTGAAATCTACTTACACCGATAAATTGCCATTGATGATTAATGCAAAAACGGGTCGTGTGCATACTTCTTACCATCAGGCCGTTGCTGCGACTGGACGGTTGTCATCAAGCGATCCTAATTTGCAAAATATTCCGATCCGTAGCGAAGAAGGTCGACGTATTCGCCAAGCCTTTGTTGCCTCGGCCGGTTTTACTATCGTTGCCGCTGATTATTCGCAAATTGAATTGCGCATCATGGCGCACCTATCTGAAGACCCTAGTTTATTAACGGCTTTTGCAGAAGGCGTCGACATTCATCAAGCGACGGCTGCAGAAGTCTTTGGTGTTGATCGCGACGCTGTTACAAAGGAACAACGTCGCCGCGCCAAGGCCATTAACTTTGGCTTAATTTATGGCATGTCTGCGTTTGGTTTAGCCAAGCAGATTGATGTAAGCCGAACTGAAGCACAGCAATATATCGATCTTTATTTCGAACGTTACCCTGGTGTTAAAACATTCATGGAAACGATGCGCGAAACGGCGCGTGATCTGGGTTATGTGGAAACTGTTTTTGGACGGCGTTTATACGTCCCAGATATCAAGGCCTCGAACATGCAGCGCCGGCAGTATGCGGAAAGAACGGCGATTAATGCCCCAATGCAAGGAACAGCAGCAGATATAATAAAACGGGCGATGCTTGCCTGTGCTGCTTGGATTGGTGATAGAAATGATCAAATTAGAATGATCATGCAAGTACACGATGAATTGGTATTTGAAATTGCTGACGAAGTACTGGAACAAGCCATTGTCGGTATTACGGAGGCGATGGTGACAGCCGCTAAGTTAAGTGTGCCGTTGGAAGTCTCGGTCGATCAAGGCATGAACTGGGAACAGGCTCATTAGTAAATAATTATTATTAATATTGAACTTTTGTACTAGTTGCTAGTCGAACTTAGCAGACCCTCTCTTGTTATATCGGGTGTCTTCCTGCTCTCATCTCCCTGAGTAGGAAGTACGTAGGTTCGGTTACCCCTAATGACCGAACCGTCTAGCCCCAACCGTCCCCTACGGTTGGGGTTTTTTTTTGTAGGTTTGCTTTAAAAGCTTAGTCGCTGCTTACGCCTAACCAATCAGTTAATACTTGTCTTGCCTGCTCTAGACCTTGTTTTTTTAGAGATGAAAACAGTTGCACAGAACAAAGAGGATAAGGCTCATCAATGGCATGTAAGACTTTTTGTAAAGTAGCGCCAGCAGGCCCTTTGGAGAGCTTGTCAGCCTTGGTGAGTAGAATATGGACAGGTAACTCAACACGATTTGCCCAATTTAACATTTCGCAGTCATATTCCTTGAGAGGATGGCGTATATCCATTAAAAGTATTAGTCCTCTGAGCGCAGTCCGTTTTTCAAGGTAGGTGCCAAGCTCTTTTTGCCACTCCATTTTTACCTTTTTAGGTACTTTTGCGTAGCCGTAGCCGGGTAAATCCACCAATCGATGATCATCATCGAGTGCAAAAAAATTCATCATTTGGGTGCGTCCAGGTGTTTTACTGGTCCGCGCAAGGCCATTGACGCCTGTAATGACATTAAGGGCGCTGGATTTGCCCGCGTTAGAACGACCAGCAAAGGCAACCTCGCTGCCTGTGTCGGGCGGGCATTGGCTGAATAGCTTGGCGCTGGTGAGATAATAGCTGCTTGAAAAGTCGTTCATGTTGGGTTCAGGTTCAGTCAGGTATAAAGGATGTAATTTACTGTATTTATTACAATTAATACAGTGATTAAGCGCCCTTTCTTAAGTATCAAGAGTTGACCAAAGTAGGCTGCTTCTGGTATATAGTCAGGCCATTTTTAGATATTTCGTTAGTAAAGGCTTATATTAGCATTTCATGAAATATCAAAATAAACGAATTTAATTAATCATGCCTAAAATAGGTAGGAGTGTTTGAAATGAAAAAGACGATAATTGCGGCAGCTGTTTTGGCATTAAGTATGTCGGCAAGTGTTCAGGCTACTGATCTTGCTGCAGGTAAAAAGACTTATGATACGGCTTGCTTAGCATGTCATGGCACAGGTGTTGCGGGCTCACCAAAAGTGGGTGATAAAGCAGCTTGGAAAGATCGTATTGCTCAAGGCATGAAAGTGATGGTTGACCATGCGAATAAAGGTTTCCAAGGTAAAAAAGGCTTTATGCCAGCTAAGGGTGGCCGTGCAAACCTAAGTGATGCCGCTATTGCTGATGCAGTTGCTTACATGGTTGAAGAAAGCAAGTAAGCTTAGTTTATAAATATTTTTCAAGGACCATGCAAATGATTAAGCAATTCCTTATTACAGTAGTTATGTTTGCCATAGCAGGTAGTGTGATGGCAGCAGGCGATCCAGTTGCTGGCAAAAAGAAAGCCGCTTTATGTATCGGTTGTCACGGTGTTGATGGCAATAGTGCAAATCCTGACTGGCCTTCGTTGGCGGGTCAAGGTGAAGGTTATTTAGCTAAGCAAATTAGAGACTTTAAAACTGGCGCACGTAAAGACGATACTATGAATGCGATGGTCGGTGGTCTGAATGAAGCAGATATTGCGAATGTTTCAGCATTTTTTGCGAGCAATAAGGCAAAGGGTGGCGAAGCAGCAAAAGAATCACTTGAGCTAGGCCAGATGCTCTACCGCGCAGGTGATGCAAGTCGTGGTATTGCTGCATGTGCAAGCTGTCATGGTCCTAATGGTGCAGGTAACCCTGCCGCTAAATTCCCTGCTCTAGCTGGTCAACATGCTAAATACACAGAGAAAGCATTAAAGGACTTTAGTCTTTCTACACGCAGTAATGATTTAAATAGTATGATGCGTGTTGTTGCCGGAAAACTGAAAGACAGCGAAATGAAAGCGGTTGCGGAATACATTGCTGGCTTACATTAAAAAATAAAGTTTTGTTGGTTTGTAAAAAGGGTGGTGTTATGCCACCCTTTTTTATTGAAAATTAATAATGGTTAAAGGTTGTCGTGAATACGCAGGCAAAAAAAAGCAGACATTATAGCTTCTCTAGTATTCTAGTTGAGTTTTTGGGTTCAATGAACCTCGCCATTACGGTGCTGGTGGGAATAGCCATTGCCTCTATTATCGGTACTTTACTCAGACAAAACGAGCCCTACCAAAATTACATAATAAAATTTGGTCCGTTTTGGCATGACGTTTTTGTTTCCCTCGGTCTTTACGATATTTATGGCGCTTGGTGGTTTGTTTCGCTGCTTTTCTTTTTGCTTTTAACCACCAGTGTTTGTGTTATCCGTAATGGTCCAAATATGTTGCGCGACATGCGTAATTATCGTATTAATGCGGGCCGTAATTCGCTACGTGCTTTTCATAACAATGCCGAGTGGAAAGTCACTTCTGATCGTGAAGAATTGATAACCGATATAGAATCACATTTGCATGACGAAGGTTACCGAACCCACAAAAAGCAGCATGATGATCATGTCATGATAGCCGCGATGCGCGGTGGCGTGAATCGTTTGGGTTATTTGTTTACGCACATAGCAATTGTCGTCGTTTGCGTCGGCTCAGTCATCATGTACAACATGCCGTTGAAATATGCATTACTCACCGGCGATGTAAAAATAGAGAAAGATAATAACCTGCCTGCGTCTAAAGTGCCTGAGCAAAGTATTTTAAAGAAAGACAATCCTTCCTTTCGCGGTGCAGTCAGTATTTCGGAAGGTCAAAGTGCCAATGTTGTTTTTCTTAATATTGAAAATGGATTTTTGATTCAAGAGTTAGGTTTCGATGTTGAGTTGAAAGACTTTCGTATAGAACATTATGTATCTGGCCAACCAAAGTCATTTGAAAGTGATTTAGTTATCTATGATAAAGAATTAGAAAAACCACTTGAAACAACAATTTCAGTTAACCATCCATTACTCTATAAAGGCTATGCTATTTATCAGGCCAGTTTTAATGACGGTGGTTCAAAGTTATCGTTACGAGCATGGCCACTGACTGACCCTAATCTACAGACATTGGATTTACAGGCAGAGGTATTTGGTAAAACACCAATGGAAGTGAACGGTAAAATTTATACGATAGAGTTTGATGATTTTCGTAAATTCAATATTGTGCCGATTGATGAGAAAGAGACGAATAAGAAGTTTAAAAATAATGGTCCAAACTTCACTTTCAAGGTACGTGATGATCAAGGCCAAGCTCGTGAATATGTGAACTACATGTCACCGATTATGCAGAATGGTCATTTGTATTTACTAAGCGGTGTGCGTAGCTCAGTTGCTGAACCTTTTCGTTATTTGTACATCCCTGCCGACCCGCAAGGCTCAGTCAAACGCTTTATGACTTTTTATGCGGCTATGCAGGATAAAAAGCGCGTTGAGAAGATAGTGACGGAAACAGTTCGGGATATGTTGTCGGGTTTAGAGAAAGAGAATCGGGCAGAGATATCTGATGGCATGAATAAGACGACAAGGCGTTTGGTTGATATGTTTGCCAAAGGTGGCTTGAACGCATTAGATAAACATATTACTGAAAATATCCCAGAAGATCAGCGGAAAAAGGCTGCTTCAACCTATTTGGATATTTTAAGAAAAGCGCTGGGTAATCTATATATTGATATATTGCAGCAAGAAGGTGTTGATATTAAGAACGGGGTCTCAACGGCGGATAGCGACTTTTTTGATGATGCTTTTGTTATTTACGGAAACCTGAACGAATACGAGTCGCCATTCTATCTTGAGTTAAAAGATTTTGAACATATTCAAGCATCTGGACTTCAAATTGCCCGTGCTCCGGGTAAGGAAATCATTGTGTTTGGCTGTGTTATGCTTATTATTGGTATCTTTATTATGTTTTATATTCAGCAGCGACGTTGTTGGGTATGGATTGGCAATAAACAGGGGCCAAGTTACGAAGTTATTCTTGCTGGTAGCTGTAACCGCAATGAACGCGACTTTGCCCAAGACTTTACAAAAATAAAACAGCGACTGGCTCAGCGTTTGGGCTTAAGCGACGATGATGGAAATCACTGAGGCACGTTATGTCAACAATATCTGATCCATTAAATTCTGAATTTAATAAACCATTTCTAACAACGCTATCAATCTACGACTGGGTATTTGCCGCACTGGTTATGGCGGGCGCCTTTTATGCGTGGGATGGTTATTCTTCAAACATGGATAGTTACGAAGTCGGCATCTTATTTGGTACAGCAATTTCGATGGTAGCGTTGGGTTGGTATTGGAAACAGAGCCGCACCTTCATGTTGTCGGTAGCGGCGATAAGTGTGTATGCCGTAATTCAATATGAACCTGCTGTGCTTGCTTTAAAATCACAAGGCATGGGTGGTAAAGATGCAATTGCTGCGCTATCAAGTTTAGAAGATAAAGAACACAGCAAATTCATATTTAAATTTTTTGTTTCTAGTACATCCGCTGTGATGTGGATGAGTTTTCTGTTTGGTTTGGCAACAGTGACGTATTTCATAAACTTATTTACGAAGTCAGAATTCCCCGGAAGCGTTGCGACCACGATGACTTGGTTTGCAACAGCCATGGGTTTGATCGGTTTAATGGTTCGCTGGCGTGAGTCTTACCTTATTAATGTCGATTTTGGCCATATCCCTGTTAGTAATTTATATGAAGTATTTATTCTTTTTTCAATTATTACGGCGCTGCTATATTTGTTTTATGAAATGCGTTACAAAACCCGCGCACTCGGCGGTTTTGTTTTATTAATTATTACCTCGGCGGTCGCGTTTTTACTTTGGTATAAATTTAATAAAAATGCAGATGAAATTCAGCCACTCGTCCCTGCTTTACAAAGCTACTGGATGAAGATACATGTGCCTGCAAACTTTATTGGTTATGGTTGTTTTGCCTTATCTGCGATGGTTGGTGTGGTATTTTTATTGCGCAATAATGCAGTGGAAGGAAGTCTAGCGGCACGCGTCCTACCACCAACAGAAATGCTCGATGACATTATGTATAAGTCGATAGCATTAGGTTTTGCCTTTTTCACGATTGCGACTGTGCTAGGTGCGCTATGGGCTGCGGAAGCATGGGGTGGTTACTGGTCTTGGGATCCAAAAGAGACGTGGGCGTTGATCGTTTGGCTTAACTACGCAGCATGGCTGCATATGCGATTGACCAAAGGCTGGCGAGGCGCAGCCATGGCATGGTGGTCTATTGTGGGCTTGTTTGTGACATTGTTCGCATTTTTAGGTGTAAACATGTTCCTGTCAGGTTTACATTCATACGGTGAACTTTGATTCAGTTTGGGTTGTCTCTATATTATAGATAGTCGTGTATAAAGAATAATTTAGGATAGTGAAAATGAAAAAAGCTCTATTAGTCTTGATGACAACGTTTATGATGCAAGCCGGCAGTGCATTGGCGATTGATGAAGGTTTTGAATACAACCTAGTCACCCCAGCAATACAAACAAATGATTCGAGCAAGGTCGAAGTAACGGAATTATTTTGGTATGGCTGCCCACACTGTAATGATTTTGAACCAATATTAAATAAGTGGTTAGAAACCAAACCAGACAATGTAAATTTTGTGCGTATCCCCGCGGTTTTTCGTGAATCATGGATACCCCATGCACGCGCTTACTACACAGCTGAAGCATTAGGCGTGTTGGATAAAACCCATAGCCTATTTTTTGAAGCCGTTCATAAAGAACATCGTCGCCTCGCGACTAAGAAAGACATTTCTGCCTTCTTTGTAAGCCATGGTGTAACGCAGGCAGACTTCGATAAAGCTTGGGACTCTTTTGTTGTGCAGTCTCGCGTAAAGCGAGCTATCACGCTAACGCGTCGCTCAGGTATTAAGGGCGTGCCATCGATGGTGGTAAATGGTAAGTATCGTACTAGCGCGAGTGAGGCAGGCATAAACAACCCTGGTGGCGCTAGTAATGAAGGCATAATTGAGGTTGTTAACCACCTCGTTGCAAAAGAAGCCAAACAGCTCAAACCCGCTAAAAAATAAATCTTCTATATTTCCTTATCGGACGGGCATCTTTAGTCTGCGTGATCTAGAATAAAGCGTAGATCAATCATATCTGGAAGATTATGAAAGCGGCGCAACTTTTTGTTAAATGTCTTGAAAATGAAGGCGTGAAATACATTTTTGGTATCCCAGGCGAGGAAAACCTCGACATGATGGATGCCTTACTCGATTCCGATATTCAATTTATTACCACGCGTCATGAACAAGGCGCGGCTTTTATGGCTGATGTTTATGGCCGTTTAACCGGTAAAGCCGGTGTCTGTTTGTCAACATTGGGGCCTGGTGCCACGAACCTAATGACCGGCGTGGCCGATGCCAATATGGATCATGCGCCATTGGTTGCCATTGCCGGTCAGGCAGGGACTAACCGGCTGCATAAAGAATCACATCAAGTTCTGGATTTAATTAACTTATTTGATCCCATCACTAAGTTCGCATCAAGAATGCCGACACCAGATATCTTGCCAGAAGTTGTTCGAAAAGCCTTTAAGCTGGCACAAAGCGAAAAAACCGGTGCCTGCTTCATTGAATTTCCAGAAAATATTGCCAAATTAGACACGGATAGCCGCCCTTTACCGGTCGGGCACACGCAATTACCAGAACCCAGAGCAGATCAGGTCAGCTATGCAGCTGAGCTTATTTCTAAGGCGTCAGATCCAATTATCCTTGCTGGTCATGGTGTCGTAAGAGCAGGTGCATGGGAGAAGCTGGCTCAGTTTGCTGAGAAGTTGAATGTGCCGGTCACTAACACCTTTATGGCGAAAGGGGTTATACCTTTCGGCCACCCTATGGCGCTGGGCAGTGCCGGCTTACAGGCACATGACTATGCTAATTGCGGCTTTGACCATGCCGATCTGATTATCTGCATTGGTTATGATTTAGTCGAATATCACCCTTATTTATGGCATCCAACGCGGGATCGAAAAATTATCCATATTGACAGCCAGTCTGCAGAGGTGGATGAATCATACCCACTGGAATGTTGCGTTGTTGGTGATATTAACCTCAGTCTGGATCGGATTGGGCAGCAGGCAACGGCACGCGAAAGGCATTTAATGCGGCCGCTGCGTGAAGCACTTATCGAGGAAATGAACCAGCATGCCAATGACAATAGCTTCCCGATCAAGCCACAAAAATTAATCTGGGAACTACGCACAGCGATGGCAACCAATGATATTGCAGTCTGTGATGTGGGTGCGCATAAAATGTGGATGGCAAGGATGTTTCGTTGTGAGCAGCCTAATACATGCTTAATTTCAAATGGTTTTGCCAGCATGGGTATCGCTGTGCCAGGGGCCATTGCCGCAAAATTGAGCAATCCAAAACAAGCGGTGGTTGCGGTAACCGGCGATGCAGGCTTTATGATGAACTCTCAGGAAATTGAGACGGCTATGCGTCTTGAAACACCCATTGTGATTCTGATCTGGAATGATGGTGGCTACGGATTGATTGAATGGAAACAAATGAGCCAATTTGGCCGTAAGTCACACGTCAATTTTGGCAACCCTGATTTTGTTAAATATGCAGAATCCTTTGGTGCCAAAGGCTATCGGGTAGAAAAAGCAGAACAATTGTCGGGTATATTAACCACGGCATTGGCCGATAACACAGTTAGTATTATTGATTGTCCCGTTGATTATAGTGAAAACATGAAATTAACAGAAAAACTTGGTGAGATGGTCTCTCCTATACAGGCATAGCTGACTATGCATACAGGCGTGAAAATAGCGGACAACAAGACAGATAGTCTTCGATTGTTAAGTTATAACATCCAAGGCGGGATTGCGACACAAGCCTACCATCATTATTTAATGAAGAGCTGGCAGCATGTATTACCGCATGCACATAAGCAAGAGAATCTAAATCAGGTTGCTAAATTAATTTGTGACTACGATGTTGTTGCATTGCAAGAAACAGATGCAGGTAGCTTCCGCAGCAGCTATATGAATCAAACCGAATACTTAGCTAATAAAGCACATTTTCCATTTTGGTTTGATCAAGTTAACAGGAACATGGGCAAGTTAGCCCAGCATAGCAACGGACTGCTATGTCGTTATAAACCTATCAGTGTTACAGAGCATAAATTACCAGGCTTTATACCAGGCCGAGGTGCATTGATGGCAAAGTTTGAAATAACAGGGCAAGAAATAACGGTGATAAGTGTTCACCTTGCGCTGGGTAAAAAAACGCGTATGCAGCAAATAAGTTTCATCAGTGAATTAATTGAGCGTGAAAAAAATGTTGTTTTAATGGGCGATTTAAATTGCGAACTAGATAGTCGTGAAATGAAGTATTTATTTAATAAGACGCACATACATCAACCAGAAATAAAGCCAGATACATTTCCTAGTTGGAAGCCAAAGCGAAGTATCGACCATATACTGATTAGCGATGGAATAAAAATAAGTAAAGTGACTGTTTTACGGCAAGGCGTATCTGATCACTTGCCAGTTTCGATTAATATAGAACTAAAAGACAACTACGTGAAACATTAATATGGATAATTGGAAAGAAAAATATTTTTCAAGTCTAGAGGCACTTGAAGACAAAGAAAAAGAATGGTCTGAAACAGATCAATTATTACGTCGTTGTATATCGCGCATTACACTTTCAGCAGACGGGAAAAACAAGAAGCTCGATGAACAACTTGAGCGCTTGAGGAATTCTGTTCGACGCGAAAAAAATTATGATCGTATCAGAAACATGGTTGATGTGATTGTTGAAACGGCAACCGATAAAGAAATAAAAACAATTGATGCAAAAACGCTGATTACAACGTTAGTTGATAAATTACCCTTTCCAGAAGAAGTAAATAAGAAGAAACGTGCGATTAAAAAGCGTCTTGACTATATGAAGGACGACTCTGGGATTGTTGATATTTTTGAGTCGGTTATTGAATTAATAGAACGTTCGATTAAAAGTGTGCCGCAAGAAGCAGTAACGAAACCTGAAGCTAAAAAAAGTCTACTGGGCGGTATTTTTTCTAGTAGCAAACAAACAGTAGAAAAAACTCAGGTAATAGAGCAACAACAGCCGGAAACAAAGAAACAGGGTGTAGAAGATGTTATCGATATCATCAGGCAAGTATTATTAGATTTACTGCTGGCAGTAGATGTGCCGGTGGCGAAAGCGGAAGAGTTGGATGTACTACGAGAAAAAACTCGGCGCATTGAAACCAAGAACGATTTACAAAGCTTATTAAAAGGAATTGCTGCATTAGCTTCATCCGGAAGCGCAAAAGGAAAAAAGAACGTTAACGATAACCTGCCGCAAGCTGATAATAGTTCAAATACACCAAGCATTAACGAAATACTCATTCAATTATTAGAGCGCCTGGATTTACCAGATGATCTTGCTGAGCATGCTGCTGCACTAAAAGAAGGTTGGGCGAAAGGAATAGACGATGAGGATGTCGTTAAAGCATTAGAATCAATCGCTGATCTTGTTATAAATATGCGCATGCGCGTTGAAAGTGAGAAAAATGATTTCCAGGATTTCTTACAACAAGTAACCGAAAAATTACAGATGCTAGACCAGCATATTCAGGATAACGCAGAAGATCAAAAAACAATTTTCAGCGAGAATATGAAGTTCAGTGATGATATGGATGGAGAAGTCGATAAAATCCAAACGGATGTAAAAGAAGCCGTTGATCTTACTGATTTAAAAACAAGTATTGCGATGAAGCTAAGTAAAATAACAAAACATGTAGAGATTTTTCGCACCACAGAAGAAAGCAGAAAACTTCAAATGGAAATAAGAGTTGGTGAATTAGCAAGTAAAGTTCATCAATTGGAATCAGATTCGAAAGGCTTGCAGGAACGATTAGCCGAAGAACAAAAGAGCGCTATGCAGGATGCATTAACGAAGTTACCGAATAGATTATCGTGGAACCAGCGCATGGAGTATGAATTTAGTCGCTGGAACCGTTATCAATCACCACTTGTTATTGTTATTTGGGACATCGATGACTTCAAGAAGGTTAATGATACCTACGGTCATAAGGCCGGTGATAAGGTGTTGATTACCATTGCAACCTTGTTAGAAGACAGGATAAGAGAAACAGATTTTATTGCGCGTTTTGGTGGTGAAGAGTTTGTTATGTTATTACCAGAGACAGAAATTGAGCCAGCCCAAGCTGTTGTTGAAAAGCTGCGTAAAAGTGTGGAAGAGTGTGATTTCCATCACGGTGAAAAACGCGTGAGTATTACTGTCTCGGGTGGTATGACTCAATTCCGAAAAGGTGATACAGCTGAAACGGCATTCGAAAGAGCCGATCAATTTTTATACAAAGCTAAAGGTAATGGTAAAAATCGTTGCTATAGCGAGTTAGATTAAAATAATAACAGGGAGATTCATGGTGCGCTGGCATTTAATCGCCAAAGGGTTCTGCATGGGTATGGCAGATCTAGTCCCAGGTGTGAGCGGTGGCACAATGGCATTTATTCTGGGTATCTATGAGCAGCTATTAGCCGCGATTCGTTCCTTTGATGCTATCTGGCTAAAAGCCTGTTTAAAGTTTGATTTGAAAGTCGCCATACAACGTCCTCATTTTAGTTTTATTATTCCGTTGGTTAGCGGTTTGTTTCTTGCTGTGTGGTTTTTTACACATATTATCCCACTACCAGATTTAATTCGTGATTACCCTGAGCATGTTTATGGCTTGTTTTTTGGTTTAATCCTGGCCTCGATTTACGTACTGATCCAAGAGTTAAAAGGTTTTAGTACAGGTGATGCGATAACCTTGCTACTCGGTACAGTTGTTGGTTTGGTTATTGTTAACCTGGTGCCCGTTGAAACGCCTGATGCAGCATGGTTCATTTTCCTATCAGGCGCGATTGCGATTTGTGCAATGATATTACCGGGTATATCAGGTTCATTTTTATTATTATTATTGAAAAAATATAGCACAGTCATTACGGCGATAGGTGATTTCAATCTGTCTGTGATTATACCCTTCTTGTTGGGCTGTATTTTTGGCTTAGTTAGCTTCTCACGATTTCTAGGTTGGTTACTGTCAAACTTTTACCAGCGTACTTTGTTGGTCATTAAAGGAATATTATTGGCCTCACTTTGGCTATTATGGCCGTATCAAGAGAGAGTTTTTGAAACGATAGCAGGTAAAGAACGACTTGTTGGTACAACTCCAATCATCCCTGATATGAGTGAGCCATCCATTATCGCCGTGATTGGTTTAGCGCTAACAGGATTAATTAGCGTTTTGGTTATCCATCATTTAGCAAATAAGCGTCACTAGAATTATTTAAAAATCATTTGCCTTTGGGTAGTACCGTCCAGCGAGTCACCATACCTGCAGTAATGTGGTCGGTAACGTGACAATGGTATAACCAAGTACCAGGGTTATCTGCAAGCATATCCACACTGGTCATGGTGGTTGGTAATAGCTCGACGACATCGGTTCTACGGCCATGATCCAAAACTGTCTTGCCATGCCAATGTGCGGTATGCAAATCAACTTCTGTTCCCATACCAATTAGGTGCCAGCGTACCCGATCGCCATGTTTAGCGACTAAGCCTTTTAAATTACCAAAGACATAGCCATTAATGGCATGCATCAAGTTACCTTCTTCCTCATCTTCATGTTCTTTTATTTCATGGTGAACTTGCTTACCCTTGGTGTGTTTTATTGCTTCACGACCATTTTCATCAAATATCATGTATAAGTTAGTGAAGGCGACATCGACGTCACGTGGGCGAGGATCATCGACAGAACGTTCCATGCCCTTTTTAGTAACAATGATTGAGCCAATTAAACCATCGTAAATTTCAGTGACTGAGTCAACGTGGGAGTGGTAAACCCATACGATGGAGGAAGGATCAGCCGGTCCAGGCGCAGCTTCGTGATCAACTGTCCACGTATAAGTAAATTTCTTTCCAGGTAGAACGTAAGCGCCTTCGCCTTTCATATCTGCGCCTTCGTTTTGTTCGTCATAACGCATGCCATGAGGATGAATACTAAGCGGCTTGTCTGCTTTGTTGTAAAAGTGAATTTTAAAAGTATCACCTTCTACAGCTCGAAACTGTGGGCCTAAAATTCCCATCCACTCAGGCTGAATCGTTCTCGTTGAATAACTTCCATCGGTATAACCGATGTAGCGATATTTTTTATAGATAAGCTGTTTACCCCAAACAGACATACCCATTTTAGGTTTAATCATATTCTTGCCAGCTGGGGCATAGTTCCAGTCAACTTTTTCTGCAGCTACCCAATATTCACGTGTTGTTGCAGATAAATGCGAGCTAAAGAGCATAAAAATTAAAATGCTGAGAACTGAGATGCGGTGCTTCATTGTATTAACCTTACCCATTAAATGTTTAAACTGCGTTTATTCTACACGTATAGTAACTAAAGATTAGAGTAAGATATCAAAAAAACGTTTTGTTGTGACTTTGTCAGGCCTACTCTGAATGACATAGTCAACATGTGTATCTGATTTATTCGTGTCTAATTTTATACCCCATAACCATTTAATTTGATTGGGTACGAATGAATAACGTACGTCCATTATAAAATCGGGGTCATTTTTGCTGGCAGCAAGGTAGTCATTAGAAAACCAGCGAAAGCGCTCAAGGTCTTTAGCTTGCTGACTTTGTTTTGGCAACCAAGGTAAATCACGTTTAATGTTTAGTTTGGCAATTGAGGTGCCAGGAATATACGTGACATTATTTAATAATTTCACCGCATCAACGTAGTAGCGACCGTCGTGTTCATAAATTATTTTCCATAAATGCCTATTTGCAAAGGTGGGTTTAGCTAAAACTCGCTGTATCTGATGGCCGCGGTTTTCAGCGAGTTGTTGGACTGCCGTGATTGCGCGGTCATGTTGAATAATGCCGACACTTAAAAAAATGACTGCGTACGCAAAAGCAGTTTGAGCATAGCGTTTATTTTTACGGAAGACAGCAAGCATCACAAGAATTAGAATGGGAATAGTAAAAAGCGGGTCGATGATGGAAACTGTATTCCATGCAATGCGTTCGTTCGAGAAGGGCCACAATAATTGCGTGCCATAGGAGGTGCAAGCATCTAAAAGCCCATGTGTCGCGTAGCCTAAAAATGAAAAGACATAAATTTCAGAAAACGAAAAATTTGCAGATGGCCATTTTGTTTTGAACCAATTTAATTTGGTGAACCAATTGAATACTAGTGCACAGAGTAATGCCCCGATTGGAATGAAAATAAGCGAGTGGGTAAATTGTCGATGAAATTCTAAAAAGAGTAGAGGATCAGCCTTAGAGCGGATTAATATATCTAAATCCGCGGACATACCTGCAAGGGCGCCGATGACTAATGCACTACGTTGTTTGGTTTTATTATTAGCGAAGGATTGCGAAAGGCTGGCACCCAGTACAGCTTGTGAAAGAGGATCCATAAAAAAATCTCAGTATTGATAAATGGCGCGCCATTTTAAACATTAGAGCACCTAGGCAAGCGCTGTTAGTTGAAGCAAATATAGTACTAGACACGCTATATTCGATGCAATTAACCGTTATGCTTGAGCGGCTGGCCATGCAGCCTGCTTATCCATCCATCTTAAGCTTAACCAGTACCAAAGCAGAATCGGCACCATCATCCCAAACCAACTCCAGTCTTCTATTAAGTACTTAGCTACCGCCTCATTGGTATTTTCAAGTAGTAGTGGATAAGGAAAGCAATAAAGCGTGAATAGACCGCATATGCGGATCAACCACAGTGCTGCCTTTCTTGTAGGAATACTCGAAAAAGCGAAGTAAACCCATATAGGCATGTTATCTGTTCTATCCATAGTGTGTTTCCTAACAATAGGCCTTTAATTATCTAAATGGCGCGCCTTTATGCTGTTGACGCGTTAGCGGCTACAGTGCGACAGGTTCCTGTCAGCACAATAGGACCTTTAATTATCTAAATGGCGCGCCCGACAGGAGTCGAACCTGTGACCTTCGCCTTCGGAGGGCGACACTCTATCCAGCTGAGCTACGGGCGCATATTTAGGCTACTGCAGGGCGAGCATCTTACCCCGTGCAGCTTTACATTGTATAGCTTGAGAGCCTAATTACTTGTTGAATAGTAAGTGAATTTGGTGATTTCTTATAGGGAAATCACTGAATTTAGTGGTAATTATGGTTTTACCATGGGCGTAATGTGTCTATAATCTGCCCCAGAATTTTACTGGGATGGCTTATGCCACCTGAATAGCCATTTTGAAGTAAGGGGAAGTACAGTGGGCGATCATGATAAACAAGTTTGGGGCACCTTAACAAAGTTTATGTTGAGTTTAGCGGCTTTAGCCGTTGTTATTTTTATTGTTGCCGGTTCAATGGCAACAAGTAATAAAGAAGCTGCGATGAAAGATAATGCAGCATCAGCTGATGCGGCGATCGCAGAACGCATTGCACCAATCGCTCAAGTTACTGTAGCCGGCGATAAAGCTGCTGAAGCACCTGTTCAACAAAGTGGTAAAGATATTTACGCCAGCGCATGTTTTGCGTGTCATGGCACAGGCGCAGCAGGCGCACCTATTTTAGGTGACAAAGCCGCATGGTCTGCACGTATTGGCCAAGGTATTGAATCTTTGTACAACAACGCTATCAACGGTCTTAATGGCATGCCAGCAAAAGGTGGCCGTGCAGATTTAAGTGATGACGCTATCAAGTCAGCGGTTGATTTCATGGTGGCAGAGTCTAAATAGACTTTAAAACGATGAACCATGAAAGGGGTCGCCAATGGCGGCCCTTTTTTTTTGCTTGTTGTTAAGGGATGTACCGTTTTGCCCAACCAGCAATAAGGTCAGCAACGTAAGCGGCATCATCTTTATTTGAAAGTAAATGGTCAGCGCCATCAAGACTTACAAGTGAAGAAGGTTTGCCCGCATGAAGGTGTAGCTGTTCGGCATGTGAATGGTTAAGGATGCCGTCATCAAGTGAATGACAAATCAGTAACGGTTTTTGAAAACTATCAAGGTATGAGCCATCATCAGGGTAATCAAGATCCTGAAAGAATTTTTCTCCGATAGTAAAATGATTACCACCAATTGTCATTTGAGCAGATCCAGTTGCTAACACTTTTTGGCGTAAGCTGATGTAGTGTCTGGCAACATAGCCTGGATCAATTGGTGCAGCGATTGTTACAGCTGACCGACAAGAGGGAATGCGCTCAGCTGCCTTGAGCATGGCGGTGCCTCCCATTGAATGGCCAATAAGTAATTCGGGTGCCGAATAGTTAGCTGTCATGTATTCGCTCACTGCAACGATGTCATCAACGTCCGTAGCAAAATTAGTTTGAGAGAAATCACCGTCACTATCGCCGATACCCGTGAAATCAAAACGCAATACTGCAATGCCATTGTCGGCAAGATGCTCACAAATAATATGAAAGGCTTTTAAACTGCGCGAGCAAGTGAAGCAATGCGCAAAGATAGACCATGCGTGAGGTTTGTTGCGTGCTGGTAAATCAAGCTCGGCACCGAGTGCAAAGCCTAAGCTGCCAGGAATTCGTAGGCGTATTTTTTTCATTCATCATCAACATCAATAATAATGGTTGGCGATGCTAACGGAACAAGGCATTAAAAGCCAGTAAGGTGCTAGTTACTGCTGCGATCCAAACGCCGATAGCTAATGGCTTCTTGAACGTGGTGACTTTGGATAGGATCACTGTTATCAAGATCAGCGATTGTGCGTGAAAGCCTTAATATACGATGCCAGGCGCGTGCAGATAGACCTAGTTGCTCAATCGCTTTTTCTAGCATATTTCGATCTGATTTATCTAGCAGACAATATTTTTCAATTTCTTTATTGGTTAATGCTTGATTTGTTGAATGACTTCTATGTAATTGCCGTTCTCGTGCATTAATAACACGTTGTCGAATGGTCGCGCTAGATTCTCCGGCGTGTTGTTCGTGTAAGGTGGCGTACTGCAAGCGTGGTACTTCGATGTGCATATCAATTCGATCAAGTAGGGGGCCCGATATTTTTCCACGGTATCGACTGATTTTTTCAGGCGTACAATGACATTGTCCATTTGGATCGCCGAAGTATCCACAAGGACAGGGATTCATCGCCGCAATGAGTTGAAAGCGCGCAGGAAATTCAGCCTGACGCGCCGCGCGAGAAATATGAATCGTGCCACTTTCTAATGGTTCACGTAAAACTTCTAAAACACGGCGCTCAAATTCAGCCAACTCATCAAGAAATAAAACGCCATGATGCGCGAGGGAAATTTCACCTGGCCGTGGTTGGCTACCCCCACCAACCAGCGCGACAGCAGAAGCAGTATGATGCGGCGCACGGAAAGCACGCATGCGCCAATTATTTTCAGAAGGCGCCTGACCACAAATAGAAAGTACTGCCGCTGACTCAAGCGCTTCCTCTTCAGTCATCTCAGGTAGAATTCCAGCGAGTCTTTTGGCAAGCATGGTTTTCCCCGTGCCAGGCGGGCCGATCATAATTAAACTGTGGCTACCGGCAGCAGCAATTTCTAAGGCTCGCCTTGCATGCGGTTGTCCGCGCACGTCACTCATGTCATCAGTCACTGCATATTTCATTGACGTTGATTGATGAACAATTGGCTCGAGTTTTTTACTGCCATTTAGATGTGTGCATACATCAAGAAGATGATTGGCTGCATATTGTTCTGCATTGCTTATTAAGCTGGCTTCGGAAAGATTGTCAGTGGGTAAAATAAGTTGGCGTTTTGATTTTTTGGTTGCCATTGCGGTGGGTAACACAGCAGGTACGGATCGAATGCTACCTGTTAGCGCAAGTTCACCCACAAACTCATAATTTTCGATTTGACTAACTTCAATTTGACGGGAGGCAACAAGAATACCAACGGCAATGGCGAGATCGAGTCGGGCACCTTGTTTAGGTAAATCAGCAGGTGCAAGATTAATGGTAATACGGCGTGCTGGAAAATCGAATTGGGAATTAATGATGGCACTTCTTACTCGATCTTTACTTTCTTTGACTTCAGTATCCGCCAAGCCAACGATCGACATGGACGGCAGACCATTTGATAAATGAACTTCGACGCTAACGAGTGGGGCTTTAATGCCGTGGTAGGCACGCGTGAAAATGACAGCAAGTGACATAGACAATTCCTTTGTCTTACAAGCAGCCGTCCTGGCCGCATGGGTTAATATTGTGTGGCTATTTTATTGTAGCTAGCTTTTTTCTTCTAGTTGCTCAAGCCGCGTTGCTAAGGCTTCGAGTTTTTCACGGCTGCGCAATAAAACCGCAGTCTGAACATCAAATTCTTCGCGTGTAACCAGATCAAGGCGAGATAATGCACCTGCCATGGCGGTTTTAACGATCGATTCAATGTCATCACGCATGAGCCCAAGTCCTGCTGGCAGCCCATTTTCTAGCTGTTGCGTAATTTCGTCGATAAATGCTTTACGTTTATTCATGATTTTCCTATCGCAATAAGTGCTTATCCTAACTGATTTTAGGTACAGTGGTAACTGGCTTCAAATGCACCATAATAGTGCGCAATTAAAGAGTTGGATCAAATATAGTGCAGTAAAAACAGGCCTAAAACATCAATAAATTAACTTAAGTGGTTGTTATTAATATATTTTTATTAAATGGCACGCCCTGTGCACTATAAGACAACATTGATGAATTATGTCGTCAAAAACAACCACCAAGATAGAACAGTTTTGGAAAGTTACTAACACTACATAGACAAGTTATGAGGAGTTTTACCATGAACACAAAAATGACAACATTGGCAGCTGCTGTCCTAATGACCGCATCACCACTCGCCATCTCTACAGCCGCAGCAGATGTAACGCTTAGCGGCAATGTCGCTCTAACAACCGACTACGTTTACCGCGGTATTTCACAAACCGATAGCGGCGCAGCGATTCAAGGTGGTTTTGACCTTGCACATAGCAGCGGCTTCTACGCGGGTGTTTGGGCATCCAATTTAGATTTTGGTGATGATGCTGATATTGAAATTGATTACTACGCAGGTTTTGGTGGTGAATTCAGTAACAAGATTGGTTACGACGTAGGTGTGATTTATTACGCTTACCCAGATTCAAAAGCGGCTGATACGGGTGATTACGACTTCACAGAAGTTTATGGTTCATTGTCTTACGACTTTGGACCTGCTGCGGTGACAGGTGGCGTTGCTTACTCAAGTGATTTTTTTGGCAGCACTGGTGATGCAACGTACGTTTCAGTTGGTGTTGATATTCCATTAGCAAATGATTTCGCATTAGGTCTGCACTACGGCGATCAAAGTATCGATGATGGTACTGATTACAATGATTGGAAAATCGGCGTAAGCAAATCATGGAGTGGTTTTGATTTCGCACTAGATTATACCGACACAGATCTGAGTGATCGAAATGATTGTGGTAATGCGAATATTTGTGATGACCGCATTATTTTTACAGTCTCTAAGAGTCTCTAAAAAAATACTATAACCGTTAATGTCTGTCCTTCGGGGCAGGCTTAACCTTCGGGAGGAGATGTAATGAAACTCGTAAGTGCAATTATTAAGCCCTTCAAGCTTGATGACGTGCGTGAAGCATTGTCAGAGATTGGCGTTCAAGGGATCACAGTGACTGAAGTAAAAGGCTTCGGTCGTCAAAAAGGACATACCGAGTTATACCGCGGTGCAGAATACGTTGTCGATTTTCTGCCTAAAGTAAAACTTGATATCGCTATCAACGATGATTTGGTTGAACAAGTCCTTGAGGCGATCACGAAGGCAGCTAACACCGGAAAAATTGGTGACGGTAAAATTTTTGTCTTTGATCTTGAACAAGCAGTTCGCATTCGTACCGGTGAGTCCGGTGCTGAAGCGCTTTAATAAAAGGGGTTAGTACAATGGAAGATATTCTCAATCTTCGTTATGCGCTAGATACATTCTATTTCCTCGTATCAGGTGCTTTGGTGATGTGGATGGCAGCAGGTTTTGCCATGCTCGAAGCTGGTTTAGTTCGTTCTAAAAATACCGCAGAAATTTTAACTAAGAACGTCGCCTTGTTTGCGATCGCTTCGATTATGTACATGTTAATGGGTTACGGCATCATGTATCCGGCAGAAGGCAATGGCATTATTCCAGCTTTTGATTTCAGCTTTATGTTCGGTGGCGATAATGTTGCTAAAGATGTTTTAGCGCAGGATCCAAGCAAATGGTATGACGGCGATTATTACTCAGGCATGTCAGACTTCTTCTTCCAAGTTGTGTTCGTTGCAACCGCGATGTCGATTGTTTCTGGTGCAGTAGCAGAGCGTATGAAGTTATGGGCATTCTTGGTGTTCGCAGTATTCATGACTGGCTTTATCTACCCAATGCAAGGTTACTGGAAATGGGGCGGTGGCTTCCTAGATGTTGCTGGTTTCAATGACTTCGCAGGCTCTGGTGTTGTTCATTTATGTGGTGCAACTGCAGCATTAGTTGGTGTCTTATTACTGGGTGCACGTAAAGGCAAGTACGGCGCAGATGGTTCGGTTCATCCGATTCCAGGTGCCAACATGCCACTAGCTACCTTAGGTACATTCATCCTCTGGTTAGGTTGGTTCGGATTTAATGGCGGTTCAGAACTTATTCTGTCTAGCGTTGATGAAGCGAATGCCGTAGCAGCAGTCTTTGTTAATACAAACATGGCCGCCGCTGGTGGTGTTGTTGCCGCGATGATCCTTTCACGTCTTTTGTTTGGCAAAACTGATTTAACCATGGTGCTTAATGGCGCTTTGGCAGGTCTGGTTGCTATTACAGCTGAGCCGCTTGCAGGTTCTCCTCTTGCTTCAACCTTAGTCGGTGCAGTGGGCGGTGTAATTGTCGTCTTGTCTATTATCGGTTTTGATAAATTGAAGATTGATGATCCAGTAGGCGCAATTTCAGTTCACGGTACTGTTGGTATGTGGGGTCTGATTGCCGTAGCATTTACGAATGCTGAAGCAACTATCGGCGCACAGCTATACGGACTTGTTGTAATCTTCGGTTGGACATTTGTAGCAGCGGGTATTGTTTGGTTCGTTATCAAGATGGTAATGGGTATTCGTGTTACTGAAGAGGAAGAATACGAAGGTCTTGATCTTACTGATATTGGTCTTGAAGCTTACCCAGAATTTACATCTGGTAAGTCGTAAGTTAGAAACTACAACCTGGTGGTTGGGAGATGCGGGTGCCTATTATTAGGCGCCCGTTTTTTTGCCCTGACCCGCCGTTCCGGCGGGTAGGGTACTCATAATGAAACGCGCAAGCGGTTCTATGAGTGGTGAACATCCAAGCCACAGAAGCAAAGGAGACAGTAAGAAACGTAATGATTCACGAATTGATGATCCATCAGCCATGGAAAGGTTCAAACAGAGCGAATGAAGCCTGCTAGGCTGGCTTATAGAACCTCTTCCAGAGGTTCAGGCCATCTATGAGTGGTGAACATCCAACCCACAGAAGCAAAGGAAACAGCAAGAAACGTAATGATCCACGAATTGATGATCCATCAGCCATAGAAAGATCTAAACAGAGCCAATGAAAACTAGTAGGAATACCAGTACTTAGCCAACCCCCTCAACCTCCTTTATCCGCCTTAGGCTGGCTCACATAATCTCTTCGAGATTACACCATAGAACCTCTGCGAGTTTCATTATGGATACCTTACCCATCTTCGAAGGGTCAAGGCAATTATGAGTACCTTAGCCTTTTTTCAAAGGTTCAAGGCAATTCGTTGCACTGCATCAATGCGGCGGAAAAAGGGGGTTGAGGGGGTTAGTGTTGCAATTGAGTTTCGTGAGTAACTTAAAGTTTTTTATGCGTACCATCACAAAACGGCGCATCTTCTGTCCGTTTACAACCACACAGCCAAACTTTTGTCTTTTCTTCAATAGTCAGTTTAACGGGTTCAAATTCAGTATACTTGTGTGAGCCATCACAGAAGGGTTGATTCTTGGATTTACCGCAGGCGCACCACCAATAATCGCCGGGTTCTAAATCAACAGCATAAGGATTTTTTTGTGGGCATTCAGGTTCTGTCATAATGGTCTCTCTTAAAGGTTGTTAGTAAGTAATAATATGAAAAGTTTACGCGTAGAAAAGATAGAAAGCGAATGGTTACCTCTATCCAATATAGAAGTGAGCGTTGGCGAGTGTATTGTCATCAGTGGGCCGTCTGGTGTTGGGAAATCATTACTGCTTAGAGCAATAGCGGATCTAGACGTGCATGAAGGTAACCTTAGTATAGATGAGGTTTCATGCAATCAAGTACCGGCTACCGAGTGGCGCAAGCAAGTTGGCTTGTTAGCCGCAGAAAGCGCTTGGTGGGGCGATGTGGTTTCAGAGCATATGCAAGACGTTGGTGATGAGCAATTGGAATCCCTTGGGTTTGATAAAGACGCCTTAACTTGGTTAGTCGATAGATTGTCAACTGGTGAGAAGCAGCGATTGGCTGTATTACGTGTTTTAGCAAACAGTCCTGACTTCGTGCTGCTCGATGAACCAACGGCGAACCTTGATCCAAAAAGTGTCAACAAAGTAGAAAAATTATTGCTTGATTATTGCCACAATAAACCAGCCGGTCTTATTTGGGTAACGCATGACGTTGAGCAAGCAAAAAGAATAGCTGACAAACATTATTGTTTTAGTGAGTCAGGTTTAAGTGAGGTTGAGGAATGAACATGATCTCATTAACCGCATTTGATTTATCAATCGCTGCATTGCTTGTTGTGTTTTTAGCGGTGCTAGGCCTGTGGCTACAGTTAGGTGTTTCACGCCAATTACTCATTGCCGCGGTTCGAACAACTGTTCAATTATTACTTGTCGGTTACATCTTAAAGATATTGTTTGAGACGGTTCATCTGGGCTACATGACAGTGATTGTAACGGTCATGTTGTTATTTGCTGGTCGTGAAGTGATGGCAAGGCAGACAAACCCCTATAAAGGCTGGTGGGGCTTTGGTATGGGTACGCTGTCAATGTTTATATCGACATTCACCGTAACGTTACTTGCCCTCACAGTGATAATTAACAATGACCCTTGGTATACGCCGCAATATGCTATTCCTTTGCTCGGTATGATGCTTGGTAACACTATGACGGGGATTGCTTTAGGTTTAGAGCGATTAACGCAGGCAGCGAGAGAACAGCGTAAGCAGATTGAAGCGCAGTTAATGCTTGGTTTTAGCAGCCAGCAAGCAGTTGCTAAAATTCGTCGGCAGTCTATGCGTTATGGCATGATCCCGATTATAAATTCTATGGCCGCAGCCGGCTTAGTCAGTTTACCCGGTATGATGACAGGGCAGATTTTGGCAGGTAGTCCGCCGCTAGAAGCGGTTAAATATCAGATATTAATTATGTTCCTGATTACTGCTGGCACGGGTTTTGGAACAGTTGTTGCTGTTGTTTTAGGCTCAAGACGCTTATTTGATAAGCGCGAAAGATTACGATTGGATCGATTAAGAAAATAAAGCTAGGATAAAGTATATCGATTCAAATGAGGAGAAGTTAGATGTCGAACGAAGGTTACCATGAGCCCATTGCTGAGCTTTCTGATGCGACGCGAGATATGCATCGTGCAATAACGTCACTAATGGAAGAGTTAGAAGCAGTCGATTGGTATAACCAGCGAGTGGATGCTTGTAAGGATGAAGACTTAAAAGCAATCCTTGCACATAATCGTGATGAAGAAAAAGAACATGCCGCGATGGTGCTTGAATGGATACGACGTCAAGATCCTTCTTTTGATAAAGAATTAAAAGATTATTTATTTACAGACAAACCAATCGCACATAAGTAGTTAATCATTATGTTGAACTTTATAAACATCAATTTAAGACCCGCAACTTACACCTTCATAGCGACAGTATTACTGGTAGTGACCTCGGTCAGTCATGCGGAAATATATCGCTGGACAGATGAGGCAGGCAAGGTACATTTTTCTGATAAGCCTATTGGTGATAAAGCGACCGAAGTTGAAGTAAACGTAAACCCGGTAGTAAAAGAGAATCCACAAAACAGTGAAAGTCGAAAATTACGAACTGAGCAGTATTTGCGTGGTCGAGAGCAAGAACGAGCAGAGCTAGATAAACAGCGCAAAGAGAAAAAAGAATTAGAGGCTAAGCGAAAGAAGAATTGTTTGACTGCTAAAAAAGAGTATAAAAAAGCAACTGAAGCAACAGCGGTTTATTATAAAAATAAAGATGGAACGCGCGATTATCTTGATGATACGCGAAGGAAGAAAGCTGAAGCACAAGCTAAAGCGGATGTAAAAAGATGGTGTAAATAATTAAGGAATTAACTTTCAAGCACTTGTTTAATAAATGGGCGCATAGTTAAACCACCACGGTGTGATTCAGTTGTATAGTATTTAGTCGTTAATTCAGTACTCATCGGATGTACATCCTGAAAATCATTTTCTTTACCCGCCATCGTACAACTCCACCAACCAGTTGGGTAACAGCTTTGAGGGAACTCAAAAGTATGTGTATTTGAATAACCCGCTGACTTCATGTTGTTAGACATGGATTTAATTAAGTCGAGCTGTTTCAGTGGCGATTCACTTTGAGCAACTAGCACCCCACCGTTGCGCGTGATGCGTTGGCAGTCTGAATAAAATTCCGTACCAAATAAACGTGCGGCCTGACCGACAGGATCGGTGCTATCAATAATCACCACATCAAATTCTTCAGCGGCGCAATCGGCAACGTATTTAATACCATCTTCAAAAAGTAACTCAGCGCGCTTGTCATCATTACTCTCACAGAGCTCTGGAAAATAATCTTCAGTGACGCGAGTCACGCGCTCGTCGATATCAACCTGTACACAGCGTTGTACAGAATCGTGTTTAAGCACTTCACGTAATGTGCCACAATCACCGCCGCCAATAATGAGGACATCACGCGGGTCAGGGTGACTTTGCAATGCAGGGTGGCTCATCATTTCATGGTAGATAAAGTTATCCAACGATGTCAGCATCACACAGCCGTCAAACACCATTAAGCGACCATAGGTTTCGGTCTCATAGATCTCAATATGCTGAAATTGGGTTTGTTCTTCGTGTAATTTAGCCTTTAATTTAAGTGAAAAGGCAGTACCCGTTACATCGTAGGGTTCGCTGAACCAACTATTGTCGAGCGTCATGACAAATGTCCTGAAAATTTACGTAGCGCGACGATACCGGATTAGCCTTAGATAATGCAAGAGGGCTTGTGATAAGCGACAATACAGCTTTTAATGTCAGGATGAGCGAAACAGTGACAAGTAAACAGTGGAATGCAGCGCAATCGAAGCAGCTTTATAATATTGAAAGCTGGAGTGATGGTTATGTGGGCATCAGTGACGCGGGTCAGTTATATGTCATGCCAGATCGTCAGCCTAATTCAGCAGTAGAACTCAGCAACTTGGTTAAGGAGTTGCAGCAACAGCAAGTAGGTTTACCGGTGCTGGTGCGTTTCGATGGCATTCTGCAAAATCGTGTCCAACAACTTTGCCAAGTTTTTCTCGCAGCGGCTCAGAAAAACACTTATGCCGGCAAATACACTGCTATTTATCCAATTAAAGTTAACCAGCAGCGGCGCGTGATTGAAGAAATTATGGCCGATACGGATTTACCGGTCGGGCTTGAAGCCGGTAGTAAGCCAGAGCTAATGGCAGTATTGGGTTTAGCGCGCCAAGAACAGGGCGTGATAGTTTGTAATGGTTATAAGGATAGTGAATATATTCGCTTAGCGTTAATTGGACGCCAGTTAGGGCACCGCGTTTATATCGTGGTGGAAAAATTATCTGAGATCCCATTAATTATTGCAGCAGCGGAAGAGTTAGGTATCCGGCCAATATTAGGTCTACGGATTCGTCTTGCCTCCATTGCCGCCGGTAAGTGGCAGAACAGTGGTGGCGAGAAATCAAAATTTGGTTTGTCAGCAACTCAAGTATTACAGGCCATTGCGCAGTTACAGCAAGCAGACATGCTTGATTGTCTTGAGATGCTGCACCTTCATATGGGATCGCAGATCGCAAATATTCGTGACATCCAGCGGGCAATGCGTGAGTGCGCTCGATTTTACGCCGAGCTTTATGGCTTAGGTGCCAACATTAAAGTGGTTGATGTGGGCGGTGGTCTGGGCGTTGATTACGAAGGCACACGCAGTCGAAGTTTTTGTTCCATGAACTATCAACTACAGGAATATGCCAATACCATTGTGCGTACTCTGCAGGAAACTTGTCAGCAACAACATATACCTCATCCAGATATTTTTACTGAATCTGGTCGCGCGATGACAGCACATCATGCCGTGTTAATTACCAATGTGATTGATACCGAAACGCTTGATGAAGGTACTGTTACAGCACCGGATAGAGATGCACCGGTTTTGTTACATGATATGTGGCAGGTGATGCAGCAGTTGGATGAAGCCAGCGCGATAGAAACCTACCATGAAATTAGTCATTGGCAGGCTGAAGCACAAGAAATGTATACGCATGGTGTGATTAACTTGGCAGAGCGTGCACAGGTAGAGCAATACTTTATTGCCACCTGTCATACATTGCGTGAGAAGTTAAATCCACGTTCACTCCGTCATAGAGAAATTATTGATAGCCTGCATGACCGAATGGCAGATAAGATTTTTTGTAACTTTTCACTGTTTCGTTCATTGCCGGATGTCTGGGCGATAGATCAAATTTTCCCCATTGTCCCGTTGCAGCGATTAAATGAAGAACCTGATCGTCGCGGGGTCATTCACGATATCACCTGTGATTCAGATGGCATGATTAAACATTATGTCGATGCAGAAGGCATTGAATCGAGTATGCCACTGCATGCTATTAATAAGGATGAACCTTATTTATTAGGCATGTTCATGGTCGGTGCTTACCAAGAAATTCTCGGCGACATCCATAATTTATTTGGTAATACACATTCTGTGCATGTTGTGGTGAAAGCTGATGGAACTCATTATATTGATACACCGATCAAAGGTACCAATGTTGATGAAGTGCTGAGCGCAGTCAATTTTAATCCAGAGGAACTTCAAGCCATATATGAGGTCAAGGTAGAGGCGACGGATTTACATTTGGATTTGCGTAAATTTTATTTAAAAGAACTTAAAAACGGGTTGCGTGGCTACACTTACCTTGAAGATTAATTATAGAAAGCCGTTAAGGATAGGATTTACAACAGGGAGTTAATAATGCGTTTTATAGTAAGTTTTTATCTTAGCTTTTTTATTACATCAGTAGCATTAGCGAGTACAACTGTAACCAAAGACAGTGTGCAATGGCGTGACTTCAATGACGCGGCCTTTGCAGAAGCAAAACGTGACGGCAAATTATTAATGCTTGATCTTGAAGCAGTCTGGTGCCATTGGTGCCATGTTATGGAAGAAAAAACCTACACTAATCCCGCCGTTAAAAAAATACTCAAAGAACATTATATTGCACTGAAAGTTGACCAAAACAATCGTCCAGATTTAGCTCGTCGCTATCAAGATTTTGGATGGCCAGCGACAATATTTTTTAACGCAGACGGCACCGAGATAGTGAAGCGTGCCGGTTATATTCCACCGGAAGCAATGGCAAAATTACTGCAAGCAATTGTTGATGACCCTACACCTGAACAAGGTGCACCCATCCAAGAAAAGAAAACATTTGCCAGCAGCGCCTTACTTGCGCCTTCCATTAAACAGCAATTACAACAGAACCATCTTGATGCTTACGATCCTGTGTATGGCAGCTTAAAATTAGTGCAAAAATTTTTAGACAGAGACAGTGTTGAATATGATCTACTGTTAGCACGCAGTGGAGACAAACAAGCTGAAAAACGCGCTAGACACACACTTGATGAGGCAATGGCCCTTATTGATCCGGTCTGGGGTGGCGTGTACCAATATTCGACAGGCGGCAAGTGGGATTACCCGCATTTTGAAAAGATCATGCCATCGCAATCGGGTTACTTGCGTATATATGCCATGGCATATCGCCAGTTCAAAGACAAAAAATACCTACAAGCGGCGACACGCATTGCTAATTATCTTGAAACCTTTTTAATGAGTAGCGAAGGCGTTTTTTATACTAGCCAAGACGCCGATCTAGTACAGGGTGTGCATAGCCGTGAGTACTTTGACCTAGATGATAAAGCGCGCCGCGCACAAGGTATTCCAAAAGTTGATAAACATCAATACGCGCAAGAAAATGGTTGGGCCGCATCAGCAATGGTGAGCCTTTACGAAGCAACAGGTAAGCCACATTATTTAGAGCTGGCGCAGCGTGCAATGGCTTGGGTAGAAAAAAACAGAGTAATCGATGGTGGCGGGTACGGTCATGATAAGAATGACAAAGGTGGCCCATACCTTGGCGATAATGTTGCAGTAGCCGAAGCGAATCTCGCATTATATCAAGCAACTGGAAACAGGGACTACTTACAACGTACTCGTCGAACAGTCGAATATATTAATAAAACATTCCGCTATGCAGGAGAGAAAGGTGCAGGCTATGCGGTTTCATATGCACCGGGTACTGCAATCATTAAACCGCAGCCGCATATCGACGAAAATATTGCCGTGTCACGCTTAGCGATTCGTGTGTTTCACCTAACAGGTGACAAGCAATATAAAGCCATTGCAGAGCGCGCGATGCGTTACCTCGCAACAGAGGAAATCGCGGTAAGCCGTTTAACCGAGGCGGGCATTTTATTGTTAGCCTATGAATTAGCAACTGATCCCACGCACATTACAATCGTTGGCAGTAAACAAGAAGAATCTTCGCGGATACTATACAAGCAAGCGCTTACCTACCCCGGCAGTTATCGCCGTATTGAATGGTGGGACAAATCAGAAGGTGCGATGCCAAACCCAGATGTGCAGTATCCTGCATTGCCGAAAGCCGCTGCGTTTGCCTGCGCGAATCAACGCTGTTCATTACCCGTATTTGAGAAGGAAGCCATCCATCCAATGGTTGATGCATTGTCTGGTATAAAATAGTTAATGAGTGCTTAGCTTGCTACTAGCTGTTCTTCCAACCAGGTGACCGCTTTCTCACGTCGGTAGAAGATATCGAAACTAATGTCTTTTCGCAGGCCCATAGTAAACGTGCTGCGTGCAGCGATTTCACGTTTTAAATCAGGTACCACGACGGCAATGGCTTTAACTTTATCGATGACGCCGACTTCGAATTGCGCATCGAAAGAATAACTATAGTGATGTTTCTTGTTAATCAGAACACAGAAATTGTCGTCATGGTGTTTAGCAAGCCATGCGTGAAATTCAAGAATCATGTCGTTGATGACTTCAATTCGATTATCTACGATGATTTCAGTAATATTGTCTGAGACAGTAATAAGATCACAAAAACTGAGGCGATATTCGCTCATAAAAAAATACCATTATTATTTGTAGTTATTTAATTGGTTAGATTAATTCTAGGTTAGTCTCAGTTTGAGCTATATAGCTCGAAAGTATTATTAAAATAAAAGTGGTTACTAGAGGTTCAGACACTATGAATATAGGTTTTATTGGGTTAGGCGCTATGGGCGCCGGTATGGCAGAGAACCTAGTTCAGGCGGGATGCCTTGGAATAGTTTGGAATCGAAGTGTGTACGTAGCGGAAAAATTTGCAGGGGCTCACTCAGTTCAACTAGCAGTAGATTTAGCAGAGCTCGCAAGCGTGACTGATCTTATTATTGTCAGTGTTTCGGCAGATGATGACTTGCGAGAAGTCATTGATGCGATGCTGCCATCACTTCGCCCCGGCACCATTATTGTTGATACCTCTACTGTAGCCGCTACGACGGTTCAAACATTAGCGGCTAAATTAGCCAAACAAGAAGTTGTGCTATTGGATGCACCTGTCTCCGGTGGTACCGAAGGCGCCCGGACTGGCAAATTAGTGATGATGGTTGGTGGCGACCGGCAGGCGCTTGAAAAAGTTAAACCGATACTCGCAGCCATCACCAGTAAAATAACAAGAATGGGCGAGTCAGGTGCTGGTCAGGCAACCAAGGCCGTGAATCAAATCATGGCTGCTGGTATAAATCAGGCAGTGACCGAAGCGCTGGCTTTTGCCGATGCAATGCAGCTACCGCTTGAAAATGTCATAGATGTAATTAGCGGTGGCGCGGCGGGCAACTGGTTCCTGACGCACCGTGGCCATAGTATGGTGAAAGGAACGTATGATCCCGGTTTTAAAATTGATCTGCACAAAAAAGATCTCGACCTATGCCGTGACATGATTGAAATCGTTAGTGCCACGGATATGCGCTTACCGATAGTGGAAATGACGCGCTTGCATTATGAGCGGTTACAAGGCGCAGGTTATGGCGAAGAGGATATATCAGCGCTCTACCGCTTGAAGCGAGAAATGTTTATTTAACGGGCTAAAATTAATCTTGGTTATTGCCCATTTTTACTTGTAAACAAACCACCAGCAAAACCAAAGACGGCAAAAATAACATTCGCCATGATTTGACCTTCTAGCCTACCAGCGGAATACATTAACGATGAAACGATTAAAACAAGCAAAATTAACAAGGTACTGGTCGTAAAGCGACCAAAGCCTTCAGTTTTGGTTTTAAAAAAACCGATCAGCGCCGCTGAACCTAAAATAAATATTGCTGCCATTAACCAAAGATTCATATCCATTGCTAACACCTCCATTTATTTTTAAACGTAAATATTCTTTACCCCTGATCTTGAAAAGGACAACTACCTTTAAACTCATCAGGCACATTGTCTGGGCAGACGCCACATTGTTCATTGCCCGGCACGGCAAAGTCTATTTTTCGTGGATAAGGTAAATCAAGCCCTTCCATTATTTTAATGAATTCCTGTTTACTTTTACCGCCACCCAATCTTGGGTTACGTATCTTTTCCTGAGCCACTGAAGTAATAAAGCGCCCTTCATAATCGTGGCCTGGATAAACCAGCGTTTCATCAGGTAAAGAGAAAATTTTATTATGAATACTATTATATAGCACCTCAGCACTACCGGATTGAAAGTCAGTTCGGCCACAAGCTTCAATTAACAAAGCATCGCCAGTAAACAGAAATTTCTGTATCGGTGTATCAATCAAATAGGCATGGTGGTGATCGGTGTGCCCCGGTGTAAACAAAGGGTTGAGCTCAATATTACCCACTTTGAATACTTCCCCTTCCTTGATACCAATATCAATACAAGAAGCTTGAACCATGGCAGGATAAGCGATTTTACAACCGGTTTTTTCTTTTAATAACCGTGCACCAGTTAAATGGTCGGCATGTACATGTGTTTCCAGTGTAGCGGTAAGCGTTAGATCCATGTCTTTTAAAAGTTGTAGATCACGTTCGACTGTTTCCCGTACCGGATCAATCAAAATAGCCGTACCGGAATCACTGTCGGCTATTAAATAGGTGAAAGTAGACGAATCGGCTTCAAACAGTTGTTTAAATATCATTGGTATCTTTATCCTAGTTGGCTTAGATTTTTGCTTATTTAACTAAAAGTTTACCATTAACCTTTTGATTATAGAAAGAATGATATGTAAACAATGCTCTCCCCGCACCAAAAAACAGTGCGGGGAGGCAGGTCAGATATCAGGACAGATCGAATCGATCAGCGTTCATTACCTTTGTCCATGCTGCGACGAAGTCCTGTACAAATTTTTCCTTGTTATCGTCCTGTGCGTAGACCTCAGCATAAGCGCGAAGAATCGAGTTGGATCCGAAAACAAGATCAACACGTGTTGCTGTCCACTTAAGTTTGTCTGTTTGGCGGTCTCGAATTTCATACAAGTTGTCTTTGATCGGCTTCCACGCATAATTCATGTCGGTTAGGTTGACAAAGAAATCATTTGTTAGCGCACCTTCGCGATCTGTGAAGACACCGTGTTTACTATCGCCATAGTTGGTACCAAGCACGCGCATGCCGCCAACTAACACAATCATTTCGGGCGCGGTTAGTCCCATTAGTTGTGTTCGGTCGAGCATCAACTCTTCCGCACTGACAACGTAGTCACCCTTGAGCCAATTACGATAGCCATCATGAATTGGTTCCAACACGCCGAAGCTATCAGCATCCGTCATCTCGTCCGTTGCATCACCACGTCCGGACGTGAAGGGAACTGTAACATCAACGCCTGCAGCCTTTGCTGCCTGCTCGACACCGACATTACCTGCCAGGACGATCACATCTGCGATGCTAGCACCGGTCTGGATTGCAATCGGTTCAAGCACGTCCAATACCTTACTCAAACGTTTTGGTTCATTGCCTTGCCAACTTTTTTGAGGCGATAAACGAATGCGTGCACCATTGGCACCGCCACGCATGTCCGAACTACGGAACGTTCTTGCACTGTCCCATGCGGTGGCGACCATTTCGCTAACACTCAAACCGCTGGCAGAAATTTTATCTTTCACTGCTTGAACATCGTAGTCGTTGTTGCCGGCTGGCACTGGATCTTGCCAGATCAGATCATCCCTTGGCACATCAGGACCGATGTAACGCGCCTTTGGTCCCATGTCGCGGTGTGTCAGTTTAAACCACGCTCGTGCGAAGGCATCTGAGAAGAGCGCAGGATCTTTATAATAACGCTCGGCAATTTTGCGATACGCGGGATCCATCTTCATCGCCATGTCGGCATCGGTCATGATCGGGTTGTGACGGATTGATGGGTCTTCGCTATCAACCGGCTTATCCTCTTCCTTAATATCGATCGGTTCCCACTGCCATGCACCGGCAGGGCTTTTCTTCAGCTCCCATTCGTAGTTGAGCAGTAAATGTAAATAGCCGTTGTCCCATTGAGTGGGATGCGTTGTCCACGCACCTTCAAGACCACTGGACACGGTATCATTGCCAATGCCGCGCTTGGTTTTATTGTTCCAGCCAAAACCTTGATCTTCGATGTCAGCTGCTTCAGGCGTTGGCCCGAGTAAATCGGCATTGCCGTTGCCGTGGCATTTGCCCACGGTATGTCCGCCAGCAGTCAGTGCAACGGTTTCCTCATCGTCCATCGCCATGCGAGAAAATGTTACGCGCACATCATTCGCGGTTTTTAGTGGGTCAGGTTTGCCATCAACGCCTTCGGGATTAACGTAGATAAGACCCATCATCACCGATGCAAGCGGGTTAGCTAGATCGCGCTCACCGGAATAGCGGCTACCTTCGCTGCCACTTGGGGCAAGCCATTCTTTTTCTGCACCCCAGTAAGTGTCTTTCTCCGGATGCCAGATATCTTCACGCCCAAAGGCGAAGCCAAAAGTTTTTAAGCCCATGGATTCATAGGCTATTGTTCCGGCGTAGGCAATCAAGTCGGCCCAGCTAAGATTGTTGCCGTACTTTTTCTTGATAGGCCAAAGTAGACGACGCGCTTTGTCCAGATTGACATTGTCTGGCCAGGAGTTGAGTGGCGCAAAGCGTTGGTTACCGGTACCCGCACCACCACGACCGTCAGCGATACGATAAGTACCGGCCGCATGCCATGACATACGAATCATTAGGCCACCGTAATGCCCCCAGTCTGCTGGCCACCAGCCTTGGCTGTCAGTCATCAGTGCGTGCAGATCTTTTTTCAGCGTTGCAATGTCGAGCTTCCTCACCGCTTCTTGGTAGTTGAAGTCCGCACCCATCGGGTTGGTTTTGCTATCGTGTTGGTGAAGAATATCGAGGTTAAGTGCCTTAGGCCACCAGTCCATATTAGACATACTCGTTTCTGTTGCACCGCCATGCATTACTGGGCATTTATTTGCAGACATGGATAGTTCTCCTATGTTTGTAAAAAGATTAGTTACTAGCGCGAAGCTATATTGCACTTAGATCAGATTACTGTTTTTTCAGACCATTTGTAAAAACGTTTGTTTCTATTTTAGCAATAGGTTTTGTCTATTATTTTGGTTATCACGAATTTTGAGTAGAACAGATAGTTACAGATCATAAGTCCAAAAGACCCATGTTACAGTGAGGCAGTACACAAAAATAACGTAGCTGTGCTACGCCAGTTCAGTCACCCACACCCCGACATCAAAAGATGCTTCGGGTGGGCCGATGAACGAACCGGCGATAGGTGGTACTGATTCGGGTAGTCTCGCAACAGCAACGGCAATGTGATCGGTGCCAACAATATCACCGATGGTGGGATCAAAACCTTTCCAGCCAGCACCTGGCAAAAAGACTTCAGCCCAAGCATGGGTCGCACCATAATCTGTTGCGGAAGGTGCGGCATGCAGATAGCCACTTACAAAGCGGGATGCAAAACCCAAATACCGGGCAGCCTCAATGAATAAGTGCGCAGAGTCGCGACAGGAACCACTGCCAAGCGACAGTGTTTCAGAAATAGTTTGCACGCCCGGTTCCTCACGTAACTGATAGCGCAAGCTTTGTTGAATATGTTTACCAAGTCGTTGTAACAAACCATAGCTTTGTATCTTCTCGCCGGATTGCCATACATTGGCAAGCCATTCCTTGAGCAGCTTTACGTCTGGTTGATTTGTGACACTCACATAAGGCGCTAAGATAATCTGGTCTTGTTCGCTATAAGCGAAAGGATATTCTATCGCGTAGTCGGCCATTAAAAAGTCCAATGGCGTTTCATTGAGTTGCTGAATAACAATGTTGCTTTCAATCAAAAGTTGACTGCTAGGCGTATCAAACGTGGCAATGGCAACAGAATTCCCTTCGACATCACGGTGCCAGCGTAATGTTGCTGGAGGTGTAATTTCGAGGTTTGATGATTCAATACGCGTATCGTGGTCTTCACGCGGACGAAGCAAAAGCGTGTGTGCTTGCAGCTGCACAGGAGCAGAAAAGTTATAGTAAGTACGGTGGAGTATTTTATAGCGCTGCATGCATCACCTTGTTAGCCAGTTGGGCAGTATCGAACAGCATAGAGGCCGTAAAGACATTTACTTATGAGGTATCGTTATAACACCTTTTGCTGTCACTGTAAGAATAATATTCATTAAACATATTTTTATTCCAGCGTGGTCACTTATTTTCTTTATAAAGAAAACAGCATCGTGCATACTCGTAATAAGTTATCATCTCTGATTGAAGTTAGCGTCTTACTGGAGCAGTTACATGGAAATAGACTGGAAGAATTACGATCCGGGTGAATTTTATGACGAGATGATTAGCTCGCCGGGCAACCCGCGCCTTGCGTCGAAATCTGTAGCGGGGTATTTGCAACGTCTTAGTGCTAAGCAGATTGGGCGTCGTCAAAATGCCGCCGACCTTTCCATCGCGGAAATGGGGGTAACCTTTACGGTTTACAGTGAAGGTGAAAACATTGACCGTACTTGGCCCTTTGATATCATTCCGCGCATCATCCCGCAAAAAGAATGGTCGCATATCGAGAAAGGCCTGACTCAGCGGATGACAGCCCTGAACATGTTTATTCATGATCTGTATAACGATCAAAATATCATTAAGGATGGCATCGTTCCCAGAGAATTGATCGAAAGCTCCAAAAGTTTCTTGCCGCAGTGTATCGGTGTCAGCCCACGTTATAATGTGTGGGCACATATTTGTGGTTCGGACTTGGTGCGTGATGGCGATGGCACAGTCTATGTGCTTGAAGACAATCTTCGTGTGCCCTCTGGTGTTTCGTACATGATAGAAAACCGTACGATTACAAAACGCGTCTTCCCCGAATTATTTAGCAAACACCGTATTCAACCGGTGGATGATTACCCATCACACCTGTTCGATATGCTGGCTTCTTTATCGCCACGCACAATAGATCACCCAGAAATAGTGGTGATGACACCGGGTATCTATAACTCAGCCTACTTTGAACATTCATACCTTGCACAACAAATGGGTACTGAGTTGGTAGAAGGTGGTGATCTTATCGTTGACGATGACGATTGTGTTTACATGAAAACCATTGATGGTTTACAACGTGTAGATGTTATCTACCGACGGGTGAATGATGAATTTATCGATCCGGAAGTATTCCAAGAAGATTCAGTGCTTGGTGTGCCAGGTCTGATGCGTGCATGGCGTGCCGGTAATGTTGCCTTAGCAAATGCGCCTGGAGCAGGTGTGGCAGATGACAAAGTGGTGTACACCTATGTCCCAGATATTATTAAATATTACCTAGACGAAGATCCAATTATCCCAAATGTGCCGTCTTATCGTTGTGAAGACAAAGAACATCGGGAGTATGTATTGGCTAATCTCGAAAAATTGGTTGTTAAACCTGCTAACGAGTCAGGCGGTTACGGCATGTTGGTGGGTCCTCACTCAACGGCAGCAGAACGCACTAAATTCGCCAAGCTTATCAAGAAAAGCCCGCGTAACTATATTGCACAGCCAACCTTGAGCTTATCGACGGCACCAACTATTTGTGGTCAGCACGTGGAACCACGGCATCTTGATTTACGGCCTTTTATTCTTCAGTCCGATCGTACTTATGTCACGGCGGGTGGTTTGACTCGCGTCGCATTGCGCAAGGGTTCGCTGGTTGTAAATTCATCCCAAGGTGGTGGCAGTAAAGACACCTGGATTGTCGATATGGGGGAGAAATAACATGTTGTCACGTGTAGCAGAAAGACTCTACTGGACGGCACGATACCTTGAACGCGCGGAGAACACGGCGCGGCTTGTTAAGGTATTCTCTTCGTTGATGTTGGATCTACCCAACGGTGTCGGTATCAACTGGCGACAACTTGTCGACATTAGTGGCGCGCCAGATTTATTCGATAAGAACTATCGTACCTGTGGCGAGCGTAACGTTATTAAGTTTATGCTGTTTGATCCAGATAACCCCGGCTCGTTGTTCTCAAGCTTGTCTTCTGCGCGTGAAAATGTGCGTACCTCACGTGACTTAGTACCAAGTGAAGGTTGGGAGCATGTTAATGAACTGTATTTATTTGCTAAGAAAAAAGTCGATCGCAAAACTTTAATCAAAGATCGCTACGAGTTTTTGTCAGAAATTATTATGCGCTGCCAGCAGATAACAGGTTTGTTAGCAGGGACCATGAGTAATGGGGACGCTTATCAATTTGTACGAATGGGGCGTAACTTGGAACGCGCTGACATGACAACCCGACAGATCGATGTCGGCTCAGCAATCATCATCGCTGCGGGTGTTGAACAAGAGCGCCTCGAAAACCGGTTGTGGACCTACGTCTTAAAATCACTCAGTGCTCATCAGATGTATCGTCAATCTGTTCGCAGACGTGTTTCACCAGACCATGTACTTACTTTCTTGTTACAAGACATGAATTTTCCGCGCACGATTGCTCATACACTGGGTGAAGTGCTTTCCTGTTTTGAAAAAGGGCTATCGCACAATGATGAACCGATGCGTGCGGTATGGCGACTGCAGCGGTTGATAGCAGATGCGAATGTCGCGCAACTACACAATGAAGGCTTGCATGAATTTATTGAACAGTTGCAAACGGAATTAGGCAGCCTGCATGGGTTGGTCGCAAGCACCTGGTTTACACTCGAACGGGATAAAACAGCCTAGATACTCGCTTACTGGAAAGTGTCCTGATTACTAGTAGGTTCTTCCTCAATGGCAATGGGAGCAGGCTCATTCCAAGTAAACCGTCTTAATGCAGTAAAAGCTTCTTTCAATTTTTCGTCCCAAGCGGATTTGATTTCGAGTAGATAAGGATCATCTGCTTGAAGCACGAAATGACGATCGGCAGATAGGCTATCGTTTTCATAAATCAGCACATCCAATGGTGGGCCAACCGTTGCGTTCGAGCGCATGGTTGAGTCCATTGATACCAACCCTGCAAGCGCAGCTTCTTCAAGACTGGTTTCGGGTGTGATAATACGATCCAAAATTGGCTTACCGTATTTAATTTCACCAATCTGTTGGTAAGGATTTTCAGACGTTGCTTTAATGAAATTACCCTCTGGATAAATCATATAGACACGATGCGAGCCACCGGCTATTTGCCCGCCAAGAATGAAACTGGCACTGGTGTCGATGCCTGCGCCGGCTGCAGCATTAATGTGTTTTTGTTGTTGCGAGGCACTTAACTGCCCAATGTACTCAGCAGCCTCAGTAAGGCCTTCGACACTCATTAGGTTAGGAACAAACCCTTGCTTGATATCGCGTTTGATTTTGGTAATGACAGACTGCGTGGTGGCAAGGTTGCCAGCGGCAAGGATGACAAACGTCCGCTCACCGGGAATACCAAAGGTGAACATTTTACTGTAGGTGCTCAATTGATCTGCACCGGCATTGGTGCGCGAATCTGAGATAAACACCAGACCTTCATTTACTTTAATTGCTACACAATATGTCATTACTTTCTAACCTAAAATAAGCAGAAATGCTTTAGAGGCGCCTATGTTAGAGGCTGCTGTCGGTCGCCGTCAATAGAATCTTTAGCCTTCTGTCCTTAACTTTCGCTATCGGGGCGTCCAATATTTAATTCATATAATAAACAGCGAGTTGCCGCTAACGTTTTCGTAAGTCCAATGTGAATGGATAGTCGGGGTGAGGGCGTCGTGACTTCACTTTTAAGCGGCCGGCGGTATGGCCTGTTGGCGAGAACCGCGCCAAGCGCCTTGATTCAGCCTCGTATGCATTGACCGGCAACGTTTCCGGATTGCGCCCCCCTGGATGAGCGACATAGTAAGTACAACCGCCGAGCGATTTATTTGACCAGCGATCGATGACGTCAAATACGAGTGGTGCATCAATCGGTAAGGTTGGGTGCAAGGCAGAAGATGGGTTCCAAGCTTTGTAGCGTACGCCAGCAACAAACTCACTGCGCTCGCCGGTATTTCTTAGTGGCAGTAACTCGCCATTACAAGCAATAACATGGCGACCTTCAGTCATGCCGCGTACTTTTACCTGCAATCGTTCAACTGAGGAGTCAACATAGCGCGAAGTACCTTGCGCACTGACTTCTTCACCAAGCACATTCCAAGGTTCGATAGCGAAGCGAATTTCGATCTCTATATCGCCAATGTTTACTTTGCCATAGTGTGGGAATCTGAACTCAGTGAAAGGATCAAACCATTCTTTTTCTATTGGGTAGCCCCAACGCCGCAGATCAGCAATGACATCGGCCAGATCACTTTCAACATAATGTGGCAGCATAAAGCGATCATGCAATTCCGTACCCCAGCGAACTAATTTTTGTTCGTAGGGTGTTTGCCAAAAACGCGATACCAATGTGCGCAGTAATAAATTCTGCACTACAGCCATGCGAGGGTGTGGCGGCATTTCAAAACCACGAAACTCGACAATGCCGAGGCGTCCAGTTGTAGAGTTAGGATTATAAAGTTTATCAATACAGAATTCGGCGCGGTGTGTATTACCTGTCATGTCGGCAAGCAAATTGCGCATCACGCGATCGACCATCCATGGCGATGCAATTTCACCTTTTGGTATCTGTTGTAAAGCAATTTCAAGTTCATACAAATTACTGTCACGCGCTTCATCGACTCTTGGCGCCTGTGAAGTTGCACCAATGAACATGCCTGAAAACAAATAAGAAAGCGCAGGGTGATTTTGCCAGTAGCGCACTAAGCTGCCGAGTAATTCTGGTTTGCGCAACATCGGACTGTCGGCGGGCGATAAACCACCAAGGGTAATATGGTTGCCACCACCGGTACCAGTGTGCCGGCCATCAAGCATAAATTTTTCGGTACCAAGACGAGATTGAAACGCTTCGTCGTAAAGCACTTCCGTATTACTAACCAGTTCTTTCCAACTGCTGGTTGGATGGACATTGATTTCAATAACACCTGGATCAGGGGTTACTGAAAAACGTTGTAGGCGGTGGTCGTGTGGTGCTTCATAGCCTTCGAGAATAATCGGTAGATTAAGCTCCTTAGCAGTAGTCTCAATATGCCTGATCAATTCCAACCAATGATTGAGTTGCGTAATCGGCGGCAAGAAAATATGCAAATGCCCATCTCTGGGTTCGATACACATAGCCGTTCTGACAAACAGATCACTTTCACGCGTTTTATCATCGGCAACGCCTTGTTCAACACGTTTATCGACATTGTTGGTGGACGCTTCTAAGCGGCTGTAACGATCACTGACAGCACCGGGTAGATTCTCAGTCTGGGCAAAGGGATCGGCATCAATGTGTTTGTGCCGTTCTTCATTTTTTTCCCAACGCAGGCTATCCAAGGGAAGTCGAAACCCCATGGGTGAATCACCGGGTACCAGAAACATGTGTTCTCTTTTAAACGTCCAGCGAGAACTTACCCATTTTTTATCATCGGGCTCCCAGGCAACAGGCAGGGTATAGCCCACCACTTTATCAAGCCCCTGTTCAAATACGCGGCGTACACGTTCTCTGTCGACTTTATCGGCAAGTTTGTTATCGAGTACATCAAGGTTGTCCGGCAACCGGCCTTCTTGCCACATGTAATAAAGAACATCTTCATAGCCAGGCACAAGCAATGAAGCTGAAATACCCATATGTTCGGCAAGGCGCTTGGCAAAAGCCTGCGCATCTTCTGCGGTTTGCTCACCCGAGTTAGTAGGATCTGCAATCAACTCAGGGCTTTCCCAGACAGGCTCAGCATCTTTACGCCAGTAACAAGAAAGTGCCCAGCGGGGCAGAGGTTCGCCCGGATACCACTTTCCTTGACCGTGGTGCAGCACGCCACCAGCTGCAAATTTTTTCCAGAGCCGTCTAAAAATAACTTCAGCACGTTCTCTTTTTTGTGGACCCAGCGCGGCAATGTTCCATTCAGCGGCATCCATGTCATCAACAGAGACAAAGGTTGGTTCACCGCCCATGGTCAGCCTGACGTCATTCGACTCTAGATCAGCTTCAACTTGTTCACCGAGCGCCATGACAGCTTGCCACTGCTCATCGGAATAAGGTTTTGTGACCCGTGGATCTTCATGAAGTCGAGTGACGGTGTTTTCATACTCGAATTCAACTTCACACTTGTCGGTTGCGCCAGTAACAGGGGCAGCACTGACAGGATCGGGTGTGCAAGCAAGCGGCACATGACCTTCACCGGCAAAAAGTCCAGAGGTAGGATCCAGACCGATCCAACCTGCACCCGGTATAAAAACCTCAGCCCAAGCATGTAAGTCAGTAAAATCCTCTTCTGGTCCTGATGGGCCATCCAGTGATTTAACATCAGCAGTAAGTTGTATTAGGTAACCCGAGACGAAGCGCGCCGCAAGGCCGATGTGTCTGAGTAGCTGAACCAGTAACCATGCGGTGTCGCGACAAGAACCTTTGCCAAGCGCCAATGTCTCTTCGCAGGTTTGCACACCCGGCTCCATGCGAATACCGTAGGCAATTTGCTGGGATAACTGCATGTTCAACTCAACCAGAAAATCCTCAATCCGTGTGGTTTCTGTGGAAACAGCCTTTACCCTTTCAAGTAAAAGTGGACCAGATTCACTGCATTCGAAATATGGGGTTAGTTCTTTATGTAACTGTTTATCATATGTAAAAGGGTAATTTTCAGCAGATGCTTCGACGAAGAAATCAAAAGGGTTAATCGTCACCATGTCGATGACCATGTCGACTTCAATCACAAGTTCGCGGGTTTTCTTATCAAAAACATAACGACCGACAAAGTTGCCAAACGGGTCTTGTTGCCAGTTAATGTAGTGATCATCAGGCTCGACCTTGATGGAATACTTGTGCACCGGTGTTCGGGTGTGGGGCGCTGGGCGCAAACGTATTTGATGTGGCCCAAGCGAGATCGGACGATCAAATTTATAAGTGGTCTTGTGGTGTAACCCTACACGTATTGTCATGCTGTTCTCGTCGTTAGTAGTGACTGCTGCGGCAACAATACCTGATAGGCATAAATCATACTATCTAAATGTTGAACCAGAGATGGGCAGAAGCAGGAACTTGGTTTACTGGTTAAGTTTCACTTAGTGACGCAATGATTTTAAACGCGTCTTTTATGGAGGGTGCGCTTAATTTTGCGACACAGCAAGAACCTTGTTGCGCTGCATGTGCTTTGGCTAAACCTAAGATTTCTTTAAGTGTTTTTGAGCCGCCAGTTTCTTGCGGTTGTAAAGACAAGCTCTGTGTCGTAGTTAAAGTATATATCTTGCCAGAGGCATCCACGAGGTAATCCGCTTCATCATATTTAACATTGTGAAGATCTGTATCCTTGTCCCATTCAGTTTGGCTACTGATAAAGGTTAATTCAGGATCGTCTGAATGTTTTATGATGGCTGGCCAGTTTATCATTTCTTTTATACTGCTAACCATGTGATGGCTAATACTAAAATCAAAAACAGCGTAATGTTTATTTTCCAGTCGGGCACAAAAGCTCTAATTTTGTGATCACTAGAAACATGCTGATATTGTTTCATTATAAATGAGCCTAACTTAATCCATAAAGTTAAGCTTGTTAGTTTAATGGCGCTTGCCAGTTGTTGAGTTGAGCATAGCCATTCTTTTAATCTATGAAATATATTTTTTATTAGAACGGGTGTGTTATCAATTAACACGGTTTCGTTATGTGTTTTAAAAGAGCTTAAGATTAAAAGACTAACGAGGAGACTAAATATAGAGATGGCTGGATAAATGAGGTATGAAAATTGTTGCCATAAATTTTGGTCTTGCAGCGCGGCACCCAAAGCCAAACTAAATAAACCCGTAAAAGTAATCACTAACCAGGCAGTGTTGAAGCGTCTCGTTCCTTGTTTAAACATGCCCGATGTTAAAATTTTAAGTACGCTATGTAAAATGGCAGCCGCACCTATAAATTGCATAACAAAACCTAAAATATAAATGTCATCTCTGGCAGGCATCCAACGCAATAAGCCAAGTAAGCTCATCGTAATCGGGCCTGCTATGAGTAAAAGCGCAATGGATCGAGAGCCTGAATTGAAAGCAGCGGTTAGCCAAAAATAAAATGGCCATATAGCGGCCTTGAGGACAAAGCCGATTAACACCATGTAGAGATAAATCGGTGAAGATGAAATCTCTGACATCGTTTGGCGCACCATTTCATACTGAAAATTTTCTGTGGTAAATGCAACAAGAAGGAGTGCTTCAAATAAAGCGATGTCAGCGACAATCAGAACGTATAGATAGTGACGCCCGATTTTCAGTAGCGCTTTGTTGCCATCCTGAATTAACAGTCCATAAAAACCATAACCCATGAGCGTTGAAAAGCTGAAGAAACCCACTAGGTCGGCTGTTAAAAGGACACCTAAACTACCAGTGAAGGTGAGTAGAAAAAGTGTAGTGGCATAATCTGGCGAAGATTTTTCTTTGGTTGGCAGGCTTATTGTCGCTGCGACAAACCAGATGACAACAAAGGCGCCTAGTATCCAACGAATATTTCCATCAATGGCAAAGCCTGTGCCGTAAAGCAGCCATGGAATATTGAAAGAGACATCAATCGGTATAACCGCCAGCACGGCTGCTGGGATTATGGCCAAGTGACGAGGCCAAGGGAGTCGTCTATGCAGTGGCGGTATGCTTAGTAGTAGCGGCCAGATAACTGCTATCAACAGAGTCACTGAAATAAATTCTATATACATGCTTGAACTCATGGTTGATAGAACTCCCGTACCGAAATCAGTTTTGCCCATTCCAGCGGGCTAAAGGGCATTGTCACCAGTAAGCCCGCAGCCAATGCCATGGCTGCTGTGATGAGGGGCGGTAATAAAAGAGCCCACGCAGTTTCTTTGTTACCAAAATTATGCTCATGTGGCCAAGACTTGGGCGACGGCATAAACCAGGCCCTATGTAGTATGGGAAGAAAGTAAGCAGCGTTTAACAGACTGCTACCAGCGAGCACAAAAATAACCCAGCTCTGATCGTTATTTAGTGCACCCAAGCCGAGATACCATTTGCTAATAAAACCTGCGACTGGCGGTGCGCCGATCATACCGAAGGCGCCAATAGTAAAGGCTGCCATGGTCCAGGGCATGCGCCTCCCGACGCCGTTCATTTCGCTAACTTTATGAATGCCCAGTGTTTCAGCCAGATTACCGGCACAGAAGAATAACGTAATTTTCATCAGACCCTGATGTACTAAGTGCACGACACCACCGATGGTGGCAATTGGGCCGGCGATGGCAACGCCTAGGGCAATGTATGAAACTTGGCTGATAGTGGAATAGGCCAAGCGTCGTTTGAGATCGTCTTGGAAAAGCGCGCGTATAGATCCATATATAATGGTGAAGGCTGCCAACCAAGCTAACGGTTTTAGAACCCCCAATCCGGCTGCAAACTCTACCCCAAAGACATCATAAACCACTCGGACAATGCCAAACGCACCCGCTTTAACCACCGCTACCGCATGTAATAAAGCACTGACAGGCGCAGGTGCAATCATCGCCAGTGGTAACCAACCATGCAGTGGTACCAGTGCAGCTTTCACACCCAACCCCGTGATTAACAGAGCGAAGATGCCGATCAAAGCAGGGTAATGTTGTTCTCCTATGTTAGAGAGAAAACCTTTCGGGGTAAATTCAAGTGTGCCGGTTAAGCTATATAACCACACCGTGCCGATGAGCATCAAAGCGCCGCCAGAAATGGTGTAACGAAGATAGGTTTTCCCTGCCTGACGCGCCTCTTCTGTACCTCGATGAACAATCAATGGGTAAGTTGCTAGCGTGAGTAATTCATAAAATAATAAGAACGTGATTAGGTTACCCGCGAGCGCCACACCCACGGTGGCAGTTACGCACAGACTAAAAAATCCGAAAAAACGACTTCGATGAGGAGAGTCTTCAAGATACCCAATAGCGTAAACAGTGGTCACCAACCAGAGAATGGTGGAAAGGGTGACAAATAATAGCGCTAGTGGACCAGCACGCAGCACCAGATCCGAATTGGGCAGAAGTGGCAGGCGCGTTTCATAATGGTAGCCGAAGTAGACACCCCATAACATCAAGCCTACCAGTGCGAGTTTTGCGAAGGCACCAAAAAGATTGAGCATCACACGAGCGCGCACATTATCTTCTGCAAGAGTAAAGATTATCAAACCCGGCAGCAGTGACGTGATTACAACCAGTAGAGGGATCCAATCATTCCAGTTCATAACCCAACACCACTGGCGATAACCACATCGCTAATACTGAGCATAGACAGAACAGGGACATACAAAAGACCCAGTAGTATCGCACCAATGGCAAGCAGTAATGCAGGCCATTGCATCGTTGCAGAAACGGATTGTGCTTCATGCATAACTTTTGCCGGGCTGAATGTGTAGCCAATTACTTTAAAAATATATGCTGCGGCTAAGAGGCCGCCGATAATCATCACCGCAACAAGATACCATTGGCCCTGAGTTACCGCGGCTTCAAGCAATAACCATTTGCCGATAAACCCACCGCTCGGCGGTATCCCCATAATACTCACTCCGGCAAGCGCAAAGGCGGCGGCGGTTAGCGGCAGACGTTGCACCACCCGATCTAAATCGGCAATGCGGTCATGCCCACCAAAGGAAATCATATTACCTGCCGAAAGGAACATGGCAGATTTTGCTAGTGCATGAGAAATGATCAGGTAGGCAACAGCATTCCAGGCGACGCTACCCATGCTAGCGGACAGTGGAAATACCAGAAACAGATAACCAACCTGAGCGACGGTTGAATAAGCGATGAGTAATTTCAATCGCGTTTGGCGCAATGCTTGTATCGAACCCCAAAGGATCGCAGCACAGCCCAATAGCCCGAGCAGGGTACTGATTGTTTCGCTATCGACAACAGGTTCGAACAAAGTGAACCATAAGCGAAGAAAAATGTAGAACGAGGCTTTTATTACCAGCGCCGAAAGCAGCGCACTCACCGGTGCCGGCGCGCTACTGTGCGCGGGTGGTAACCAGAAATGCAGTGGGAAAAGCGCTGTTTTAAGCGCTAAACCTGCCGCCATCAGACCCAGCGCAGCCCACACAGCAGGGGACGCTTGTATCTGTGCTGCAAGTAGCGAGATATCTACACTTCCAAAGTTGTGATAAAGCAGAGCAACACCCAAAAGGTAGGCGAGTGAGGCCAACAATGTAGCCAGCAAGTAACGCATGGCACCACTGAATGCTTCTTTGCTACCAGTCAAAGCGGTTAGTGCAACAGCGGATAAGCCGAGTAACTCAAGCGTGACATACAAATTAAAAATGTCAGCGGATAAAAATAGTGCGTTTAACGCCGCGAGCAGGCACATCCAAATTGGCCAAAACTTAACTGCAAGAGTGGGTTTAAAGTAAGCCGTCGAATAAATGCTGATCGCAAATCCAACCAGTGCCGTTGTGGCGAGCATTAACAAACTCAGTCCATCTGCATAAAGCTCAATACCCAGCGGTGGTGACCAGCCGCCGATCGTATGGCGATAGCTACCTTGTTCCAGTAGTTGCCAGCCCAGACCGACTACTGAAACAACAATACTAAAACTGGTGATCAGTCCCAGTGTTCTAATGATTCGTGGAAAAAGGAAACAGCTCAGAGCACCTGCTAAGGGTAAAAAAATTAACGCGACCGCCCAAGGGAAGGCCAACAAGGCATCTTGTATGGCCACTATTTTTCAACCTCATCGGGTAACGTGGCATGCCCGGTTTCCGAGGCAACGCGTAACATCAAACTGAGTGCTAAAGCTGTGGCAGATACCGCCACAACAATGCCTGTGATCACCATCGCATGCGGCACTGGATCAGCGGGTAAATTTTCTGCTCGTTTGGCGAGCGCCACTAACACAAGAAAAACACCACTTCCCATAATATTAATGGCGAGTATTTTTTTTAATAAGTGGCTATTTATAATTAGGCCTAACAGCCCAACACTAAAAAGACCGATGCCAATTAGCGCATAAAAATTTGCAGGGTTCATTTGTGTTCCCCGTCTATTTCGTTAGCAACTTCGTTGCTTGTTGCTGTGGGGCGAGCCCCTAAAAAAAGCGCGGCCAGTGTTGCGCCAATAGAAACAGTTGCGACGGTTTCAATAATGACAATGAACTGGCCAGCCTGTGCAGGTGGAAATTTAAGGAGCTGTCCTTCAAGCAAGAGAGTCACTACAGCAATAATTACAAATACAGCGGGGCCAGCCATAAGTATGATTCGAAGCGGTAAGCCGGCAAGTTTGACTGAGATGCGCCAGCCTCCCAACAGGAGTAATACAGCGGATGCAGCAAGTACTGAACCTGCCTGAAAGGCGCCTCCCGGTGCATGCGCGCCAACCCATAATAAATAGGCGGTAACCAAAATTAATACCGGTGTGAGTAAATTCGTGAGTGTATCCAACACCTCGTTCGGGGCTGCTTTGTGTCGAGCAGCAGGTATATTAAGTGACCAGACAGCAAGTAAAGCCAGTAACAAGACCACTAATTCCAACAGCGTATCGTAACCTCGGAAGTTAAGTAGCACAGCCGTAACGGGGTGACTAACGCCACTTTGATCCATATTTTCGATAACGAGGTTAGGCAGGTACTGCGGTTGTTCAGGTAATAATAATACCGCATAGCCAAGGCCTGCCGCGAAAATGACAAGCAACGGTAAAAGTAAAATTAGAAGTAAGGTTCTTCTATTCATTGAGTCGCCCGTGTTTGGAATTGGACTTTTCGCCTGAATCAGGGTGGTCATTTCGACTAATGTTTTGTAAGCGCGCTAACGCGGCCATGATCAGCGCACCGGTTAGCCCAGCACCAATGGCTGCTTCAGCGAGCGCAACATCCGGTGCATCGAGTCTTACCCAGAGCAACGCCATAAGCAGGCCAAAGGCAATGAATAATACAACCGCTTGAAATAGGTCGGTGCAGAACAAGGCCCACAAGGCTAGCGTTATCAGCCCGAGCCCGAGTAATATATCAAAACCCCAGTTAAGTAGTGTTAGCGTTTCCATAAACTAATTCCCTTGCTTAACGCTTTGTTGGCAATCAAGTAGGCCACGCCTGCACCGGCAACTAAAACCAGTAACCAAATTAGTAGTAACTTACCAGCTACGGCCCAAGATTCGGCTTGCAGTATCAGCCCTGCAATCATCAGCCCCAGTCCTAAATTGTCAGCTTTGGTTAGCGCATGTAGGCGAGAATATACATCTGGAAAGCGAAGCAGCCCCAAGGTTCCTGCTAGAAAGAAGATCGCTCCGCAAATAAGTAATGCAGCAGAAAGATAATTAATCGCTGTCATTATTTTCTTCTCGGTTAGGCCAGGCGCGTTGCACAAAGGCGACGGCTGTTACCGCGGC
>Ga0316205_10000404_pt1 | contig 83684 bp, 83 predicted proteins | sample 3monthpyrite_MG_FD_204941 | JGI IMG/M metagenome (GOLD analysis project Ga0316205, IMG submission 204941) | Microbial mat bacterial communities from mineral coupon in-situ incubated in ocean water Damariscotta River, Maine, United States -... | ecosystem: Environmental > Aquatic > Marine >...
ATGTTGCTGTGTGCCTGTGAACGAGGTCCTGATGCCCAGAGTTTAAAGTCCAGGTTGCAGACAACACTCAATGAGCAATTCAAACAAGGCTTGTTTGAAGTGGTTTCACTCAAGCGTACCGGTAGTGCGCCATTTTCGGACAAGACTTCAGCGGATGACAAGCTGACAGTTTATTACAATGCACGCATTCGCTTTCTTGATGATTATAATCTCACTACCTGGGATTCCCTGAACTTTGCTACATTGAGTTATTTGCTCGGAGCGACTGAGAAAGGCATTGAAGGTGTGATGGTAGGTGGAAATAAAAAAGATGACATCATTAAAGTATTCGGCACCAGTACTTATGCTTTACGCAGTGGTCAATGGCGACCGGTGGCAAGCCGTACACATGTATCGTCAGGTGACCAATCTGTCAGTAAGACGAAACAAATGATTGATGAGTTACAATCAATTTATCAACAGACAGCCGACCGTCGTGGCGGTGCAGAAGCAAAGATTGTCGACAAGGAAGTCAAGCTCGCTCTACGCAAGATCAATACACAACTGGATAAACTCAAGCAAGTATATTCTATTGCCAGCGGTCCCCGTGAAGGAATGTACTACCGTAATATTTCTGCATTTGAAACCTATCTGCGTAATAAACCGGTAAAAATCCGTAATTACCAGACTGATGGAAGCGTGGAAAACTGCCGTTTATTACACAACAATTCCGTCGACGTCGGGATCGTACAAAGTAATATTGCAGCAATGGCGTATCGTGGTGAAGCTCTTTTTAAACAAAACGGTCCATCACCTAACCTTCGTGCTTTGGCCAGTCTGTACCCGGAGATGTTGCATATCATCGTCAGTGCGAAGTCTGGCATTACTTCACTTGATGGCCTGAAGGGTAAACGTATTGATATCGGCTTGCCAGAGTCAGGAACAAGAGTTGATGTATTAAATTTATTTGATGCTCTGGGATATCGATTGTCAGACTTTTCTGAAGTACGGGAAGATGGGCTTGCCGGCTCTATTGATGCGTTAAAGAAAGGCATGCTGGACGGTTTCCTTGTTACGATTCATGCTCCTGCTCGTGCCTTGCAAGATTTGGCTGCGTCGGAGGATATTCGACTATTAAGCCTGAATAAAGAATTGTTGCAGAGCCTGGTATCCAAAGGCGTTTATATTAATTACACACTTCCTGAAAAAACCTACCCGGGTCAAAAACAGCCTGTTAATGCAATTGGAGTAACGGCCATGTTGGTCAGCACGCAGAGCATGCCTGGTGAACGTGTGTCGGCATTACTCGATACACTATTAAAAAGTGTAAATACTGTGGCACGTAAGGAAATGCGAGCGGCATTTATATCACGACAATCAGCGCAGACCGGAGTTTCGATACCCTTGCACCCCGCTGCGGGAGAATTTTATGCACCTTTCGCTAATAGTGAGAAAGCGAAACCATTAATACAATAATGATTTGAACTTTCAGTTGAGTCATCAACGTTGTAAAACATGAGTAAAATATCCAGGTAGCTCTAACATTTTACCAGCTGATGAGAACCATACTGTGAATTTGTATAACCATTCAACATAGCAAACAAGATTATTGAAACCATGCATCTTGACCCCATAATGCCGACACTTGTTGCCACCTTGATAGCCATACTGATTATCGGCATGCTATTACGCAGGATTCGTCTACCGCATGTTATCGGTTATCTACTAACCGGCATTATACTCGGACCTCATGGTTTGGCTTTAATTACTGACGAAGCTGTACTGTCGCGCCTGGGAGCCATAGGTGTTGTAATGCTACTTTTTTTTGTCGGCATGGAAGTTTCACCCAAGCGGCTATTGGCCAGCTGGAAGGTGGCCATTATCGGCACACTGTTTCAGGTACTTATCAGTGTTGGTGTCGTCTGGTTATTGGGACTATGGCTCGACTGGCCTGTCGCTCGCAGTATCCTGCTAGGATTTGTCATCAGTCTCAGTAGTACAGCGGTAGTGTTGAAAATTCTACAGGACTGGGGTGAACTCGAATCCGATGTGGGTCAGAATGTGCTCGGCGTATTACTGGTGCAGGATCTGGCTATCATCCCGATGCTTATTATTATTGGATTTCTGGGTGGAGAAGCGCCAACTTTAACTACTATTGCATTGGAAATCGTTGGTGGTGTTCTTATGTTGATACTGTTCGCATGGTTGATCATCAGGGATAGCGTGCATCTACCACTAAGTAACTGGCTGAATAATGATCATGAAATGCAGGTCTTCGCTGCTTTTATTATTTGTTTCGGTCTGGCATTGATTACCGGCTTGTTGGGCTTATCCACAGCGCTGGGCGCTTTTGCCGCTGGTATGCTGGTTGCCAGTGCCCGTGAGACGCAATGGGTACATCACAGCCTGGAACCATTCCGTGTTGTTTTCGTCACATTATTTTTCGTTTCTATCGGTATGCTGGTCGATCCGCATTTCCTTATTAAAAACTGGATGCAAATTAGCCTGTTGGTATTCGCTGTTTATTTGACCAATACTTTTTTAAATGCTGTTGTTCTTAGAATACTGGGAGAACGATGGGACTCTAGCCTGTATGCAGGTGCCCTTCTATCGCAGATAGGTGAATTTAGTTTTGTATTAGCAGCGGTGGGGCTTCAGGCACGTATTATTAGTCAGTATGGATATCAGATGGTCATTGAAGTGATTGCTATTAGCCTGTTACTAAGTCCATTCTGGATCATGTTAATGAGAAAGATACTTCGACTTGGAAAGAATTCACACTTGACTGACACAGGTAGATAAGCTGTTGAAGTGATATGCCATGACTACTAATTATTTAACTATTCTTGTAAATAATACCTCGACGTGATAACCACTTTTCAATTTCTACTGCCAGCAGGACTAATGAAGACAGCGCTAAACAGATGAGCAAGTCGAACAAAGGTAATGGTTGAGTATGAAAAATGGCATTCAATGCGGGTACATAAATCACTAGCATTTGTAATAGAAGTGTTAGTAATACGGCACCTAACATGGGCAGATTGCTGAACAGGCCAATGCTAAACAATGAGGCGCTTTCGCTACGCACAGCCAATGAGTGAAATAGTTGGGAAACAGTGAGTACGGTAAATACCACTGTCTGCCAATATGGTACCTCACGGGAAATTGCCCAGGCCATCGCGGCGATGGAAATCCCGCCAACGAATAGTCCTACCCAGACAATATGCTGCCACATACCATGAGCGAAGATATTTTCCTCCGGCGGACGTGGTGGCCGTTGCATGATACCGGGTTCGGCGGGTTCCGCCGCAAACGCCAGCCCCGGTAGACCATCGGTCACCAGGTTGATCCATAGGATATGAATGGGCAACAGCGGTATTGGCAGTCCGAGAAAAGGCGCGAGGAACAACGTCCATATCTCACCCGAATTGGAACTCATCGTGTCCTTGATGAACTTACGAATGTTATCGAAGATCCTTCGCCCGGCTCGTATAGCCTGAACGATGGTGGCAAAATCATCATCCATCAACACCATGTCCGATGCCTCGCGCGCCACATCGGTACCCTTCTGTCCCATGGCTACGCCGATACCGGCCCGTTTCAAGGCCGGCGCATCATTCACGCCATCGCCTGTCATGGCAACAAACTCGCCGTTTACCTGCAATGCCTTGACAATGCGTAATTTCTGTTGCGGACTAACGCGTGCATAGACGCGAACCGACTCTACCTGGCGGGCAAATTCTTCATCACTCAGTTTTGCCAGTTCATCACCGCTCAAGGCTGCTCGATCGTTCTCGGAAATGCCAAGACGTCGAGCAATGGCCATGGCAGTGCCCGGATGGTCGCCAGTGATCATGACCGGAGTGATCCCGGCTGTCAGGCAATCGGCCACTGCCTGGGGTACTTCTGGTCGTGGTGGATCAATCAAGGCAATCAGCCCGATAAACGTCAAACCCTGTTCGGTCGTTTCTGGCTCCAGCGGTTCCGGCAACGTGGTAAATTCACGCTTTGCGAATGCCAATACCCGGTAACCTTCATTGGCCAAGCTTGTCGCTTCTGCCAAGATTAATTCAGGCTCGATGGGCATTGCTCCATCAACTCCCAACGCCTGTTTGCATTGTAGCAGTATTCGTTCCGGCGCTCCCTTGATATACGCAACCACGCCATCAGGTGACTGATGTAGTGTGGTCATTTGTTTACGTTGACTATCAAAAGGAATAACTGCCAGTCGCGGGTATCGCTGTTCTAGAACGGACTTGTCATAGCCTTCTTTGAGCGCCGAGGCAAACAAGGCCAGTTCGGTTGGTTCGCCCGCAGGTTTTCCATCTTTTTCGGCGACATCATTATTCATCGCCATTGACTGCCCCAGTTCAGTCAATACCCCGCCTGCATCAATATCGGCTAGTGACTCGTGTCGCTTGCCAGCGGCAAAAAACAACTCAACCGTCATACGGTTTTGTGTCAAGGTACCGGTTTTATCAGTACAGATATAGGTCACTGAACCCAGGGTTTCCACCGCAGGTAGATTACGAACCAGGGCATGATGCTGAATCAACTTGCGCGCACCGAGTGCAAGTGAAATGGTCACTACAGCCGGTAGTGCTTCCGGTATCGCCGCGACCGCCAGGCTCACAGCCGTTAGAAACATCAGCATGACCGGCTGGCCTTGCAGCAATCCAGCAGTAAACACCACAACACAAATAGCCAGCACAGCCAGGGCAAGGTAACGACTGAAACGAGTCAAACGTTTTTGCAGCGGTGTCTTGACGCCAGTTTCAGCCTGTAGTACTTCGGCGATGCGACCAATTTCGGTTTCCAGGCCTGTGGCCACCACCACTCCCTTGCCGTTACCGCGTGTAATCAAACTACTTTTGAAAGCAAGATTTTTACGGTCACCTATGGGTAGAGCTGATTCACTTAAGCACTCTGACTGCTTTTCAACCGGATTGGATTCGCCTGTCAGAGTCGATTCATCAGCCTGCATCTCCTCCACTTCCAATAGCCGTAAATCCGCAGGCACGATGTTGCCTGCTTCCAGCAAGACAATGTCACCCGGCACCAGTTCTGTTGCTGTCAGGGTGACTATTTTACCATCGCGTAGTACCTGTGCTACTGGTGCTGCCATTTCCCGTAGGGCTGCCACGGCACGTTCTGCCCTGAACTCCTGTACTGTACCTACGATGGCATTGAGTAATACAATCACCAGAATGGCGATGGTGTCCTGGATCTCGCCGATGAAGCCGGATATCAGCGCTGCTGCCAGTAGCACCATGATCATGAAATCAGAAAACTGAGCCAGCAACATCACCAGCAAGCTGCGACCTTGCTTCTCGGGGATGGCATTAGGGCCGAGTTCGTCTAAACGTTTTTGAGCTTCTGTTGTTGTCAGGCCGGATACTGAAGACTCAAGCTTCAGTAATGTATCGTTGGCTTCGGTATTGTACCAGGCAAACATTGACATTCTAGTGGCCAGCAAAAAGATAAATAAGAACGCTAGTCAGAACAGCGATCAACAAAGTCTGGATGCCGCTGCGTACCCATGATATTCCAGCGATACGACCCAGAAAAACACCCAGTAGAAAGATCAGTATCAGCGCTACCATGATAGCTGCATATAGAGGTGATATTGGTAGAGACAGACCGGCTTTTGATAGCCAGAGTGGCGTCAGAATTAATAATGAAATAATAAGAGGAGCAAAGCCATTAACCAGCGCAATCCATAGCGATACCCAATGTACCGCCTTACCATGCGCACTGTCCTGGAGGTCGCTGATCATGGCATCTTCGAGTTTTCCCAGCGCATGCCGCCGTTCAGCTGTTTCACTGACGTAAGCGCTACTCACTCCACTCATGCCAAGTGCAATGGCCGCACCCAGGCAGACGTTAATAATGATAGATGTATCAGTAGGTGCACTGACCAGGAAGCCGATAATGAGGCCTAGCATGGTGAGCGCACCATCAAAGCCGTTGACCACAAAATAGCGTCGTACTATGTCGTGGGAGCGTGTGATACTCAATAAAAACTTTGCCTGTTTTAACAGACTCACGTAATGTTAGTTTCCTTGTATTTCACTTTGTACTTCTACTTCGTCTATGCTGTGAAGTGAAGCACCCATATCGCTGATTGTCGACTGTATGGCTTCAAAATCAATATCGTTGCCTTCTATTTCTATTTGTAGTGTTTCTGTACTCTCATCGACTTCAATGACATTCAGGCGTACACAATAATCGGTTCCCACTTTGGCCAGGGCCATAGAAAATTCAAGTGCATTCGGTTGATGGGGCTTTAACACGTCCAGAACGACCCTTTTGACGGAAACCATAATATTGATCCTTATCTGTATTTTATAGTATTTGGATAAAAAGCAATGCAATACTTATACTTTTGAAGTTCGTGCCTGTTATACACTAATTATATTATAAAGTATGTGTACTTTCCTACTATTAGACGCAACGGAGGCCAGATAGCTATGCGTCATGATAGATAGCCTGTAGTGGAAATAAGTATCTTCAGAATACTCATTTGACTAATTTCATTGTACATTATTGAATCATGCCACTTATTATTTTAAATATATGGCATGATAACTAATAAACGCGAAAGATATAATGATTTTTCGCTGCCCCACTGATAATCACAGGTATTTAGTGTAAGATTTAACACGATTAGTAGCAGACAATTGTCTTATTACTACGTAGGCAGGTTTAACATTGAGCGAAACTAAAATAAATAGCTATCAGTTTAGTCCTACTGAGTTATTGATTCAGCAAGAACAGACAAATTTGCTGTATGAGTCATTACCTGTGGGCGCCGCTGTTTCACTGGCGAATGCTGCTGTGCTTGCATTTGTCCAGTGGAATGTCATAGAACATGTCGTCATTTTGATCTGGTTAAGTATGATGGTGTTAATAACTGTTGCGCGTGTCATCAATGTTTTTATTTATAAAGGCCTTTCAGCCGATAATCAGCAATCGGAGGTGTGGAGGCAATCATTTAATTTGGGTGCGATAGCCGCAGGTATGGCATGGGGAGCAGCAGCCATCTTCCTGTTTCCTGAAAATGCATTGCCAAATCAGGTTTTGCTTGCATTCGTGATTGCCGGCATGTGTGCAGGCGCGGTCACCAGTCTTTCATTTATGCGATTGCCTATACAGGCTTTTCTGATACTGAGTTTGATGCCTATTATTATCAAGTTTTTGTTGGGTGATACGATGATCATGGTGGCAATGGGCGCCATGAGCATGTTGTTTTTTACTACTTTGTGGATCAGTAGTAAAAGAATTTATCACAACACCCTGCAAAATATCAGTCTGCGATATGAGTCAACCGGACGTCAGCATGCCTTGAGGGAAAGCGAAGCCCGATATCGACTGATATTTGACTCGGCACCTGTCGGTATCGTGCAGTTTAATCATGAGGGAAGGATTCTGGCGTTAAATGGTGCATTTGAAGAACTTATAGGTGAGCCAGGCAAAGATCTGATTGGAAAAAACCTGATAACAGATTCATCGAATCAACTACTGGTTCAGGAAATCACCAAAGCATTACAGGGTGAAACAGGATATTTTACCGGTATATCCCATGATGTTTTAGGTAGTCGTGAAGTACCTATACGTGCTTATCTGCGTAGCCTGGGTGTCGATGAAAATGTTAGTAGCGGCGGCGTGGGAATATTTGAGGATATTTCTGAAGATAAACGCGTAGAACGTATGAAAGATGAGTTTATTTCCACTGTCAGTCACGAGTTGCGCACCCCTCTTACTTCTATCTACGGCTCTCTGCGTTTGATCAATGAAAAAGTGTTAAATGCTTTACCGGACGATATCAAGGCGTTGCTCGAGATTGCCAACAGGAATACTGAAAGACTATTGCTATTAATTAACGATATTCTGGATGTCAGCAAGATTGAAGCGGGCAAAATGGAATTCAAATTAGAGCCAATAGATGTAATGGGTTTTCTGGAAAATGTGCTGGAAGTAAACCAGGCTTATGGTCGCAAGTACCATGTCGATTTCAGGATTACTCACAGACAGGATGGTCTTTTAATTAGTGCAGATCGTCACCGCCTGATGCAGGTATTTAGTAATTTGCTTTCAAATGCAGCTAAATTTTCTCCCGGAGGTTCCACAGTCGATGTGGCTGTTTATAAGAAAGAAGCGGTTGTACGTTTTGAAGTCATCGATCATGGCTCAGGAATCCCGGATTCATTTCATACACATGTTTTTGAAAAATTTGCACAATATGACTCTTCAGATACGCGTAGCGTAGGTGGCACAGGACTGGGCCTGAGTATTACACGGGCTATAATTGAACACCATAAAGGTATCATAGATTTTGAATCCAGAGAGAACGAAGGAACCACTTTCTTTGTTGAGTTACCATTGCAATAAAAATATACAATGATTAAAAATTTCGACTAATTAAGAGTCATTATTCTAGTCTATGTATAAGGGTTGCTTCTTCATATTTAATACCGATACATTTCAATCATTTGAGTAACAGGTATTTATGCCTTCCTGAATTGGTGGGCAAGGGACGGTGCCATATGAACAATACACGCAGCAGTCTCCTTTCTTTGGCTTGAGAATAACCCCACATGCTTTGCATTCATAAAACCACTGACAGGCATCAGTCGGCATGGTTTCTGTTTCAGTATGACCGCATTCAGGGCAGCAAATATCTGATTGTAATATAATGTCTTTACTCATGATGATGCTTCATTAGAATTAGGTCGTGTGCAGATTTTACGTGCTGGTGATATAACATCCCAAATGGCAACGAGCAGCATAATCAGTAATCCGCTATAAAAAAGATTGATACTCCAACCATACTGCCATAGAGGATACAGGCTTAGCAGAACCATGGACGGGCCCGTCACACCGACTATCAAACGCAGCCAGGTTCGATGAGACAGAAATACAATAATGTTGGCAATAAGTGCTATCCACGCAATGACGGGTAATAAAGTATTGATAAACAAACCTTCAAATTGAGACAGAAATGCCTGGCCTAATGATGCACCTAATGCCCCTAGTGCTGGAAAGCAGGATGCACAACCCATGGCTGCCAGTGCTGCGCCAGCAGCACCTGTTTTATCAAATAATCTAATAATCCACTGCATAGTTATACCTGTAATAAATATGATGACAGAGTAAGCATAAACCCTGTACTTCAGTACAGAGTCAAGCCTGTTTTACTCAATCCGTTTAAAATTCTGATTTATTTCTAACTGAAGACAGCACGTTATTTCATTAATCTGAATAATATTCTATAGTCTGTACTTATATACAGAGTTGGAGTTTAGTGATGATTGAACGTACGCTGACGATCGGTTTTCTGGCACGTGCAGCCAATGTGAATATCGAGACTATTCGTTATTATCAACGTGTGGGATTAATCAAGGAACCTGAGAAACCGTCCAGTGGTTATCGGCAATATTCTCGGAATGACGTTGATCGCATTAAATTTATTAAACGTGCGCAGAAATTAGGGTTTAATTTGACCGAAGTCTCTGAGCTATTAGAACTGGGTGATGGCCACTGTAAACATGTACGGCAACGTGCTGAAAATAAGCGTGATATGATCAATCAACAAATCAATGATTTAAAGAAAATGAAGACAACGCTGGATAAATTAATTACAGCCTGCGACAAGGGTAACAAAGTGCATTGCCCTATTGTTGAAACACTAGCCAATCAACCCTGATTCAAAATAAGTCAGGGAGCCTCTGATCAATTCTGGATTGAGTAGAGGCTCCCTGTTTTTAAATGGCGATATTTCCAGTGCGAGAATTTGCCGGTAAATACATGGATAATATGGCTGCGATTAACATAAAAATAGAAGAAGCTGTTAGGCAACCAGTTAATCCATGATGCTGGTAAACCCAACCTGATAGAATAGTACCTGTGAGTCGACCTCCTGCATTGGACATATAATAAAACCCAACATTCATGGATACCTGGTCACGATCCGACCAGGCGATGATTAAATAGGAATGCACAGCAGAATTAATCGCAAACACAACCCCGAATAGTAATAGGCCAGCTATTAATATCAGTTGTGGGTGAAAATCAATATACAATGCACAGGCTATGATTGCAGGGACAGCAAACAGGATAAAAGCCCAAAGCGTTGCAGTATTACCATCCGGACCGCTATTGTGGTGACTTTTACGGATTAACCGGGGAGCACTGGCTTGTACTATCCCGTAGCCAATAATCCAGCATGCCAAAAAGCCACCGACTTGCATAAAACTCCAGTGAAAAACCGAGTACAGATAGACTGGTAAGGCGACAACAAACCATACATCACGCGAGCCAAATAGAAAAAAGCGTGCAGCAGATAACCAGTTTATCGAAGCGGATTTGAAGAATATTTGTGAGAATTTAGCTTTACTTTTTGACTGTCCAAGACCTTTGGGTAACATGACAATACAGGCCAGCATAACGAACAGTAGTGAGCATGATAAAACAGCCAGTGCACCCCTGAACTCCAGTAGTTGTAGTAATAAGGCGCCAATAAAAAAGCCTGCTCCTTTAAGTGCGTTTTTTGATCCAGTCAGTATGGCTACCCATTTAAATAAAGTTGACTCGCTACCCTGCTCTGGTAATAATTTTTTTACGCTGGCTTTTGCGGACATTTTATTCAGGTCTTTGGCGATACCTGAGATCGCCTGTGCAATCATGACATACGCTACTGATAGCCATGCTTCAGGTGCCATTAATAAGACTAATGCAAAAATCTGCAAGCCCATGCCGATGTGCATCGTCATATTGAGTCCAATTCGAGAACCCAGCCAGCCACCGATCAGGTTGGTGACAATACCAAAGAACTCATAAAATAAGAACAACATCGCGACTTCAAAGGGTGTGTATCCCAGCAAATGAAAGTACATCACGACGAGCATACGAATGGCACCATCAGTGATGGTAAACGCCCAGTAGCCGCCGGTAATAATGAGGTAATGACGAAGTCCTGTATCCATCACAGCAGGCTTTTGGCTACTTTAGAAGTCAGCTCCATCATTCTGTTAACGTAACCCCATTCATTATCGTACCAGGCGTATATTTTTACCTGTGTGTTATCAATAACCATGGTTGAGAGTGCATCAATAATCGACGACCTTGGGTCATTCACATAATCGATTGACACGAGTGGACGCTCTTCATAACCCAGTATACCCTTGAGCGAACCCTCTGCAGCTTGCTTCAAGTACTGGTTAATTTCCTCAGTGGTCACTGCGCGTGATGCTTCAAAGACAAAATCTGTTAAAGATGCATTTAATAATGGCACACGTACAGCATGTCCATTTAACTTTCCTTCCAACTCGGGAAATATTTTTGTAATGGCTTTTGCAGAGCCGGTGGAGGTAGGAATCAATGATTGATTGCAGGCTCGCGCACGGCGCAGGTCCTTGTGGCCTTTATCTACGATGGTTTGTGTATTGGTAATATCATGAATTGTAGTCATACAGCCGTGGACGATACCTACTTGTTCATGCATGACTTTAACCACCGGTGCAAGACAATTTGTGGTACAGGATGCAGCAGTGAGTAAATGATGCTGATCAGCATTATAGAGATGGTCATTGATACCGTACACGATATTCAGTGCTCCATCAGTGGGGGCCGCAACAATGACTTTTTTTACACCCTGATCAAAATAATGATTCAACAGGAGCGGTTGTTTATGATGTTTTCCTGTAGCTTCAATAACGATGTCGCAGTGCGACCAGTCTGTGTCATGGATACTTTTATTGGAAGAGTATTTAAGCGACTTGTTATTGATTATCAGGGTATTTGTGTCGCTGCCGGTTTCTTCTGGCCAGGTGCCATGTACCGAATCAAATTTTAACAGGTGTGCTGAGCCTGCAGCATCAGTCGATATTTCGTTTACTTGTGTAATCGTATAATCTGCGTGATTCCACCCTGCCCTCAGTCCCAGTCGTCCCATGCGCCCCAGACCATTAATGCCGACACATACTGTCATGCTTATCTCCTCGAATATTCATACCGTGAATGCTAACTAGACCTGATCTCAGGCGCAACAACTCGAGCCAGGCCGGTTAGGCATGGATTTGAGTGATGCAATATCTTGACTGTAAGGATCGTTGATGTGGGCGCTGGTGGCCGTTGTATTGACCACGGATTTTATCCATTCCGGTAAGTCATCATGTAGGCGGTAATGAATCCACTGACCTGCCCGTCTATCTCGCACCAGACCACTTTGACGTAGATGTGCAAGGTGACGCGAAATCTTTGGCTGTGAAAGTCCCAGGGCATATGTGAGCTCGCACACGCATAGCTCCCCTTCGCTCTGTAATAACATAATGCAACGCAGGCGTGTTTCATCACTGAGTAGTTTAAATAATTCTGTTTCAGTCATGATGCGATTATAGGGTTTTTAATATATATGCTCAAGCATATATAAAACATCATTGCCATTTCTGTGACGTCAACAGTGAAAAATTACACAATATTAACAGTTACTTACGTTCTTCTATGTGACAGAGTATATTGGCAATGATCATTTTGTTAAATGATTTTATGACAAAATGCGCCAATCGATCATTGTATAGGAGCGATTTATACTCCATAGAAAACATTATATTTGTGTGGACTTCTTAATGATCCATTAATGTAGTAGTTTATCCTGGCAAGTCAGCCGGGGAAGCTTCTTCATAATGATGAGAAAAATAGTGGGAAATGTTCTGGAAAAAATTGTTATACGATATCACTGGCTTTTGTGAAGATATTGTATAAACAAGTTAAGTATAGATAATCTCGGCATGTAAATAATGACATTATTTTAATTTAAATTGTGCATATTTGAGTTTAATATTATTAGTAAATTTATAATTACTGACGCACTGCTAACGATTGCTTGACATAACATGAATATACCGTTATTTCGTGAAGTTAATATGGTTAATAAATTCTGTTTAAGGATACACTGTATTTGGCCGTTAATAATGAATAGGCTGTAATAATTTTGCTATTTATGCGGCTTGGACTAGAATCACATTTAAGCTTAATGTCAGGTATAAACGATGGATGAAGCAGGACTGTTTACTTTAAGGTTTGTTATTACGGGTCTTTCAACCAAGAAGGCCGCAGAGATATGCAATACTTCAGAGAAAACCTATAAAAAATGGGAATCAACCAGGATTTATCCTATTGATGCTCTGGATTTGATCAGAGCGAATGCTATGAATAAAAATCAGGAGCAGTCTACCCAAGCAGATGCTGAGGAAACCACTCGTGAAGATGTTTTGCAACCAGAAATCAAGCCATCAACAGTCATTAAATTTCCTGGTTAAGTTATTCTGAAAATCATTATTCAGCTTCTTTTTCATTGATATTTTCTTCACTTTCGCTCTCTGTCTCCATTATTTCATCTTCCATATTTTTACCGACGAGTGACATGATCGTCCATCCCGGACCCGGGGTTGGCTGATTTCCTGCACAAAACGCATAAATTGTGCCTTTTGGAGTCAGGGCAAATAAGGGAATGGATCTGCCATAGTATTTTTTGTTGTAATCACTCATTTCAAATTTTTCAGTGATGTTAGTGCTACGGATCTGGGCACCGTTATTCAGCATGTCAGATAAACGATTGTAATCAATGTTGTCCTCAAACAGGATGCGTGTTGCTTTTGGCATAGTGAATTTTCTTTTTTCTGTAGAGTCCTCCTCACTCCCGGGGTTCAACATATAGAGATTTCCTGCTCCAAATTCTGCTCTATAGCGCATGCTTGCCAGAGCATTGAGTTCCGGTCGTGGTGATAGTGCCAATAACTGGCCAATACCAACCAGATCGAGATGGCGATCCGCATGTTCAGAAACCGGGTTACCGTAATAGGTCTGTAAGCCACTCATTAGCGCTGCGCGTATATTGTCCCAGTTGGAATCAACCAGTAAGGTTCGATAACCCTTTTCGTTGAGAGCCAGTGCCAGCGCGCGTGCAAACGGGTTCGCGCCTATGAGTAAAAAACCCTTCGCTTCCGGTTCCGCCACACCCAGCCAGCTCGCAATGGGTCTTGCTGTGGCGCTTTGTAAGACGACCGTACCTATAATTACCATGAATGTGAGTGGTACTAACAGAGCAGCTTGTTCATATCCCTGCTGCTGCAAACGTAATGCAAACAAGGCTGCAACGGCAGCGGCGACAATACCTCTGGGTGCTATCCAGCTGAGTACCGCTTTTTCTTGCCACGTTAAGGATGATCCCCAGGTTGAAATGATTATCTTCACTGGCCTCACCAGGAATTGAATAGTGAAGAAAACAAGCAAGGCCGACCAGCCCAGATCCCTAAACTGTGAGAATTCAGTTCTGGCTGCCAGAATAATAAATAATCCAGAGATGAGCAGCACACTCAGGCTTTCCTTGAAATTCAGGATATTTTCCACCGATACCCGCTTCATATTGGTCAGCAGCATTCCCATGATAGTCACAGCCAGCAGCCCGGACTCTTCCTGCATATAGTTTGAAAAGGTAAAGATGCCAAATACCAGCGTTAGAGCCGCTACATTGTGAAGGTATTCCGGTAGCCAATGGTTGCGTAAAACTACGCCGAGAAAATAACCACCCAGCATGCCGGCTATTGTACCCACCAGCAATGTAGCGCCAAAGGCCAGCAAAGTATGCCCAAGCGCCCCTCCCCCGACCTGACCGGAAATGATAAACTCAAATACCAGTACCGCAAGAATGGCTCCAATGGGATCAATGACAATCCCTTCCCAGCGTAAAATATTGGCAATACGGGCATTAGGCCTGACAGTGCGTAACATCGGGATAATAACGGTGGGACCGGTAACGACCACCACTGCACCAAACAGAAAAGACAAGCTCCAGGAAAAATTAAGAACCCAATGGGTGGTCAGACTGATCATTGTCCAGGTTACCAGGACACCTATCGTGACCATACGCCTGACGATAGTCTTTAATCCACGGATTTCTTCAAATTTAAGTGTCAGGCTGCCTTCAAACAGGATAATGGCAACCGACAAGGACACCATAGGGAACAACAGATCCCCGAATACTTCATCCGGTAGCAGCCAACCTGTCAGCGGACCGGCAACGATACCAGCAAGTAACAAAAACAGGATAGCCGGTAGTTTAATCCACCATGCAAACCATTGACAGGCGATGGAGAGCAAACCGATACCGGTCAGTATGATGAGTATGTCTTCATTCATGCCATTGGTGATTACCTGGTAGGCTTTTGTTTAGTATATAGTATATGGTTTAACAAGATATAAAAAATAATATAACTTAAGACCTACTGTTACTATTGATAAGGATGTAATGAGTAAACCATTAAACAATATACCAACTAATGTCATTACCGGTTTTCTCGGTGTGGGTAAAACTACGGCGATACTTAATCTGTTGAAACAAAAACCAGAGCATGAGCGTTGGTCGGTATTGGTAAATGAAGCCGGCAAGGTGGGTGTTGATGGTAAAGTGATAGAGAATGCCGGCATTTCCGTCAAGCAAGTGCCGGGGGGCTGTATGTGTTGTGCTGCAGGCTTGCCCATGCAGGTTGCGGTCAATCAACTACTGATCGAAACCCGGCCGCAGCGGCTACTGATAGAACCCAGTGGCATGGGACATCCCGGCAATATTCTCAGGACACTGGCAGCAAAAGAATATGCAGGTGTGCTGGATTTACGTGCGTGTCTATGCCTTATTGATCCACGTAATCTACAGGATGAACGCTATCTGAATAGTGAATTATTTATGGATCAAATAGCGGTAGCAGATTTTATTGTTGCGAATAAAACCGATCAGTGTCATCAAAAAGACCGTGATGTTTTTGATCATTTTGTTACTTCTCTGAAACCGGCTAAACAAGCAACAGGCTGGGTATCACACGGTGAAATTAAACTCGAATGGCTGAATTTGAAACATAAAGGTGACAATACGAAATTGTTTCATATTATCAAAGAAATGAATTCAGGTTTTTTTCATTTCAGTACTGTATTCACTCAAGATACTGTTTTTAATCTGGATCAAATACTTGCTTTGATAAATTACCTGAAGGGTGAACGAATAAAGGCCATTGTAAATACAGATCAAGGTGTAATTCTTATTAATAGTGTCAATGGAGAGACAAGTGTCAGCCCATTTGCAATGACAGATAGCTATCGACTTGAAATAATTTCACTGCAAGCTTTGGATTCTGACATCCTGCATCGACGCCTTGTTGAATGCCAGTTATAAGAGCAAGACTTAAGGAGTCTCTGATCAATCCGTGAATTGATACCTGGTGGCTGAAATATTCCTGGCTCAGCAAAGAAACTCTTACTAATAGCCTGCTATTAGTAAGAGTTCCGCCTTGATCCAGACACTACATCTCACCATCTACTCAATCCAGAATTAATCAGAGGCTCCTTAAAAAGTCAGTAATCGATCCGGGTCGCGTACAATCTCATGCAAATCCTGCATAGTTGACAATGGGGATAACGCCGACTTCATGGTTACTAACTCCTGTTATTCGACAGGATATTGCCTGGCATTCCAGTCCGTCATACCCTGTTTTACGACATGCACATCAGCAAAGCCATGTTGAGCCAGCAACTGGGCCGCTTTGGCTGACATGCGGTCAGTTCTACAGATGATGATAACTGTCTTTTCCAGGTAATCTTCTAAATCGCCAATATACTGCTTCAGTTCGTTCAAGGGTATATTTTTAGCACCATGGATATGATGTTGTTCACCGTTAAAGTCTTCCTTGTTGCGTACATCCAATAGTAGAAAAGCATCTCCATTATCAAGTCTGTTTTTAAGTTCGGACACGCTAATCATGGAGCCTTTGCGTAAACTACCAATAATCCGTGGCAGGAATGATACGATCGCCAGCAGTGCCAGCGCCATCATGCTCTTCTGTATCAGTCCTTCGCCGCCGGTGGCCGCCTCCTTGCCAATATAACCGAGGTAGGTGTAAGCAATAGCTCCCGGTAACATACCAAGATAAGTGGTGACGCTATAATGAGAAAATTTAATTTTTGTCAAACCCAATGCATAATTGAGTAAATTAAATGGGAATAACGGCACCAGTCTGACAAAAGCAACAAAGCGCCAGCCTTCGTTTTCAACACCAGCAATCAGTTGTTTGATACGACCACCGGTTTTATTGGCGACCCAGCCTGAGGCCAGATAGCGCGCAATCAGGAAGGCCAGCATAGCGCCGATCGTCGCTGCCGTTAGATTATAAAACGTACCCATCACCGGACCAAATATGGCCCCGCCCAATAAGGTCAGTAATGAGCCCGGTAGAAAAAATACCGTTCCAAGTATATAGATCAACATGAATAATAGCGGTGCCGCAGTACCCGCATTCTCAACCCATGACTGTAGCGCATCGGCATCCAGGTGTTCCCGGTACAGGATGACCAGGGTAATGCCTGTCACCAGCAGAATAAATAATACAATACGTATTAATGTTTTATTCATGTTAACTGTCATGGTTTGACTGATCGTTAGGTGGTGTTTCATTCCAGACACGTCGATTGATAACATAGCCACTCATCTTGCCTATAAACGGCAATGCCAGCATGGCCGGGAGCCATGATGTCTGCTTAGGATCACGGAATTTATGGATACCTATCGTCATCCCTTCATGTCCACCTCGTGGTTGATCAATATAGGTACCAAATAAACGATCCCACCATGGTAAGTTAAAACCAAAATTACTATTGGCTTCATCGTCTTCAATGGAGTGATGGACGCGATGCATATCCGGTGTAACGACAAACAAACGCAATACGCGGTCAATGGCTAACGGAATCCTGGCATTACTATGATTAAACATGGCAGTCAAATTCAGCAATACCTCAAAAATTACCACAGCAATAACGGGCGGACCAAGCACAACAATAGTGGCAAATTTGATGAGCATCGACAACAGGATTTCCAGTGTATGAAAACGCGAGCCAGTGGTGACATCAAAGTCGAGATCGGCATGATGGACACGATGAAGACGCCATAGCGCCGGAATGGCATGAACCATGACATGCTGCAAATAAATGATAAAATCCATGATCACTACACTTGCGATAATAGCGACTAGATTCGGCACCTGATAATAATTAAATAATCCCCAGCCGTGTTCATGCGCAAATATTGCCATGCCAACTGCGGCCAGTGGAAACACCAGGCGGACGATGAAACTATTGAGGAACACTAATCCCAGGTTATTCAGCCAACGCACCGGTTTTGATACAGTGAGTGCTCGTCTGGGTGACAGGATTTCCCAGATACCCATGATAATAAGTATGCCAAAGAAAAACCCCATTCTTATGGTCTTTTCATTCTCCAGAACAAAGACTTCAATATTCAATTTATTATTCCCAGGAACTGCATATAACAATAATATGTAAGCAATATTGACATATTATACAGATAAAAGTTTAGTTTATTATTTGTTCAATTAATAAGTTGGATTCAGCTGGCAAAAATATTCCATATTCGTAGTTGCTATGCTTGGCAATATCTTGCTATTTGCACTGAATTTCGTCGAATCCAGCATTAACCAGAAGTTCCTTCAACATTGGCACCGAGTTTTTTGGCGAGTGAATGGATTTCATCATCATTCGGGTAACGTTGCTCGGGTATAGCCAGATACGTTTGCCATTCACTGAGTTTTGTAGCCATTTCCGGGTCAGTACCCTGACAGCCTGTGACCGTAATGATGTGGTCATTGATTTTCCAGGGGCCCTCTCCTTTAAGTTCTCCCTGTATCAGGTGAACTGAACTTTGTAGCCCATTGATATGCCAGAATGGTTCGAAAAATAGTAGCCCGCCAGGGTGTGGAAATTTTTCTATGATTATTTTCTTGCTACCATCCGGGTATCGTATGGTTAATGGCGCAGTGACAGTAAATAGATTCATGATTCAATTTTCAAATGTTCAGTTAACCAGTATTATATACTTAAAACTCTGCCCAAATTAATGTTATATTCCTAATACGAAATAATTAGACAGGATAAACCATGGCTATAAAGAAAGTCTTGCGTATTGGAGACCCTTTATTAAGTATGGTCAGCCAACGGGTGACTGACCCGACATCAAGCGAGATCAGGGATTTGATTGAAGATATGTTCGACACTATGCATGCCTATGAGGGAGCAGGTCTGGCGGCACCGCAAATCGGTGTCTTATCAAGGCTGGTAATTTTTGGATTTGATCAAAATCCACGTTATCCGGATGCCGACGCAGTGCCGAAAACGGTATTGATTAATCCCGATATAACAATATTGACTCATGAAATGGACTCCGACTGGGAAGGCTGTTTGAGTGTGCCGGGTATGCGTGGACTGGTGCCGAGGAGCACCCGTATCAGGTATTCAGGACTGGATCAGCAAGGTGAGAAAATAGAACGAGAGGTGTCTGGATTTCATGCCCGCGTGGTGTTGCATGAATGCGATCATCTGGATGGCATCATTTACCCACAAAGAATCGAGAACCTGAGTGATTTCGGATTTATCGAAGAATTGCAATTATCGGGACGTTTCAACACGGCACCCTGTGATAGTGATCAGAGCTCTGTGTAGTGAATGACTCCGGCATATTATTATTTGCCATGGAAGGATTATTTTCCCGGGTAATTTTTGAAGCCATGCTGGAAATGGGTGTGCATTTTAATGGTATTGTATTACCCGGCCGATCATCGATTACTGATCAAGCCATTACCGATAACAGCCTGAATGTATTAAATACGACATCCATTGAATCAATGGCGCGTCACCTGAAAATACCCATCTATTATGTGTCCGGGAAAGACAACAGCGAGTATGAGCTGGCAGTGAATAAATCCAGTCCGGATATTGTTATTGTTGCCTGCTTTCCATTTTTGTTACCTGCCATCGTATTCAGCTATCCTTCCAATGGCGCTTATAATATCCACCCCTCTCTATTACCCGCTTATCGTGGCCCTGTTCCTCTCTTCTGGCAATTCTACTATGGGGATAAGAAAGCAGGCATTACCATACATGAGATTGATGCCACTTTTGATACTGGAAAAATAGTGTTACAGGAAACTGTTGTTCTTGATGACGGTTTGAATAGCGCTGAAGCGACATTATTGCTGGCCACAGCTGCCATTAATCAACTGAGGATACTGCTCGAGCAGTTATTAACTTCCAGACCTGTGTGTAATAGCCAGAATGAATCACAATCATCATATTACTCATGGCCCGGCCTTGAGCAATTTAATCTTTCTACCGATTGGAATGTCAGGCGTGCCTTTAATTTCATCCGCGGTACTATGCACTGGAAGCAAGCATACAAGCTCAGGGTGAATGGTAAAGAGCTGATGATACGGGAAGCGCTGGAATTCAGTTATGATAATAGTATGACTTTACATTTTAATGAAAGTCAGAATGAACGCCTGATACCTTTCCAGGACGGAAGCTTACGCGTTCTGCTTTGATGTTATGATCTCAAGCTGGTCGCCGATACACAAGCTGAAGCTATGTGGATAAGCCCGATCGATTAATGCGTTCTGACCGAAATAGGCTTGATTGCCCTGCTTCCTGTACTCCATTAAAGTTTGCAGTGGTTCCTTACCCTTTTTGCCTGTTGATGAATCTACCGTTGTCATGATGCAACGTGAGCAAGGTTTGACCACATGAAACAGGTTTTTGCCCAGTTTGAAAGAGTGCCATTGGTCTTCCGCATAGGCATCACAACCCTCGATGAACAAGTTAGGCCTGAATCGATGTATGCTAACGGCCGGTAGTTTTTTAGCACTCAAGCGCTGATTGAGATCGTCCAGTGAAGCTTGTGATATGATCAGGTACGGAAAGCCATCCGCAAAGCTGACCCGGTCTTCTGATGAGACAGCAAATTGTGGATCAATAGAGCGGATAGTGTTCTCCGGCATGTAAACAAATTGACACTCTGTTTGTAGATACTGGCTGATCCACTGATTTTGTGGTTTGGACATCATCAGGGAATTGACCTGGTCACGCCAGACTTTTACGCTCAACTCTGCTCCTTCTTCAAGTTTCAACGGTAGTGTGATGTTACCGGTATCAGGAGATGTTAGCGTGATATGATCAGACTCTATGGCTGTGTTGATGAGGGCCAATTGCGGATAGAGGCGTTGCGTGATAAACCGGCCCTGATTGTCGACGATCATCCAGCGGCGGTCATTTTCAAGGCCCAGATGAGTCACACTGGCCGAATCCAGGGCAATACCGGCCAGAGATTTAACCGGATAAATGAATATTTGACTGAGGAATGCCTGTCTCATAGAGGTAAATTTCCTTTAGGGTTTTGTCATCAGTAATGTTATTCTAGTGCAGACATGCTGGATTTAAACGAAAAAGCAGGCGTTATACAAGATATACTATTACGTATACTCGAGCAGCATGAGCATGGTCTGAGTGAATACGATTTGATCCAGGTCGTCAAGGAGGAAATATTCAAGGAAGATGCTAACGATATATTCAGGGACACGCACAAATTATTCACGGTGCACTTTATTGTTTTTCATGGCTTATACCGTTTAAGGCAAGAATTATGGGAGTCCGGCCTCGGACACCTTGAAATTTCACCTCTGAATATCTGTCTAAAACCTGTTGTTAACGGTCAGGGGCAATATTTGGGCGATCCCGATAATTTGAGTCAATATTATCTTGATGCAACTAATCTGGATAAAACGACTCAAAAAGATGTCGATGATTTGCTCAATGGTTTCTGGCAGTATCTGATCGCGGGAGATGACAAGGTTACTGCGATGAATGTGCTTGAAATCATCGAGCCGTATGACGCACAATCCCTGACACAACAGTACCGAAAAATGGTAATGAAACATCACCCGGATCGAGGTGGCGATACAGGGAAATTACAGGAAATTAACAAGGCATTGAAGGTATTAAAACGATGCCTGTAATTAACCGCCGTTTTATATTTTACTATTTATTACATTGAGGAAATTTACATGAAAAATGTTTGGCTTGGCAGCATACTGGTAGTAGCATTTTCCAGCAATCCGGTATGGTCACAGGATAATATGACCCTGGAAGAGAAATATGGATATTCACTGGGATATACTCTGGGGAAAAATATCCAGAATAAATTTCCCGGTTTCGAGACTAAAAACTTTTTGCAGGCAATGCAGGATGCTGTAAATAACAGTAAGCCAAAATTAAATCAACAGGAAATGGCCCAGGCATTCAAGGATTTTGAAAATATAAAGCAACAGAAAGAAGCCGCGATTGGCGAGAAAAATATTGAGATTGGTAAAAAATATATCAGTGAGTATGCTAAAAAAGCAGGCGTTAAGCCCTTGTCTGATGGCCTCTACTACAAAATACTGAAATCTGGCAAGGGGGGTGTTATGCCCAAGGAAGATAGTACAGTTGAAGTCCATTATAAAGGAACTTTGATAAATGGAACAGTATTCGACAGTTCGTATGATCGTGGCCAGCCTGTCAGTTTTCCACTCAATCGCGTGATAAAAGGTTGGACGATCGCAGTACAAAAAATGCAAGCAGGTGATAAATGGGAAATTGTGATTCCCTCCGACCTGGCCTATGGTATGAAGGGAGCACCAGGTGGAAAAATCGGGCCCAATGAAACATTGATATTTGAAGTTGAATTACTCAAGATTCTGTAATTCTCGAAGCTTGATAATGTGAAAATAAGATAAAAGCTCATATGGCTGTGGAAAAGTTCCGCAGCCATTTTTTTAAGCCTTAAATATAAAAATATTTCCATTCGTGTTGAGTTAAAGCCTTGAGCCAATCAAGTAAGGCATCGCCCGGTATTGCTTCTTTTGGAAAAATATTAGAAATAGCGATACTGAATCTAAAAAAACCTGCATTTTTACGCCAGTCAAGGTCATATAATGTAGATGATTCACCGCATTTCTGACATTGAATTACTATGTTTTTTTTATGTCGTTGCCATTCCTGCATAACAGTTTGATAAGACTGAATGCTTTTCTTGCATACGGGACATCTCGGTGCTGTTACCTGTCGACTTGCTCGATAATTAACCGCTGTCGGTGAAGCGGGAATAACCGCTGAACAGAAATCAGTATCGTCATCTGTTTCAGGAAATACTTTCAAATAAGGTGAGCAACCCAGAAAACTGACATGTTGCAGGAAGTGGTCGCCCACCAGATAATGATCCGGGCCCAACTTTTCATAGCGATTGGCCAGCAAGCCTTTTACCTGGCAAGCCATGATGAAGGCTTCAAAGTCTTCAGGAAAATAAGTAAGGTCAGTACAATACAGGTATAGATAATGAACCCGGGGCAGCTTTGTCATCTGCTATGGCTGCTCTGAATTTTCCCAGGCAAATGCGCAATCGAGTTGTGAGCGAACAGCAATAAAGCCCTTAATGCCCTGCTCCAGCATAATGCTGACGGGTGTTCTGCCTCCAAAGCGGCGATGCGGCTTGTTCATCCATTGTGCGCCCATTTGGCTGTTTCTTGGGTAAGTCGTTCTCAGCGCATCAGCAATACCGATGATGTGTGTTATTTTTTCGTTGAGAATTTCATTCTCGGGGAAAGGTGTATTACTGCGATATTTACGGATGGCTCTCAGCGGCGTCTTTTCTGGCAATGAGAGAAATACTATCTGTTTTGCGGAATCAATTTCCCAGTTGTCCAGCAGCTGGATAATCATACCGGCAAGTAATCCCCTGTCTTCGTATGTTACCAATGCAGAACTCATTGATGGCCTCGTCGTCAAAATTATTAAGGCATATTATTGTAACATAAGGTATTGCTAATATCCCACCCTGGCCGTATGACAATACATTAATTATTTGTTCTTTTAAATCATAAAGATACAATCATCTGACTGGAAATATCAGATATGTCACCAATAGCAATGATATTATTGAACTGATTAGTGAGTCGCTGAACGCCATGGGGCGCGGTGTCCTGCAGTTGCTCAACTGCAGAAATTACCTCGAGGTCAACTGGTTTTTGTACACGACTAACGGAAATTTTAATGACACAGTAATCGTGCTCTTTACATATGTTCATGAATTCAGTTCGTTCTTCATTGTTTTCAAAGTCAGTTTCAATTGCCGAGTAAATATCAAATTTTGCAATGCCAGGAACCTGCTTTTTATACATGTAGATAATTAAATCAGAGGGCTCGTTAGTTTTAACATTAGTGGTTAAGCGTGACAGCCGATTTGGGAATGTTATGGGTTTAAAATCATAGACACCGGGTTCGACTTCAAAGAAATCGGTCAAGTCACTTGGGTTTGGTGGCAACGCGATACTGGCAGTTCTGCCCCCTCCTTCTGTATTCTTCAGGATAAACAATGGTAAGGTGGCAGTATTTTCTACCGCGATACTACCAATGAGCTTGGATTTAGTCGCTGTTTCAATATCTTTGGTATCCAGTTTAATCAGATCAATATTTCTATCAATCATATCCTTGAAAAATCCGGTTTGAGCATTCCAGTGTTTTGTTTTCACGCGTTTGAAATGCAGGATAGGTTTACCATTCTCGTAATGAATACAGGTAATGGTATAAGGCATGTCAATTAGTTGTATACGCTCCTTAGCTCTTTGATGCAGAACAGGAAAATCAACCTTGACTTCATCACCCTTTTTGCAGCCGCCTAGATTATTGGATTTTAATTCTACGCAAAGTCCTTTTAGCGAAATGTCCTTGGTAGTAGCCTTGATTTTAGTCTTGTCTAAATGTACGAGTGCATCAACTGATACGTGATATCTGTCTTCTCTGCGTTGTTCAGTGTATCCAAACTGAAGAATATCTACATCTATACCTGACAGATTTTCTAATTGTGTACAGGTTTCATGTGCTTTATTCAAAAAATTGATATTGAGTTTTGTATCTTTTATGGTTTCACTGAGTTCACTGGTAATGTCAACAAATACGCCTGCTTTTTTAATTTTCCTATAGAACTGAAGCATTTCCTCAACAGAAGCTTCTGATTTTGATTTTAATTTGTCAATTTTTTGATCAAGTTTTCGCTGGTCCGGTTTGGAAACACTGCGGATGATCACTTTAAAAAGGTGCAGGTTTTTCTTATTTAGTTTATCCAGTATAAATATTTGCCAAACTTCAAATGACTCAAACTCATAATCAAACATGACTTTCGGTGAGCCATTATCATCAGTAAACACAGCCATAATAGGATCTTTTTGTCCATCATCCTGTACTATATCCGTTAGTTTTTTTATTCTGGCATGATCGGATAAGTTGGTAAAATCAAAGCTGTCATTATTGTCTTTGAAACATTGGATAATAGGCTTGTTAATACTATTAACACAAATTGTTTGTAAATTAAGCTTGTTGTTAGACTCACTAATGAAAAAGGGAATGGTTGGTGTGGTATTCGTATAGTACAACTCTGTTAATATAGACTCAGCGGTAAGACGAATATCTTCAATATCAAGTTTTCTTCTACCTTTGATATTTTGTTGCTGCTCATTAATAAAATCATTAAAAAATTCTTTTGCATTATTTTTTTCGTCACTATGAATTGCACGCATGATGAAGTCAGGCTCTTGATACTCCATGCCTACAACTGTGTACTTCACATCGAATAATTTACTTTTACAGGTGTTATTGAAGCCAGTAAAAGTAACTAGAATCTCATCCCCCGCAGTAATGTTGACAGGTTTTTGAAAGCAAGCTTTGAAGCCTGTACTTGAAATATCTTTTGTTTTGGCACTTACTGTCTTTCCAGATCGATGAATGAGTATTTCGCTGGCATGCTTCAGTCTGTTTTCACTTCTTCTTTTGTAATAGCCCAGATAAAAAATATCTGCATCTTGACCTTCGATCATGAATTTATTTTCATTGAACGAGCTTGTACTGGCAGATCCAGTTTCAGTCTGATGAGATCGTTGCTTTATATCAGGTGTGCTATTGTTCCCGGGTTGATTATTCTTATGATTGGTATGATTACCATTAATGATTTGCTCAAAAATTTCGTTGGTGAATACATTGTTATTTTCCTTTAATCCCTTAAAAAAAATACCACAGGAAATATCATCCATCCAGAAAACCTGGTTCTTGTGAACGTAACTTTTACATTCATAGGGAACTTTCCCACGCATATCAACCATTCTTACGCACTCATGCTTTTTACGACGTGCTTCCATTTTCTTGAGGAAATCAAAGGATGCCGAGCCGGCTTTAACTTGCTCAATAACAATTTCACGTTGCGTTGCACGCGTATCTGTCCGAATAAAATGCTTTAATTCGGTAGTTGACGATGGAGATTTTTTGTTCATTTTCACCAAAAAATATATGGAATTAAATTTATTATAGTTAAATATGACACTTTCATTGCCTTACCTGATTTGTTTCGGCCGTTTATCCAGGAACTTGAAGATACTTTATTTAATAAAAACAATAAGTAAATTTAACAATGCCTTACTAGCTAAGGGGTATAATTCTATTTGGTGAAGTAGATATTGCAGCTAAGGGTAAAAACTATAATTCGAATAAAAACATTTAGTTATCAGGTTAGCAGTAGCTTCATTTCCATAATATGCTCTCTGGCTTCATGTAAGATTTCCAAACCCTTTTCAGGCCCCTGACGACATAGCGGTAGCTTGGCAAAAGCAGGGAGGTCGGGTAAGGCAGGTACTTCTTTACTTTCATCTAAGCTGATATAACTAAAAATCTGTGCTACCTGCACGACATCGCAGAGATCCGGGCCATGGGTAGAATCGCGTGACCAGTCTTCTGATTCCAGGGCAACTGTGACCAGATCACTCGGCATGGCCCAATGACGTAATACCAGAGCACCCATTTGTCCACGCAGGTGTTCAATGGTTTCATTTAAAACAGCCTGGTTAGATATTAGCGCTGGAAATTGTTCAACATAACTCAATATTGCCAATATACCGATGTCATGAATAAGGCCCGCAAGCAATGCCCTGTCAGGATTCATTGAAGGCACCATTTCAGCAATAATCGCCGAGATAGCGGCTACATGTGTACTGTGTTTCCAAAGTGCAGACATACGCTTGGCCACAATTTTAGATGTGGGCCTGAAGAGCTGTTTGATGGTCAGAGTAGTTACAATGTCCCGGGTATTTTCCAACCCGATTCTGGCGATGGCTGTCTGACAATCATTGATGACTGAATCAGTTCTATAGAGAGGACTATTGGAAATTTTTATTAACTGGCCGGTAATGGCTGGATCTGACTGGATGATGGTAGCAATGTCATGCGAAGTTTTATTGGCATTTTGTACCGCTTTTCTGACCCTGATCGCTAATTCAGGCAGGCTGGCCAGTTTAAGCTCACCACTCATGTACTCCTGATAGAGCTTGTACATGAGCTGATTATCAGCAATTTGATCGTCAGCAAAGATTTCATTCACGCCAATATCATCTGTGCTGGTTTCTCTGGCAGTGATGATGTCTATCAAGTTATGGTTTAGTTTGAAGAGTACGACTTCATCGATGGCTTTGGCTGTAGAGGTTCTTGGTTGATGATTATCCAGTGGTACCAGTGCTGCACTGCTACCAGCACTGATAATTTCTATATGATCATGATCGGATAATTCAATTTTACCTTTGATCAGGTAATAGACTTCTTCATTCTCTTGCCCTCTGCGAAACAGGATCCTGCCAGCGGGTAATGATTGACACGGGTTTTCTTTGGCCAGTTTTTTCAAGCCATGTACCGGAACATTTTCCAGCAGTAAAAGCTTCTGTAAATACTTAAAGTCGATAATGTTGGGTTTGTTGGTCATTTTATGTAGTTTACTAGATGGTATCAGTCGAAATACAGTATGTTTGACATTATAACATGTATCATAAATAATAAATAAAAACAAAGCACTAGCTAATTTCCTGTTCACAGGAAAAATATAAATTCCGCATTTCTTATGATAGCAATTATATATATTTATCATATATACTGGATGAGCAGTAGTTCAATGGACTTATAATGTGTTGTATCAACGATTGATCAGGTTACAGAGAAATGCCAAAACTAGTTGTTTTTAGTACCACGCCCGTCGAGTATACCCTTGAAGAAGGCAGTACGAGTATTGGCAGGGGCAGTGCCAATGATATTATCCTGGAGGATAAATCGGTGAGTAAACGGCATGCTGTTATCACCTTTCAAAAGATGAAAAGTGGTGAAAATAAAGTGCAAATAGCCGACCTCCATAGCACTAATGGCACAGTGGTAAATGGAAAAGCTATCAGCTACCACCATCTTGAGGATAGTGACCAGCTTTCAATAGGCACGGTCCAGTGCGCCTATCTGATTGACTGACTACAATAACTCAGCTCTGCAACTAGGTTTGTGTATGTTGGGTACGAAAACGTTTATTCGGTTTTCTTTTGGATGGCCTGGCATTGAGCTCACTTGCACTGGGTTGCCATTTCGGTATCAAATGATGCTTGCCATTCCCAATCAGGTCTGATCGTCCCATTTTTTTCAATGCTTCTCGCAGCAGCGGCCAGTTATTGGCATCGTGATAACGCAGAAATGCCTTGTGTAACTGTCTTTTCTTCAAACCTTTGGGTGTGGTTAATTCCTCGGCAACTTTCAGGCTCTTAAGCGGGTTATACCCCGTGTGCCACATGCTGGTCGCCAATGCCATCGGTGATGGCAGGAAGGTTTGTACCTGATCTGCCCTGTAGTTATTTTGTTTTAACCACAAGGCCAGCTCGAGCATATCTTCATCAGTTGTGCCCGGATGTGCAGCAATAAAGTAAGGGATCAGATATTGTTCTTTGCCTGCTTCCTTGGAATATTGGTCAAATAGCTCCTTGAATTTGTAGTATACCCCCATGCCTGGCTTCATCATTTTAGAGAGCGGCCCGCTTTCGGTATGTTCCGGTGCAATTTTAAGATAACCGCCGACATGATGTGTCGCCAGCTCCTTGATATATTCCGGTGATTCTACGGCAAGATCATACCGTACACCCGAAGCAATCGAAATTCGCTTGATGCCTTTAAGATTTCTCGCGCGTCGATACAGCTTTATTAACGGCTCATGATCGGTATTAAGGTTTTTGCATATATCCGGGTAGACGCAGGAAAGTCTTCTGCAGACAGCTTCTATTTCTTTGCTTTTGCAACCCAGTGTGTACATGTTGGCGGTAGGTCCGCCTAAATCCGAAATGCTGCCAGTAAAGCCGGGAACCGTATCACGAATGGTTTCAATTTCATTGATAACAGAATTTTCCGAGCGATTCTGGATGATCCTGCCCTCATGCTCGGTAATTGAGCAGAACGTACAGCCACCAAAGCACCCTCTCATGATATTGACAGAGAAACGTATCATTTCATAGGCAGGTATCTTCTTCGATTCATAACCGGGGTGCGGCTGTCGTGTATACGGAAATTCGAATAATCGATCAAACTCACGTGTCTTTAAAGGTATCGGCGGAGGGTTGAGAACGACAAATCGATCAGTATGGGCCTGAATCAAGGTACGTGCATTTCCGGGATTGGTTTCCAGATGCAGTATTCGTGAGGTATGCGCATAGAGCTTTTTATCAGACCTGACTTTTTCATAGGATGGTAGCAGGATGGCTTTTTTTACTGGTGTATCAAATGATACTTCAACCGAGGCTGTCCCCGATACAGGATCTGATGGCGTTGGTTTTTCAGGGCAAGGCATTTTGCTGCTATCCTGATAGGGATTGGGATCTGGCAAGAGCACGCCATTGGTATTTATTTCTGAGTAGTCGAGTATCTTATAATGTTCCGGTAAACGGCTGCTGATATAGGCTGTGCCGCGTATATCCGTGAGCGATTTAATATCCTCGCCCTTGGCCAGGCGGTGCGAGATCTCAACGATTTGTCTTTCGGCATTTCCATACACCAGCAGATCAGCCTTTGAATCCATGATAATTGATCGACGGACCTTTTCTGACCAGTAATCGAAATGACTGATTCTTCTCAGGCTGGCTTCTATTCCTCCAATGATAATGGGGACTTCTTTGAAGGCCTGTCGGCACTTCTGGGAATAGACGATGACAGAGCGATCCGGACGTTGACCACCCTGTCCACCCGCTGTGTAGGCATCATCGGAGCGTATCTTACGGTCAGCAGTATAGCGATTTACCATCGAGTCCATATTGCCGGCGGTAACACCATAATACAGATTGGGCTTGCCCAGCTTTTTAAAGTCATCGACAGCATTCCAGTCTGGCTGTGCAATGATGCCAACCCTGAAACCTTGTGCTTCCAGCAATCGACCGATGAGCGCCATACCAAAACTGGGATGGTCCACATAGGCATCACCAGTAACCAGGATGATATCGCAGCTATCCCATCCAAGATTATCCATTTCTTCCCGGCTGACAGGTAAATTGCTGGCAGTACCGAAGCGATGCGCCCAGTACTTGCGGTATGAAAACAGTTCTTTTTCGGGGTTCATTTGTGTATAAAAATCAATGGAATAGCTTTGCATTTTAGCACATATCCAGTGTTTATGTGCGATATTCAAATCCATATGCCGGGATTATTGCTACAGTTGATGAGCATAGTTTACTAAGATAATGATTATTCTGGAAAATAAAACACTGATAAACTCAGTATATTGCTAAAGTATCCCGACTGGATGTCCGATAAATGGATAAATAACCTGATTTCAACGTGGAAAAATGTATACATTCAATTTAAAAGGAATTTTCCTGATACTTACAATACTGGCCTTGCAACTGCATCCAATTCTGGCGATGCGTGCTCAGGCGAGCATGCCAGTGCCAGCCTCATCCCCTGCCCTAGCTCCTGCTTCATTGCCAGTCAGTGAGGAAAAAGATATTCGTGTTGTCATTGATATGTCTGGAAGCATGAAAAAAAATGATCCACACAATCACCGAACCAAAGCTGTGCAGCTGTTTTCAGAAATATTGCCAACGGATGTCATCTCAGGTATCTGGACATTTGCCTCAGAAGTTAACATGTTGGTCAAGCACGAAAAGGTCAGTAAAGCCTGGAAAGGCACGGCATTTAAAAAAGCTACAAAGATACATTCCTATGGTATGTACACTAATATCGAAAAAGCCATAAGGGTATCGACAAAGAATCTACATAATAAAGAAGTTACTCGTGAGAGACATGTCATTTTGTTGACCGATGGCTATATTGATATCGCTAAAGATCCCGAAATCAATAATGCTTCACGCCAACGTGTCGTCAATGAGTTGATACCAGGTTTGCGCAAAAGTCATATTATTGTTCACTCAATTGCCTTGTCAGACCAGGCTGATCATAAATTGCTTAAATTACTGTCTAACAAAACGGGTGGCCGCTATGCAGTGATTAAAAAGGCCGATGATCTTGACCGTTACTTTTTTAAATTATTCCAGTCAACTGCCAAGCCAGATACTGTTCCTTTAAAAAGCAATCAATTCGATATTGATAAGTCAATCAATGATATGACAGTGGTGCTATTTAACTCCAATAACCCCACCGAATTAATAACCCCCGAAAAAGAAAAGTGGACACATAGCAAACATCCAAAATCAGTCAAATGGGTTAAATCGGATAATTATGAAATTATTACTGTCAGCAAGCCAGCAGTTGGCTCCTGGTATATTGATGCGCCAATTGATCCAGACAATAAAATAATGATTGTGACCAACCTGAAGTTAAAGGTAGCCAAACTTCCTTCAATATTGTTACCTGGAGAATCACTTGATATTAATGCGACACTGACAGAAAAAGATATAGTCATCAAGAAAGAAGAATTTATTAAATTGGTCAATATCAGAGCTATTTTAAAAAAGACAGGCAGCCTGCAGAGAAAACTGACTGATGCACCCTACCAGGGTGAAGGTGTTTTTTCTGCCAAGGTAAAAATCGATACTATTGAAGATACAGGAACCTTACTGCTGACTGCAAAAAGTCCGACTTTTGAACGTGAATATCGCCACGATTTCACTGTGATCAGCAATCCGGTTCTTGTTGATACAAAACTGAATGACAGTAATAAAATTACATTGACGGCTTATGTAGATGATCGTGCATTGGATGCTGATCATATAGAATTGTTGCTCGATGATGGACATAATAGAAAAGCGCTGGGAAGACTTGGAAATAAATGGGAATTACAACTCCCCGGTGACTATGCAGGCAAACAGGTAAGTATTCTTGTTGACGCACAGCTGCAGAATGGAAAACCATACAATGTGCCTGTGCTGGCGTCATTACCAGAAATAGAAACAAAGACTGATAAGCAACACGAAGAGCATACTGCGCCGGTTAAAGAACCGGAAGAAGTAAAGCAAGTCCTTGAAAAGGTCGAAGAGCCTGTAAAAGAAACCAACAAAGAACAAAATAAACCGGAACCTGCAGTAGTTGAAGAAGAAAATTCATCATTAAACTGGATACTGGTATTTATTAGTGTATTACTCATTAATGGTATTTTGATTATTGGTGGTTATTTTATCTATAAAAAATACTTTAAATCCAATGATGATGATGATTTTTTATCACTGGATGAATCCGAAGTGTCAAACGACGATGAACCAGCTGATTCAGATGATAATGACGAGATTGAAGACCTGGATGACCTGGATGATATGAGTGAAATTGAATCAAGCAAGGATAGCTCATGATGAGGCATAAGCGGAAAATGAACAAGCGTGGTGAACTATGAATGAATTCATGACCAGTCTGCTAGTAATCGGCACGGAATTTGGTGTTATTATCAGCATATTCTTTATAGCAATGATGATTCTATTTCTCATCAAGAAAAACAAAGATGCTAATATAAAGACACGCTTTAAAGAAGATATTAAGAGTTCTACGAATCAAAGAATAGAAAACCTGGAAAAGAGTCTGTCCAGCACATTCCGTTTAAGCGGTGATGAAACAAAGGATTATGCCAAGGAGATTATTAGAAATGAGCGAACAATATTTTCCAATGTACTTAAAATATTCAATGGAAAAGACAAAAGTACTATATTAAGTCTACAGAAAGATCTGTCAAATTTAAATCAGACTTACCAGAAACTGGCGAATAAAATAAGTCAGGACGCTACCTCTAGCGATGATGGGTCGACAGCCGGAGGCGTGGATAATGAACATTTACAATCTGAAATTACTTTACTCAAGGAAGAAAACTCACGTTTGAAAGAAGATTTGAAGAAATCACTGGAAAGTATTGATTACTTGCAGATTCAGTATACTGAGTTATTTGATAAAACGAAAAATATATAAAATAACACTGTGTTTGTTTGGGGTGAAAACCGCAGCTATAGCTAATATGTAATAGCCAGGATATGTGCTTACACTATGTAACATGGCTTATATGAACAGCTAATCACCGTGAAGACAAGCAAATATAGTTCTGCAATTCTATATTTAATAATCATAACAATAAATGTTGTCTCACTGTCCTGTCTGAATAGAAATACCTTGAATATAATTTAAATCAATTATCCAGTTAATTTCACATGTGTAAAAAACTACCTTTTAGGCTTTTTCATAGTAACAGGAGTGGTTTGGCAAATTACGAATAAACTTCGTGTCTGTGCCGTCTTCGTGGAGAATATCTCTGTTAGATCAAGTTTGAACTACTACAGCTAATAGCCGTATTCAGACGCAGAGACAGGGGTATCCTCGTCAGTTATTACTAAGTCATAAATTGATCAGAGGTTATCTAGAGCTTATAGGGTATCAGTATTGATATGGCATCTGCCAATTCTTCATCCAGACCTTCATAGATATCAGCCTTCTGCTCGTCAGATAGCGAGATATACTTCCAGATGCATTGATCGGGTTCGTTGGATTTGTCGGGCAGTTTTTCCAGATAGGTACCTAATATATAGCAATTCGATAATGCATTGGCTAAATGAATAATGCAGGTATCCAGTATTACTTCTTCATTACTACAGGGCTCGTGATGTAGCCGGATGGTTTCTGTCAGGGTATCAGGAAGGCCCCATTGTTTCATTAATTCCGCGCCGATGTCAGCATGTGTAAAACCGAGTAATTCCTTTTCTAGTCGGTAATGTAACTCTTCATCGCCTGCAGATTGCTTAATGATGTTTTCTGATTCTTCCGGGTGTTTGGAATATAAAAGCAGGCTGCCTATGTCATGCAGTAGCCCTACGACATATAATCTCTCAGTATGTAAAACATTACAATGCTTTGCAATTTTCTTTGCCAGAATGGCTGTACAAAAGCTGTGTCTCCAGAATGTTGCGGGCTTGACAAGATCGGTTGCTATTTTCGAAAAAGAATTCACGGCAACAACCGATGTAATGATGTTGTACAAGTCATCCATACCGATAATTGAAATAGCTCTCGAGATAGTATCGATCTTGCTTCTGATGCCATAGAACGGGCTGTTTACCACTTTCAACACATTGGCTACCAGACTGGGGTCAGTCTTGATAATCTCAGAGATATCCTGGATCGTGGTACTGGTGGAGTTGACAGCCTCATTAAATCGAAACCATACGTCCGGAGGTGCAATCAGGGTTTTAGTTCCGTCAACAATTTTTTTGACTGCTTCCATAATATGTTTACTCATTTATCCAGTTCTGCAAGGCATCAATGAGTTTTTTAGCCTGATCAGCACTGGATATATTGAATTTGGATTTCTGTTGATATTCACCATTGCGCTTTTGGTAGCGACGAATGGTAAATTTAACGGCGCCATATTCTTTTTTAGTACGGTCCCAGTCCTGATATTTAAAGATAATAGTCGACCAGGCACCTTTTGTTAAGACAACCTTATCAAGTTCTTTAGTGGTTTCAACTCCATCTTCAGAATACGTTATAGTTATTTCATCGACCGTTTCAGCCATTGTCTACTCCTGACCTGTATTATTTTTTTGAATGTCTTTTGGGGGGATTTGAATATAAAACCCTTTTTCTGATATGACGTTGATGATTTTAGCTGGATCGGATTGTGCTAGTACCGTTTCTTTTGTAATGTTCAGCTTCATGACAAGTTCCATAGTGCCAAGCATTTCCAGAATGGTTTCTGGTACATCCTCCAGCGTCCTTTCAGCTGGCAAGAACAGATAGTGGTCCTGTTTTCGCTTTCCCTTATAGATATTGCATTCCATGTTACATGTGCTTTGGATTATTGCTATTGTTAGCTTCTACCTAAAAACTTGCTTATTATACGCATAAGTCCATTAAAGAAGGAAGATATTTTACCTGTTGTCGAGTAATCTACATCCTGCGAATAGGTGCCACTATTAATTTCTTTTTCACGAATTCTTGAGAGTTCTGCACGTATTTCACTTCTTTCAGTCGCAAGACGGGCATTTTCCGCAGAATCAACATATTCTTCTGTGGCAGCTTTTTCTGTTGCAATTTCTTTCGCGCGATCTCTGGCTTTTTCAATCTCGGCTCTTTTACTGTTGACAGAAGCCTCTTCTTCTATCGGAGCAAGCATTGTTTCTTCGGTCGCCGGTTCAGACTCAGGTACTAGCGATAATTCACTGCTGAAGTTCTCATCCAGAGTAAACTCTTCATCGAGAGTAAATTCTTCATCCAGAGTATCCAATTCGATACTGGACATCTGTGCAGGTGATTCTTCTATATGGGTTGATTCGACAGGTTGCGAGATCTCGTTTGTTTCATTGAAGAAATCTTCATCAATGGTGAATTCAACATGGTTGCTGCTGTAAGAATCTGCTGATGTCTCAACTACCGGGGTGCTGTCATTTGAATATTCCGGTGCCTCATCAGCTATGTCAAGCTCCATTGTGCCTGTATCGATATTTAAATCCGTGTCATCAACATCACTTTCGAAGCTTATTTCGTCAATCGCTGGTATTTCAGCGGTATTATTATTGGCTTCAAAGCCAAGCAAGTCAGCCACTTCTTTGTTGGACATAGCCCCATTATGCTGGTTATCGGCATCGTGTAGTTCATCAGCTGGAGCACTGGTGACGATATGATTGTCTATACAAGCCATAATTTCATTGGTTTTGAACGGCTTTGTAATGAGATCACTACCGCCAGCATTGCGTACTTTGGCGGTGAAAGCAGCATCATCATCATTAGCGGTAATAATGATAAATGGTAAACTGGCTATTTGATCATTTGCAGATGTACGCACGCGCTCCAGCAAGCCGAAGCCATCCAGAATCGGCATTGAAACATCTGAGAAAACCGCAGAAATATCATCATTTTGACTCAGTTTATCCCAGGCATCCTCACCATCATTGGCTTGTATAACGATAAAGTCATTTTTCAGAATCTTGTTCAATGCCAGTCGGATAACTTTTGAATCGTCGACAATCAAAACTTTCAACTTTTCGCCAGGCTGAATTCCGGGTTGGTGCTTATATGTTTCTGCTTTATTAATAATCATATTATTCAATGTCTTACAATAATTAATTAAAGTTACTTATTTATTATGACAATAAGATACATCTATTATATCGGCTTGGGTTTATCATTCTTTAGGTGCTGATGGGACAGAACTTAACATCCGTGTATTCTGCTTAAGGTTTAAATATAATAGCCCGGTACGTCAATTAAAACATCATGACATCAGAGGCAATTTATGGGCTCTATCCAACAAAGAATTATTGAAAAATTAGAAAATGGTATTCAGGCAGAGTATTTGGATGTCGTGAATGAAAGTGATATGCATAATGTGCCTGCGGGGTCCGAATCACATTTCAACATTACTATAGTCAGTCCGGAATTTGAGGGCAAGAATTTGCTGGCACAACATCGTATGATCAATGCCCTTCTTAAGGATGAACTGGAAAACTCAATACATGCCCTGGCACTGCATACCTATACAAAAGAGCAATGGCAGCAGATTAATGGTGTAGCGCCTGAATCCCCGCCTTGTCTGGGTGGAGGGAAATAATACAAGAACGCTGATGACTACTGTGCTTACATTTCCACCGTGGATAGTCCATGTTCCAATGTAGGGTATTTTAATTTGATATCCAGATCGTTGAGCATCCTGTCGTTAACTATTTTTTTCGATTCGATTAAATAAGAAATCATATTTTCAGAAAAAACTTTTTTGCATTCTTCAAGGCTGAGTTGAACGGGCTCTGGCAGACCTAATCGTTTAGCCACTTTAATAAAAAAATCACTCATCGAACTTGGATGCCCATCACTGATATTAAAAACAGTGGAATTGCCGCTGTAATCCATCGCCTTGATACATGCCTGTACCAGGTCATCAATATGAATCCTGTTGCTCCATGGGGATTCAGCCAGTTTGAGAACAGGTTTACCCTGCTGTAATCTTTCGACAGGCAATTTACCAGGGCCGTAAATACCAGGCACTCTTAAAATAATATAGCTAACATGGTTGCTATTGCACCATTCGGAAAGACTCTGCTCTGCTGCCAGCCGCCTGCGTGCCCTGTCTGTATCGGGTGCCGGTTCCCTGGATTCATCGACCCAGTCATCGCCACAGTCGCCATAAACGCCCGTTGTACTGATCAGGATGATTTTATCAGGCAAGTGATCTCGGGGTATCGACTGCAGAAAACGCTCAATACGTGGGTCAGTAATGCCATGGGCTGGCGGTGGTATAAAATAGAAAATAGTTTTAAATCTATAATCCAGCTCTGCCTGCGTGCCATGATCTTGATCAAGATCTATTCGTACAATATTAGCTAGTGGTAATGATGCACGCATATTTTTGCCGGTTTTTACAATAACAGTCAGCCTGTATTTTTTCTCATTTAACTGTTCTGCCAACTTGCTACCGACATAGCCGCAACCGGCCAATAATACTCCCTTGTGATCCATCTTTACTGCCAGATCTCGATAAAATAAGGCGTCCATCTGAATAATATGAATGCCGCAATAATCAGATCAATTCGCATAATATTCCTGAATTTGGATATATTCTCAGCTTTTGCATCAATAAGCCAAACTCTGTTCATTAAAGCATCAAGCAATAAAACCAGGAAAACCAGTGGTGTTAATGCCGGCAAAACGAGTGTCTGCAATACCTGGATGCCACCATCGTAATTAGCTTTGGTACCGGCAGCTACGGCAAATATGGCTACCAGGAGACCAAGAATAGCCAGCATCACCCTGAGAGGTTTCATTTGTACAAGTAAATTATTGATTTTTTTCAGCATGATTAAATTTTCTTGGTTTCTGATTGTTTGATTAATTGTAAAATATTCATATTATCCAGTGAGTGCTCTACTGACTGTTCAATACCAGAAAATAAATCCGAAATGACCGGATTTACAGGTTTGATATTACTTTCAATAAGATAATTAATACCATCATTACGCACATGACTAATGATGGTGGCTACTTTAATTTTATCGAGAGGCTTGGCTGGATAGTAACGAACGACGTTATCACAAGTATGTATAATGAAACCACCCTTTTCCAGACTTTCCAGTGCTTGTGACAGTATAATCGAGGGTACTGATGTTATATGTGTTAACTCCTCAAAGGTTATTTCATCTTTCATTTCTTCATAGCGTTGGCTAATGACCAGCATGACCTGCATCGTCAAATGCTCTTTAGCGGAAGTACTGATTTTAAGACTGATTTTGTTCGGTGTTAAGTATTCCGGATTTTGATGATAGAAAGCAATACTGGCACCTACCAATAAGATTATCCAGCTCAAATATAACCAGATCAGGAAGAAAATCAGGGTGGCAAAGGCGGAGTAAATAGCAATGTAATTTGTTGAATTCAACAGGAATGAGGCAAATAGCCAGCCAGTAGTTTCCCATAAAAATCCGGCGATAACTGCTCCTATGAAGGCCGATTTAAGTTTCACTTTTGTGTTAGGGATGAGTGCATAGACAAATGTAAAAGCTGCAATAATCAATAAATAAGGAAGAGTTTTTCCGGCATAAGTGATCAATACACCCAGGAACTCGATATTTTGCAGTTCTTTGATGATGGGCGCGCTGCTGATAGAGGCCATTATACCAAGGGCCGTAAATATAAATAACGGACCGACAAAAATAACGCTCAGGTAGTCACTGAATCGCTGAATGAAAGAGCGTGATTGTGAAACATTCCAGGTGAAATTGAATGCTCGTTCGATTTTTTGTATCAGGGAAATAACAGTATACAGCAGCAGCAACAGTCCCAGCGAACCGAGCACGCCGACCTTAACATTATTAACAAATTCTATAATCTTGCTGCTGACTTCTACACCCTTTTCACCAAGAGGGGCCAGGAAATTGAGCAACATAGGTTCAATCTTATTATGCACATCAAAGCCTTTCAGCACCGAAAAGCTGACAGCCAGCAGTGGTACCAGTGATAACAGGGTCGTATAGACCAGGCTCATGGCTCGCAAGGTTAATTGGCCATCAGTCAGGTCTCTAATAACTACATAAAAGATACGAATAAAGTGCTGTATCAGTCTGAGTATTAAGTTACTGAAATCAATGTCCCATAACATGGATTTTAATTGAATGAGTATTTTCATCGATCAGATATTTTTTTCAGTGTTTTGCCAAATTGGGTGATTTTTGTAAATTAGTCAGTAAATTGTGCGCCAGTCGACACCTGTAAAGGATGATACTACATTATATTTAATGCAGGCCGATGTAATTCTTATACGAGTAACCCAGTAAAACTATATGCCAATAGATCAATTCAAAGTCGATATAGATGACCTCACGCTGGGAATGTATGTTTCACGCCTGGATCGTCCATGGATAGATACACCCTTCCCACTACAGGGTTATTATATCAGGGAAATGAGTGATATTGCTGATTTGAGGCAGTATTGTCATTATGTTTATATTGATATTCGTCGAGGTAAGGGCCCTGTAGACCAGGTTTTTCTGCAAACGCTCGACTCCCCTGGCCGTAGTGAAAAGCAATCAGGTAAAACCATTAATAGCGTTAGGGTTAAGAGACTTATAGCAAAAAAAGGTACTTATACGCACAATACGTCTCCAAAACAGGAAGTTAAAAATGCTGTAAAAATGAAAAAACTGGCAGAATTAGCCATTTCCTATATTGATGCAGCATTGAAAAACAATAACCAATTACCCATCAAAGAGACTAAAAAAGTCGTCTCGGTGATGGTGGAGGATATAATCAGAAATCCGGATGCCTTTATCTGGTTAAACAAAATAAAGAATAAGGATTCCTATCTCTATGGTCATACAGTCCGAACTGCAATTTGGGCTATCACACTGGGCAGGCATCTGGGCATTTCTATCGAAGCACTGAATAATCTGGCCCTGGGCATTATGGTCTCTGAAGTAGGAAAAACAGGCTTACCGGTCGATTTGCTGAAAAAAGATATAAATGATTTCAGTTATGATGAATTTCAACAGTATCAATCTCATGTAGCAAAATCACTTGATATTTTGAGTCATTCCCAAGGCATCGATAAACAGGTTTTAGCGATCGTTGCCAATATGCAGGAAAGACATGATGGTTCTGGTTACCCCCGAGGTATAACCGGTGATAAGATTCCCTACCTGGCAAAGATCGCCGGTATTTCCAGTACCTATGACAAGATGACATTCCCGCGTCATAAGGAGTTTGGCTTAAGCCCATCAAAATGTATTATGAAACTGTACAATATGATCGATGAACAGTTTCAGCAAGATCTGGTTGAAGAATTTATACAGGCTATTGGTATTTACCCTGCAGGTACGTTGGTTGAGTTAAGCACCAGCGAAACAGCCATGGTCCTCGAACAGAATTCAGAAAGAAGACTAAGACCAAAAGTAATATTACTGCTTGACGAGGATAAAAAACCTTACAAGAAATTTAAACTACTGGACTTGATGCAAAAGGAAGAACGTAACGGTATCAAACTGGATATTATGTATAGTCTGCCAATCGGTTCATATGGAGCTGATCCCGAACAGATCTATAAGTCTGCATTTACTACAAAATGGCCATTTTCAATTGCTTCATAACATCGATGCTAAAATGCTATCGTAAGAAACAATTATGAATCAGTTCGACTCAAAGTAATTTTTCAAAAAATCATCCAGCGATAATGTATCAGATTCTTCAATCTTTTTCTGTTTTTCAATCGATTTCCTGGCCTGTTGTTCAAAGAAAACATTGCGTTCTTTCGACAGTACTAATTGTTTGAAATAATTGTTATGTTGAAATGACATATGTTTGGCAAAATGATGAAAGCCTTCCTTTCTTTCTCTCATTTCGTTCAGCATTCTTGCTGAGGGGGTTTTCTCAGGATCATTAATTCGTTCGATAAGTAAATCATAGGCTGCCATGTATCTTCCGGCACCCTTGATGTTATCGAGAGCCAGGCAAATTGGCTTAATGCCCTTAAAAATTTCAGTAATCCATTGGTGTAGTGAAATAATATTGCCGTTTCGTTTCAGTTCAAGCCCGGGCTTTCTGCCTTGAAGTGCAGTTTTCATTTCATTCTGATCTATCTCTTCCCGTTCTTCGGGATTTATAAACGGGCTTTCAGCTAATAGACAAAATAACATCAGGGCCTCAAGAAAGTGTAGCTGATGTTCGTTTATACCAAAAGGGTCATAGGCATTGATATCAATCGATCTGAGTTCAATGTATTTAATCCCTCTTTTTTTCAGTGCATTGATGGGTTTTTCGTTAGGCTGAGTAATTTGTTTAGGTCGTACAGTGCTATAGTATTCATTTTCTATTTGCAGAATATTCGAATTCAATTGCAGGTATTTTCCATTTTTCTTGATACCTATTTTTTCATGTTCCGGGCAAGACGTTTCAATAGCGAACTTCAGGTTGGCAATATATTCATCAAGCGTATCGTAACAAGCCTTGATGCCATTCTTGTTTTCTTCATTATTTTGATAGCCAATATCACTCATTCTTAATGACGTAGCATAAGTTTCAAAATAGGTTGTATCATCAAAAGATTCAAGATTGGTTTTGCTGTTGCCAAAGAATGATTTGCATACCGCGGGTGATGCACCGAACAGATAAGGAATGATCCAGCCGATTCTTAACAGGTTGCGAATTATTGCCAGGTATTCTGTATTGATAAATGTCTGTAATTCACTATTTGCATTTATTTGCTGATGATAACTGCGCCAAAATTCGTCGGAATAAGAATAGTTAAAATGTATGCCAGCAATGATCTGCATGGTCTTCCCATAACGGTGCCCAAGTCCTTCACGATAGATTGTTTTCATCATACCCTGATTTGAGTTGCCATATTGAGCGATGGGGATATTGGATTCGTTCTTGACAACACAAGGCATGCTGGTAGCCCATAGTATTTCATTATCGAGTTTTTTGTAGGTGAATTTGTGCAGGTCTTCTATGAAATTGAGTGATTCGCGAATTGAAGGTAATGGTGGTGTAATGAACTCGATCAGGGCTTCTGAGTAGTCGGTAGTAATATATGAATTTGTAAGAGCCGACCCTAATGCAGCCGGGTGTGCCGTTTGGGCGATGTTAGCATTCTGGTCGACTCTCAGGCTTTCCTTTTCAATGCCTATAAGACTGCCTTTCAAGTAAAAAATAGCATTGGAATCGACAATGCTTGCAAGCTTGGATTTTATATCAGAATACAATGAATATTTTCCAGAATAATTTAAATCAGCGGGGTGATATTATCGGGTAGCGTAATGACATGCAAGCAACAATTGAAGTAAATAAGGTAATGACTTCAGAAGAATAGGTGCCAATATTTCACCCTGGCTATATAAACTATTCTCTATGTGTCAGTATCCAGAATACGGCTGCCAACTTCTGCGAGATTCATACTGGATGTATCAATCGCAGGGCTGGCAGGTGGCTTATGATCACTGAGTACTGTTCCGGTGGGCGCGATATTAAACAACGGAGGTTCAATATTATCAGCAGTAACTGGCACGGGCTCAACCAGGGTTATACCTGCATCTGACATTGACAGCGCACTGATGTCAATTGAGGGTTCAGGGGAATTCGTGGGCTCAATGATGGTCATACCTGCTTCAGCAACGGTGAGTGGATTGCTGGTGGTTGCTTGTGCTGTATATTTTGAGTGACTGTCAGTTTCTGCAGACAGGTCCAGTAACTCTGTTACGACGCCGGCATTTGCCAGAGCCATTTGATATTTTGTTGCGCTTTGATGATCCAGGTCGCGCTTGATGATAATTTTCTTACCAGTAAATAGTTTTTCGATGGAAGCAGTATCTTTTTTAAAAAGTAGCGCCAGATTTTCTATGGCTTGATCACGCGTGACAGACGCTTTTATTTCACCTGTAAAAACAATGGAGTAGCTCATTCTGGTTGCTCATTATTTAAATACCTCACTCTATTGTAGTCTTGAGACCTGGAGTTTTCAAGCTATGTGGCTGATTTTACTTGTTTTAATTTCAATAAGTCATACAATAGTCTGTAATGACTAATAATGAGAAAAGAACCTTTCCCCGCATGCCGGCAAGCTGCCCGGTTTTGTATCGAATGGGTAAGGACAAATCCTGGAAAGTCGCAAAAATGCAAAACATGTCAGCCACGGGTATTCGATTTATCGCATCAGAGAACCCTGCGATTTCAAGCACTATCTGCATACATGTCAAGCCTGGCAGTAAAAAAGCAATTCCAGAAATTATCGCATCTGGCATAGTCGTCAGATGTGAAACATTGGCAGATGATAGTTATGCTATATCGTGCCGACTAACTGAAGTGTCTACTGGATAATTGATAGCAAGCTGGCATTAAAACCGATTGAGAGGCGCACCTCATCGCTATCATTCTTCTTGACTTCATGTTCAAGGGCAGGTGAAAAAAGAACCAGTAAGCCTTCTTGAGGCGTTAATGTAATGGTGTCATCGGCATAGAAAACAAGGTCCCCTGAATGCGGTGGTACTTTTACATAATAAACACCAGATAGAACCTCATCAAGATCATCATGACAATGACGGCTGGTAGTCTGTTCAGGATGCATGACATTTATCCAGAATCCGAATTTTATATTATTGACATCTTCATTCAAATGCAGGGATATTTCCTGTTTGATATGTTCAATGAGAATTTTTAATGCCGGAATGAATTCAGGGTTTATGTAAATGTTTTCATAGCGACCCTGAAAGTAATGTGTTTGATTTAAAAACTGGTTTTCGTTCATGGACAGAAAACAACTTAGTATTTCCTGATTGATGGCAGACATTGTCTTTAGTTGTATCGTTTTATATACATCAGCATGTATCCTGGGAGTGTTCATAGGCGTAGAATTAATCTTTTCTATTACTGGTAAATTTTTCACCCAGGCGAGCTTTTTTCAACCACAGAGTAAATTGACTGGCTTCATCACTGTGTGGATCCGGCGACCATGTAGAAAAATTTTTATCATCAACGGGATCATAAGGCCCTTCTTTATATTCAAAAACGATGGCGTGGTCTGAAAGTGAAGTAATACAATGCGCTCTCGTACTATCCAGTTCGATACCGAAAACAGGCCCATTTTCACATAGTTCGGTGCGATGCATAATGATGCCCTGCTCATTAAACTGATGAGCACAAAGTTTTCCCTTGAGAATTACAAATCCTTCCCATGCATTGATCTTATTATGCTGGTGAGGTCTTACATAGGATTCATATTCAAGCACATTCAGGAATCGTTGAACGCGCTCCTCATAGCCAGTATGAATATTATAATTGATTCTTCGCCGGGGATTTTCTCTGGCTTGAGGTATTAATTGATGAAGCAGATCATCCGATAAAATTTTGTTTACTTTCACGGATTTGTACTATCGGTTTCATGCATTGGAAAATCTACACCCGTGCCCCACAAGTCACAGTAACCGGATGGGTTTTTACCAAGATATTGCTGGTGATAGTCTTCTGCATAGTAAAAAGTTTTGTTGATTGTTATTTCTGTGGTTATATCCGGGAATCCGCTATGATGTAAATGCTCCTGGTACTTTTCTTTGCTGAGTATAGCATTGTCATAATCTTCCTGACTGTTTGTATAAATACATGAACGATATTGTGTACCAATGTCATTGCCCTGTCGCATACCCTGTGTGGGATCATGTTCTTGCCAGAATGTTGTTAATAATTCATCCAGTGTTACTGTTGCGGGTTCATAAACCAGCAGTACGACTTCCGTATGTCCAGTTTGCCCGGAGCACACCTCTTCATATCCAGGGTTGGGTGTATAACCCCCCGCATAGCCCACCGCCGTTGTGTAGATACCCTTGATAGACCAGAATAATTTCTCTGAGCCCCAAAAACAACCCAGCCCGAATATAATGCTTGCATACTTGTCAGGAAAAGTCTCACTAATAGGCGTTCCCAGGACAAAGTGTCTGTTACTCATTGGCAAAGCGGTTTGGCGTCCGGTCAACGCCTTTTCGGGAGTTATCAATTCTGTCGCTTTTTTCATAAGTAGCATTACCAATGTAATTGAGGAATATCCGCTCAGTATTTGGTTATATGCTGATGCGGCATGAAACAGAGTACCATAGAACAAAACAGGTAAACTATTAATACCTGGAATCACAGAGTGTTAAGTAAGACTCACACTGCTATATGCATTAAAATATACCTTACATTAAACTGTAAAAGCAGGTTGCAAGGAGCACCATCATCGGCAACCATTTTTATTGATGATTATGCAGGATCTGCTTGTCGTTAAGTACTGCGATAACTCCATATTAGAGCAAGCTTAATAAGCCTTTGTTAATATTAAATACTATTTGATATTGTTCATGAAATATTATAAAAACGAGAATCGACAGTATCAACAGATAGCTAATTTCAGGAGCCGGTTATGGAACAACGTGCATGGAAGAGAAATTCTATTGCTCTCGATGTGGAAATCAGGATGTGGCGCCCGGACGGTGAAGTAGTACTTAAATGTAAAACCCTGGATGTGTCATTAGCCGGCGCAGAGCTATTAACTTATGATGTCACGTTTCCCAGGCACAGGGTGCTCGAGGTGCGTTTTACACAATTACGCGATAGCAGTATGAAACAGCCGCGTATACTGGCGACATTCTTGCGTAAAACCAGTGATGGTATAGCGATACAGTTCCGCAAAGCCAATAATGAAACTATTAAATTACTGCAAAGCCTGATATTAAAAGATAAAATTTTTAATGCTAAAATTAATCATGCACGATATGGTAGAGTCAGTTAGTCATATTAAACGGTATATTTATGAAAATAAAATTCATTTTTAATATTCTCTGCAAGATAGTTCGCTAGTTATCGCTGCAAAACTTGTGACTTATGATAGATATGGGATTTATTTATGGGTGATACATGGTCGCCCCTTTTCTATCAGTGTTCCCCCCTCTTCAATGTTATTTCATCTACAGCGGCTCATTTTTCCACATATAACGACTGGCCCGGACTTGAAGATTATAATCACTTGCTGCTTTCCACGCAGGGTATATTGACATCCCAGTCAGACTTGCCTCTAAAATTCGTGCCACAAGGAGACAAGCCAAAAACACTACAGCAACAATATGAAGCACGTATATATTTATCTGGTGAGATTCAAACACGATTAAACAACTGGCATGATTTTTTTCAGGTTATGGTTTGGTGTAACTATAAAAATACAAAAGCAATCATCAATAAGATACATTACCAGGCTTTATCTGAGAGATATAGTTCTGATGAGAATAGTGGCAAACGTAGTGATACAGAAAATTGCCTGACCCTGTTTGATGAATGTGGCGCTATCATCGTCAGCTCAAACCCGGCATTATTACAACTGATAAAAGATTATGACTGGCTGAACTTATTTCTCAGTAATCGTCAATGTTTTGACCACAGTATAAAATGTTTTATATTTGGCCACGCCTTATTTGAAAAAGGCTTGAATCCATATCTGGGAATGACCGCTCATTGTATATGCCTGCAGGTAGATGATGATTTTTTTGCATTGGATCTTAACCGACAAACAGAGATAGTTGACCAATTGAGCAGTGAATATTTTAAGCGCCGAAGTGATCTATCTCCAAGGGAGCTAAATCCTCTTCCTCTACTGGGTGTACCTGGCTGGGATAACAGGAATACAAACCCCTCTTTTTACCAAAATAAGGATTATTTCAGGCCAGCCAGAATAAAATAGCATTAGTCATGGAGACTACCCGGTAGCCATTCAACAAGGTAGTACAACATAAGACCTTCTGATGAACGCGATGGGCCAAGTACCTTGGCAGGGTACAGATTATTATCAGCACAAGCCTCTTGTTGAGCAGCGAATGCTGAAGCCATTATTGTTACGCAGTTATCCGGAAAGCGTTTCCTGTTTTTTCGAGGTGCATAAACAACCGCATAATACTCAGACACGACATTGGTTTCAGTATCAAAAAATATGTCTGTCATTTAACTGTCCCTGTGGCACTGTATTTAATAAAAAAGTCAGCTTTTTTGCTGACAGTATTTTATCTATGAATGAGAATCAGGGGAAAGAATGAAATGCTTTTGCCATGACAGTTTAATGTTATTATTAAACTGTCTGGCAAAAACCGTTACGTGCTTTTAATGACCACCCAGGGTGTATAAGCCCTGCTGGTCAACAACATCCATAGCGCGAAGGTACTCAAAACTGGCAGCCGTTCTTAACAGCCCAAAACCTTGTCGGTAAGGTAAGGTGCCTGCTTTCTGGATGACTTTCTGTCCTTCAATGGATAGAGCAAAATCCACAAATGCTTTCAGGTCCGGGTTTTGGGTATAGTCCTTGGGTGCAACCAGAAATAATATTCGATACAGTTTGTATTTAGATTTTTTCAGATTTTGCATGGTGGGCTCAACGCCATCGAGTTTTAGCATAGTCAGTTTTCTATGTCTGCTACTGCTGATACCGCTCACACCAATACCATAGGGATCTTTTTCAAGTGCTGTTTCTATTTTGCCGGATGATTTCAATACTTTTGCAGATTTAGCAAACTCCTGGTCTGTGTTATTGAAGAGCTGCTGCCTCAGAGTGAGGCCCACACCTGAGATCTTGCCCTTTCGTACATAGAGATTGATCGGTTTGTCCGTCTTTCCATCTAATTGTTTCCAGTTATTAATTTTACCTGTGAAAATATCCCTGAGCTGGTCAGTGCTGATGGAATCTATCATTTTATTTTCTTTGCTGGTAATGGCGACCAGGGCATCCCACCCTACGGGTATAACATTCAGATTTTCTTCAATTCCCAATACCTGGGATGTACCATCAGATTTTTTAAATATCAGAGGTAACCTGCAGCTGCCGCCAAGGTTTATTTTTCCTGCAGCGACCTGGCGCAAACCCTTGGTCGCACCGCCGCCATCAATTTTTATTTTTACACCCGTCTTACTTTCGTAAGCTTTGGCGAGGTCATTCATAAATCCTTTTTTTGATATACCGCAACCTGCCCATGTCAGTTCTTTACTTGCAGCTATCACATTTAGACTGAAACCCAGACTTAATATCATGGTCATCAGATATAAAAAATACTTACTTCGCATTAGTCAATGCTCCTGATTAGATGTATAAATATAACAGTTAGAGGATATGATAAAACAATATATTTTTCATGTTTTTATCATATATTAATAAATAGTTAACTATTAATAAACATGTGCTTTTCTCATATTGGTGCCCATATGTATGATAACAATCATCATTTGCCTGTCAGACCCGAACCACTCTTATTGGCAATAAGTGCATGTTTGTTAGGTGAAAATGTGCGCTACAATGGCAGTAACAAACATAACAACTATATTATCGGCCATTTAAAGCAAAATCTTGAGATTTTACCTGTTTGCCCTGAAATGGCGATCGGACTGGGGGTTCCCAGGCCACCGGTTCAATTGGTGTTAAAAACCAGAGGGATACGTTGTGTCGGTGTCACCGACAAGACACTGGATGTTACAGATCGTCTGCAGCAATACACGAAACATTTTCTGACACAGAACCCCCGGTTGTCTGGTTTTATTCTAACCAGCAAATCACCCAGTTGTGGAATGAAGAATACAAAGCTTTTTGACCAGCATGATGAGCTGATTCGTACTGATGCCAGTGGAATTTTTTCGGCTACAATTATGCATTATGAACCTGGCATGGCAATTATTAATGACGACCAGCTGGAAACCGCGCAGTCAAAAGTGGCATTTTTTATAAGAGTTTATGCTTATGCCAGGCTGAATCAGGCAATAAATGCTATCGATCCAAACACTGCCTTGAAGCGCTTGCATGCAAACTATTTGCCGCTGTTGCGTGCATTATCAGCATCCCTGGCGTCAGATCTTGATCAGCAATTACAGGATGGTTTAAATAGCAATGTTGAAGTGCTATTGAGTAAATATAAGGTACTTTTTAATGATATTCTTTCATTAACAACAAGTCGTCAGCAATTGGGAGAATCAGTACTATCATTAGTTCTTCAGCAAATCGGCCCCGATAATACTGATTCCTGCAATGCTGCGCATCAAATCTTCAAAAGCTACATTGATGCGCAATCAGAATGGCCGGAAATGGTCAAAAAACTCGATATGTTAATGGATAGCGCACGTCAGAATATTCAGCTGCACCTGCAATGGCTTGTACCACTCTCCATTCTGGGCTAATCGCGGACAAAGTTTACGGTACTGCTGGCGTTTGTGCTTTACCCAGAGGGTGTCCAATAGAGAAATTGAGTGTTTGTTGGCGGGCTATTTTCTTTTGCTGAAGTTCGGCAATAATATATAAATTGATTTGCAGCAAACCTTCTTTTTGAGGGATGATCGATATACTTTGGCGATATATCTTGTCAGCTTCAATATTTTTGATGCGTGTCACCACTGAGTCCTGTTTTAACAAGTACCAATTTCTGGTTAAATCCAGCCCATTACTGCGTTCATAAGTAAGGGTTAACCCTGTCAGGGGCTGGCTGGATACGAGTTCGATATCGATGTCGAGTTGCCTTCCAATAACGGCTTTTTCAGGCTGGGTATACAGAATTTTAACGGGATGGATAATCTTGTCAGGCTGTTTTTCTTGTTCAACGATAAGTTGTTGAGCAATTTCTATTTCTGACAGTGGCTTGATGTTTTTAGCGCTGCAGGAAATGCCCGTAATCAAAACGAAGATAAGAGCCAGGTAAGCTAAAATAGTTTTATTTAACATATATTTATGTTTATTTCCATTAATTTTCTGCCGAAAATGCAGATCGTTTTATAATTCTCCAGATATACTGAAGAATAGCAATATTTAAATGCCAAAACCAAACAATGATCACAATTCAGCAGTAACAATCATTTTCGCATTGGCGTCAGCTGTTTGAAGCTTATATAAATAAAATATTATTAGCAGGTTTCATGTGATTTCCGGGTTCGAAGAGAAATGAATCCTTGTCACAGTGAGTTCTCAGATAAAAATGAAATAAATTGACATCGAGCAATACATGAAATTATTATTAGAACATTATGATTTTTAAAGTATTATACTAGAACATCAATGCACTTGGCATGTAGGGTCACTTTAAGCGAACCATTTTTAATTCATGAATAAAATTATTGTTAATCTTGGTAACTTCAAACTGGATGAAATTCCCCTGAATCGGGGGAGTTTGAACATTGGCCGTGCAGAAGATAATGATATAAGTCTTGCAGATGCTGCGACCAGTTCGCATCATGCTAAAATAGTCACCATTTTCACATCGTCATTTATCCAGGACCTCAATAGCACGAACGGGACGATCGTCAATGGTAGAAAGGTGGTGCGTCATACCCTTCATCATGGAGATGTCATTTCAATTGGCAATCTTCAACTGTTATTTAAAAGTGATGCAAAGGACAACGCAAATGTGACCGGCAATACTGCGTTAGTCAACAAAGATAAATTAAAATCCATCAACAAGACATCTCCTGAACTGCAAGAGAACGATGTCGACTCAAGCGCTACCAATGAGGAGTTGTCCGGATTTTCCATTTCTGAACCGTCATCCACAGCGAATACAGTTAAAATCAATAACACAAAGCAAAATATTCCCGAGTCCATGATTCCTCTGCTTGAGGAAACATTACCATTGGACGAGTTGAGAAAAAATCCGGACAGAGCGGTCATTTTAACACCTGCGATTAAAAAAACAGGAAAACCGTCTTCTGTGATGGGAAATAATATCAATGAAAAGACTGAAGAAAATATATTATCCGCTGGTGTCGATGATAATCAGACAATGTCAACGTTGGAATCTGAGCGTACTATAGCCTTTGAAGACGAACAGATAAGAAAGTTATTGTCTGGTGAAAACTATCAGAACTATAGTGCCAGAATGATGGCGAAGGTAGCATTCGGTATTTTGCTACTGGTAGTTGTGGTAACATCAGTTTATCTGTTGATTTAATATGACTTTTTTACGTATATAAGAACCTGAAAGCGCTAATGCCAACATTTTTGTTTTCCTGTTTTTATTCCAGAAAACCCATTTCTACAGATGGCCTTTGTATACATTATTATAAGGATTCCCTGTGCGATTAACACCTGATGAATTTAGACAATGGAGTCATAAATCAATTACTTTATTGGGGATGTCTGGTGTTGGTAAAACCCGCCTTGCTAATATTCTGCGTTCTCATGACTGGTTTCATTATTCAGGTGATTACCGTATAGGAACCCGGTATCTGGATGAAGCTATTCTCGACAACATCAAGCATCAGGTTATGCAAGTGCCGTTTTTGCGTGATTTGCTCAGGTCTGATTCTATCTACATCAGGAATAATATCACTGTCAATAACCTGAACCCGGTTTCCAGCTTTCTGGGTAAATTAGGAAATCCTTCACTGGGCGGACTCGGTGTTGAAGAATTTAAACGACGTCAGCTAATGCATCAGATAGCAGAAGTGGAAGCAATGAAAGATGTGCCTGAGTTTATACGCAAGGCGAGAGAAATTTATGGCTACAAGCATTTTATTAATGATGCAGGTGGTAGTGTCTGTGAACTGGAAGATGAACAGGTATATAAGGTTATTGCTGAACATAGTGTGATTATCTATATACAAGCCAGCAAGAAGGATGAAGCTGTACTCATCAACAGAGCGCAAACATCGCCCAAGCCTTTATATTATCGTGAGGACTTTCTCGACCAGCAGCTGTCCTTATACCTTGAAGAGAAACAGCTTGATTATGTAGCGATGATTGATCCGGATGATTTTGTATGCTGGATGTTTCCCAGACTTTTTTATTCCAGGATTCCGCGCTATGAAAAGATTGCAGAAGATTATGGCTATACTATTAGTACTAATGAGCTTTCCGGGGTGTCTACTGAGGAAGACTTCTTATGCCTGATTGAAAAGGCACTCTCGCGCTAATGAAAAATAAAATCACTTTCAGAGGCTGCTTATGCCACTTGTAGCTAATTCAGCATTACCGGCTTTTGAACGATTACAGGCTGAAGGCGAAACGATTGTAGCAGGAGACGCTGCTGTTCATCAGGACATTCGTGAGTTACACATCGGCTTGCTTAATATGATGCCCGATGCAGCTCTGGAAGCCACTGAGCGCCAATTTTTCAGGCTCATTGGTGAGAGCAATCAGATTGCCCAGTTTTATATGCATCCTTTCACCTTGTCAGAATTAAAAAGACAACAAAAAGGTCAGGCACATGTTGATCGTTACTACCAGAGTTTTGAAGATATCAAGCAACAAGGTCTGGATGCCTTGATTATTACCGGGGCGAATGTTTCGCAGCCGCAACTGAGTAAAGAATCATTCTGGAAACCTTTGAATGAAGTGATCGACTGGGCCTATGAAAACGTGACGTCTACTATTTGCTCTTGCCTTGCGACACATGCGGTCATGGAGTTCCGATATCAACAGAAGCGTCGTCTTCTGCCGGAAAAAAGATGGGGAGTGTATTCTCATAAGGTCATCGACCGTAAGCATCCCCTTGTCAGTGGAGTGAATACTAAATTTGATGTACCTCATTCACGCTTCAATGAAATAAGCCGTCAGCAATTTAATGAAGCAGGACTGCATGTGCTGGTTGAAAGTGAGGAAGCAGGCGTACATCTTGCAGTGAGTGAAGACTTATTCAGATTGGTGTTTTTCCAGGGCCACCCTGAATATGACATTATTAGTCTGTTAAAGGAGTATAAACGAGAAGTAAAAGCCTACCAGGCTGGAAATTGTCAGGATTTCCCTCCCTTCCCTGTTAACTATTTTGACAGTCAGTCACGAGCGGTACTTGATGAGTTTCGATATTCCCTTGATCGAGGAAAGTCAGACATAAAGGATTTTCCGGAAAATCTGTTGATTAACCGTCTTGATAATACCTGGCACGACTCGGCTGAAGCGGTGATAAATAACTGGATTGGTAAAGTTTACCAGGTCACCAGTAATGTCAGAAATAAGCCATTTATGGAAGGTATTGATAAGAACGATCCACTGGGACTAAAGTAAGTAAGCGGTGAGAATGTTATTCTCAGCTGGTGTTATTTATTATCAGCAGAATAAATCGTGCTTGTGTTCCTGCCTGATTCTTTTGAGACATATAAAGCCTTATCTGCCATTTCCAGCCATTGCGTATGATTTTTGGCCTCGGGATCAAATTCAGCGATACCCAGGCTGATGGTGAACTTTATTTCCACATTGTCATGTATGACCGTGGTATTTTCAATTTTTTCCCGTAAACGCTCAGCAACAATCATGGAATCTTTTCTATTGGTTTCTATTAACAAGATACCAAACTCTTCACCACCATAGCGACCTGCTATATCGGTTGTGCGAATGGTTTCCATTAATGTTCTGGAAACAACCCTGATGACTTCATCGCCTGCCTGATGACCGTAGGTATCGTTGACTTTTTTGAAATGATCGATATCGAACATGACGACAGATGTGTCTCTTCCTGTTCTTTTGCAACGTAAATATTCGTTCTGCAGGCAATCTTCCCAATATGCCCTGTTGTTCAATTTCGTCAGCCCATCAGTTCTGCTGAGCCGCTCCAGTTCCCGATTGGCTTTTTCCAGTTCTCTTTTATTGACTGCGGTGTTGGTAACGTCATAGACCATGATTCCCAATTGGGTTACTTCACCGGAAGTTGACATAAGAGGAATGAATGTTATGTCTTGATACATAAATTCCGTACTTCCGGTTATCGGTCGATAATTTTTGAATTTGAATAAATAAGGGCGCTGTTCCCAGTTGGAAAAAGACTGACTTTTTAGCATAAAGACAGAATTGGCTTTACGTAAAAACCATTCAGGAGAAATTTCAGGAAACAGTTCGAAAATATTCTTGCCAATAGATTGAGCGGAACTCAAACCACTGTGGTTTTCCATAAAGTTATTCCACACCTGGATGTTGAATTGTTGATCCAGTACTGCCAAACCAACATCGATGGATTGCAACATATCCATCAACCAGTGGAGATCGTGTATATCTATTTTTCCTGCTTCTTCCATTTAGCTTATATAACTGACAAGGTGATTAAGTTTAACCAGAGAATCCTCTGTAAAAAGTAGTAATAAATTACATTTTAGGTTATTTTCTTCTACTTCAAAAGACATTTCAATAGCTAATGTTTTTGTCCAGGTACGTGTTTCTTTATCCTCTATCAGGTCATCCATATTTACATGTTGCCCGAGTATTCGTGGATGACCCAGGCTAAATGCAATATCGAGTTGTTCGGTCAGTCCGTTCAGGCATGCTCCACTAAGCACAGTGGATATGTCCATAATTATTTCTAGCGATGAAGATTCTGTACTTTCTACGTTGTAATTCATTAATTGCGACAGATCGCGCGCATCCGGTTTGTTAAAAACCAGCAAGACTTCACCGGCGATGCCTGAACCAATAAAGCCCTGGCATATAGGTGCCAGATCTTCGCGGTTATGCAGATCTTTCAACGTCATCGTCAGATCATTAATGTCCAGGTAACTGACATGGGGAATTGGCATTGGAATAAAAACACCCATCAGTTTTGATAGCAAACTGATACCCCTGCCCATCGACACATTGGCCAATTCCTTGAAGAAATCAATGTGGTCTATTTCAGTTTCGTCTTGATGTATATCGAGCTTGTTTTCCGTTAGTTGTAATATACCGTAGTCACTGAGTATGCTGTGTATCTCATCCTTGTTGACCGGTTTTCTGATAAAATCCATGGCACCCAGATTTTTTACCCGGGTTCTGGCTTCATCCTGAACATCGCCTGAGACTACTATCACCATAATATTGAGGTCTTCCTTTCTGACATTTTCCAGGACTTCATAGCCATCCATTTCCGGCATATTGAGATCAAGAAATAATACCTCTGCTTCACCTTTGCGCAGGACTTGCATCGCTTCAACGCCATTTACGGCATAAGACAGTGATACGTCCCAGTGGTCAGGTAATGCACGCGCCATTTGTTTGCGGGCAAAGCTGGAATCGTCGCAAATGAGGACAGGTATAGTCATAAATCAGGCTTTTTATATTAAGGTATTTTAAGTTGATGTTAGTATTAACGACCCAATAATAATTTTCTTGATAGCTTATCTGAATATATTTTAATAAATAAGATTCTTTTAAAATCAGTGTATTGAGGTCATTTTCAGAGAAAGATATCCATTGTTATCGGCTCTGTGATTGGCCTATAATGAGGTTCAGTTTTTCTGCTAACGAGTCATTTTATCCATCCGTGAGTGAATATGCCTGTTAAGAGTCGCCGTATCTATCCATTCCTGCTGGTTTCGATGTTGTTTATTTGCTTGCTACAGTCGACAGCCGCAGACACGAAACCAGGACAGATAAACGAGTTATTATCTGACAGGGTCGATGTGGATATTATCCATTTCGCAGCACAGGGTGATTACCTGCTACTGTGGATTGCCCCAGATTATGGCTTCCGTAAAGGTCAGCAGGAAATGGCTGGATTATTGGCCAGCCGGGGTCTGGAAACATGGCTTGTCGATCTCAATGAGACCTTGTTCCTGCCCAGGGGTAGTAATACGATGCGTCAATTGCCTGGGCGATATGTATCTGAGTTAATCACCAGGGCGTATCAACGAACGGGTAAAAAAGTGATATTGGTCAGTAGTTTTTATGGATCAATTCCGTTATTAAAAGGTGCCAGGGAATGGCAGTTAACCGATCCCAAGGCCCCTGCTTTACTCGGCGCCATTTTGTTTTCGCCAGCTTTATACAGCCGTGTTCCAGCCCTGGGCAAGGACCCGGAGTATTTACCTATTGCTGATGCTACTAATATACCTGTGATGATCTTTCAGGGAGAAGCGAATGGATCACGTTGGCAACTCAATACATTATTGGGCAAGTTACATGCGGCTGGCAGCCAGGCTTATTCCAGCATTATGCCGGGCATTTCCAGTATTTTTTACCCGGAAGAACGCAGTCGTGAGTTGGAAGTCTATTTTCAGTCTTTACCGGCAAGAATCATGCAGGTCATTAAATTGTTTGAGCAGGCTCGCTTCCCCCAAAATGCCGTTGATATGGTGGAAGTAGAACAAAAGTCAACAACCCTGGATATTGAATTGAAGCCTTATAAGGGTGATGTCAGAACTAAAAGCATCCAGCTCAAAAGTGTTGATGATAAGCAGTACCTGCTAAATGACTACAAAGGCAAGGTAACGTTGATAAATTTCTGGGCAACCTGGTGTCCTCCTTGTGTTGAAGAAATCCCCTCATTAAACCGTTTGCAAGAAGCCATGAATGATGAAAATTTCAACATGATTTCAGTAAACTATGTTGAAGATCCACAAACCATCAAAAAATTTATCAAACAAATTGAAGTCAACTTTCCTGTATTACTGGACCGCAGTGGTGAAGTTACACGTGACTGGAAGGTCATTGTGTTTCCATCAACATTTGTTGTCGGGCCTGATGGTGATATTATTTACGGGGTTAATGCTGCAATTAATTGGGATTCAGATCAAACAATTCAGCAGTTGAAAAATCTGCTACCTCCCAAGCCTTAATGATAATACACTATTCATTCACCTTGTTCTGTTCTTGAGTGTTATGTCAGGTAACAATATATTACATATGAATTCAATTAGAGATTTAGCCATATGTATGAGCTAATAGACACGCATTGTCATCTCGATGACAAGCAGTTTGCAGCAGATCGCGATGCTATACTGGATAGATGTCGCAGGTCTGGAATAACAAAAATAGTAGTGCCTGCGATTCAGAGAAACAACTGGGACAGTGTTCTTGCCCTCTGTTCGACATCCGATTCACTCTACCCTGCCCTGGGTTTGCATCCGATGTTCACCAATAAACATCATGATGCTGATATCGTTACGTTAGATGATTATTTGAAACAACATTCAGTGGTTGCCATAGGGGAAATTGGTCTTGATTACTACTCAAAGGACGCTGACAGAGACAGACAAAAGTATTTTTTTGAACAACAATTACAGCTCGCTCATATTCATCAGCTACCGGTGTTATTACATGTCAGAAAAGCGCATGCAGACACAATAGAACTATTAAAAAAACATCGACCTGTTGGCGGGATAGCGCACGCCTATAACGGTAGTCTTGAGCAAGCACGTGAATATCTTAAGCTTGGCTTCAAACTTGGGTTTGGTGGAATGTTAACCTATGAGCGAGCTACAAAAATTCGTCAACTTGCACAGGAATTACCTTTGACAGCCATTGTGCTTGAAACAGATGCTCCAGATATGGTGGGCTTTCGGCACAAAGGAGAACGTAACAGTCCTGAATATCTACTGGATGCACTAAGTTCGCTTGCGGAAATCAGACATGACAGTCAACAAGTCATCGCTGAGCAAACTACAAAGAATGCCCTGGATATATTCATGGGGGCTGTATAGTTATGAATGAAGAAATCCGTTTCGCCGGCATTAATCGACTATACGGTGATCAGGCAGTAGAGATATTAAAGACTATACACATTTGCGTGGTAGGTCTGGGTGGTGTTGGCTCATGGGCAGTCGAGGCTTTCGCACGCTCCGGAGTGGGTCAACTAAGCCTGATAGACTATGATGATATATCTGAAGGCAACATCAACCGACAGATGCATGCCATGGATAGTACTATCGGCATGAAAAAACACGAAGCCTTGCGCCAGAGGATCTACGATATCAACCCCGCCTGTCAATGTCATGTGATTGATGATTTTGTTAACACCGATAATATATGGGAATATTTATCGCCTGAAAAAAACTACCATTATGTGGTGGATGCGATTGATAGCATTAAATTTAAAGCCTCCATGATTTATTTTTGCAAGCGCAACAAAATTCCTCTGATAACAACGGGTGGTGCGGGCGGTGTGACTGATCCTGCGAGTATCTGTATTAAGGATTTAAGTAGAACCTATAATGATGCATTGGCTGCAAAAGTAAGGTCATTATTAAGAGCAGAATACGGATTTTCAAAAAATACAAAACGTTATTTCGGCATTGAGTGTGTATTTTCAAATCAGCAAAAAGTATTCCCCGTTGCTGATGGTAGTGTCAGTACGGCCAAGCCCGGTATACATGGCGTTCATCTCGATTGTCGCTTTGGTTATGGATCAATATCTTTTGTCACCGCATCGTTTGGCTTTATGGCGGCTTCACGTGTTATTAATAAATTGTTAAGCAAACGATTAAAATCTTTAAACAAACATCCGGGTTGATGCCTGCTGCGGAGTGTTAGTCCTGAATAATCTTTTCAAGTATAATTGATGTAATATGCCTTAAACGATTATATAAATCATCTTTACCCAGTAAACCATTGGTCTGTACTATTGTGGCTACATCCTGCCGTTGTAATATCCTTTGCGCTAAAATGCTCCACTCCTGTGTCGTTAAATCCAGACTGTGAAAATGTTTGGCGCTGATTAATAATAATTTATAAAGTGAATGGGCACAGGTAGCAAAGTTTCTATTGGCATAGGCAAATGATTTAAGATCAATAATCTCCGTATCAGTGAGCCGGGCACTGATATTTGAGGAGAAATGTAGCATTAATGCACGTACCAGTGATGCATCCAGATATTTAAGCGAGTCAGTGAACAGAAACAGGAGTCTTTCAGGAAAATAATGATTAATTCGATTGAGTGCGCTGTTACCATTATTTGAGAGTCCCTTGATGACAACTAGTGAGTGATAGCCACTATAAGCATTCCTTTTATGCCCGACCTTGACCGGCGTGAAACCGGCTTTTTCCCAAAAATGAAACAAGCCTTCATCACCTCCATAACTGGCACCGACGAAGTCATATGACTTTTCAAGTTCAGTTTGTAATCTAGATATAAACAGGCTGCCAATACCCTGCATTTGCACTGATGGATTGACTGCGATTCGCATGATGCGTGCATAACTCATTTGCCCAAGGCTCGTATCGCTATGTTCTGAAATCATGGTCTGTGGTAATAATTGCCCTTTAATGCGTCTGTTCCCTTTTAGTACATCTTCTGCAACATCCTGCTCAATTGAGCCTTCAGAGGAAATCAGAGCAACGGCAAGTAGTTGCTGATGTTCAAGCAGGTAATAAATAGAAATATACGGGCTATCAATAATCATGCGCAGGTCATTGGGTGTAGTTTTATAATGCGCGCCGGTCAATAGACCGAATATCTGTTGTATTAATTCTTCATTGTCTAGTAGTTTGTCTTTTTCCAACAAATGAAATTCAAGTGACTGTTTGTCGACTTCATTTGTATGGGGTAATGTAGATAATTCAGTGTCGAGCAAAAATGCTTTATAGCAAAATTGTTCCAGCGGGTCATTAATATTCCAGCGTACAGGCATATCGAGTTGATACAATGACCAACCAGGATACTTTTTGTCAAGATGCTTGAGAAAACGTATAAAAAATCCACGACCATTACCTTCATAACCATAAACAGTGCTGGATAAGATAACGCGGCTATATTGCGCGAGTAGCGATTCAAGCATGGGCAAGGGTAACGCCGCCGCTTCATCAATCATCAGCATGGTTGTTTTCACGGGATTTCTTAATAATGAGTCTGGCGCAATAAATTCGACGGTTGATTGTCTATGCTCAATTACACAATCCTGTTTACTGTCAGGCAGATCAAGTAGCTGGTTAATTTGATCGAAAACGCGTCGCGCAGCCTGTTTTCTCGGCCCGGTAATGGTAAGGTGACATACTTTTTCATTCATCAATTTAACGCAGGCTATTCCCAATGCAGATGATTTACCATGACCACGGTTGGATATTATCACCAGAGGCCTGTTACGATGTCCTGCAGCAGTGTGCAATATCTTTTCTACAGCACATTGTTGATCCAGAGTTTTGTAGAGTGACTGCCGGGGAGCTTCGGATTGTGATGCTACTACATCGGAAGAATAGAAATACGAATCCTTATGTTGATGAATGACAGAGATAGTCGGCGTGTGAGTGATGATGTGATTCATTCGTCGGATAAATGTATCCTTCATATCACTGGCTGAGAATGGATGCATGGCATAGAGCAGGTTAAATTTATCACTACTTGATGGCCAGTTGTCAAGATCGGGCGTCAACAGAAACATCAAACCCCCTCCTTTCAGTGTGCCTTCGGTTAATGCGAATGTATTGGGGAAAAAGCCGCTATAGGCATCATAAATGACATTGTCGAATTCATTTCCGAGGTATTTTTCTGCCTTGTCGACCGGGACGATGATGCAGTTGAAGTCACTCTGGCTGGAGATGCAAAGATTTTCTTGCTTGTTATGCAGACTTAAATATTGCTGTATGAGTGAATGTCCCCAATCCCGATCACCATTGACAACGACCAGATATCGATGATTTGTGATGCCGGCAATTTGACTGAGCTTATTCAGATTATTGAGTAGTGCTTTCATTGTATGCGCATGAATAATCGTTCAGGACAGTTTTCTGACTATGTCGTGAGCACGTAATAGTGCCAGCGCTGACTTACCATCATTGATTTTACTCTCAAGTGCCCATTGTCTGGCTAAATCAAGATCCACCCAGTGTACTTCTATGACTTCATCTTCTTCATGTGATTGATTACCCTGTTCTACGTGAGTGGCCAGATAAAGATGTACTATTTCACGAAATACGCCGGGTGAGCTGATATAAATGCCCAGTGTGTTCCAGTCTCGTGCAGTCACTCCAGCTTCTTCCAGGAGTTCACGTTTTGCAGTCACCTGTGGATCCTCACCCGCATCTATTTTTCCTGCCGGTAATTCCCATATGTAGTCATCCACGACATATCGATATTGCCTGATAAGGCATACCTGATGGCTGGAATTGATTGCCACGATAGCGGCTCCACCAGGGTGGTCAATGACCTCAAGTTCTACTGTTTTGCCATTCGGTAATTCAGTGGTCACCAGTGAAAGGTCGATAACTTTACCGGAATAAATGTTTTTTGTTTTGATAGGCAAGCTATAACTCATTGAAATTATTATTAATTTAATAATCACTGTCAATAAAGACAGTAGTGCTACTGGTTATTGTACTATCAGACACCATGTTATTAACAATCAGGCTTTTTTAGCGACTATCTACCCATAAAGGAATACTGGTTTAAAGCCAGGCAAATACGTAGAATGTTTACGCTAGTTTATAATGAAATGTATTACAAATCAGGTGATTATTACGAATGTCTACTAATTCTGTTCAGCAACCGGCGATACCTCCGCTGGATGTCTCCTTGATACCCGACATTGCAGCGATCACGCCGCCTGATGCACAAGAACGGCTTGAGCTCATTGCTCGCATCAAAAGACTATTGAAGGAAAAGAATGCCGTCATTATTGCGCATTACTATACCGATGCTGACATACAACAGATAGCTGAGGAAACTGGCGGTTACGTATCTGACTCACTCGATATGGCAAAATTCGGCCATGAGCACCCGGCTACAACGTTAATAGTGGCGGGTGTGCGCTTTATGGGGGAGACAGCTAAAATACTGAATCCTGAAAAACGCGTATTAATGCCAACACTGGAAGCAACCTGTTCTCTGGATTTATCCTGTCCTGCCAGGGAATTTACAGAATTTTGTGACCAGCATCCTGATCGTGAAGTGGTGGTGTATGCGAACACCAGCGCTGAAGTAAAGGCGCGAGCCGACTGGGTAGTCACATCAAGCATTGGTGTTAAATTAGTTGAGCATTTGCACAAACAAGGTAAAAAGATCCTTTGGGCTCCGGATAAACATCTGGGCAATTATATTCGCAAGGTAACAGGTGCCGATATGTTGCTCTGGCAAGGTTCGTGTATCGTGCATGAAGCCTTTCGTGCTAAAGCGCTGGCGGATTTAAAAAAAATGCATCCTGAAGCCGCTATTCTGGTTCATCCCGAATCCCCTGATGCCGTGGTGAAACTGGCTGATGTGGTAGGTTCGACCACGCAACTCATCAGTGCAGCGCGTGATCTGCCAAATCCTACACTGATTGTCGCGACAGATAATGGCATTTTTTACAAAATGAAACAGGCGGCACCCGGGAAAAAATTTCTTGAAGCCCCAACAGTGGGTCAAGGTGCCACTTGTGTCAGTTGCGCACACTGTCCCTGGATGGCCAGTAACTCGTTGCGTAATCTGGCTGAAACTCTGGAAAAAGGTACGAATGAAATTTTCGTTGATGAAGCTATTCGCAAGAAGGCTTACCAGGCTACCAACCGTATGCTGGAATTTGCTGCCACACTTAAATAAGTGTGGTTCTGATTGTCTTCAGTGTGACAATAAGTACTATCAATACCCATGCTGTTGATACAAATACTGGTTTTGATTCTTTGTGCCAATGGTGCCCCGGTACTGGTACAACGTTGGTTCCCATCAAGCATTAACCAGCCTGTGGACCTGGGCTACCACTTTATCGATAACAAACCATTATTAGGTGCCAGTAAAACCTGGCGTGGCTTAATGGCGAGTCTGCTTCTGACCCCACTGTGCGCTTTTCTGATTGGGATCTCACCTCTGCACGGTTTTATCATTGCCTGTCTCGCCATGAGCGGGGACTTGATCAGCAGCTTTATAAAACGCCGTCTTAACATACCTGTTAGTGCTATGGCTATCGGGCTTGATCAAATTCCTGAATCACTTTTGCCATTTATATTTGTTTATTTTTACTATCAGTTAAGTTTGTTGCAGCTTGTATCAGGGGTGATATTGTTTATATTATGTGAGCTGATGTTATCGATGGTATTATTCAAAATGGGTATTAGAAAAAGACCTTACTAAGCGCTTGATGAGTAATCAATCGTCATTAGACACGGCTCTTAAACCACACATTTTAATCGGTTATCAACCTGGTTTGTAAACTCATACTTAATGATGTGACCGGTTTCTCGCTGAAGGCATGATAGTGGTCTATTATTAACCAGTATGGATATTCATTTTTTCGCTATTTTTTAATCTCTATGCCGGGCATACGTCTTTTCATTATGTTCAGCCTTTTATTTCTGGCTGCATGCGGTCGCTCAACTTCTTATGAGTATGCGGCGGTCAGGCCATCACAGGATCAACAGGCTGTTTCAACCGTTGATATCGCGCTACAGCAAATCGGCGCGCCCTATCGTTACGGCGGGCATGATCCCTCGGGGTTTGATTGTAGCGGGCTGGTTTATTTCGCATACCAGCAGCGTGGCATGAAAATTCCACGCAGTACATCAAAACAAATGAAATATGCCAGATTGGTTGGCGAAAACAATTTAAGTGTTGGAGATCTGTTATTTTTCAGGATTTCAGCTAAAAAAGTATCACATGTCGGCATTTATATTGGTGATAGACAATTTGTGCATGCCCCTTCCAGCGGTAAACGTGTACGAATCTCCAGCTTGAATAACCACTACTGGAGCAAGCGCTTTATCACTGCCGGTAGAATCTAGAGGCTCTGATGGATAAATTGAGCTGTTGCTGAATTATCAAGTTTAATCAATAATAAACCACATGGCAGGCATTACTATCACACTGGAGCAACTGAGGAATATGATTGGTATTCATGTCAATCATACAGGCGTTCCCTGTAAGGTAGTCGAAGTACTTGAAGACGGGCCATCGCTGGTGCTGATCAGCATCGATGAAAATCATATTCAGGCTGATCAGTATGGAAACCCTGCGCGCAGAGTACCACAAACATACACCGTACCCATATTAACCGCAGATGGCGGCGCTATTCATCCGGCTTATATGGCGTTAGATCTTGTCGACCGAGAGTAACTGCCTGACCCTTTCGAGATCTTCGGCGGTATCGACTCCATGCGCCGGAAGTTCTTCCGAGATACTGACATGAATGGCATAACCATTCCACATCGCCCTTAATTGTTCCAGTGATTCTACCTGCTCTATGTAACAGGGTTTTAATTCGCTATAGTGCTGTATAAATCCTGCCTTGTAAGCATACAGACCTATATGGCGATAATGTTTTGAATTTTCAGGAAGCGCATCCATATCAATGGCAAATGCATCCCTGTCCCAGGGTACAGCGGCGCGGCTGAAATACATGGCATATCCTTGATGGTCTGTAACGACTTTAACGACATGGGGATCGAGTAATTCGGCAGCGGTATGTATGGGTGAGCAAAGGGTTGCGATGGCCGCGCGAGAATGCAGCGCCAGGTCTTCAGCCACTTGAGAAATCAATGTAGGCTGGATCAGTGGTTCATCTCCCTGCAAATTAACAACGATGGTATCATCTGACCAATCGAGTCGCTGAATAACTTCCGCAATCCTGTCCGTTCCTGACTGATGTGTGGCCTTTGTTATACAGACATTGGCTGAAAACAGCTCGCATGCGTCCTCAATGCGCTGATCATCAGTCGCTATGACGACATGCGCTGCACCACTTTCCAGCGCCCTTTCGTAAACATGCTGCAGCATTGGCTTGTCAGCAATGGTCAACAATGGTTTTCCCGGCAACCTGGATGATGCATATCGAGCCGGTATGACGACATTAAATGGAGTTTCCATGTCAGATTAACTATTCCACTTCTTCATCGGCAGGAAGTTGTCTGGCCTCTTCAACCAGCATAACGGGAATATCATCCTTGATTGGATAGGCCAAACGGTCCAGTTTGCAAATCAGTTCATTGGCGCTTTTGTTATAGACAAGTTCACCTTTGCACACGGGGCAAGCAAGTATATCGAGTAATTTATTATCCATAGGGTTACCTCGTGGTTGGACTATCAATATTCATTTGTTTTCACTATCTTTTTTTAACATATATAAAAAGCGAGTAATAAAACGTTCATCGAGTTTAGCCTGAACAGGCATATACCACATGTTCTCATTGGCATAACGGCTGCATTTTACCGCATCCTTTTCCGTCATTAGTAGCGGTAAATCATTATCGAAGTTTAAATCATTCGCATTATATTTAAAATGGTCGGCATATGGATGTTTTAGTATTGGTATTCCCTGTTTGATGAGGAAATTAAAGAACCGCTCCGGATGACCTATACCGGCAATCGCGTGACATTCAATACCCTTTAGTTCAGACAGAGGTTTACTGTGGCCGTTTTTTAAATTGACCAGTTTCGTCGCTGTTATTTCCATTGGGTATTCCATGCGCATCGCCAGCCCGTTAGCAATGATGAAATCAACTTCATTTAATCGTTTGACAGGTTCCCTTAGCGGGCCTGCCGGCAAACAATGTCCATTACCCATACGCCTGATACCATCGACCACGGCAATTTCTATGTCACGTTGAAGTGCATAATGTTGCATACCATCGTCGGATAAAATGATGTCACAGTCGTGATGCTGCAATAATTGTTGAGCGGCCGTGACTCTGTCAGGACCGACAGCGATGGGTGCCTGGCAATTTCTGGCGATCAGAACAGGCTCATCACCGACCATGTTAGGGTCACTGTCGGTACGCACTTGTTGTGGCCACGACTTCGCCTGACCCCCGTAGCCGCGGCTGATAATGCCTGGCTTGTATCCTGCCTGTTTCAGCAAGTGCACCAGTGCAATGAGTATAGGAGTTTTACCACTACCACCGACAGTTATATTACCGACGATAACCACCGGAACGGGCAAGCGTACTGATGTAAAAACACCTAATGAGTACAGTTGCCGGCGGATGAGTACTATCAGGCAAAAAATCCAGGACAATGGCAGCAACATCAATGAGAATATATTAGGGTGATACCAGTATTCGTCGAGTCGCTTCAACGCGCGTACCCCACCTGATTTATTCCTGTTTTGACTGTGATGTGGCGATCGACAAATTGAGAATACCCAGTTGTCTGGCAGCATCCATCACCAGCACTACCGAACCATGAGGAGCGTTACTATCAGCCCGGATGATCAAGGGTTTCTCGGAATTCTTGCCCAGATGCTTCAGTAGAATCCGTTTCATAGTGTTGATCTGCTGGTTGACCAGTTGCTCCCTGTTGTCCAGATAATAACGTCCCTTTGCATCGATGACAATTTCAAAGATTTTCTCGTCATGTTTAACTGCTTTGGCCGTGGCCTCTGGCAAGTCAACTTTTATTTCTGTGTCTTTCTTGAAAGTGGTTGATACCATGAAAAATATCAACAGCAGGAACACCACATCAATGAGCGGCGTCAAATTAACATCGGGTGACTCTTTCTTTTTACCACCGATGTTCACGCGGAATCATTCTCACCATCGGTGCCACTGCTGCTACGCTGGCCATGCATGACTTCAATCAGTTTAATGGCTTCCTGTTCCATGATAATAACCAATTCATCAATGCGACCGCGAAAATAGCGATAAAACATCAGGCTGGGAATGGCGACCAGCAAACCAGCTGCCGTGGTTATCAATGCTTGTGAAATGCCACCTGCGAGGCTGGTAACATCCCCGGCTCCATGAGTGGTCAGATCCGTAAACACCTGAATCATGCCTATGACTGTACCCAGCAAGCCTAACAGCGGTGTTATGGCAGCAATAGTGCCCAGGGAGTTAAGAAATCGTTCCATTTCATGCACTACATGTCGACCGGTTTCCTCAATGCTTTCTTTCATGATTTCACGGTCATTCTTTCGATTGACAATGCCAGCAGCCAACACGCGCCCCAGTGGGGATTCCTTACGTAGGGCACTTACTTTTTCATCGTCCAGTTGATTGTTCTTTTCCCAGTGCCAGACTTGTGCGACCAGATGCCTGGGAATAATTTGTTGCCTTCTTAGTGCCCACAAACGTTCGATAATAATGGCCAATGCGATGGCGGAACAGGCGATGATGGGTACCATCAACCACCCGCCTGATTTAACTATCTCCCACACAGTGCTTCCCTTGTTGGTTATGACTCAGTCTTTAATACTACTCGATTTGCATGATACAGAATAGTCTATCTTTTAATAGAAAATCAATATCTTATTAACTATTATTGAGAAATTCCGGTAAACAAAATCAACAAAAACCGCTTATTTTTACAAACACCAGCTTTATGCTGTATTTAATCATTACTTCAATGGCTGATAATACCCGCTACCTGGACAAACCTTCCCGACTCCAGTGCCTCGATAATAACTGACGAAAACGGCGAGGAGCAGAAATGCCGGAATGAGTATCAATATCAAATTGAATAGCTCCATGATTCGCACTATCCAGTAGTTGTGCGGTTGTTTTTGCATACCGGGCTACTACTTTTTTATTTGGATGACGGAAACGATTTTTATAACCCGAAGCAAATATCACATAGTCGGCCGCGACCGCTTCAATGAAGTCACTATGTGATGAGGATTGACTGCCATGATGAGGCGCTACCAGGATATCCGCCTTGAGAGCATCCGCGGAGGTTTGTAGTAAGTGACGTTCACTGCGCTTATGAATATCACCGGTTAACAGTATTGATCCAGCGGGTGATTCAACTTTGAGTACACAGGAACGATCATTCTTGCGAAAGCGGTGACTACTATCCGGGTGTAAAAAAGTAAAGCTTACACCATCCCATTGCCAATGCATCGATTGTTGGCAAAGTGTGGGGGAAAAAGCCTGGAGTTTTTCCGGCATACCTGAATACAACTTGTCAACGCGAACTTGCTGTATCAAAGACTCAAGACCACCGCGATGATCGTTGTCAGTATGGGAAATAATCACTGCATCCAGCTTGTGAATATCACGCTGATTCAGATACGGCATAACAACCGAGCTACCTGTATCGAAGCGATCGCTGAATTTTGGACCTGTATCATAGACCAGAACATGATCACTGGTTTCTATGACCGTTGCCAGGCCCTGTCCTACATCCAGTACAGTAAAGCGCAGGCCTGCGTGCGGGATCTGTTCAGGTCTATGTAGAAATACCGGTAACAGTAATATGATACCCAGGCGTTTAACCGGCAAACCACTGGGTGCCAATAGTAAAATAATGGCTAAAATAGCAGACAGCATGACCACGATTGAAGGTGAATGCTGAACCCACTGGGAAAATGATAATTGCGATAAATACGCCATGATGTATTGCAGTGGTGATAGTGCGTAATCACTCATTTGCAGCAGAAATTCACCCACTGGCTGGTACACATACAACATCAATGTCGCTGCTAATACCATGGGCACAATCAATAAACTCACCCACGGTATAGCAATCAGGTTAGCCAGGGGGGCGATGACAGAGGCCTTCTGAAAAAGAAACAGTGTTAATGGCAGCAACCCAATGCTTACCAGCCATTGTGCCCGTCCCCAATGCCTGACTCCGGTTTGATGCTGGTAACGACCGGACATGCCATAAACCAGTATGGCGACAGCAGAGAAAGACAACCAGAAGCCCTGTGATAATACAGAGCTGGAATCGATGATCAGCACGAACAACAATGCCAGGCTTAATACATGGAAAGGCTTACTGTTGCGATCAGCCAGTATGGAGTACATAACAACAAAAATCATTATCAGGGCGCGTTGGGTAGGAATAGCCAGGCCAGCAAGAAAAGCATACAGAACGGCTCCGGTCATTGCCATGATGGCTGCTGCTTTCGGAGCAGGCAACAAATGGCACAATGAAGGCTTCAGACGCCAGCAATATTGGCCTATAAAGAAACACAGACCGGCAATCAGGCCAATATGAAGTCCCGAAATGGCAATCAAATGGCTGGTACCTGTCCGTTGCAGGATATCCCATACTGACTGTTCAATATCGCCACGCATCCCCAGTGTGAGTGCAATGATCAAGCCTTTGTGTTGAAGACCCCGTAAGCTTTCTGTCAGTTTTTTATGGATGTCATAACGAATAGATTGCAGATTCCAGACTGTTTCGATGAGTTTGTTTCCGGCATCATCACGCACATACCCGGTGGCATTAATTCCCTGTTGAAAAAGCCAACCCTCATAATCAAATCCTGCCGGGTTAACAAACCCATTGGGTCTTTTAAGCTTTAATGTCAAATGCCAGATTTGACCGGGTTGCAGTTCCGCATGTTTCCCATACCAACTCAGTCTGGCAAGGCCGGGATGCTTCCAGGTTTGTTGTTTGTGGGCAGCGTGCCGAATGTTGAATAGAAAGCGAGTTTTATGCTCTGATTGTTCCGGAACTGATACAATTTCACCCTGGACCTTGATATGACCCGTTTCAAAAGCTGGCGGCAGATTATCTTGGTAAACCCATGAGGCTTGTAACCAGGCCCAGATAATTCCTGCAATAAACCAGCTCAGCAGGCGAAATTTTGGATAAAAGTAACCGAGTGGTAATATCAGAATGCATACAATGATCCAGTACACTGCAGGCAAGACAGCCTGCTGATGAAGGACTATAATGCCGCCCAGGAAGGATAAAGCTGACAAAATCATACGTTCCCTGTCGATTATGTTGTCTGAAATTAAAGAGGATGCAACTCCTGCCGCATCTATAATGTAAATATACTACAGAATAAAGAGTTTTATGCCAAAGAAGTTCATTCAGCGTTTCTTGCCGAAACATGATGTGATAAAAAATCACCAGCATTTACAGATATTTGGAAAGTTATTGCACTCTGCCAACCTCTGGCACTTGAACCGCCGCTCTGTCGCAGGTGCGTTTGCCAACGGGCTATTTATGGCTTTTGTGCCCGTTCCGTTCCAGATGGTATTTGCAGCAGGCACTGCTATTTTATTTAATGTTAATCTCCCCTTGTCTATTGCTTTGGTATGGATAACAAACCCAATCACCATGCCTCCCATGTTCTATGGTACGTATCGTCTGGGCAACTGGTTAATGGGTCGTAAAGGCGGCGAATTTCACTTCGAACTTTCATTTGACTGGTTAACCACCGGGCTTGCAGCAATCTGGCAACCTTTTCTATTGGGGTGTTTTGTAGCAGGAACTATAGCAGCACTGCTGGGTTATATTTCAATCAGGGTTTACTGGCGAATGCACGTTCTCAGGCAATGGAACAAGCGTAAAACCAGGGATAAGATAATATAATATACATTAAATATTTCTTATAACTAACTGATTACTATGTGATCACACCTTTATCTAATCTCAACACACGATCCATTCTCTCGGCCAGACTCTGGTCATGGGTCACGACAACAAAACTGATTCCGTAACTTTCATTCAGTTCCATCATTAACGCGTAAACCTTTTCTGCCGTTTCATGGTCCAGATTGCCTGTGGGTTCATCCGCTAATACGCAGCGAGGCCTGGTGACCAGCGCCCGAGCCAATGCTGCTCTCTGGCGTTCACCTCCTGACAACTCGCCGGGCTTGTGATGAAAGCGGTGTTCCAGCCCTACCCTCTGTAAAATTTCGCTGGCTTGTGTGCGGGCATCATTGATCGTATCACCGCGAATCATTAAAGGCATGCAGACATTCTCCAGCGCTGTGAATTCAGGCAGAAGATGATGGAATTGATAGACAAATCCGAGTGAGCGATTTCTGAGCAGTCCTCGCTGTGTATTGGAAAGTGATGTCATATTTTTTCCATCGACGCGCACTTCACCTGCACTGGGAATGTCCAGTCCCCCCAGAATATGTAGCAGGGTACTTTTGCCACTGCCGGATGCGCCAACAATGGAAATTTTCTCAGCCGGCATCACATCGAGATTAATATTTGTCAAAACATCAACCTTTAAACCTGCCTCGCTAAAAGACTTGGCGATATTGATACACTTCAAAACTGGTTCAACATCATTCATATCGTAAGGCCTCCGCGGGTTGTGTGCGTGAAGCACGCCAGGCGGGATACAATGTAGCCAATAACGTCACCAGTAATGAACTGAGACCGATAGTGATGACATCATTCCAGTGTAAGTCTGCACTCAATTCGCTGATGTAGTAAACATCCGGTGACAGAAATTTCATACCGAGTATTTTTTCAAGGGTGGAAACCACGGTTTCAACATTGAGTGCGGTAGGAATACCCGTCAAGACACCCATGCTGGTACCAATAATGCCAAGGAAAGCACCCTGAATAATAAAAATACCCATAATTGTACCCGGGTTAGCACCGAGGGTCCTCAGAATTGCGATATCGGATTCCTTGTCCGTGACTGCCATCACCAGGGTGGATACTATATTAAAAGCAGCCACAGCCACGATCAGCGATAGAATGATAAACATCATCCTTTTTTCCAGATTAATGGCTTTGAATAAATTAGAGTGCTTCTTTCCCCAGTCCTGCACCATATAACCCCCTGGCAATTGATCTATCAATTCCCTGGCGATGGTGGGCGCAGCAAAGACATCATCAAGCTTAAGTCGGATTCCGGAAACCTTGTCGCCCAGACGATACAAACGACTGGCATCACTGATATGCATGATAGCCAGGGCGCTGTCATATTCATGCATCCCTACTTCAAATACACCAACGACATTAAAACGCCTGAATCGGGGTATGACGCCAGCCGCAGTGACAACAGCCTGTGGAATAATGACCGTAACACTGTTTTGACCGCGCTCACGCATCTGATTTACATCATTGGTGCCGAACAGACTTAAGGCCAGCTCATTACCAATGACAATATTGTAGGATTTTGATGTGAGTTCATTCAAATCACCCGAGATCATTTTTGTGCCGACTTCCGACACTGTGCTTTCTTCTTTCGGGCTAATGCCGCGCACCAGTATTCCCTTGCTTTTTCTGCCGTTACTAAGCATGGCTTCACCCTGCACATAAGGAGCAGCACCTATGACTCTTTTATCCTCATGAGCAGCTTTGGCGACAACTCGCCAGTCTTTCAAGGGTTCATAAATACCTTCAATAGTCGCATGTGCTGCCATGCCCAGAATTCTTTCACGCAATTCTTTTTCAAAGCCGTTCATCACAGACAGTACTGTAATCAGTGCCCAGACGCCCAATGCAATACCGACGATAGATATTAACGAAATAAATGAAATGAAGTGATTGCGGCGTTTGGCGCGCACATAGCGTAAGCCAATATAGACTGAGAGTGGTTTAAACATAAGGCGTGATTAGATCATAATTAGAGTCAATTTGTCTTGATTTTTAACTATATTTCACTCCAGATTATTGATTCTGGGAGTGCTTTCCCGGTTATCGGTCACATTTTCATATAAAATCACCAAGATAGACGTTTTGTGTATTTTTCTTCATCTAGTTAGGTGCTATAGTCTAGCTTATATTGATAATAAAAGCAGTAACACTCAAGGAGTTGGATGATGATCTTAAAGAACTTTTATGTATTTTTTCTATTGCTGTCATCGGTTCTTTTCATGCAATCTACGACCGCTGATGAGCTGAACATAAACACTGTAGGTGATTCACCCTCAGCAGTATCTCGTCCTGCGCATGGCGCTTCAATGGATTCAGTTTTACAACGTTTCGGTGAGCCGGTCAGTCGTCTCCCTGCAATAGGTGAACCTCCTATTACACGTTGGAACTACCCCGAATTCACCGTTTATTTTGAGCATCAACTGGTCATACATTCCGTTATGCATCGATAATCAGGCTATTTATCCTGTTGATGTCATATTTATTTATTCAGAAACGGCATTTTTAGACTGCTGCATTGTCGAATCAAATCAGCTTCCCCGCAGAATGGCAACAACAGTCAGCAGTTATGCTTGCCTGGCCACATGCCGGAACGGATTGGCTGGAGAATCTGGAAGCGGTAGAAGCCGTCTATACTGATCTGCTGGCTGCCATATGTAAATATGAAAAAGCTTTATTACTGTGTGTTGATGCCCGGCATCAGGCTGCCATTCTTGAACGACTCAATCAACATGATGTCGATACCCGCCAAATAATATTTCACTCACTTCAGTACAATGATACCTGGGTCAGAGATTACGGTCCGATTTCAATAATTTCAGGTTCCAAACCCGCTTTATTAAATTTCACCTTTAATGGCTGGGGTAATAAATTTGATGCTGCACTTGATAACGCGGTCAATCGCAAACTCTCGAATGCCGGAGTCTGGTCTGATATTGTGTTGCATGATGTGAATGTAGTGTTGGAAGGTGGCAGTATTGATACTGATGGTCAGGGCACTATTCTGACAACGAGCCAATGTCTGCTGAATCCAAATCGCAATCGTGATTTCACAAAAAAGCAGCTTGAAAGCTTGTTGCAGGAGCAACTGGGTTGCACTCGAGTACTTTGGCTGGATCATGGCTATTTAGCAGGTGATGATACGGATAGCCATGTTGATACGCTGGCGCGATTTTGCAACCCGCAAACCATTGTCTACATGTCATGTCAGGATAAAAGCGACGAACACTACCATTCTCTCAAAGCAATGGAAGCGGAATTACAGCAATTTATTACCCTGTCAGGAAAGGCTTATAAACTGATACCCATTGATATACCCCCTGCGATTTTTCATACGGATGGTCACAGGGTCCCCGCCAGTTATGTCAATTTTCTGATTATTAACGATGCCGTATTACTGCCTGTCTACCAGCATCCATCATCGGATAAAATGGCTATGGAAAAACTTGGTGAAGCTTTCCCTGCTCATGAAATCATTCCGATTGACTGTAAGCCATTGATTATGCAACATGGCAGTCTTCATTGCATCAGCATGCAATTGCTAGAAAATATTATCTAGCAAACTATCTATTAAAAAACGAGTCTATCAAATCTGTTAACAGGAGAATGCCGTGACACAAACCAGCCCATTAACTGTTGCACTGATTCAACAATCTTGTCGTGAAGACACTGGTGGCAATCTCGATAGCTGTATAGAGGGAATTGCCCAGGCTGCTCAACAGGGAGCAAAGCTGGTATTACTACAAGAATTACATAATAGCCTGTACTTCTGCCAGACTGAAGATATGCGCCATTTTGATCTGGCTGAACCCATCCCTGGTCCTACCACTGAGCGTTTAGCTGCAGTCGCCAGGCAATACCATGTGGTGATTGTGGCTTCTATTTTTGAAAAGCGTGCGCCTGGTCTTTATCATAACACCGCCGTAGTCATTGAAAACAATGGTGAATTGATTGGTAAGTACCGGAAAATGCATATTCCTGATGACCCGGGTTACTATGAAAAATTTTATTTCACACCGGGAGATCTTGGCTTTCAACCGATAAAAACCAGTATCGGTAACCTTGGCGTGCTGGTTTGTTGGGATCAATGGTATCCGGAAGCCGCACGGTTGATGAGTCTGGCAGGTGCGCAGTTGTTACTCTACCCTACCGCTATTGGCTGGGAGCCCTCTGACACTGACGAAGAAAAATTACGCCAGAAAGAAGCCTGGCAAATAATACAGCGAAGCCATGCCATAGCCAATCATTTGCCAGTGCTCAGCTGTAATCGAGTCGGTTTTGAAGCGTCTCCAGTCCAGGGTGAAGGTATTCAATTTTGGGGCTCCAGTTTTGTCTGTGGCCCTCAGGGTGAGATGTTGGCTGAAGCCGCAGATAATAAAGAATGTGTACTATTAGCCGATATAAGTCTAGATCATACTGAAAAATTAAGGAAAATCTGGCCATTTCTCCGTGATCGACGCATCGATGCCTATCAAGAGCTGTCTTTGCGCTTTCGAGATAACTAGTATAAAGACGATAGTTGTACAAAATGCGATGTAAATATTTAACATATTTGATACTTCATTCAGCCTGGCAATACTATGCGACTTTTTACTGCACAGAATAGTATCCGTATACGTTTGCTGACCATCATGGTCGCCTGTATAACCGTTGCCTTGGCATGTACAATTATCGCCCAGGTAGTGGTATCAAATATTGCCAATGATAGTGCCAGGAATATACAGCTCAGAAACAAAGTACTGGCTGAAACTCGTAACATCAGAACCAACCTGCATACCGCCAACGATATTCTGACGAATCACCTGCTCAGACCCTATACCGAAGTCAAGTCTCTCTGGAAGAATAAAATGACAGAAATTTTTATTCGGCTTGAATCATTGAAATCTTCTGCCTGGATTCAACATAGAAATCTTGAATCATTGATCATTGATCTTGATAAAACCTTGAATGAATATAACCGGCAAATACAAAAATTAATTTTGCTACGGCTGAATGCGGCAGAACAACACCCGGCTTTATTTTATGCGCGTGAAACCATGTTGCCACATAACCAAACGTACTTAACGGCAACGATGTTGGCGCTTGAAGATCTGGCCGAAGAAAATGAAACCGTTCAATCCAGAAAAACTCATCAGGCCATTGTTGATGCAAGGTATTTGTGGTCGCAAATTATTTCCAGTTTTAGAATGTACGTCATCAATCGACTTGGATCATTTGACGACAGTACATTAAGTCTACAGGAAAACGATATTCTCATTCTGTATGAACAATTGAATAAAAACCTGCAGTCTTTACAGGCATCATTCAAAGTGAGTCAAGCAAGCATACAAGTAGAGTCATCCGTTGAAGAGATGGTCAGCTCTGTACAGAACTGGATAAAGGATTTCAAAATCGTTCAATCCATTCATTCAAGCCCTAACTGGCGTATGGATGTCATCATGATTGACCAGATTATCCGGCCTTTGGATCAAGCCATTCTAACCTACCTTGAAAATATTGAGCAGGCCAGTTCCGATTCTGCCTCCAGCGACGTAAACCGGCTTGCCGGACTGGGTGAGGATATTATTTTCGCGTTGTGGTCACTAATGATCGCAGGTGCCATTATCGCCATTATGGGTTATTTATACCTTAACCAATCGGTGCTGGAGCCAATTGCCGTGTTAACGCGAGCACTAAAAGCTGAGGCCACTGGAGAACAAAGGGTGGCTTTACCTGAAATTGAATCGGCTGAAACCCAGAATTTGATTGATGCCTTTTCGATTATGCGTAAACAGGTACATACACGTCAGACCGCGCTTGAACATCAGGCTTTGCATGATGCGCTAACCGGATTGCCCAATAGATCATTATTATATGATCGTGTACAGCAAACGATTAACAAAACTCATCGCGAAAAAGGCAGTATGGCGCTGTTGATGATGGATCTGGATCGGTTCAAGGATATTAATGATACCCTGGGTCATCAGGTGGGTGATCAGGTGCTTGAGCAAGTATCGCATCGCCTTGTCAATACATTGAGAGATACCGATACCGTTGCACGCCTGGGTGGTGATGAGTTTGCTATCGCCTTGCCACTACAGGACCAGAATTACGCAGAGAAAATTGCAAGAAAAATTCTGGACTCCCTGGAAAAGCCGTTTCAGGTGGAGGGTTATCAGCTGTTTGTCGGAGGCAGTATCGGCATGGCGATTTACCCTGAACATGGTGATCGGGTCGAAGTCTTGTTACAGCATGCGGATGTCGCCATGTATGTGGCTAAAAGAGGCAATTCAGGCTATAGAGTATATGATCCCTATCAGGACAAGGATAGTATCGGTCGCCTGGCACTAAGTAATGATCTTCGAAATGCCCTCAATAATGAAGAATTGATGGTTTACTACCAGCCCAAACTGGAGATGAGCAGTGGCCTGATATATGGCGTAGAAGCCTTGGTTCGCTGGAATCATCCCGAGCGAGGCTTTATACCGCCTGATCAAATCATTTATATTGCAGAACATACCGGTCTGATAAAACAACTCACCCATTGGGTACTTAAAGAAGCGATATCCCAATGCAGCCACTGGAACAATCATGGTTTAAACCTGAGTGTTTCAGTTAATTTGTCAACCAGAAATTTGCAAGACCCGGGACTGTTTGAAATTCTCCAATCCCATCTGATCACTTATAACTTCCCTCCAGAGTCCCTCGTTCTCGAAGTGACAGAAAGTGCCATGATGCTGGAACCGGAATACGCGGGTCACACACTGGCGCGCATGGATGCGCTTGGTGTTTACATATCAATAGATGATTTCGGTACCGGATTCTCTTCATTGGCCTATCTGAGACAGTTACCGGTAGATGAATTAAAGATTGATAAATCATTTGTCATGAACATGGATAATAATGAAAATGATGCCGTCATCGTCAGATCCACCATCGATCTGGCCAAAAATCTGGGTCTTAAAGTCGTCGCTGAGGGTGTTGAAAGTGCAGAAATCTGGGATCTGCTCAACGTTCTTGGTTGTGACTCTGCCCAGGGCTTCTATATGAGCAAGCCATTACCGGCTGATCAGCTGGAAAAATTTGTACATAACTACCAGTCAGACAAAAATCTCCATTTTCAAAAACTATAAGCCAGCTTCCTGTTATTCACTTCAATAGGTAACATCATCGGACATAATGTCGCCTGCTCAGGATAAATCGTCCAATCTGCATTATTCTGTTGTGTACAGCAGGCAAAACTGAAGCTAATATTGTTTTATAAATAATCAATCTGGACTGATGAAAGATGATACTCATATTGGCACCCGATGTAGATGTAGAAAATACTGATTACCAAAAGTTACTAACGTATCTGGGTAATCTTCCGAAAATAAAATACCGTACGCATACAGAAACCGGGAACCAGCAAACGCTCACAGAGATCTATCTCATTGGTGATACCGCTGCATTATCAGTGGACGATATGAAGCAGCTCCCGTGCGTGGAAAGAGTCGTCAGAATTTCGGAAGAATACCGTATTCTCGGGCGCCATAAAGATGATCAACGTAGCACGCGTTTTGAATATAATGGAGTACGTTTTGGCCAGGATAACCTGAACGTGTTTGCAGGACTTTGTGCAGTGGATAATGCAAAACACGTTGAACAAATGATGCAAATACTGCAGACACATGGGCAGGTTTGTACCCGTATGGGGGCCTATAAACCCAGAACCAACCCCTATTCATTCCAGGGTCATGGCAAGCAATGTTTGCCCTATGTATTCGAACTGGCAGGAAAATATGGCATCAAGGTAATAGCCATGGAAGTTACACATGAATCACATGTGGAGGAAATTCAGGCCGCTTTGGAACAAACTGGCCAGCCAACCGGAGTCATGCTGCAAATTGGTACGCGTAATACGCAAAATTTTGAATTGCTGAAGATAGTCGGACGACAATTGCAGTTTCCAGTCTTACTCAAGCGAGGCTTCGGTATCACACTGGAAGAATCATTAAATGCTGCTGAATACCTGGCGAGCGAAGGTAATACACGTGTCATCTTCGGGCTCAGAGGTATGAAAACCAATATGGGTGATCCACATCGTAATTTTGTTGATTTTGCCCATGTACCCGTAGTCAAGCGACTGACTAGAATGCCGGTTTGTATTGATCCTTCACATTCAGTCGGGACCCGGGAGCGTAGTTCAGATAATATTCTGGATGTCATGCATGTGACAGCACAAGGTATTATTGCAGGTGCAAATATGATTCTGGTAGATTTTCACCCCGCACCAGATAAAGCCCTGGTGGATGGGCCGCAAGCGTTGACGATGAAAGAACTGCCCTATTTCCTTGAAGATGTTGCTATTGCAGAACAAGCATACAAGGACAGGGTTAAGCTGGCAGAAAAATTCAGTCAGTCCTGGGCTGACTAATTATATTGCATATTAGTATGGGTATGAACTGAAATAAACGAGTTGATAGATCAGTGTTCCCCTTGAGCAGGGCTTGATGTCCCCCACTCCAGCCTGAGTCGATCGCGCTGCAGCTGTAACCATTGCATGGCAATAATAGGTGTTGGAGAAGACAGCTTGCCAGAAGTGATTAAATCCTCCACTTCAGCAAAATTGACGACATGCACCTTGATATCTTCACCTTCAGTCTCGACACCATGTATACCTCCTGCGAGACTGGCATCCACCTGTGCACATACCAGAATCACCCTGTCAGAAGAACTGGCAGGGTTAGAGTAGTATTGCATGATCATTTCATAGCGATCTAGCGTCAGACCCGCTTCTTCCTTCAACTCGCGTTCTACCACCTGTTCAATTGATTCGCCCGTTTCCTGAAAACCGGCTACCAGTTCATAAACCCATGCACTTTCGGGGTCATTCATGGCCCCTACTCTGAATTGTTCTATGATAACGACGGCATCTGCATCAGGGTCGTACAGTAAAATCGCCACTGCATTTCCATGGGAAACAAGTTCACGATTGACAGGTTCACACATTCCACCTGCAAACAGTGAATGAGTCAGGGTGAATTTCTCCAGCGTAAAAAAACCCTTGAAACAAACTTGTCTATTCAAGAGATTGATTTTGTAGTCCATATCCCGGTTAATCCCTGAAGTTATTGAATTGTAATGGGATGTCAAATTTGGCTTCTTTAATGTTTTGTATGCAAAACTGTAAATCATCACGTTTTTTTCCAGTAATACGGACCTGCTCGCCTTGTACGGCTGCTTGTACCTTTAACTTGTTCTGCTTGATCATTTTGACAATTTTTCTGGATAAATCCGCATCCAGACCTTCCTGTACCAGAATCTTCAATATTGCCTTGTTGCCAACTTCCTCAATATCACCCGGCTTCAGACAACTGATATCAATACCCCGTTTGACCATTTTACTATGCATAATGTCCAGCATTTGCCTGATCTGAAAATCACTCTCGGCAGTTAGTATCAGTTCTTTGTCTTTGATCTGGATGTTTGCATTGCTTCCTTTAAAATCAAAACGAGTTTTTATCTCACGGTTAGACTGATCAACGGCATTACTCAGTTCATGTTTATCTACTTCCGAAACCACATCAAATGAAGGCATAAAAGACTCCTGACTTATCGCATTGTTACTACACTACATCAATAAAAAATATTATAATGCATTGTTATTCCAAAGACATTATTGTTAAACCTAAGGGGGATTTGTATGAGTAGCATTCAATTATCAGAGGAATTATTGCTCGATATTCAGAAAACACTTGTCAAGCACGACGAGCAAGCCAAGGATATGGGGGTTGCTGTACAATACCTGTCTGCCATTACCGGTTTGCTGCTGTCAAACTTCAAATCGTATGACAAGGCGCAAAAGCAGCAACTGCTTCAGCAATTATTTGGCTTTGCCGAACACGTGATGAACGATAATGCAGAAAAGCAAGCCGCCCCTCCTGTAAATGATGACGCCTTTGGTATCTGGAAACCCTGATAAAAGCTATGTAGGGAAATAACAGCCCCGATATGGGCCCACCAGGCCCAGTTTCACGAGGTTGTAACTTGATTCGGTGCTAAATAATGAATATTTAATTGATTATTCATTTTTCAGCTGATATAAAAGTAACATGAGTGCCACCAAAATCGATAAAATCCATGAAATTCAGAATCATATTCTGGATGCTGCCTTATCCCGATTTCAACATTTTGGTATAGGCAAAACTACTATGGCGGAGATTGCTGATGATGTGTCCATGTCAACCGCTAACCTGTACCGCTATTTCAAAAACAAAGAAACCATTGCCGTTGCCTGTACCCGGCGTTGTCTGAATGCAAGAACCCGTCGTTTACTTTCAATAGTTGATGATTCATCACTGCCAGCAGATGAAAAATTGGTAGAGTTCTTCAATGAAATCCTGCGCTACACACATGAGCAGGTCTCCTCAAATCCAAGAATTAATGATCTAGTCAATATCATTGCTGAAAAATACCAGGAAGTGGTGTTTAGTAAAAACCAGGTAGAACGGGATTTAATTAAAAAAATACTGCAACAAGGAATTAATGAAAAGCAATTTCCGATAAACGATATCGATAAATCGACATTGGCAGTGCATACCTCAATGTATATGTTTCAGTTGCCACTGGCCATGACTATTCACAAACTCGACGTTATGCTGGAAATGGCATCAGTGACGACTGCGTTGCTTATACAGGGACTCAGGAAAAAGTAAAACAATTAACTTTTTTTATACAGGATGTAAACATGAAAGACTTTGAGAATGCATTGGGTTCATGGGTTATTCGACATAGATTATGGATAATAGTAGCAACGCTGCTTATCACCATTGTATCTGTCATGGGCGCAAGCCACCTGAGTCTGATTACCAACTATCGTGTTTTCTTTAGTGCAGAAAACCCTCAACTGCTGGCCTTTGAGGCATTGGAAAAAACCTATGCTAAAAATGACAATGTGTTATTTGTATTGTCTCCCAGAGATGGCCAGGTATTCACCCGGTCAACACTCAAGGCCATTACTGATATTACCGAGCAATCCTGGCAAATTCCTTATTCGACACGCGTAGATTCGATTAGTAATTTCCAGTATACCCATGCAGAAGAAGATGATCTCATTGTAGAAGATCTGGTGAGTGAGCCAGAAAGCCTGAGCGCTTCGGCATTGCTCGAGAAAAAGAAAATAGCACTCGCTGAGCCCCTGCTCCTGGATAGATTGATTAATCCATCAGCCAGTGTGGCTGGCGTCAATGTGACGGTGCAGTTACCGGGCATCAATCCCACCAGCGAAAACCCTGAAGTGGTTAATTTTGCGCGTAATATTGCAGAGAAAATACGCACCAGCTATCCGGATATCGAGGTACGTATGGCCGGCATGGTGATGATGAATTATGCCTTTACAGAGGCTTCTCAAAACGACTTCAAATCACTGGTACCGATCAGCTATGGGTTAATGTTGATTATCCTGATGCTATTAATCAGAAGTTTTACCGGCACAGTGATTACGTTATTGGTTATTCTTCTTTCTGTGATTACAGCTTTGGGAACGGCAGGATGGATTGGCTATCCCATCACCCCGCCGACGACATCGACGCCAGTGATAATCCTGACGATTGCGATAGCCAGTTCGGTACATTTGCTGGTCACTTTTTTTCACGAGTTACATAGAGGAAAGGACCGTTTTGAAAGCATTATCGAAACATTAAGAATCAATTTTCAACCTATTGCGTTAACCAGTTTAACTACCACATTAGGTTTTTTAACCATGAACTTTTCAGAAGTGCCACCATTCGTTCATCTGGGTAATATTGTAGCCATGGGTGTGGTTGCTTCTTTTTTCATGGTTATCCTGTTTATGCCTGCAGTATTATCTTTTATCCCACTACGGCCAAAAGTGGTTCAAACCGAAAATGATCCAATGATGCTGGTCTTTTCCAGGTTTGTTATTAAATATAGAAATTTTTTACTTTACGGCATGGCTGCATTAACAATCACGCTGTTATCATTTATCCCGCGCAATGAATTAAACGATATCTTCGTACATTACTTCGATAAGGATATCACCTTCAGACAGGATGTTGATTATGCATCAGAGAATCTGACTGGAACATATATTCTTGATTATTCACTGGAGTCAGGGCAATCAGGCGGTATCAACAATCCAGAATTTCTTCAGGATGTGGATAAATTTGCCCAGTGGTTCCGGGCGCAACCCGATACCATACATGTCAATAGTATTACCGATGTCATGAAACGGCTAAACAGGAATATGCATGCTGATCAGGCTGACTGGTACAAGCTCCCTGGTACCCGTGATTTGTCGGCTCAATATTTGTTGTTATACGAAATGTCTCTGCCATTGGGCCTCGATCTCAATAACCAGATCAATGTTGACAAGTCATCGACACGCTTTGTCGTCACACTCAAGACCATGTCAACCAATAATATGCTGGCACTGGAGCAACGGGCGAAAAACTGGTTGATAGAAAACACAGAAAACATCAGCAGTTATGAAGGCAGCGGCCCAACAATTATGTTTGCGCATATCGGTAAACGTAATATTGTCAGCATGCTGATGGGGACAACAGTGGCATTGGTGATTATTTCAATGGTGCTCATTATTGCCTTTCGTTCTGTAAAAATGGGATTGATCAGTATGATTCCCAACCTGATCCCGGCAGGCCTGGGCTTCGGTTTATGGGGGCTATTTGTAGGAGAAGTCGGCCTGGCACTGGCTGTGGTCACCGGTATGACCCTGGGAATTGTCGTTGATGACACGGTGCACTTAATGAGCAAATACCTGCGTGCCCGTCGGGAACGAGGACTGGATACTTTCAAATCGATTGAATATGCTTTCAATACCGTTGGCCGTGCCTTGGTGATTACCTCGGTTGTACTGGTTGCCGGATTTCTGGTGTTGGCCTACTCCAGCTTCAAACTGAATTCCGGTATGGGTTTGTTGACCGCTATTATTATCACTTTTGCCCTGCTGGCTGACTTTCTACTATTGCCGCCGCTGTTAATGAAGCTTGAGGAGAAAAAACGTGCGTAGTTTTATTGTTGCCTTATTATTGATTACTGCCCAGAACAGCTGGGCAATGAGTGCAGAAGAACGTGGACTGCAAATCGCAAAAGAAGCAGATAAGCGTGATATTGGCTGGAAAGACCAGAAATCCGATACCCGTATGATACTGAAGAATCGGCACGGTCAAAGCAGTGAACGTGAAATGCATAATCGTTCCCTGGAAGTCGAGAATGATGGCGATAAATCCCTGATCGTTTTTCAACAGCCTAAAGATGTAAAAGGCACTGCTTTTCTGACCTACACTCATGCCACTGAAGCCGACGACCAATGGATATTTTTACCCGCTCTGGATCGCATCAAGCGCATATCATCGAATAACAAATCCGGACCCTTTATGGGCAGTGAGTTCGCCTATGAAGACCTGTCATCACAGGAAGTTGAAAAATACACCTACAAATATATCCAGGATGAAATACTCGATAATCGTGATACCTTCGTCATTGAACGCTACCCTGTTGACAAAAATTCCGGCTATAGCAAACAAATAGTTTATATGGATAAGGAAATGCACCAGCCCTTAAAAGTAGTATTTTATGATCGCAAGAATTCACTCTATAAAACCCTGTATTTTAGAGATTATCATCAACATCTTG
>Ga0316205_10000405_pt1 | contig 83163 bp, 69 predicted proteins | sample 3monthpyrite_MG_FD_204941 | JGI IMG/M metagenome (GOLD analysis project Ga0316205, IMG submission 204941) | Microbial mat bacterial communities from mineral coupon in-situ incubated in ocean water Damariscotta River, Maine, United States -... | ecosystem: Environmental > Aquatic > Marine >...
CATAGAACTGGATGGTGAGCCCTCATTGCAAGCGATTGTGAGGGATGTTTCCTTACGTCGACGCAGTGAAAAGGCACTCCGCATGATTGCGTCCGGTGTGACCGGTGAGTCGGGAGACCTCTTTTATCAGCGAATGGTGCACAGTTTGGCTAAATTATTTGAAGCTAAATATGCCTTTATTGGTTTGTTAGACGCTGATGATCATCAGCAGGTCAATACACTTGCAGTTAGTGTAGCTGGTGAGATTGAGGATAATATGGGATATCGTCTTGAGAAGACGCCTTGTGAAAATGTAGTAGAGCATGGTACATGTGCATATCCGGATCATGTTCAGGCATTATTTCCTGAAGATAAGATGTTGCAGGATATGGGAGTTGACAGTTATATCGGTTCGCCATTATTTGATGTGAATAATAATCCAATGGGTCTGGTTGTCGTGCTGGATGACAAGCCAATGAAAAACCTGGAGCAGGTAAAGCCTATTCTGGAAATATATACAGCACGTGCCAGCGCAGAACTTGAACGTGTCAATGCCGAGAAACATGTACGCTATCTTGCCTATAATGACTATCTTACAGGCCTGCCTAACAGGGCATCTTTGCATGAGCACCTGGCTGGCGAGTTAGCACGTTGCAACACAGGTGATATTCCGGGGGCGATGTTATTAATTGATCTGGACCATTTCAAAACCATCAATGATGCCCTGAGCCATGATGTAGGTGATGCTGTGCTAAGACTTGTGGGCCAGCGCTTACTCGCAATTGGCGGAAAACAAGCCTTTCTGTCGCGGGTTGGCGGTGATGAATTTGCGGCAATTATTTCTGGTAGGCCAAAAGATAACAGTGAGGATTTTGAAAAGAAAGTACTTGAATTTTCCAATAATATTGTGATTGAACTGGCTAAACCCTTGCATCTGGATAAACGCATACTCAATATCGGTGCCAGTATTGGAGTCGTCATGTTTTCACAACAAGCAGAAAATGAGCTTGATATTTTGCGTCGTGCTGATATGGCATTGTATCGTGCCAAGAAGATGGGGCGGGGTAATGTTCGTATTTTTGAGCCGGGTTTGCAAGATGAAGCAAATGAGCGTCTATTAATAGAGAAAGGTCTTCGTAATGCAATCGAAAACGATGAGCTTTCATTAAATTTTCAACCACAAATAAACATTGAAGGTGAAATGATCGGTGCGGAGGCTCTGTTGCGCTGGAAAAGCCCTGAGTTAGGCCAGGTATCACCAGATCGTTTTATTCCTGTCGCTGAAGAAACAGGCTTGATTCATGTTATTGGTAATTGGGTGATAAATAAATCATGTGAGTGTCTGAAATCCTGGGAACAAAAAAATATACGAACAAATTTTCATTTATCTGTGAATGTTAGTGCATGGCAGTTTAATAATCCTGAATTTATAAAACAATTAGGGCTTTGCCTTGAAGCGCATTCTATTCAGCCATGTCAAATTGTCCTTGAGTTGACTGAAACGGCATTATTATTCGATTTACAGGAAACTATTGAGAAATTGGAGTTATTGAGGGTAAAAGGCTATAAGGTTGCACTGGATGATTTTGGTACAGGCTATTCATCTCTTTCTTATCTGAAAGACATGACGATGGATATCCTTAAAATTGATAAAGCATTCGTCAGTGAGTTACGGTCTGACCGTGAGCATCCGCTGGTGGAAATAATTATTGCCATGGGCGAACATATGAATCTGGATGTTATCGCTGAAGGCGTGGAGACAGAAAAGGAACACAATATACTCATTAATCTTGGGTGCAAGGTTTTTCAAGGTTGTCATTTTTCTCACCCACTTCCTGAAAAGGAATTTATTTTGTGGATAGATAATCAACCTGTCAGTTGACTGATTTTTTATAATGCACTAGCGGCTCAGGCGTATTAAACTTTTGAGTCAGACTCAGAAGAACCACCTATTGTTTTCATAGATGAATTACACAAGAGTGATCGTTCGCATTAGTAACTAAGGCGCCAAGCGCCCGTCACCTGGAATAATCTATAAAGGCCTTAACTTGATGGTTTATAATTACGCTGTGGAGCCGGGAATCCACAACTTGTTCCATCCTTAACCTTTACCTCCGCTTCCCAGGGTAATGAGTATTCACCCTTAATCAGGTCTTTCATATATTCATAAGGGCAATCCTGCGCACCGCCTTCCACTGCGACATAGCCACGATGACCAAACTGGTAGATATTGTTTTCAACACCCCAATGGATTCGCGCTTCTCGAATCAGGTCTGGCCTGACTTCTGCGGAAATAATTTCATCGGCACGGCCTGTGGTTCCATGAGATAAAATTGTACCATCAAAATTTATGATCATGCCTTCACCCATGGAATCAAAGGAGCCATCACTGCCGCACATACAGACACTGGCAGTGGCCATTAAATTGCAAAAGGAGTTACTTTGGTTAGTGAAACGCCAGGCCTCGCGCACCGGAGCGGTATAGCCGGCCGTGCGTATCATAATATCGGCGCCTTTATAAGCGCATTCTCTTGCCATCTCCGGAAACATGCCATCGTGACAAATAATCAGGGCGAGCGTACTGCCATTTGGGCCAGCGCAAACGGGCACGCCATAATTCCCTGGCTCCCATGGCTCAACTGGTACCCAGGGATGGAGTTTGCGATAGTTTATCTGGATCTGCCCTTGATTATCAATGATCAGACCTGTGTTATAGGGGTAGCCTTCCGGGTTGTATTCCATGATTGAAAAGCAGCCCCAGATATCATGCTCAATACAGGCTTGCTGAAATGCTTGTACTTCAGGACCGTCAATAGTGCACATAATCTCAGGGTTGGTGTCCATGCTCAGGCCATGCAAGCAATATTCTGGGAAAACGACCAGATCACACGATGGCATATTGTGCCTGGCTTTAGCAACCATGTTGACTACTTTCTCTGCTTGCAAGGCCAGGTCTTTTTTAGTGACCACGACAGGTAACTGCAATTGCACGACACTGATGACAACGCCATTTGGACTCTTGTTTAAGCCGCCTAAACCACTCATATTATTTCCTCCACTGTTACTGTTAGCATACATAAATAACACGTAACTGGAAATAGTGAGTGCGGGTTAGTCAAATGCACAGGAATGAAGCAGCCTGCATCAAAGTGGAACATTAATTGGGTGAAAAAAATTATTTGCTTTGCGCGTCCATGTTGTTTGTCAAACAAGGTGAATGGATTAAAATTTACCAGTTATAATATTTGTATCAGAAAGAAGTTGAATACACAGTACAGCAGTGATGAGTATCCATTGCAGATCATTTTCTGAGCTATAACCAATAAAGAAATGCAAAGGCGAAGAATAACCTAATGATCTTTATATTCTCAGTAAAATAGCGTGATGAGTAAATATATCTATATGATGCATGCATACCAGCAGACTTCTTATTTGCACAAAACCATCACCCGGTAATTATCCAGACCTCGAGACCATAAAATCATCCATGTTCAGGCGCTTGCCAATACCTTATGTCAATACGACTATTGCTGCAATCAACAGCTAGTGCGGCCTGATAGAGTGATGGCACATCAATGGAGCTTAAGTACCATGCATGGTTATCATCATCGTTAATGTTTATTGTATCGAATAAATCTTTTTCTGATAAAGTGAATGAAGACAAACCGCCTCGCAAGCCTGTGCCTTTTGCTTTCAGGTAAGCTTCTTTGTGGCACCATAGTTGGTGGAAGCGTGTCATTAGTGCCTCTGGATTTTTTCTTCTTAACCAGTCATATTCGTTTGTTGAAAAAAACCGTTTAGCGATTGCAAGACAGTTTCGCTGCTGATCGATTGTTTCAATATCAATACCAATGGCGCAATGACGTGAGAGTCCCAGTAAGGCATATTGTCCGGTATGACTGAGATTGAAAAATAGTGGCTTACTACCTTGTATATATGGCTTGCCATGTTCGTCTATGAGTAGCTCAACGGCATGCGCGGGTATGTCAAGATGTTTTGCAATAATTTCTCTCACGGCGACATGTGAAGTGATATAGGTATTTCTTTGTGCAGCAATGCGCATTTGTTGAGCACGTAACTGTTCATCTGCGGAAAGCATGGATTTGAGATGATCGATGATCGAGGTGTCTGGTATTGTCGGGATATGCCAGATTTCTACCGTTGAATGATGAGCGCAGGACATGATTTAAACCAGTGTTTGATACAATAAAGGCTATAATATATCAGATATCAATACTTTGCTGGAATGCTGGCTTAAAATCTGTTTCAGTTACTTTATAACATCAACAGATGAATGGTGTGGCTTGTTTACTGACTGCGTGGCAGCAGGCCAGGGTCGATAATTGGCGGTAACTGGATAAATGACTTGGGTTCTTTTCTTTCACGCGCCTGTTTTTTCCTGGGTTCATTGGGATCCCTGAAACTGTCTGGCAATGGATCAGATCGATTGCTTCTGGTTTTTGTATCGCTGAGTGACTCGTTTGTTTTGTCTATCGCACCAGTTTTTTCGTCATCATCGCGCAAACCATGCAGTTTTAAATCCATGCCCAGTTTGGTATCAGTATTGGTCTCGATATTGGAGGACCGGGGGTTGCTTTGCAGTTCAAGGCTTTCAGTCGACAAGGGTAGCGACAGGTTATCCTTGACTGCATCCATACCTGCAGTACCCTGAATCAACTCTGTTGGTATGGCACTCATTTCATCATCCTGCTGGACCAGATCAGAGACTTCGCGCTTCATGATGACAATTGAAATACGACGGTTAATTGGACTCAATGGATTTTCTTTATCGAACAGAATAGTGGATCCCAGGCCGATGACTCTGCCGATTTTTTCTTCCTTCAGGCCACCTTCTATCAGCGCCCTGCGTGCTGCATTAGCGCGATCACTGGAGAGCTCCCAGTTGGTATAGCTACCTTTTCGTTTGGACATCGGGCTGGCATCTGTGTGACCACTAATGGTGATTTTGTTGGGCACCGCATTGATGGTCTTTGCCAGTTCCTGAAGTATTACTTCCGTATAATACTTGAGATTGGCGCTGCCACTGTCAAACATAGGTCGATCTTTCTTATCGACTACCTGTATACGTAAGCCATTGGGTGTTACCTCGAGTAACAGTTGATCTTTAAAGGGCTTCAATGCCTCACTTTGACCAACTTGCTCCTTTAGTTTCTTCATGAGCGACTCGAGTCGTTTTTGTTCCTGGAGTTTTTCATAGGAAACATAAGCCATTCCACCATCGCGCACTTTTTGGATGATAGTCGGATCAGATTTCTGTACTTCAATGGAAGTGCCAAAGGAAATCAGGCTCATGCCGGCTCCACCGGGACCGATGGAACCGGTAGGAGCCTCACTATGCCCGCGAACCATACTGGGATTCTGGAAATATTCAGCTATACCACCGCGTTTATTGGCATCTGTCTGACCCACCAGCCAAAGCACCATAAAGAAAGCCATCATTGCGGTGGCAAAATCCGCAAACGCAACCTTCCAGGAGCCGCCATGATGACCATGACCCTGGATGATCTTTTTGACGACTATCGGTTGCTTTTTATCTTCCATGTTGGATCAATTAGTCAAAGACTGATTATTTGCTTTCTTTTAAATGCGTTTCCATATCGGCAAAACTGGGTCGAAGTGCCGTAGGCATGGCCTTGCGACCAAACTCAATACAGATCTGCGGGCTATAGCCATTAACATTGGCCATCAGGCAGACTTTGATGACTTGATAGTAACTGGCTTCTTCGGCATTCCGTGTCTCGAGCTGATTTGCCATCGGACCAACCAAACCATACGCAAACAGGATACCCAGGAAGGTACCTACCAGTGCTGCACCCACGTGCGCGCCGATTTCTTCGGCTGGACCGCCAAGAGAGCCCATCGTGATGACGATACCCAGTACCGCGGCAACAATACCAAAGCCAGGCAAGCCATCGGATACTCGAGTTATTGCAGTTGGGATAGCTTCAGCCTCATGGTGATGGTTGTCCAGTTCAATATCCATCAGGTTTTCGAGTTCGAATGGATTCATATTGCCACCGACAATGATGCGCAGGTAGTCGGTGATAAAATCACGTACATGATGGTCCTTGATGACCTTCGGATACTCACTGAACAGAGTGCTGTTCTCGGGGTCTTCAATATCATCTTCAATCGACATCAAACCCTCTTTTCTTGCCTTTTGAAATATGCCGAACATCAGGGTCAAAAGATCCATATAGATTTGCTTGTTATACTTTGAACCACCCAGCAGCGATAAAGCGCCGGAAAAAGTCTTTTTCACCGTGCTCATTGGATTACCAATGATAAAAGCCCCAAAGGCAGCGCCGCATATGATGATCAGCTCATAAGGTTGCCACAGAGCTATCAGGTTTCCATGCGAGAGAACATAACCGCCGGCGACACAGCCGAACACGATAACAATGCCTAAAATCAGATTCATGTGTGATCCTTAACTTAAGTCTATTCCTCGAAATACTGTCCCATTTATCGACCATAACTGTATCAACTTAAATAGTATTTGCCGGAAAACGGCTATTATTCAGACTATTGCCCGAAGCATGAATTCTTGATCGAAATGAAGCCTAAATAGCTGATTGTTTGTGCTAAACAGTCAAGTTTTTATGGTTTTTGCCGAAATGCCACCTATAGAAGGATGATCGAGTGTATTTAACGTAACAAACTATGAGTAATCCGCAATTTAAACAGACAATGGTATTGCAGGACTGGCTGGATCGATTGGCGAATGAGACATTCCCGGTTTTTCCTGCGACCAGCAAAACCTTGAAAAACCTCAATGATGATGATTTGAATCGTTCTGTGGATCGCTTTTGCTCGGATATATTGTTTGATCCCGGAGGCGTGATAGCCATCTTGCGCAAGGCCAACTCGGGCAGGCAGGGTGGCCTGGGCACAAGAGTGTGCACCGTAGAAAATGCGGCGATGATGATTGGCATGAATGCTATGCGCAATCTAACCGATGAATTCCCCAATATTGAACCGCCGGGCGAAACCGATTCAGAAAAAGGCTACATGAAGATTGTTGCGCGTGCTTATCATGTTGCCTACCAGGCCTATGACTGGGCCGTTTGTCGTGGTGACATGACACCGAAAGAGGTTTTTGTTGCTGCATTTTTACACGACATAGGTGCCATGGTGCTGTGGTTATACGCCAGTGAGCAGATGCAGGCTGTACATGAATTGAAATGGGAAAAGCAGGTTCCGGATGATGAAGCGCAGTACGTGATACTGGGTTTTAGTCAGGAACAGCTTGGCCACGGGATTGCAGACATCTGGAAATTACCTGAAATGGTTTACGAGTGTTTGCAAGCAGAAGATGCGCATAATCCCCGGGCCTTGACTGTCAAGCTGGCAAACCAGCTGGTGCACTTGTCTGAAACCGGCTGGTATACCGACGAAATGACCGAATGTCTGGAATCTGTTTGTCAGTTACTGGACATCAGCTACCATGATGCGGTTAAAAGAGTACACAAAAATGCACTGGAAGTAGCCAGAGAAACAGCTTTTTACGGCGTTTCACCCTCGGCGGCATTATTGCCGATGACTTCTGCGGAATGGCCTACTGTTCATGGAAACAAAAGGGATGAACAGGCCGGTAAACACTTTTGCCTGATGCCGCAAAAATTTATGTTTGATGCTGCCAAAACTTCGCTGGGTAAATTCCTCAAACAGGAAGCACCGTTAAACGATATTGTCGAAATATGTATGGCAGGGTTACATGATGGCCTCGGCTTGAACCGTGTGGTGTTTGCCTTGTTGACTAAAGACCTGACCAAACTGGAAGGGCGTTATATACATGGCGCAGATAGTGACCCGGTGTTCAGTCAGTTTTCAGTAAAAGTGGATTTAAGCAACAAGGACCTTTTCACGCAACTGCTACAGAAAGCGCGAAGTGTATGGGTCAGCAGGGAAAATAATGAGAAAATATGGCCCTTGATACCGGAAAGTTTCAAAACACTGATTAATACACAGGAATTCTTTGCGATGTCTGTTTTCGTCAAGGGTAAGCCATTAGGGATCTTCTATGCCGACCGGCACCTGGAAGACAGCCACCTGGATCAAAAAAGCTACGAAGGCTTCAAGACACTGTCTACTTTGGTGTCTAAAGCCATAGAATTCGGTAGAAAGTAAGCTAATCATCCGCGAGATAATAACGACTCGAAATTGCATAAAAGCAGTATCAGCGGTACACTTGCGCGTTCCAAATTCTGGAGAGCTGTCTGAGCGGCTTACAAAATCGTCGGGAACGTTTTTGAGCGACCAGAGGTCGACCACGCAGGGGCGTAGGGCATGGATAGCCCGGAGTAACGAGCATGTAGCGTGCTCCGTTCTCAAATTTGGATGACTGTATAAAGAAGTAATTGATTGAATAAACTGGAGAGGTGTCTGAGCGGCTTAAGGAGCACGCCTGGAAAGTGTGTGTACGTTAACTCGTACCGAGGGTTCGAATCCCTCCCTCTCCGCCATATCAAAAAGACCGCAATAGCGGTCTTTTTTCATTTTGGAGAGGGAGGGATTCGAGTGTTTAATATAGGAGGGCTTATGGCCCTCCTGTGTGCTACGCTTACCCCTCGGCAACTGCTCCTGCGTTGCTCTACCTCCTGCATCCATGCAGTCGTCTCCGCCATAAAAAATAGTATCTAGGTACGAGTAGCTAGGTACTAGGTAAAAACCAGTTTAGTTAACGGGGAGGGATTTGAATCCATTGCACATGGAAGTGCCAGTGTTGCGAAGCACACGGATGTGCGAGAGCGACCTCGGTTATATTAAGCCGGTTCGGAAAATACTGATTAACGACAATCTTCTTACACCCTGAATTGATGTTTACCAGTCAGGTCTGTTATCATCCCCGGCGATGTAAGTCTATGGTGGCTAGTGTTGGTCCCCTCGCGACGATAAGCTGTGAACTCCGCCAGGCCTGGAAGGGAGCAACGGTAACAGTGGATTCGGGCGCCGGGGTGTGGCTGGCATTAGCCGCCTCCATTACCTTCTGTTTTTTCAATTGATGACAGGTAATCTGTCAATTCTGCTGGCTTGTGAATGGCTAATTTATAAGTGGTTGTAATATAATAAAAAAAACATAAATATTATCATTCCAAATGCTTTATAATTGCTTCAATAACAGCAAGTACTGACAATAACATCAGCTTGTATTTAATGATTGTTGAGACTCCAGTATGAATTATCAGGTTCTGGCACGAAAGTGGCGACCCAAAAACTTTTCCGAGATGGTCGGGCAGGAGCATGTGCTAAGGGCATTGATTAACGCTCTGGATAATGATCGCCTGCACCATGCTTTTCTTTTTACCGGCACGCGTGGAGTAGGTAAAACCACGATTGGAAGAATTCTCGCCAAGTCACTCAATTGTGAAGAGGGCATCAGTTCAAACCCCTGTGGTGTTTGTAGCGCTTGCCAGGAAATCAACGACGGCCGCTTTATCGATTTGATCGAAGTGGATGCCGCCTCCAGGACCAAGGTGGAGGATACTCGTGAATTGCTGGAAAATGTGCAATACGCACCGACACGTGGGCGCTTCAAGGTTTACCTGATCGACGAGGTCCACATGCTCTCGAACCACAGTTTCAATGCCTTGTTGAAAACACTGGAAGAACCACCACCGCATGTGAAGTTTTTGCTGGCCACTACCGACCCGCAAAAGTTGCCCGTGACGATCCTTTCCCGTTGTCTGCAATTTAACCTGAAACGACTACCGGTTACTTCGATTGCCGGCCACCTGGAGTTCGTCCTGAAACAGGAAAAGATTGCCTTTGAAGCCAAGGCTTTGCATGCGATTGCCGTCGCCGCGGATGGCAGTATGCGCGATGCATTGAGTCTTCTGGATCAGGCGATTGCGCATGGTGGCGGTGAAGTAAAGGCGAGTGAAGTGCATGACATGCTGGGTACGATCGAGCATCATCATGTTGAAAATATTCTCAAGGCAGTGATTGCCGGTAATGCGGCACAGGTGCTTGACGTGGTACAGCAAGTGTCGGAGAAATCTCCGGATTTCAAAATGATTCTGGCAGACCTGATTTCACTGTTGCATAGAACAGCGGTTGCGCAGATGGTGCCAGATGGTATTGATGATAGTCAGGGTGACAGGGAAGTGATCATGGCGCTGGCCGAGTCGATGCTAGCGGAAGATATTCAACTGTATTACCAGATTGCCCTGATAGGGCATCGCGACCTGTCGATGGCTGCTGATATGCGCTCGGGACTGGAAATGGTGTTGTTACGCATGCTGGCCTTCAAGCCTTATGATGCCAGTGTGACTGCCGTTGCCAGGCCGGAGTCCCGTCAACCCGTATCTTCACAAGCTGTGGCTACCAGTGAACATGGATCAAGCACTGAAGTGACCGCAGTGACTAACAAGGCTAAGCATGAGCCCGCTAAAGTGACAGCATCTGACCCGTCTGATTGGGGGCAAATGATTGAAGCGCTGGGATTGAAGGCAGTCGCAAAGGAACTGGCTGCACATAGCGTTTTTGAAGGTCGCCAGGGTAATATGATCAAGTTGAAGCTTGATCCTGCCTACGAGCAATTATGTACCAAAAGTGCCAGTCAGCGACTGGAGCAGGCCCTGGCAGCATATTTTAACGAAGAGGTTAAAGTTGATATCAAAATTGCCAGTTCTGATAAGGAAACACCGGCTGCCCGACAGCAACGCCTGAGTCAGGAAAAACAGGTGTCAGCAGAACAGGCCATTATCAATGACCCTTTTGTGCAGGAGTTGAAGGATGTCTTTAGTGCTGATCTGGGCGCGGCGGTGATCAGGCCGGTAGATTGATTTTTTCCTTAACGATCAAGTGATGAATTAACTATTTCAAGAGAGAGTGTAGATACTATGAAAGGTGGTCTTGGTGATTTAATGAAACAGGCGCAAAAAATCCAGGAAGACATGCAAAAAGCGCAAGGTGAACTGGCAAATCTGGTTGTCGACGGGCAATCGGGTGGTGGAATGGTGAGTGTCACTATGAATGGCAAGCATGAAGTCAGTCGTATCAAGATTGATGATAGCCTGTTCGGGGAAGACCGTGATATGTTGGAAGATATGATCGCCGCCGCAGTGAATGATGCGGTACAGAAAGTAGCCGCTGCTACGCAGGAAAAGATGTCAGGCATGACGGCGGGCATTCCCTTACCACCCGGTTTTAAACTTCCTTTCTAGTCAAAGCCACTTCATGTCTTTATCTCCGCTGATCGATAAACTGATTGACTCCTTGCAGGTGTTGCCCGGTGTTGGGCCAAAAAGTGCGCAGAGAATGGCTTTTTATCTTATTGAGAGGAACAAGGATGGAGCCAGGCGCCTGTCCAGTGTCCTCAGTGAAGCCGTTGAGCGCATCGGACATTGCCATAAATGCCGTACTTTAACTGAGGATGAGTGTTGTGCCGTCTGTTCAAATCCCGGGCGCGATGAATCCATGCTCTGTATCGTGGAAAGCCCATCGGATGTGATGCTGGTGAATAAAGTGACCGGATACAAAGGGCTATACTTTGTATTAATGGGTCATTTGTCACCCCTTGACGGAATTGGCCCCGAAGAACTGGGGCTGGAACAATTGGCACAACGCCTGGATAGCGGAGTGGTTAAGGAGCTTATTCTGGCGACCAATCCCACGGTAGAAGGGGAAGCCACGGCCCACTATATCAGCGAAATGGCGCGAAAACGCGGCATCAGGGCCACTCGACTCGCACATGGAGTGCCTCTGGGGGGAGAGCTGGAATATGTGGATGGTGGAACACTATCTCAGGCATTTAGTGATCGGCGCGATCTCTAGACCTCATTATTTATCAAATCCTGTACGAAAGCGGCGTACCCAAATGGGTTCGCCTGCAAAAAAACTCCTGAACATGTGCTAAACTTACGGGATAACTATGTCTTTCTTTTAAGCCGTTGATAAATTAATGGAAATAGCTGCCTATCCAGTGCCATATTATGCCCCGACTTTTCCACAAAGTGGCGAAGTAAGGCCTGTTGTTGGTAATAAAACAGGATTGTCATCGCGTGACCGCAGTGCACAAAACCCGGAAGAGAGAATTTTACAGGGCGAAGTTCTGAATGCGGGCAAACGTAAGCCTGATTCAGATAACCCTTCTTCACGTTACACCTTTGAGCAAAGTGCACGAAGTGCCCGACCAGATTTGTCAGGCCTTGATGCCAGTAGTCGTCAGGCCATCGAGTCCTACCTGGAGAATGAAGACCTGAACAATTCATTCTTCAGTACCCGTCCGCTCATCGATGAATATGTCTAGATCTATTTAATATTTAATAACCCGGCATAATAAAATGATCAATCAATGGTTACTATTAAATTGATGTTCTAAATAATGGGTTTGACAAAAACAAAACAGAAAACAACACAACGGAGAAAAGCATGACGGATTGCCTGTTCTGTAAAATGATCAATGGTGAAATAAAAGCGGATGTTGTCTATGAAAATGACCAGGTGTTGGCATTCAGGGATATTAATCCTCAAGCACCGGTGCACGTGCTGGTGATTCCGAAGCAACACATCAGCACTATCAATGATCTGGATGAATCAGATGCAAACACAGTAGGACAGCTGTTTCTCGCGGCTAAATCTATCGCGAACGATCTGGGCGTCGCCGAAGAAGGTTATCGAACCGTCATTAACTGTAATGCCATGGCAGGGCAGACTGTCTTTCATATACACTTGCATTTGTTGGCTGGACGAGCCATGCACTGGCCTCCGGGGTGAGTCGCAACGTCACTTATAGCCAATAGCTTGAATGATAAGCTTTCTCCAGAACACAATCACTGGGATCACATTTATCAGTCCTGGGCAATCTCCACCAGCATAGCCTGATAACTTTTTAAACGCCGCTCGGAAATCTCACCTTTTTCAACCGCCTGTTTGATGGCACAGTCTGGTTCATTAGTATGCTTGCAATTGTGGAAACGACATTGTCCAAGATAGGGTTTGAATTCAATAAAGCCAGACGCGATATGTTGTTCACTGATATGCCAGACGGAAAAATCGCGTACCCCCGGGGAATCAAGAATATCACCACCAAACGGCAAGTGGTAAAGCGTCGATGATGATGTCGTATGTTTTCCATGATTTGCCTGGCTGAGTTCACTGGTACGCAGATCAAGATCAGGAATCAATTGATTGATCAAGGATGATTTTCCGACGCCGGATTGCCCCACCAAAATACTGCTTTTATCTTTTAAAATGCCTTTTAATCCCTCGAGACCAAGCGCCGTTTTTACACTGGTATAGACGATGGGGTAACCGAGGTTTTTATATGTTTGTAATTGTTCCTGTATCATCATTAATGCGGCCTCAGACAACAGGTCACTCTTGTTTATGACAATAACGCCTGTCAGGCCGAGTGACTCCAGTACCACCAGGTATCTGTCAAGCAGATGTTCACTCAATTCCGGCTCGGGTGCGGCAACAATAATAATCTGGTTAATATTAGCGGCAAAGGCTTTAGGGTTTCGACGGAAATCCGGACGCATTAGTACGCTATCACGTTCTTCAATCGCAAGGATGACACCTTGTTGATCTTCTGCGCTGATTTGGTAGATGACTCGATCGCCGCAAACCATACTACCGAGGTTCTGCCTGATCTTGCAGGTAATCAGATCACCTGAGCCATTTTCCACAATCGCTTGTTTGCCATGATGCTGGATCACAGTACCTTGCAGTTGCTGGTCATTTATCGAACTGTCAGTGCCGGATTGGCTTATATTGTTGAGCGTTCTGTCTTGTTGTGCGCGGATACGGGTTTTTTGTTGCTTGTTTAGTTTTCTTTGAGCCATGTGATTTTGTTATTAGAACAGCAATTGTTCAATTCGTGCGGCGCAAATAAAGTCGTTTTCGGAGAGCCCGCCAACCGAGTGAGTGCTATAGCGCACCAGGCAATGTTTATAGGCGATTTCCAGATCAGGATGATGATCCTGTTGATGCGCAACCCATGCCAGTGCATTCACGAAGCTCATGGTCTCGTGGAAATTGCTAAACTTGAAATCAAAGAAAATGCTTTGATGAGATTCATCCAGTGCCCACTCTTGATGCAGTTGAGAAAGCAGGGCTTCGGCTTCCTGTTTGTCCAGTGAAGCTACATTGATTTGTGGGCTACAGTTTTTTTCTCTGAGTAACATAGTGCCTAGCTTGCAGTTTGTAACTGTTTTTTAAGATGCTCAATGCGCACGGGTGCCGGTGGATGTGAATCATAAAAACTGGAATAAACAGGATCGGGAGTTAAAGTACTGGCATTCTCTTCGTACATTTTCACCAGTGCCTTGATCAGTAAGTCAGCATTACGTTGCTTTGACGCATAGGCGTCAGCTTCAAATTCATGTTTGCGCGACAGCATGGACATTAGCGGTGTCATGAAAAATCCGATGACCGGCGCCATGATCATGAATAACATCAGTGCCATATACGTAGAAGGCGTGCTGACACCCAGGCCGGTATAGAACCAGTTCTGGTTAATCAACCAGCCCAGAATGGCCAGGCTTGCAAGACTGATCGCACCCATACTAATGAGGCGTTTACGAATATGATGCATACGGAAATGGCCCAGTTCATGTGCGAGAACAGCTTCAATTTCATCGGGTTCCAGTTGCTTCATTAAAGTATCAAAAAACACAATCTGTTTTTTATTACCAATGCCACTGAAGTAGGCATTACCATGTGCAGAACGACGTGAACCATCCATGACGAAAATGCCGTTGCTTTTGAATCCACACTGAACGAGTAATTTCTCAATGCCATCTTTCAAGTCGCTATTTTCCAATGGTTCAAATTTATTGAAAAGTGGAGCTATGAAAGCGGGGTAGGCCCACATCATTAACAGGCTGAATCCGAACCAGACAGCCCAGACATAAAGCCACCACAGATTGCCAGCACTTTGCATGATCCAGAGAACCACCCATAACAACGGCAAGCCAATCAATAACGTGACCAACATACCCTTGAACAGGTCAGTCACGAAGGTGGGGATGGTGGTTTTATTAAAGCCAAAACGCGATTCAATGACAAATGTCCGGTATAAGGAAGCAGGTATTTCAATGACTGACATAATCAGCATAATACTGAGCATGAAAGCGATGCCTGTCCAGATCGTGCCCCACTGCATTTGACGCCAGGCCTGGTCAATCAGCTCCAGTCCTCCACCCAGGGTCCACAACAGTATTAGAACCGTACCTATAATGCCTTCGATGCGGCCGAAACGGGTACGTGCGATAGTATAGTCAGCTGCTTTCTGGTGGGCTGGTAACGGGATCTGGCCTTTGAATTCATCCGGTACAGCGGAGCGATTCTTCTCCACATGGCGGATATGGCGACCTGACAGCCACAATTGAATGACCAGGGTGAGAAGGACCAAGACGATAAAAAGTTGACTCAAAGTATTCATGTCTGTTATTTGCTGCCGCTAATTCTGTTAAGATGGGTATTGAAACAAGCTGTTATGTTAATGTATGTGATGCAGAATCACCATGATTTCAAGCCCGATTTGATAAATATTTAAACTTTAATGAACCTTTGATAAATGTATGGACTGAGCAAAGGCTCCTTTAAACCCTATCTAGGATGTCGTTATGACGCAAGACCCCACTAATTTAATCTGGATAGATCTGGAAATGACAGGTCTGGACACTCAAAATGACTATATCATCGAAATTGCCACTATTGTGACCGATGCGCAATTGAATGTGCTCGCTGAAGGACCCGTGGTAGCGATTCATCAGAGTGATGAAATACTCAATTCAATGGATGAATGGAATACCAATCAACATGGTAAATCCGGTCTGATCGAGCGCGTGCGCAAGAGCACATTCAGCGAGCTGGATGCAGAAAGACAAACCATCGACTTCCTTGAACCTTATATACCGGCAGGACATTCACCGATGTGTGGCAACAGTATTTGCCAGGACAGGCGATTTATGGCGCGCAGCATGCCGGATCTGGAAGAGTATTTTCACTACCGCAATCTGGATGTCAGCACCATTAAGGAACTGGCGTCACGCTGGTGTCCTGAATTGCTTGCGGGGCTGAAAAAAGAAGGCACACATTTAGCCATGGATGATATTCGTGACTCCATCCAGGAGTTAAAATATTACCGGGAACATTTTTTCAAATAATCGATTTAACAACCCAGTCGTTAACAAAAAGGCCGTGATTGTTCACGGCCTTTTTGTCACGTAGTGGATGTTATTCAGCTTTCAATCGGCGTGTCAGGCAAATTACCCCATTCAGACCAGGCGCCCGGGTAACCTTTTATATTTTTATAGCCTAGATGCTTCAATAGCATATAAGTATGCGATGAGCGATGGTGCGTCTGGCAGTAAAGTATAATTTCCTTATCGGCTGTCACGCCCAGTTCATTGAGTATGCCTTGCAGTTGCTGATCTGGTAATAATCGCAGATGACGGCTTTGATCCATGGTCAGCATCCAGTCCAGGTTGATGGCATGTGGTATATGTCCGCCACGTTCAGCGAAGCGTTTTTCACCGGTGTATTCCTGAATGGATCGATTATCGAAAAACACAACCTTCGGGTTTTCCAGGTGGTCGAGTATATAGGCTTTGTCAGCAATGCCGTTATCTCCAACGTGTGCCTGATAGTGTCCGGGATTGACAGTGACCGGCTGGTTATCGAGTGGATGGCCTTCATTGGCCCAGGCATGCAACCCGCCATTCAGTAAAGAAAAATGCTGATGACCAATGATGTCGAGTGTCCACAGGAAACGACAGGCCTTACCGCCACCTTCATCATCATAGGCAACCACGTGGGTGTCAGGTGAGATACCGGTTGATTCCAATATCTGGCTCAGCGACTCATCAGCCGGCACCAGCCCCATGACCGGTTTTTCAACATGAATAATACGCGGATATTGCAGATGCACAGCACCCGGAATATGGGATTGCAGATAGGTTTCATCTTTACAGAGATCGACAACAAGCAAATCAGGTTCGCCAAGATGTTTTTCCAGATCATCGGCTTCCAGAATAAGTGGTAATGGTAAGTCTGACATAAAACCTCGTGTGCTGGTAATGAATATGAGCTTTTGAAATCTCCAGTCACAGGGACTGGAATATTGGCGCTATGATAGCATGAACTGCGGGTTCAACGGACAGCGCACAGGCGATGCGTGTTTATTAAACAGCTCAAGTCATGCACAGTGTTAGTGCATACTTTCTTCCATATCCAGTACCACTTTGCTCATGCTTAATAAGCTATCTGGATTTAACGAAATGCTGCTGATTTTGTGTTCAACCAGCCATCGCGTAATTTCCGGATAATCTGACGGTGCTTGTCCGCAAATCCCTACATATTTATTTTGTTTGTGGCATGCCTCAATAGCCATTTCCATTAATTTCAATACGGCTGGATTTCGCTCATCAAAGCCTTCAATGATGCCAGAGTCACGGTCAGCGCCCAGTGTTAACTGGGTTAAATCATTTGAGCCGATGGAAAAGCCATCAAAGTATTGCAGGAAATCATCAGCCAGCAGGGCGTTAGCAGGAATTTCGCACATTAAAAAAATCTTTAAACCTTGCTGGCCTCGCTCAAGTCCTTGTTTCGCCATAATAGCCAGGGAGTTTTTCGCTTCGTCAATGGTGCGAACAAAAGGTAGCATAACGGAAACATTATCCATACCCATGATTTCACGAACCTGTTTCATGGCGATGCATTCCATTGAAAAAGCATCACTGAAGTTAGCTGAAGCATATCGACCGGCACCACGAAAGCCGATCATCGGGTTTTCTTCTTTAGCTTCAAAATGATCACCGCCAATAAGGGATGCATATTCATTGGATTTAAAATCGCTCATGCGTACGATGACCGGTCGAGGATAGAAGGCAGCGGCGATGGTGCCGATACCTTCTGCCAGTCGGTTGATATAAAAGCTACGATAGTCTGGATAGCCAGCACAAATGTCTGCGATTTTATGCTGGATGTCTGTCGATAATGAGCCATGTTTGAGAATGGCATTGGGGTGTATACCAATACTACTATTGATAATGAATTCCAGTCGTGCCAGGCCTACACCATTGCTGGGCAATTGTGCAGCAGTGAATGCACGTTCCGGATTGCCTATGTTTAGCATCAGGTGAGTGCGGGGTGTTTTATCGAGTGTCATGCTGTTACGTGTGACTTTGTACTCGAGTATGCCATCATAGATATAACCACTGTCACCCTCGGCACAGGATACAGTAATATCCTGCTGTGATGCGATGACATGTGTTGCGTTGCCGCAGCCTACCACTGCAGGTATGCCCAGTTCGCGCGCGATAATGGCAGCGTGACATGTGCGGCCGCCGCGATTGGTGACGATAGCGGACGCTTTTTTCATTACCGGTTCCCAGTCAGGATCAGTAATGTCAGTGACCAGTATTTCGCCTTCCTGCAGATCATTCATCTGTGCCGCTTCAAGAATGACCCTGGCCTTGCCGCTACCAATTTTTTGGCCGACACTTTTTCCTGTTAATATAATATCGCCACGTGTAGCGAGTTGATAAATTTCCTGAATATTCTGGTCTTTTATCGCCTCAACAGTTTCAGGCCGCGCCTGTACAATGTAGAGCTCTCCATCGCTGCCATCTTTTGCCCATTCAATATCCATGGGTTGATGATGACCTGCTTTATTCGAGTAATGTTTTTCTATGGCTATGGCGTAGCGTGCCAGTTCCAGTACGTCGTCATCTGTAATTGAAAATGTTTCGCGGAGTTCGCGTTTCACCCTGACATTTTTTGTCGACATGCCGGCATGGGCATCGCCGGTATAAATCATCTTGATGGCTTTTTCGCCCAGTTGCCGTTTTAATATCGGACGAAAACCTTTATCCAGTGTCTGTTTATGTACATAAAATTCATCAGGATTAACCTTGCCTTGCACTATGTTTTCACCCAGGCCATACGTCGAGGTAATAAACACGACATCGCGAAAACCCGATTCAGTATCAATCGTAAACATAACACCCGAAGAGCCAATATCAGCACGTACCATTTTTTGAATGCCGATAGACAGAGCTACATCATGATGTGAAAATCCTTGATGCACACGGTAGGCTATGGCGCGATCAGTAAATAAAGATGCAAGTACCCGTTTGCAGGTTAAGAGTAAACTGTCTATGCCGCGAATGTTAAGATAGGTTTCCTGCTGACCGGCGAAAGATGCATTCGGCAAGTCTTCTGCTGTCGCTGAACTCCTGACCGCGACGTCAATCTGTTCACCATACTCCAGTTCGAATTGTTGATAGGCTTGACTGATTTCACTGATCAAATCAGCTGGCATGGTGGCATGCATAATCCATTGTCGTATCAATGCACCGGCCTGTTTTAGGGCGCTTATATCTTCTATATCAAGATTGTCGAGCAAGTTGAATATTTTGTCGCGTAAATTATTTTGATCGATAAAATGCCAGTAGGCCTCAGCCGTTGTTGCAAAACCATTCGGCACCTTGACTCCGGATAAAGCCAGGGCCTGGAACATTTCGCCCAATGAGGCATTCTTGCCGCCTACCTGAGGCACATCTTCAATACCTATGCTGGAAAACAGTCGAATATACTTCATGTGTAAAATGTCCTTATCATCAGGTGATCACATCAGGTTCTGTACGCTCAAAACGCTTTTCAAGTTCAGTGATATCTGTTGCTATTGTTATCAGATCATATAGCGCTTTTTGGGTATCGATGTCCTGTTTACTACTGTCAGGTTCATACTTTTCGATGTAAATGCGTAGCGTTGCGCCGACAGTGCCGGTTCCCGAGAGGCGGTAAACAATTCTCGAGCCATCCTCAAACAAAATGCGGATACCTTGCTGAGCACTACTGGAATGATCGACTGGATCATGGTACTCAAAGTCATCGCATTCACTAACCGTGTAGCCTTGAAAGTCCATGGACATGATTGTTTGCGTGTTTGTACGAAGGTATTGCATCAATTCATTGGCTTTCTTGCTGTCCAGAGCTTCGTAGTCATGCCGGGTGTAATAGTTTCTGCCGAATTGTTTCCAGTGATCTCTGAGTATTTCTTTCACCGATTGACGCTTTACAGCTAACAGGTTCAGCCAGAATAGAACCGCCCATATGCCATCTTTTTCACGCACATGATCTGAACCTGTGCCAAAACTTTCCTCGCCACAAATAGTGATTTTGCCATCATCCAGTAGATTGCCGAAAAATTTCCAGCCGGTCGGGGTTTCATAACAGGGAATTTGCATATGCTCGGCGACTCTATCAACGGCCTGACTGGTTGGCATTGATCGGGCAACGCCTTTTAATCCTTGTTGATAGCCAGGCACCAGATTCGCGTTCGCAACAATGATGGCGAGACTGTCGCTGGGAGAGACATAACAATCATGTCCCAGTATCATATTACGGTCACCATCTCCATCTGAAGCAGCGCCAAAATCCGGCCCATTATCTTTAAACATCGCTTCCACCAGTTCCCTGGCATGTGCCAGGTTAGGGTCCGGGTGACCACCACCAAAGTCAGGCAGAGGTTTGCCGTTCCAGACTGTTTTCGCAGCAGCACCTAAACGGTTCTCAATAATTTCTTTTGCATACGGTCCTGTAACAGCATGCATGGCATCAAATATCATGTTGAACTCACCATCGGAGAGTAAGGATTTAATTTTCGGGAAATCAAACAGGCTTTGCATCAAGTCGGCATAGTCGCTGACAGAATCGATCACTTCAATCTCGGTTTTATCGACCTTATAGTGTCCGCATTTATCAATATCAATGTCAGGAGTATCAAGGATCATGTAGCGAAAGATATTTTTACTATAAATATATATCTTGTCAGTAATTTTTTCCGGAGCGGGCCCGCCATTAGCAGTGTTGAATTTGATGCCAAAATCGCCATCTGGACCACCAGGATTATGGCTGGCTGATAAAATGATGCCGCCAATGGCTTTGTTTTTTCGTATGATCGCAGAGGCTGCCGGTGTTGACAGTATGCCGTTCCTGCCAACAATAACTTTCTTGAACTCATTGGCGGCGGCCATTTTGATAATGACCTGGATCGCGTGCAGGTTATAGTAACGTCCATCTCCACCAACGACCAGAGTGGAACCCTGTCGCTCCGGTATGCTGTCAAAAATGGCTTGTACAAAATTTTCCAGATAGGATTTATTTTCCTTGAAAGTTTTGACAGTTTTTCTCAGACCGGATGTGCCTGGTTTTTGATCTTTGTAAGCGGTGGTGGGTATTGACTTAACCTGCATGTGGTAAATTCCTTAATGTGATCTGGGTGAAAATATAATAATACAGTACTCGGAATATCTGTTCAGTATGATATGATTTAATAATGAATGTAGTAAAGCGCAATCAGCTTAAATATGCGACGGCACATCGTAGTTTTGCCGGTTTGATGGATGTTTATGAGCGCAATTATCATTTGTTGGGCCAATTACTGCCTGATCTGGACAAGCTTCCGGATTCCCTGGTGTCAAAAGTACCGGATTCGCTTGATCTTCACCTCGATATTATCGAGCGCTGCAAATATACCACGACCGTGTTACTGACGTATTACTTTCCAGATAAAAATGGTGTGAAAGTTGCCGATCCTGGATTAACCATCAAATTGTATCATGATACACATCAGGCGGAGGCGTTGGCTTGTATGAAAACCGGTTTTATGTCGGTTGAACATAGTAATACCAACAGGGAGCCTTACATGGATTGTCGCTGGGAAAGTAATATGTTCGTTGAAAAATGGTTGCGTTTTTCATTACAGCAAGGGCATCACTTTACCCTTGATAATATTGATAACACATCATCAGAACATCATTCTTCCCTGACAGAGTGCATCTAGTTAAATAGAAATTTCCATGAGCACTTTCATTAAACTTTTCGTTACCTTGATCATGATACTGAACACAGTTGCCCATGCATCAACTATGATGGTGGATACAGACTGGCTGCAAAAACACATGAATGCTGACAATGTAGTGGTTGTCGACATGAGTAGTGATGCTACCCAATATCAACGTTTTCATGTCCCTGGCGCTATTTACCTGGGCTATGAAAATCTGGTGTTACAAAGGAAAAAAGACAAGGTTTCACTCAGAATTCCGGACCAGCGCCTTTACAAGATTCTCGGTATTCTCGGCATCAGCCGTCAATCACATGTAGTGATCTATGATGACATGGGCGGATTAAATGCGGGCCGTTTTTACTGGGACCTTGAGCGTATAGGGCATACAAAAGTATCCATTGTCGATGGCGGCCTGGTGAAATGGATTCTTGAAGGACGTAAGGTCGATAACAAGGACGTGAAGAGAAATCCTGTCATGTATGAAGCAGGCAATAAGCTTTATAATAATGAAATTGATCTGAGTGGGGTCAAACAGGCGCTCGATTCAAAACAGGTAACATTTCTTGATGTGCGTTCAAAAGAGGAATACCTGGGTTATCCCAAATACAAAAGAACTGGCCACATACCCGGCGCGCAGCTCTGGCCATGGGATAACACAGTGGCCTTTGAAAAAGGCTTTGTGCTGAAAACCACTGATGAATTGCAGAATAGCCTCAATAAAATAGGCGTTAAAGATAAAAATCAGCCGCTGGTGTTATATTGTCGTTCGGGGCATCGGGCAGCGCAGGCTTATCTCACCCTGAAGCACCTCGGATACAAGCAAATCAAGCTCTATGATGGATCGATGGCGGAATATTCGCAGAATAAAAGTGCTCCCATTAAGCAGGGAATGCTGCCCTGATACAGTAATCTCTCATTTTCAATCATCAATATTTTTGTGGTGCATATAGATCTCTTTGGATTGAAATTCATTAAGTCATTGATAAATATAATCATAATTTTGACTCAATCGATTAAAACCTGATTTTTGTAAAGTTTTACAATTTGTCACAACTATAATATTGACTGCTACACTCAGGTAATCAATACTTCGGTTAGGTTAGAAAATTCACTACGATAAATGTGTTTTATATGCATGCCTAACTCGCATGCGGGAGTGTTGAAATGAAACTATCTACCAAGGCAAGATATGCCATTACTGCTATGATGGAACTGGCTTTGAACGAGAATAAAAAGCCAATAACCCTGGCTGATATTTCGGAATACCAGAAAATATCCTTATCTTATCTGGAGCAATTGTTTGCCAAACTGAGAGCTAAAGGTCTGGTACGCGGTGTCAGGGGACCTGGCGGTGGATACCACCTGGCCAAGCCTGCTTCCGATCTGGATATTGCCAGTATCGTGGCGGCTATCAACGATGAAAAATCCAAGCATGATGAGAACCTGATCGTTGAAGAAGGTTCTGAGCAAGAAGTACTTGATGCTATGTGGGGTAATCTGAGCCAGAAAATGTATACTTTTCTTGAAGGTATTACGCTGCAAGAGCTGGTCGATGACTATCATACAAAATCCAGTCAAACCATCACTGCTGAAACTGAACAGCGCAGTTCAAATATAGCCTCATTCTAAAGCTGCTACTGGAACTTATGATGATGTGAATAGTCACATCATCATAATTATAAGGATCCGGTTTATGTTAAACAGGTTTGTTAGTCAACAGCTGTTATTGTTCTTCACTGGTTTTTTACTTACATTCACGGTGACTGCTTCAACACATGGTGATCAGGTCGACAGGTTGTTGGCCATGGCACAGGCACCTGCAGGTGTGGTGTTTGAGATCGCCTCCGGTGATGCCAAAGCCCTGCAATGGGCTATTCCTCAAATACAGCAATACACTCAAACATTACGCAAGAAATTTCCCGGGCTGGATGTTGCTGTTGTGACTCATGGTAGAGAGCAGTTTGCACTCCAGACCACCAATCAAGGGGAATACCAGAAAGTACACGATTCAGTGAAAGATCTTTCTACCAAAGATAACGTGCCTGTCCATATATGCCAGACTTTCGCCAGCTGGAATGGTGTCGAGGCTGAAGATTTCCCCGAATATGTGACTGTTTCTACCACAGGTCCGCAACAGGTGAATGACTATATTGATCTAGGTTACACTTTAATCAAGCTTAGAAGGCAATAAGCGACTATCATAATCCGGCTTTGCTGCCATGCAGCCGCATACTGATAAAAAGAAACAAACCTGATATTAGATAATTAATAATGCTGAAAGTATTTAACGGGTGTTGTACGGTTTCTCCGCTCGAGATTGCTTCAATCGCGGCATAATAAGGTAGTAACACACTCAGGGTAAGTAGCAGCATATTCACTCCACCTTCAATGATACCCAGAATGGGTTCGAGTATGCGCCATTTCCACATGAGCAGGCCTATGCCCATGCAAAAAAGGTAATAAGCAAATTTCCATCCAGGTCTGTCGTCTAAAAAAGAAATACGTAAATCCCAACCGAAAATAATATCCAGCAAATAAAATACCGGTGTAGCCAGGTAAAACCATAATAGTAATTGCTGTCGTGAAATCATAAGTGTGAATTAGTTAAATACCAGTCGGCTTGGTCAGGTTAACCCGGTGCAGAAACATTAAAGTCTGTCTGTAAGAATAGTACGAATTTCATCATCAGTGAGGACAATGGGATTGGTTTTCATGCTGCTACCTCGAGAGTGCTTGATAATATGCTCCAAGTCACTTGTCTGCACACCAAATTCCCGTAGTCTTTTTAGTTGCATGCGGTCAGTCCAGTCATCAAGAAGTTCCAGCAAGGCTGAATAGGCGTCATTCTTTTGTTTGAATTTATGATTGCACAAGATAGTCGACAGGCGAGCGTATTTAGCCAGGGCAGGGTTGTCTGGCTCACGATCTTGCATGGCGATGATATTGATACGTGTGGCCGTACTCACCAGGGTACCGCAGACAACGCCATGGGGTATCGGGAAAAAGGCTCCCAGTGGTGATGCAAGACCGTGCACGGAACCCAGGCCTGTCTGTGCCAGATTGATGCCCGATATCAACGAGGCATAGGCCATTGATTCACGCGCCTGATGTTGATCTCCTGTCTGGAAGTAACAGTCGGGTAAGCCTGAACGACAGGCCCTGAGTCCACTGATAGCAAGCGCGTCCGTCATGACGTTAGCATTGCTTGAGACAAAAGACTCCATTAATTGCGTCAGGGCGTCCATGCCATTCGCGGCGATTAATTCAGGAGGGCAGGTCGCTAACAGATCCGGATCGATGATGGCATACTCGGGCACGAGTTGCTCATCGCGGAAAGATTTTTTAAAGCCGTCTTTTGCCTGGATGCTGAGTACGGCATTTTTGGTCGCTTCACTACCCGTGCCTGCGGTTGTCGGAATGGCGATGAACGGAACAGTGGGCCCAGGGTAGGCAAGCTCAGGCCCGACGCCTTCCAGAAAATCCATTACAGAATGCTGGGTGCGCAGCAAACCTGCAATGGCCTTGGCAGCATCCAGTACACTGCCTCCACCTAGTCCAATAACAACATCGATATCGTTATTTTTGTGTTGCCTGACGGCCTCATCTACATTGTCGGGTGATGGTTCCTGGGTTATGCGTGTGTGGAAACTGGTATAACCCGGTTGCTGCAGCCAGGTTGATATGGACTGCCACTGAGAGGTTTTTTCAATGGAACCTTGTCCGGTCACCATCAATATGCGTTGTCCGTATAGCGCGACTATTTGCGGCAGTTTTGCAATAGCACCGCTGCCAAATTCTATTCTGGGTAGACGGGCAATGGAAAAAGCGGGTATTTGCATACTCATCGGGTTCCTGATGTTGCGAGTTATTCTGCAGGAAAAAGACCGTGGTACACGATACCGAGCCTCGGCTTTTCCATCCAGTCTGCTACTTTATCACGCCAGATGAAATAATGATCAGTTTGCTTGTGTAGTTGCGCATCCTGTTTAGTAGCGTAGGCTTCATATAAAACAAATTTATTAATGTCATCTTCCTGTTGTAGTACATCAAACCGTCTATTGCCGGGCTCCTTGATAGAAGCTTCGTGATTAATGCGGGTTGCGGTAATAAAATCATCAATGTGTTTGGGTTTGACAGTGACGTGAACCAGCGTTGTATACATAATTGGCCTCCATGCTAGCCTGGCTAAATACTTTAATAATAGCTGATTTTACCAAAGAAACTGTCTGCTCCCTGACAAATACATCAATTTTTTATTCCAGCGCTGTTACGCGAGGCCTTTTCCAATTGTGGAATAAAAGGCCGAGCATAATCAGGCCAGTGCCCAGCATCAGAGTCAACCCAATCGGTTCAGCGTTCAGTACATATCCTAATATCAGCGCCAACACCGGGGTGATGAGTGGTATCAATCCTATTTTGCTGGCATCCATATTTTTTAATGCATAAAAGTACAATGTAAAACCAATAACGTTTCCAAAAACACCCAGGTACAGTATTGAGGTACCTGCCTTTAAAGGAATGGTCTCCGGGAACGGATTTTGACTGGCCAGCCATACCGCGATAAACAGCAAGCTGGAAACTACCAGACTACCCGTATTAATAACGATACCTGGTAGTCGGCTGTCAATTTTCTTGACCAGTACCGTGCTTAAGGAGTGCAACAGTGTGGCGCAGACGATGGCCAGAATGCCGATATTGGCATAATCACTCCGGGCTATATCGGTATAGAACACCAGTACAAGTCCACATAAGGCAAGACAAATACCGAACAATTTAAGCAAATCAAGACTATTTTCCTTGAGTATAATGGCGGCAAACACACTCGTCAGTAGAGGTGTCAGGCCAAACAGCACTGATACCATCCCTGATGTGATATGTTGAGCTCCCCAATAGACGCATAACATGGAACCGAAAATACCCACACTGGCTGCCAGATAAGTCAATATTGCATTTTTGTGCCACTCCAGTCGCACGCGCATAAATGCCAGTATTAACAGACAAATCAACGTACCAATGATCATACGGGCCGTTATGCCGAATAAAAAACCAGGGCCATCACCACTCCATTTGATTGCCAGCGGCGTGGTTGACCAGATAATAATAATACCCAGATAAGCTGTTGTGACTGACATTGCCATACCTTGTTTTTAGCATACATAAAAAAGGCCGCAGATCCTTTTGGGGTCTGCGGCCTTGGTTTTAGAATAAGTTTTTCGAATTATCTAATAGTTTTTACCTGTTGGCACACAGACTGATGGTTGACCACATAATGCGGACAACACGGCAGGAGGCTAGATGTGCAGGTTTATTAAACATGGCTCAAGACTGCCTAAAACCTGCGCAGCTGTCAACCGCTAAATCTCAAAGACTGCAGATGTTATTTACTGATAAATTATCGGGCGATGACAAACTATTGCGAATCACCAATTCCGATGATCTGTAATGTTTTCAATAGAATGGTCCATGGATTTGACAATATGCTTTGTCGTAATGAACTTGAGATTATCAAGTCTTATGAGAGATTTGTTTTGGCCGGAATTGCCGGATACGGTTTTTGTACTGGGTAAAAAGTTGCGCTGGCGGATTACGCCCATAACGTAATTGCATATAGAAAAGGGTGATTAATTCAATATCATCTTTCAAGTCCTGGCGTTGTTGAAGTATACGTGTAGCAAAATCCTTTGGCCCTTCATATGGCTTGCGATTAAATCCCACGCGGCCCAGGCGTTGACAAAAAAGTTGGTATAAACGTGATATGGAATCTTTTCGTACTTGCTTGTTACGCAGGTTCATCCACAGGGTTATCACCAGAATCAAAGTACCAATGGTAACAATGATGCCAATAGCCACATCTTTCCAGTTACCTGAGTCAATGCCAAGTCGTTCAAGCAAACCACGTTGTTTGCTGGCATCGTAACCCAATACCCAACGTTGCCAGTTATAATTTAATGAGTCCCAGTAAAGAATCATATTTCTGAATACAGGATTAACACTCCGGATCAAGCCTCCACTGGACACCCGATCGGGCAGGGCAGCATCAATACCACTCTCGACACGTTCGGCAGCGACTGCTGAAGTCGGGTCGATGCGTACCCATCCTTCATCTTGTAACCATATTTCGGTCCAGGCATGGGCATCCGATTGCCGGACGATCATGTAATCACCCAGCTCGTTATATTCCCCGCCCTGGTATCCCAGTACCACTCTGGCAGGAATATCCAGTGCGCGCATTAAATACACGAAACTACCCGCGTAATGTTCGCAAAAACCTTTGCGTGTATTAAACAGAAAATCATCAATGGAGTTTTTCCCCAAGGTCGGAGGACTTAAGGTATACACAAATGCCTGATCGTGAAAGTGTTGCAGAATAGTCTCGACACGATCCCGATGATGGCTGTATTGCTGTCGTATGCTATCAGCCCAGGCGAGAGTTTTCGGGTTGAGATTGTCGGGCAGGCGTAAATAGTGTCTTGCCTGCCGTAGATGCGGGTCTTTGCCTGCCTGATATTGAGTATATGAGCCTAGTTTGTATTGAAGAACTTCCTTAACGTCTTTTCTGGCAACCAGGCTATATTCATCATTGATATAGCTGTTTTGCGGAATATCAGCAGGCATATCCAGTGCGAATAGCCAACGCTTGTCGTGCGGCTGCATGGTAATAGTGTAGTTGGTCTCGTCACCCCGGTAATCGATATCTTCGGCTTTTTTCTCCAGCAGGGATGCTTTTATATTCCATGTTGTACCATCAAAATGAGTCAGTACCGGCCCGCGCCAGTACAGTTTGGACGATGCCGGGCGTTGCTGATCAAACTTGACCCGGAAGGCGACGGCATCAGAGCGGATCAAATTACTGATAGAGCCCGGACTCATGCTGTTACTCAAGCCGGTTTTAGCCTGGCTTTTATCGCTGGGCATCATCCATAGTGGGCCGGGCAACCGTGGAAACAATACAAACAAAACCAGCATCAATGGTATTGCCTGAAATATCAGCGTGCTGGCAACACGTATATTATTCTTGATCTGTAGTTGTTTATCATGGCGGCTTAGCATGACCAGCGTACTGGTTAAACCAATACAGGCCAATAGCATATATAAGGCCATGAATATCGATTGCGAGAACAGAAAATTGGTCACAACAAGGAAATAACCAAGAAATATAAATAACATCACATCTCTTTGTGTTTTTAATTCAAGCAGTTTTAAAGAAAGCATGATGATCAACAAGGCGACACCCGCATCTTGTCCCACCAGAGTGCCATAAAAATAGCCGACGCCTGCGCAGGCGGATATGACCATCAATAAGCGTATCATTAACCCAGGGTAAGGCCAGCGGCCCAATACAGTGAAGTAACCCCAGATAGCAATAAGCACACAAAATATACTGACCCATACTTGCATGTGTGGCACATGGGGTATGATGACAGCCATCTGACATAGCAGTATCCATGTCATTTTTTCAGGGGTTATCAAGCGCGTGATAGCGGTTGCTTTCATTGACCGGGACCACCTTGATCAAACAGTGCCAGAGCTGATAAACATAAATGCCTGTGTTTATGACCCTTGCCAGGGGCAAGTGTAAATCCGGGTATGCGCAAACCATAGTCACTGCCGGTTGATTCACAAAATATTACCCATTGACATAGCCGTGAGAGTCGGTGTTCCAATGAGTGAGTGTCGGGTATATCCCAGTCCAGCCATAATGTCTTGCCGCCACTACCGGCAAACTGTTTGGTGAACAGGCCATTACCCCGGGCACTCTGTTTCCAGGCAATGGAGCGAATGGAATCTCCTGGTTGATAGTGGCGCAAGCCAGCGAAGTCATCCTCTCCGTGCAAATTATTTTGCAGTTGTTCCTGGCCATCGTTTTCAAAATCGGGAGGTGGTGCATTTTTTTCAGGGGCAGGGTAGACAATAGCATTGGCATCCGGGTAAACCCAGGACCAGGCGTGAAACAGACCCAGTGGATATTCGGTTGATATTTTTATTTTACCAAGAGGCTTGAGTCCGCGATGTTGTGATGACTGGAGCAGTTGAGTTGTTATCGTGCTGGCTGCCGGTATAGTCATGTATATGCTGACACTATCCTTGTTGCTTAGCATAAGGGAGACCTTGTCAAGTGCGTTCATGTTGCTCAGTACAATCGGAAAGGCGATAGTTTGTCCGTAAAATACTGATTCAGTGGTGCCGCTGCGGATTTGTAATCCTGATAGATTGCGATGAGCATGTAGCATTGAAATCATGGCAACGCTTCCCATTAAGAAAGTGAGAGCGAAACCGAGACTGTTATTGTAATTAATCGAGCCGATTAACATCAGTGACAAGAGTAGTGTAAACAAACCACCATAGCGTGTCGGTATAATATAAATTCTGCGGCGATGCAGGATAACGGGTTCCTGTTCAGGCCCTGGTAATTGGCGAGTCGATAGTTTTTCGGCCAGGCTTGTCATTATTTCAGGGAATAGCGACTGCTTGCATCAGTTCCTGTGCAGCATCTTGTACAGTGCCTGAGAGATTTTCTGTATTTTGTCGCAGACGATGATTGACAACGCTCGGCAGAATAGCCTGTATATCTTCAGGGATGACAGCGTCGCGACCTTCCAGAAATGCCCATGCCTGCGCGCATTTCAACAAGGCGATGCTGCCGCGCGGAGACAGTCCCGGTCCCTCCAGTCGGTTACTGCGAGTGTAGTCAACCAGGTCCTGCAGGTAATCCAGCAAAGGCTCAGACACGTAAACCTGTGGAACTTTCGCCTGGTAAGCAATCACTTGTTCCGGTGTCATGCATGCTTGCATGGTTTGCAACATGATACTTCTGTCACGTCCGGTAAGGATGCTGCGCTCGGCTTGTCGTGATGGGTAGCCAAGTTTAATACGCATCATGAATCGATCATATTGCGATTCCGGTAACGGGAAAGTGCCGATATGGTGGGCAGGATTCTGGGTGGCGATGACAAAGAATGGTTCCGGTAGCTCCCGGGTTTCACCCTCGGTACTGACTTGTCTTTCCTCCATGGCTTCCAATAGTGCGCTTTGTGCCTTGGGTGAAGCACGATTAATTTCATCGGCGAGAATCACTTGCGTAAAGATGGGTCCGGGGTGAAAGGAAAAACCACCACTGTCCCTGCTATAGACTGCAGCGCCAATAATATCAGATGGCAGCAAATCACTGGTGAATTGAATACGGTTAAAGTCAAGACCCATCAAACTCGCCAGTAGATGTGCCAATGTGGTTTTTCCCATTCCTGGTAGATCTTCAATGAGTAAATGACCACGGGCGAACAGACAGGACAGTGCCAGTTTGATCTGGGTTTCCTTATCAAGGATGATCTTGTTAGCCTGACTAATCAGAGTGTTTATTGTATTATCCATTAAGCTGACTCATATTTACAAGTTACGTTTTATTCTAGCACATGAAGGCATCTTTATAGTGTTGATCAACTCTATTGGATAACACCAGGAAGATTTGATTGATTTGTGATATGGTTTAACTAGATTTTATCAAGAGCATTAAGAAAGGAAAACCCGGTTATGAGTGTGCAAACGGACAAGATATACATAGTCTTGATCAGTATTCATGGTCTGATTCGGGGCAGTAATCTTGAGCTCGGGCGTGATGCAGACACAGGGGGGCAGATTCTTTACGTTCTGGAATTGGCCCAGGCATTGGCGAGACGCCCGGATGTGGGGCAGGTGGATCTCATCACTCGACGCGTGATAGACGATGCCGTCTCGGATGATTATGCCCAGCCTATCGAAGTGCTCTCAGACAATTTGCGCATCGTGCGTATCAATGCCGGTCCTGACGAATATATCCAGAAAGAACAATTGTGGGATCATCTCGATGGTTTTGCCGATAATGTCGTGCGCTATTTTCGAGATAGTGAATTGATGCCGGATATTATCCACAGTCATTATGCCGATGCTGGTTATGTCGGCACAAGTCTGGCCAACCAGTTTGGTGTACCTTTGATCTATACAGGTCATTCACTGGGTCGGGTAAAACGTTATCGCTTACTGGCCAGCGGTCTTTCCACGCAAGAAGTGGAAGAACGCTATAATATTACACGTCGCATTGATGCCGAAGAAGCCGCCCTGGCTTCTGCTGAACGTGTTATTACCAGCACTCATCAGGAAATTGAAGAGCAATATGAGCTCTATGATCACTATCAGCCGGACCAGATGCGTGTTGTTCCACCCGGAACAAATCTCAATCAGTTTATGCCACCAACAGGCAATGAATTAAATACACCTGATTTCGATAATATTGTACGACATTTGAAAGAGCCTCATAAGCCGATCATTCTTGCCTTGTCACGACCGGATAAACGAAAAAATATTGTCGCCCTGGTTGAAGCTTATGGGCAATCATCGAAGTTGCAAGAACTGGCTAACCTGGTCATTGTGGCTGGAAATCGTGAAGATATAGACGATCTGGATGAAGGTGCACAGGAGGTATTTCATGAGTTGCTCGTGGCCATCGATCATTATGATATTTATAGCAAGGTATCAATGCCGAAATACCATGAACGCGAACAGGTTCCACTATTTTACAGGATGGCTGCAGCGTCAGGAGGCGTCTTCGTTAACCCTGCACTTACCGAACCTTTTGGCCTCACGCTGATAGAATCAGCGGCCTCGGGTCTTCCAGTAGTGGTGACAGAAGATGGTGGCCCGAGAGATATAATCCTTAACTGCAAGAATGGTTTTTTGATAAATCCGCTGGAATCAAACTCCATCAGGGATGCGTTATTGAAATTACTGGAAGATAAAAAATTGTGGCAGCACTATGCAGAACAGGGTTTGAAAGGTGTGCGTGAACACTATTCATGGGATGCACATGCTGAGTGTTATTTGTCCATCATTCGTCCAATTGCTGAAAGATCTGAAGTATTGATACGTTTACCTATTGAGCGCCGTAAGGAGCGCTATCGTGACCGGGCTATTGTCAGTGATCTTGATCAAAACCTTACGGGTGATGAAAAATCACTGAAGCAATTGATTGAGGTCTTACGACAGCATCGTAAGTCTACTATTTTTGCATTGGCAACCGGACGTCGATTTGATTCCGTCTTGAAAGTGATGCGGCAATATAATATGCCGGAACCGGATGTGTTAATTACCAGTGGTGGAACTGAAATCTGTTATGCGCCGAAGTTTTCCGCCGATGTTGCCTGGAGTAAACATATTGATTATCACTGGTCACCTCATAAAATTAAGCCGGTATTGGCAGAATTACCTGGCTTGAAACTGCAACCAAAATCCGAGCAAAGTCGCTTCAAGATCAGCTATTACATCGATCCGGAAATTGCTCCTGACATTGAGGAAATCAATAGCCTTTTACATAAAGAGGAGCAGTCAGCACATTTGCATCTGGCATTTGGGCAATTCCTTGATGTTATGCCTGTGCGGGCATCTAAAGGTATGGCGTTACGCTATGTTGCGGAACGTTTGCAGATACCATTGGAACGTATTTTTGTGGCCGGAGGTTCAGGTGCCGATGAAGATATGATGCGTGGTAATACACTGGCGGCGGTAGTGGCTAATCGCCATCACGAAGAGCTTTCGCAGCTGATAGATGTAGAACGAATATATTTTGCCGGTAAGCCATTTGCTGCAGGCATACTTGAAGCCCTGCAATACTATGATTTTTTTGATAGTTGCAGGGATCCCAGGGAGTCAGGACATGCACATGGATGAGCCAAAGTTATTGCTGTGCACTGACATGGACAGGACCATTATACCGAATGGTGTGCAATCGGAACATCCACTTGCGCGCAAGCAGTTTGTTGAGTTTTGCAGGTTGCCGCAAGTTGTTCTAACCTATGTTACAGGACGTCATCAGGAACTGGTTGAACAGGCCATAAAACACTATGAACTGCCAGTCCCTGATTATGCTATAACCGACGTAGGATCAAAAATTTATCGTGTAAAAGGTTCCAATTGGCAGGAAATGCAGGAATGGGAGGATGAAATTGATAAAGCCTGGCATGGTAAAAGTCATCAGCAATTAAAAAATCTTTTTTCTGATATATCGGGTCTTAATCTACAGGAGCGCAGTAAACAGAATACGCATAAACTGAGTTACTACGTTTCTCTGCATGTAAAACTGAATGCTTTGCTCTCCACTATGCAGCAACGACTTGAAGACAATGATATCGAGGCCAGTTTGATATGGAGTGTCGATGAACCCAAAGCCATCGGTCTGCTTGATGTATTGCCACGGAATGCGACCAAGGTGCACGCGATAGGTTTTCTGCATCAACAATTGGGGTATTCATTAAGCGAGGTAGTCTTTGCCGGTGATAGCGGTAATGATATTCCCGTGCTGGAAAGTCAGATTCCCTCGGTGCTGGTCGCTAATGCGACAGATGATGTAAGAGCGACTGCAATAAGGCTGGCCAGTGAAAAAGGTAACCTTAAGGCGCTTTATCTTGCTACTGGTGAGAATACCACTATGAATGGTAACTATTCTGCCGGTGTACTGGAAGGTGTTTCACATTTCGTTCCTGCTTATGCTTATATTCTGAAAGAAAGCGGATTTTTACTATGAAGAAAATGATACGGCCAATTATTTTTGGAGAGGTGTTATTTGACTGCTTCCCTGATGGCGAACAAATCCTGGGCGGGGCACCTTTTAATGTTGCCTGGCATTTGCAGGCCTTTGGTGATCAGCCCTGCTTTGTTTCCAGGGTAGGCAGTGATGAATTAGGTAACAAGATTATTGCTGCGATGGAGGAATGGGGTATGGATACTTCATTTGTACAGATTGATCCACAACATCGCAGCGGACGAGTCGATGTGCAATTGATTGAAGATGAGCCACACTACAGTATCGCACCGGATTGTGCGTATGATTTTATTGATGAGAATGAAGTTTGCAAGCCGGAAAACAAAACTATTTTATATCACGGTACTTTGGGGCTACGAAACGCTGTTGCTCGGCATGCTTTTGAAATGCTGGCGGCAAACCCGAAATTATCCATATTTCTGGATGTTAATTTACGTCCACCTCATTGGCACAAAGAGGACGTATCACGCTGGTTACAACAAGCTACCTGGGTGAAGCTTAATTATGATGAGCTTGAACAACTGGGTTCTGTGACAGGAGATATTCAACATGATATGGCTCAATTCCAGCAACGATACCAACTCGAACAGTTAATCCTGACCCGCGGCGAGAAAGGAGCCATAGTTCGGACCAGTAAAGGTGAGCTAGAGAGTATTGAGCCACAACAAGTACAAAAGATTGTCGATACTGTGGGTGCAGGGGATGCCTTTACGGCAGTTTACCTGCATGGCTTGATCTCAGGATGGTGTTTAACTGATACACTCAAGATGGCCCAGAAGTTTGCCAGCACCGTAGTCGGTTTGCGTGGTGCGACTGCTAATGACCCGGCGTTCTATAAGACCATTGGCTTATCGCACGTTTGAAGGTCATTCAGGTTATTCAATGAGTGAAATTAGAGCTACGGATAAAAAAGGTCCTGGATTTATGATACTTCGCGGAAAATGTAAATCTGTACAAGATATAGCAGGGCACATGTACTTTGTTAATAATGCTGTAATTAAAAGGTAAAATATGTACGAACAAGTTTCACATACGCTACTCAACAAAATTCTGGATAATCTGAAAAACGAGATTAGTAAACAGGATCTACGACATTTCTACACTCGTTTGGGTGCTAATTTTTATGCTATTCATTCGCTATTTGAACGACTTTATGGGCACAGGGATGACTTTGAAGACCAGTCCCTGCATCTTGTTGAGGCGATGGCACGCCAATATATCAAGCGTCCCGACACACTGAAACAAATGGATATGGAACGGGAGCAGGATCATAACTGGTTTCTCAGCCAAAAATGGCTTGGTATGGCACTTTACAGTAATGGCTTTGCCGGCGACTTGAAGGGTATGCGTGATCACCTGGGGTATTTTCAGGAATTAGGTGTCAATCTGGTTCACATCATGCCTATTATGCGATGCCCGGAAGGACATAGTGATGGTGGTTATGCGGTCAGTGATTTTCGCGAAGTTGATCAACGTGTTGGTAGCATGGAAGATCTGACTTCACTATCTGCCGATATGCGTGAGCGCGAAATACTGCTGGTTCTAGATGTTGTTGTTAACCATACCTCAAATGAACATGATTGGGCGCAACGTGCACGCGCTGGCGATCCTGTTTTCCAGGATTATTACTATACCTTTGAAACACGTAATATGCCTGATATGTTTGAGCAGAGTCTACCGGAAATTTTCCCGGAGACTTCACCCGGCAACTTTACCTGGGATGAAGAGATGCAACGCTGGGTCATGACTGTGTTTAACAGTTATCAATGGGATTTGAATTACAGCAATCCCGCCGTATTTATCGAGATGCTTGATATTATTTTATACTGGGCTAATAAAGGTGCTGATATTTTGCGTCTCGATGCTGTTGCTTTTTTATGGAAAAAAATCGGTAGTACCAGTCAAAACGAGCGGGAAGCGCATTTGATTCTGCAACTTATGAAGGATTGTTGCCAGGTCACGGCACCAGGTGTTTTGTTCATCGCTGAAGCAATAGTCGCGCCGGTTGAAGTGATAAAATACTTTGGTGAAGATGCAGTTATCGCAAAGGAATGTGAGATTGCCTACAACGCTACCTATATGGCCTTGTTATGGGATGCTGTCGCAACTAAAAATGCGAAATTACTTAATCAGGGAATAAAAAGTTTACCTGTTAAACTCGAACGCGCCACCTGGCTTAACTATGTGCGGTGTCACGATGATATTGGTCTCGGATTTGATGACAGTGACATTATATTGGCAGGTTATAAACCGAATGAGCACCGTAAGTTTCTTATAGATTACTATACGGGTAAATTTAGTCACTCCCACGCACGTGGTTTTCCTTTTGGACAAAATGATAAAACGGGCGATGCGCGAATCTCCGGTTCTTTGGCATCACTTGCCGGCTTGCAATATGCGCAGGAACTGGGTGATCCCGAGGCAATAGAGGATGCCATTAAAACCATCTTGTTATTACATAGTATGATTATGTCTTTTGGCGGTATACCCTTGCTTTATTATGGCGATGAACTGGGTAAGTTAAACGATTTCTCATACCTTGAAGACCCGAATAAATCCGGTGATACGCGTTGGGTACATCGACCCAGTATTGATTGGGAAAAAGCCGAGAACAGAAATATTTCAGGAACAGTTGAGTACAAGATTTTCACGGCACTAAAAAGAATGATAGCTGTTCGTAAAGAGATAGAGGCGTTTGCTGATTTTAATAATAGAGAGCTTATTGAGGTGGAGAATCCACATTTGTTTGTATTTGGACGATATAATCTCATGAAGCAAGCCCAACAGGTATTGGTGGTGGCCAACTTTGATGGCAAGCCGCAGCATCTGGATATGCAGGATGTCGGTAATTGGACTGGTAACAATGCGCAAATGATTGACCTTTACACAGGTCAAACCCCTGATATTTTCAAAAATACTCTGGTCGTACCTGGCTTTGGTTTTTACTGGTTAACTGAAAGGTTGTAAGGAGCGCGACAAGGTGGAGTTACCGAGCTTGTGCTTGACTGAAAACTGAGTGCGGATGATATTCTGATGATTCAGGCTGGGTGATACTGCCTGGATAATGAAATGAAATAGTAATAGCCTTAAAAGAGAGGATAGTAACATGAGCGATGTTAAAACACGCATTGATGAAATGATCAAAAACCTGAAACAAGAACGTGATGAACTCCAGGTAAAACTGCATCTTGCAAAACTGGATGCTGGTGACGAGTGGGAAAAGATTCAGGCCAAACTGGTAAAGCTTGAGGCAAAAGCCAAAGAGCTTGGCGGCGTTACTGCGGAAGCATCCAAGGATGTTGGTGCCGCAGCTAAACTGCTTGGGGAAGAGATACGTGATGGATTCAAGAAGATTGGCAGGCATTTCTAACTCTCAGCGCAGGGTACAATAGATCTTATGCTGTTCTGTAGGTAATCACAGCTTATACTTTAGAAACATAGATTCTGTTCATGATCGCGGAGTCAGCACGGGAGGGCTTGATGAATTCGGGACTTCTGTTTTCAGAGGCGGGTGCCCGTACGCCCGCACACCAGATCATCCAGGCATTTGTAATCAGTACACAGTAAAAGACACCAATAAGAACAAGATGCGACGTATATGAACAGGAATGTGCGTACTCTTCTTGGACTCATCGTGTTGGGTGTCGTGGTTAGTGTGGCCTATTGGCGCCATACGTCGGAAAATAATTCTGGCCAGCTACGCGATCTTGTATTGTATGGCACTGTTGATATTCACGAGGTGCGCCTGGCCTTCAATGGCAGTGAGCATGTCGGTGAGATCCTGGTGGGTGAAGGCGATCAGGTAAAATCCAGCCAGCTGCTGGCGCACATGCGGTGTCACTGAGCTAAAAGCGTATCAAAACGATGGCGGCACGCAAAACTGGCAGCCGCAGAGCAGGCGTTGTTGCATGAACACGTAAGTGGCGCTGCCCAGCACTTGGTTAAGGAGTGAGAAGCTGGCCAATCTTATACGCTATACCATTAATGCTTGTCGTGTTGTCGATCCTTGCTGCTAACCCTTTCCTTTTGTGCGAGTCTTGCTTTGTCTGGAATTTTTTTCAATGAATTGAATAACCATGCCGGCAATGTCTTTGCCACTGGCATTTTCAATGCCTTCAAGGCCAGGGGATGAATTGACTTCCATCACCAGTGGCCCATGGTTTGAGCGCAGCAGGTCAACACCGGCGACGTTCAGTCCCATGGTATTCGCAGCACGGACCGCGGTAGAGCGTTCCTCCGGGGTTATTTTTATCAAAGAGGCATTACCACCTCTGTGCAGATTGGAGCGAAATTCTCCTTCGGCTCCCTGACGTTTCATGGCGGCAACCACTTTGTCCCCGACAACAAAACAACGGATATCGGCACCACCGGCTTCGCCAATAAATTCTTGTACGAGTATATTGGCCTTTAAACCCATAAATGCCTCGATGACGCTTTCAGCGGCTTGTTTTGTTTCTGCCAGTACCACACCGATACCCTGGGTACCTTCCAGTAATTTTATGACCAGAGGTGCGCCGCCCACCATCTTGATGAGGTCCCCGATATCATCCGGTTTATGAGCAAAACCAGTGACCGGTAAGCCAATTCCTTTCCGGGACAATAATTGTAGTGAGCGCAGTTTGTCTCTGGATCGACTGATTGCTACAGATTCATTCAGTGGATAGACACCCATCATTTCAAACTGGCGTAGCACAGCAGTACCGTAAAAAGTTACGGATGCACCAATACGGGGGATAATGGCATCGTAGCCATCGATGATTTCACCTTTATAGCGTATCTGGGGTTTATGGGAAGTGATATCCATGTAACAGTGTAGTACGTCAAATACACGGACTTCATGTCCTCGTTCTTCTGCGGACTGTACCAGACGTTTGGTAGAATAGAGTTTTTTATTTCGAGACAAGATAGCAATTTTCATAGTTATATCCTTGGTAAGTTGGCAGGCTAATAATTTATGAACAATCTGGAATTTGAATAACATCCCACCCCTGTAAAGGGTGGGTGAAAATCATATTATTCATTCACGATTTTAATTTCGACCCGACGGTTTTCAGCGCGGCCTTCCCGGTTCTCATTGCTGGCAACGGGTCTTGTTTCGCCAAAACCTTTTGACATGATACGGCTCGAGGGTATTTCGCCAACCTCATTCAAAAATTTTGCTACCTTTGCGGCACGCGATTCTGAAAGCAGCTGGTTACTGGCATCATCTCCCATCGAATCCGTATGTCCTGATACCTCAATGTATGCATTCGGGAAGGTTTTGATTGCTCGTATGATCTTGTTCATTAACGGGAAATTATTCGCCTGGATTTCACTCTGTCCGGAAGGGAACTGAAATCCGTGCGCAGAGATTAATACATTCGTTCTTTGTCTGTATACATTGGCTTCAGTTTCGTTGAACAAGGCCTGTACTGCTTCAAATTTTTGTTGCTCCGCACGTTGCTTTTCTTTTTCCGCCTGCGTGGCAGACATCATTCCGGCAATTCTCTTTTCGGCAGACTGCTGCTGGGCTTGTGACAGCTGTTCTGCTTCCTGGAGTTGAGCACGTGTCATATTTCGCTCATTGACCAACTTGTCTATTGTGTTTCTGAAACCAAGTACCACCTTTTTGTCGGGTTCATTAAAAGGAAGTTGTCCGCCCAGTGGTTCATTGATTGTCTGAAGTTGCTGCTGATGCCAAAGTACAATATCTTCCATGGTGTAATCACGTCGATCGAAATCCTTGATAGTTTCGGATATAGCAGCGCTTTGCTCTGCCAGCCATTTAGCTTTTTGCGCATGTAGATTGGCTTTTTCGGTTTGAGACCTGTCTGCATCCAGGATCGTCACTGCAAGGGCCATTTCTTCCTCGGCCTGTGCAAGTGTTTTTGGAGCATATTTCGTGGCACGTTGTTGTCTGGCATCTGCCAGTGCAGACTTCGCCAGGCTCATGGTGTTCTTTTTCAGGGCGACCAGTTGAATCTGTTGATATTGTGCAAGCAGTTCGGGGCGCATTTTCTTCGCCTTCTCAATATTACCATCTTCAACCATTATCGCGGATCGCTTGAGATCTGCATCGACGTCAGCAGTATTGGCGCCGGCTTTAATGGCGCGCTCACGGGCATGTAGAACCTCGTCCATAATTTCACGTGTTTTCTGGCTGTCGCTTGTGAGTTTATCGATATCCTTCAAGCCAGCAGCAGCCTCAGTATTTGCTACTTCAGTACTATTGTTGCTGGCTGCTACCATCGCTCGATCAAGTGAGTTACTCGCTCTGGTATAGCTTTCCGGAGCCAATAACTCTGCATCATTCGCCTTGGCTTTTTGCAACGCAGAATTCAGGCTGGCTACCTTCTGGTTTTGAGAAAGGATCTGATCTTGTGTCAGTTGCGGTTGTGATGCGCAGCCACCCATGGTTATTGCAGCTGCGGCCAGGTTTAAACAAAACAGGCCGGTTATAATTTTCATAATCATTTTCCTCATTAAAGCTTGTTGATAATCGGGTATGTAAAAAGTTCTATTCAAGTTCATTCCGGAACTGCAGGATTTAAAGATGAAATAAAACGCAAAGCTGACTGTTCCAGTTTCAAAATTCGCAGCCAGGTCATTTAAAACTCATCTATACAGACATTGAACAAGCATTAAATGCCCAGTGTTAACCGTATTTTTTCATTGTACGTGTCTGCAAGCTTTTTGTTATTACATAGTTATTTCAATAATGGTTTAGTTCAGCATCATTTTTTCGAACTGACAACAATATGATGCAAAGTAAAAATCATATGTACTGAGAATTAATGATCGCATTTAATTCATTGTCTGTATCGCTACTTCCGCTATTGTTGTGGTCACACTATACATAGCGTAGGAGCGGCTTTACGTCATCGGATTGTAGATAATGATGCTTGAGCTGTTCAATGGCCCGATACAGACGTGCCTTGGCCGCGCTGAGCGTTAAGCAGAGCACACGGGCAATCTCTTCCAGTGAATGCTCGTCGAAGAATCGCAGGTATAACACTTGTCTTGCATTTTCCGGCAGAGAAGACAATAGCAGTCTCATTTGCTCTGTTTCTGCAATCACCAGGTAGGGATCAACTACATCTTCTTGTTGGCAAGATTCAATCAGTTGTTCGATATGCTCAGAGGTTATGTACCTGGCACGACGTAGCGAAAAGCTGTTGCAGTAGTTGTCAATGATGGTATTGAGCCAGCTTTTGAATTGTGCGCGCCCCTGGAATTGATGCAGCTTGGTGTAAACACGCATAACAATATCCTGTGTGGCATCCTCGGCATCATGATGATTGCCAAGACGAAACTGACAGCGACGGTAAATCCATGGACGGTGACGTTTGATCAGGGTGGAAATAGCGATGCAAGCACTCTGCTGCCTGGTGGTAATCCAGCTGATAAGCGCTTCATCAGACCAGGCCAGCATACTATTGTTTGTATCTTGTGATCTATTTACTGGTTGAGCGCAGTTCGCCTGCATCGTGCATCTCTCCTGGAGTATTATTGTTTTTCAGTCTTGAGGGGCACTTTAAGGGATGTTGAATGATAAATATAACTAAAAATAATTGTCGATTATTAAAAAATAATTTATCATAAGCCATGGATATTGAGTTATTAAGAACGTTTTTAGAGGTGAACCGTACTCGCCATTTTGGTGAGGCTGCTGAAGCCTTGCATCTGACACAGGCAGCGGTGAGTGCACGAATCAAGCAGCTGGAATCGATACTCGGGGTGAAACTGTTTGATCGCCTGAAGCGGGATATTCGATTGACGCCGGAAGGGCATCGATTGTTGCGCTATGCAGATATGCTGATTTCGGGATGGCGCAAAGCCCGACAGGATGTGTCTGCCGGCGGTGCCGCCCAACAATTGGCGATCGGAGGGAGTGTACGTTTGTGGGATGTGGCGTTGCAGGAATGGTTTGTTAACTTGCGGCGACAAATGCCGGAAGTGGCGATTATTGCTGAATCCCATACGCCGGCCTTGTTGACGCGACGATTGCTTGATGGTTTGCTGGATGTGGCATTTATGTTGGAGCCCGCTCAGCTTGATGTGTTTCAGATTCGCAAGGTGGCCCTGGTGCAGTTGTTGCTGGTGTCGTCCGAAATGGATCAAAGTGTTGATGAGGCGCTGGGGGATGGCTATCTGATGGTTGACTGGGGTCTGGCTCATGCTGTGCAACATCGGCGCATGTTTCCCGATGCGCCGGAGCCCCATGTCAGGATTGGTCAGGCAAGGATTGCATTGACCCATTTGCAGAATATTGGTGGCAGTGCCTACCTGCCCGCCAGGATGGTGGCGGATGACATTGCCACCGGACAATTGAAAATTGTACAGGAGGCTCCTTTGGTTGAGCTTAGCGCGTATGCTGTTTATCCTGTGCGCAGTGCCAAGGCAGGCTTGATCAAGGAGGCCTTGAGCTTGTTTGAATACAAAGTCGATCTTGACGAACTCAGGGAGTATGACTAATAGATTTGTTGTACCTGTGTTCATAGCAGAAACAGAGTTGCCAATCCAAGAAAGCTCAGGAAACCCACGATATCAGTGACTGTGGTCAGTACCACTGCACCCGACAGGGCGGGGTCTATACCCATGCGGGTCAGTATCACGGGGATCAATACCCCTGAAAGGGCTGCTGCTACCAGGTTAAGAAGCATGGCTGCAGCAATGATCAGGGCGATGCCTGCATCCTGAAACCAGACGAAGGTCACCAGTGCCACGATAATGGCCCATGCAAGTCCATTCAAAAAACCGACGGCCAGTTCTTTATTTCCAAGCCAGCGCAGGTTAGCGCTACTCACTTGTCCCAGTGCCAGACCACGAATGGTCAAGGTCAAGGTCTGACTGCCGGCGATACCACCCATGCTGGATGCCACCGGCATCAACACGGCAAGGGCAACTATTTTGTCCAGCACTTCTTCAAAGCGGCCAATAACCCAGGCAGCCATGAACACCGTGACCAGATTGATACCCAGCCAGACAGCACGGCGTTTGGCACTGTGCAAAACAGGGGCAAAAAGATCCTCATCTTCATTGAGGCCGGCACTGGCCAGTATGGCCTTGTCGGCCTTGGCCAGGATGACGTCAACAATGTTATCGATAGTGATACGCCCGAGCAGTTTACCCGGTTCATCAACTACCGCTACGGAGATCAGGTCCCGTCTTTCGAACAGTCCCGCTACATCGTTTTCATCGGCATCAGCCTGCACCCGGTCGGCAGCCGCTCGCATGACATCGGCCACCAGTGTATCGGGATGTTCGGTCACTGCATCGGCAATCGTCAATTTACCAAGGTACATGCCGTGTTGATCAGTGACCATCAGGGCATCGGTATGCGGCGGCAGCGGTTTCAGGTATCTCAGGTAACGTAGTACCACGGCTAGAGTGACATTCGTGCGCACACTGATAACATCGGTACTCATCAACCGTCCTGCAGTACCTTCGGTAAAGGCCAGTGTATTTTCCAGTCGCTGGCGTCGATCCTCATCCAGTGATTCCAGCACCGCCTCGCTAATATGCTCCGGCAGTTCATCCATGACATCGGCGAGGTCTTCCACATCCATGGTTTCCGTGGCCGCCAGGACGTCGGCATGCTCCATTTCACCGATGATACTGCCGCGCACCTCTTCACCGAGATAGCTAAGGGTTTCGCCTTCAATGCCTTCGGGTAGATGCTTCCACAATTGTTGACGTAAATCAGGTGGCATTGACTCCAGCAGCATGGCGATTTCGACGGCATGTAATTGCTCGAGATGCGCGCTGATCGCGGCGTCATCTTCAGCCTGCAAAAGGCCAATAATGTGATCGACCCGATTAGGTTCGGGCTGTTCTTCGATGTTGTCGGTAGCCGGGTTCATGGGTATGTAAATTTTCCAGTTTGTTATGCTTCTGAATCAGTTGAAGGTGTATCGATGTTTTGTTTTTCTTCATCAATATCGTTCAGTTTTTCGATGAGTAACCTGCCCACTCGGTGGTTTTCCACGCTCTGTACAGTGAAACGGTAGCCATATTCAACCACTTCATCGCCGATTTCAGGCATTTCCCCCAAAGAAGTCATGCACAGGCCAGAGAGGGTATTGGCATCCAGTCCATCAGGTACAACAAGTCCAATGCTGCGCTCGGCATCGGACAGTGACACCAGTCCATCGGCGTTCCAACGAATGTCATCGATGGGAGTAATGGCATATGAAGCCGTGAATGTATCGGTTTCGTCCTCGATTTCCCCGACGATCTCTTCCAGCAAATCTTCCAGAGTGATGATGCCGACAAGGTCGCCATATTCATCCGCGACCAGTGCCAGATGTGCGCGTTTGGCACGCATGGCATCGAATAACCGGGACACTTTCTGCGATTCAGGAACAATAAATGGCTCACGGCAATACTTGTCTAAATGTGTCCAGGGCTCTTTATCATCCTGCAGCATGGCTGCGTATAAGTCTTTTGCTAAAACAATGCCAATAATTTTTTCATTATCTTCACTATCGATCAAAGGAAAACGGGAATGACCGCTATCGCGAATGGTGGCCAGGTTTTCATTCGCATCACCATGAATATCCAGTAGTTTCAGTGAGGTGCGCGGGATCATGACGCGGCTAACCTGGCGTTGATCGAACTCGAACAGGTTTCTTAGCATCTCAGCCTTGTCTGCTCCCAATTCGCCGTGTTCCACCGAGGTGGCCACCAGTCCTTTGAGCTCGTCATTACTGTAAACGTCGGCATGTGTCGCTTCAGCGACGTTAAAAAGTGAAAGAATCTTGCCGGTCGAGGCATTCAGTAGCCAGTTGAGTGGGTATACCACTAAATAGGCAGCATGAAGCGGGTAGGCTACCCAGAGTGCAACCGGTTCTGCCTTGCGTATGGCCAGGGTTTTGGGTACCTGTTCGCCAATGACTATATGCAAGGACGAGAAGATCAGGAAACCGATAATGAATGCAGTGGTATGGAGCATCGCATCTGGCATACCCATATCGTGAAATAGTGGCTCAAGCAAGGCGGCGACGGCGGGTTCTCCTACCCATCCCAAACCCAGTGATGCCATGGTGATACCCAGCTGGCAAGCGGCGAGGTAGGCTTCAAGATTCTGCTGCATGCGCATGCTCAGTGCAGCAGCTGAGCTGCCTTCATTGGCCAAAGTCTCTATTCTAAACCCCTTTGCCTTGACCAGGGCAAACTCGGCAGCGACGAAAAAGCCATTGGCCGCCAGTAATACGATAACGGCGACCAGGCTGAGTGAAATATTATCCATGTTTTTTCCTGTGTATAATGTTCTACTTGAGTACAGGATACAGGACATCGCTACTTGATGATAAGTTACATGTAACTTTTTTTATTTATCGTAAGTCTGGATCAAAGTATCAAAGAGAGTGGTATTAATGCCTATGCTTGACGAAGGAGCTGAGTAACATGATAAAAACCTGTTTATTTCTATCTGGCAAGCTGATGACCGGCGGCAGGGAGCTTATTGACCAGTGGAGCAAGGAGCCAACATCAATGATCTGGGTGGATTTGTCAGACAATGACAAGGAAGACGAAGCGAAGTTGCTCGAGAGTCAATTTGGACTACATCCTCTGGCAGTACAGGATGCACAACGCGATCGTCATCCGCCAAAGATTGAAGCATTCCCTGACTATACCTTTATTTTATTAAAAGGATTATCAGCTGAATCAAAAGATATCGATTTTAAAACCATTCAACTTGCGCTGTTCATCGGTGAACGATTTTTGGTGACGCGCCATACTGGAAAGTCAATGAGCATCAACAGACTTGAAAAGATGCTTACGGAGCAAGATACTACAGAATTTAACGAAGTGCCAAAACTGGCATTACAACTTTGCCGCCTGATGGCGGAACGCTATACAAGAATTCTTCTGGCTCTTGAGCCTCGTCTTGAAGAATTGGAGGAGTTAATGCTGGGTCACGCTGATGATACGCTGTTGGCCGAGCTGATTCAGTACAAGAGTGATCTTAAACGAATGCACCGATTTGCAACTTACCATGAGCAACTCTTCAGTATACTTAAAGGCAAGGTCTTTATTGGTTTTAATAACGCTGAACGTCAGCATGAAGTGATCGACGTATGGGAGAAACATGAACGCGTCCAGAGCCTGTCGCAACTCTACTATGAAACGGCATCGGACCTGATAGAGGGTTACATATCAGTGGCTTCTCATCGTTTGAACCAGATCATGAAGGTGCTCACCATCATCATGGCAATATTCGTCCCCCTGAGTTTTCTGGCAGGTATATACGGTATGAACTTTGAATATATGCCAGAGCTACATTCAAAATCGGGATATTTCATTTTGCTGACAGTGATGGGATCTATTGCTTTCCTGTTATTGATTGGTTTCAGGAGGATGAAATGGTTGTAGTGATTCAGTGGGGCTGATGCATTGCATGGTTGTTTAGTGTGATGTTGCATGGTGAGGATTAGTTGACTATTTCTTTCAGGCTGCAAGAACCAGGTCAGTGAGAAATTATATGCGATCGACAATCGTTCATGATCAATATATAAAAAGTTTTCAGGATTTGAAAAGTTGAAAGCTGCTCTTCAAGTGATGTGATCTGAATGAATAGTGGACATTGTCTGGCGGGCAATCTCCAGTTCCTCGTTTGCTGGAATAACCAGTATCCTGATGGCGCTGTTATCGGTACTGATATCAAAGACTTGTTTTGACGTGTCGAGATTACGTTTCTGATTAATTGCCACCATTATGGCTGACAGTTTACCGCAGACAGAGCGACGAATGACTGCATCATTTTCACCAATGCCACCCGTGAATATCAGTGCATCCAGTCCACCAAGCGCAATATAATAAGCACCTATGTATTTACAGATTCGGTAACAATACATTTCAATCGCCAGAATAGCATTTTTGTTGCCTTCGTCCGCCAGACGGTGAACTTCACGCATATCCTTGACACCGCACAGACCTTGCATGCCGCTATCATGATTCAGTAATTTTTCAATTTCATCGAATTCCATGTTCAGTGTCCTTGCAAGGTAAAAATGTATGGATGGATCAAGGTCGCCACAACGTGTTCCCATGATCAGGCCTTCCAATGGGGTCATACCCATGGAGGTATCTATACAAATGCCATCGCGAATAGCCGCGGCACTGGCACCATTGCCCAGATGCAGGGTAATCAGTCGTAAGTCATCTAATGGCCGTTGCAGGTAATCGGCTGCCTGTCTGGCAACATGTTGATGAGAAATACCGTGAAAGCCGTATCGGCGTACGTGGTGCTTTGTATACAACTGGTCGGGCAGGGCGTAGCGATAGGCATGTGGTGGTAAGGCTTGAAAAAAAGCAGTGTCGAATACAGCTACCTGAGGTACTTGAGGGTATTGATGCTGAATCGTTTCTATGCCGGCCAGATTTGCCGGGTTATGTAATGGTGCAAGCGGGACCATTGAACGAATGCGGCGGATCACTTCTTCATTGATAAGTGTTGGGGATTTGAAGGTCTCACCACCATGAACGACACGATGGCCGATGGCATACAAGGAATCCTGAAAACCAACATCCGCGTTACTTTTGAGAAATGTTAAAACTTGATTAAGTGCTGCCGTATGATCCGCAACGACAGAATCCACTGTATAATCTTTTGTTATGCCAGCGGGACTGTGTCGACGATAAACACTGCTGCTCTCTGGCTCGCCAATGCATTCAACTTTACCTGATACCAGCATGTTCTCCTGCGGCATATCATAGAGAGCGAACTTCAGCGAAGAACTGCCTGAGTTGATGACGAGTACATGCATGGTGTCATTCCGCATATTGTGTCTGGCAATGAATTTGTTGATGGATAATTGGCGTGCTCCTGTTTATTCTCATGACTTGTGATGTCCCTGTTTGCTGAATTTACGTAGTAAAAGCTTCTCTATCTCTACAAGTATCAGCACCGATGATGCCACGATGATGACACGCAGCCAGGCTTCGCTACTCATGGCCTGTGTGGCGAACAAGGTCTGCATTGGTCCAATATAGGTGAAGGCCAGTTGTATGACTATCAACAGACCAATGGCATACAGTACGTAACGGTTTCCAAACAATCCCTCCATAGTCAATGATGGCGCCACTAGAAAACGGGCGCTGAACAGGTAGAATATCTCGAACATGACCAGTGTATTGACTGCGATGGTGCGTGCAAGCTCGATAGGGGCTCCGTGATCACGTTCCCACAGGAACAGCCCGAAGGTGCCGATGAGGATAATCAGTGATACAAAAATGATTCGCCAGATTAGGAAACCGGAGAGGATGGGTTCACGAGGATCCCTGGGCGGTCTTTGCATAACGTTACGCTCTGCTGGTTCGAAGGCCAGAGCCAGTGCCAGGGTCACCGCAGTGATCATATTGACCCACAGAATCTGTGCCGGGGTAATGGGTAGCTGGCGTCCCATGACGATCGCGGCAATGATAGTGAGTGCCTCACCACCGTTAGTCGGCAAGATGAACAGGATCGATTTTTTCAGATTGTCGTAGACCGTACGTCCTTCCTCTACAGCATGGGCAATGGAGGCAAAGTTGTCATCAGTCAGAACCATCTCCGCTGCCTCCTTGGCGACTTCCGTGCCTTTCAGACCCATGGCCACACCGACGTCGGCCCGTTTAAGTGCCGGCGCATCATTGACGCCGTCACCGGTCATCGAAACCACTTCCCCGGTGGCTTGGAGCGCTGTCACCAGTTGCAGTTTCTGTTCAGGAGAGACGCGGGCAAATATATCAGATCGTTGTACTGCCTCATGCAGCTGCTGTTCATTATAATTGTCCAGCTCGGTGCCATTGACTACCATGACTCCATCGCCGATACCCATCTGCGTGCCGATAGCACGGGCAGTTATTGCATGGTCACCGGTGATCATTTTCACGCGGATGCCGGCCGACTGGCAGTCGCGCACCGCCTGGATTGCCTCTTCGCGAGGTGGATCGATGATGCCCGTCACACCAAGCAAGGTAAGCCCCGTTTCTACATCACTGAAGCTAAGGTTTTGCTGTTCGGTAGTGGCTGTCTTGAAGGCGATCGCCAGTAGCCGTTGGCCGCGACTGGCCATCGTGTTCATGCTACTTTCCCAGTAGGTCTTGTCCAGAGGAACATCATCACCACGCATGCGTTGCAGGTGACACATCTCCAGCACACGTTCCGGCGCACCTTTGAGATAAATAAAACCATGTCCGGCATGGTCATGGTGCAGGCTCGCCATGAAACGATGTTGTGATTCGAAGGGGATAGCATCAGTGCGCGGAAACTGACTGAGTATATAGTCGTGATCAAGACCTGCTTTATATGCCAATGTCACCAGAGCACCTTCCGTAGGGTCTCCCTGTAAATGCCATTGGCCGTCAACCTCCGATAATGAAGCATCGTTGCATAATAAGGCCGCCCGGGCTATTTCCTTCAGCAGCGGAAATTCTTCAACAGTAATGCTTGAGCCATCAAGGCTGAAGGCCCCATGCGGATCATATCCGCTGCCACTGACCTCACAGATTCCTGCGCCGGTTGCCAGGGTCTGTACAGTCATTTCATTACGCGTCAGCGTGCCGGTCTTGTCCGAACAGATCACGGTAACCGAGCCCAGCGTCTCAACAGCTGGCAGGCGGCGGATAATTGCGTTCTTCTTCGCCATACGCTGTACACCAATGGCGAGGGTAATGGTCATGATGGCAGGCAATCCTTCAGGGATACCGGCCACGGCCAGTCCCACAGCAGCAAGGAACATTTCACCGGCAGAATAATTCTGAAAAATAACACCATAGGCAAAGGTTATTGCTGCGATAATGCTGATGGCGATAGTCAGCCACTTGGCAAACGTGGCCATCTGCCGTAGCAATGGCGTGGTGAGAACTTGCACATGGCTCAACATACCGCTGATACGACCAATCTCGGTATCGTCACCGGTAGCCACGACCAGCCCCTGGCCCTGGCCATAAGTCACCAGGGTGCCAGAGTAAGCGATGCACTTACGGTCGCCTATAGTGGCCTGTTGAGCAACGGGCTGCGTGGTTTTTTCAACCGGTACTGACTCGCCGGTGAGCATGGCCTCTTCGATACGTAGTTCACGGGTTTTGAAAAGACGCAGGTCGGCCGGGACTTTGTCACCAGACTGCAGTAACACCACGTCGCCGGGAACCAACTGCTCCGCAGGCAGGGTGATAACCTTGTTATCGCGTTTGACCAGCGCTTGTTGTGAGAGCATGTTACGAATCGCATCCAGGGCCTTTTCTGCCTTACCTTCCTGGATGAAACCGATAATGGCATTGATAATCACAACACCCAGAATAACGCCGCTGTCAATCCAGTGGCCGAGCAGGGCAGTGACAATGCCAGCGCCAAGCAATACATAGATGAGCACGTTATGAAACTGTGTCAGGAATCGCGCCAGCGGTCCCTTTTTTTTCGCTGGCCGTAAACGGTTTGGTCCGAATTCCTGCAGGCGTTGTTGAGCACTTTGTTTTGACAGGCCCTCTTCTGACGATGACAGCTTCTGGAATATCGCTTCGCTTTCATCGGTATGCCAGGATACAGTTGAGGTAATTTGCTCATCTACCATTTTTTATCTCCATTGTTATCAAAATACCTGGCTATAGTGGATGACAACAATGAGTCTGATCTGGTCATGCCAATGATCCCTTGTGTTTGCAAATAATGCCAAGTACTAGTACAAATGTAGTATACGTAGTTTTTCCGGCAACTGATATTGCTACAACCTCAGATGAAAAACTGGTTGAGGTCACCTACAGTCGGTCTGTCAGCTTCTGCATTTAATGACAGGATTCTTAAGCCAGGTTGACAATAAACATTATTGCGATTAATGGAGAAAATAACATGAAGGAGTCTGTTACAACACTGAAAGGACTCGTTACAGGATTCCAGGACATGTCCACTCAGATACTGGAGTACCTGCCCAGGGTGGCAGCAGCGATATTGGTGCTGGTAATTGGCTGGTTACTGGCACGCTTGCTACGTCTGCTACTGGAAGCGGCAGCATTTTCAGGGGTTTTTATTCCGGTCATGCTGTCTTCCCTTGGGCAGGATCCTGCTCAATCATCCTCTATTATCCTGACAACGGTCACTGATGTAGTGGGTTTTTTTGCTTTCCTCGGAATAGCAATGATGTTATCCAGTATGTTGTAAAGTGATGAATCAGACTGTCATTACTATTGGTATGCTGGCAGGTGGATTGGGACTGTTCCTGCTCGCGGTTGGCATGATCACTGATGGCCTGAAACAGGCTGCCGGACATGCCTTACGTGATATTCTGGGTAAATGGACCCGTTCTCCTGGCCATGGCATTCTCACCGGGATTTCCATCACCGCCATAGTGCAGTCATCCAGTGCAGTCACTGTTGCTACCATTGGTTTTGTTAACGCGGGTCTGATGACAATGTATCAGGCACTGGGTGTGATCTATGGTGCCAACATAGGTACTACCATGACAGGCTGGCTGGTGGCCATTATCGGATTCAAGATCAACGTCGAAGCTTTTGCGTTGCCTATCATTGGTATTGGAATGTTACTACGTCTCACCGGAGGAGACAGCAGACGTGCGCCATTGGGCATAGCGCTGGCTGGCTTTGGTCTGTTCTTTATCGGCATTGATGTACTCAGGGACGCTTTCGAAGGACTGGCTGCTGCTATTGACTTGCAGAAGTTCACCCTGGATGGCATTGCCGGCGTATTCCTGTATCTGGGTGTCGGTTTTCTGATGACCGTTCTGACCCAATCCTCGAGTGCTGCTATCGCCATTACCTTGACGGCAACGACAGGTGGTATTGTCGGTTTGTATGCTGCCGCCGCCATGGTGATCGGCGCCAATGTAGGGACGACATCGACAGCGGTCATTTCCGTTATCGGAGCGACCCCGAACGCGAAGAGAGTGGCGGCCGCACATATCATTTTCAATGTGATTACTGCCATCGTTGCACTGCTGACGTTGCCATTGCTATTCTGGACTATTAAAACCACAGGCCATTTACTGGGTCTACAAGATATACCTGCCATTACGCTGGCGTTGTTTCACACCGTATTTAATGTGCTTGGTGTGTTGTTGATGTGGCCTGCCAGTCAATATCTGGCACGCTTTCTGGAAAAACGCTTTATCACCCAGGAAGAGATGGAAAGTCGTCCCAGGCATCTCGACAAGACGGTTGCCGTGTCTCCATCATTGGCCCTTAATGCGTTGACTCTGGAACTGGCGCGCATTGCTGCCATTGCGAAACGTATGTCGATGGCGGCATTAAGCAGTGAATCCACCCCGGGAAGGCGCATTGCCAGTGATTACATCGTTGCAGAGAAACTGGCCAGATCTGTAGACGAATTTATTACCCGACTGGGAAGAGGAGTGCTCAGTGGTGAAGTCGCTGATCAGCTGGCGAAATTGCTACGGGCGGAGCAACATTTGTTGGCCTGCGCGGAACAGGCGCTACTGGTTGCCAGGGCGCAGGCGGGACTGAAGGTCCTGGAAGATACTGAATTACAGGATGGCATTTCCCATTACCGTTCGGAAGTGGTCAATCTTATGCGATTGTGCGATCCCGAGGCGGAAGGGTATTCCTTCGTACAATGTGAAGAGCAGCTAGGTCGAGTACAGGTCTCTTATGATGATGTTAAAACAGCACTGTTACAAGCCGGTACTGCTTTGCGAACACCTATACCTGAGATGATCGATGTCCTGGATCAGAATAGTCGCATCAGACGTATGGCCCGTCAGATGTTCAAGGCTATGCATTACCTTAGTGAGCTCTATAAAGTAGTGGAGGTAAAGCAACCGGAGGAGAAGGAGAATAATAAACCAGAACAGCCGGTGCAAGTTGAAGCAATGGATGTCGGAAAAACAAACACACAGGATAACGAAACGATTACCGATGAGCCGCATCAGCACTAATAATATTTAATTTACATTTCGCATCGGCTGCGAATATTAACCGGAAAGCACAGGAAATAATTGTTTGAGTCCATTAGCCATGATCTCCACGGCGATAGCCGCCAGGATCAGGCCGAACAGGCGGTTAATGATATTGAGTCCGGTCTGTCCCAGTATTTTGCCGATGTGAGATGCCATGCGCAACACCAGCCAGAGGAATAAACAAACCACGCCGATGCTGAGAATAACCAGCAAATTATGGTATTCCGTACTGGATCGATGCACTTCAATAATAACGGTACTGATCGATCCGGGTCCGGCCAGCAGTGGAATAGCCAGAGGCACTACGGCGATAGCGCTCCTGTCTTCTGCTTCAGCTTCCTCAGCCGGTGTGGTTCGCAGCGTGTCGGATTGTGCACGCAGCATGGCTAATGCCATGAGCAGTACCACGATACCACCTCCAACACGGAAAGAAGCCAGGCTGGTGCCCATGCCGATCAGCAGGGTTTCACCCGTCAATGAAGCAGCAATCAGTACCATTGATACGGTGATTGCGGCGATATTGGCAATCCGGCCGCGCTCAGTAATTGTGTAGGTTTTTGTCAGCACCAGGAATAATGGCACTGCCGCAAAAGGATTTAGAATGACGAACAGCGCGGTAAAGAACCGCGTGTATTCAGTCCAGTGTTCCATCAGACAGACTCCGGATAATTATTAATTAATTTTTATACAGTATACTGCATAGGCAGTTTAAAATAACAAACCTGGAGAAATTTAATGGAAACACTGTCGGTCAATGCCCTGGTCTGGACAGGTATCCTGTTTTGTATCACCCAGTCAGCAATGTTCTCAGGCCTGAATCTGGCGCTGTTGGGGATCAGCCGACTACGTCTGGAAGTGGAAGCTCATGCGGGCAATCCGGCCGCCATCAAAATCCTGGCCTTACGCAAGGATTCTAATTTTTTACTGACCACAATTCTGTGGGGCAATGTGGGAATAAATGTTCTGTTGACGTTGTTGTCCAGTTCCGTAATGGCAGGGCTCGCTGCCTTCATGTTTTCAACATTTCTGATCACATTTGCCGGAGAAATCACTCCGCAGGCGTATTTTTCACGCCATGCCATGCGTATGGGCTCATTGTTGGCGCCAGTATTACGTTTTTATCAAATCATTCTTTTCCCTGTAGCGAAACTTTCCGCGATGGTGCTGGACTGGTGGCTTGGGAAGGAAAGTATCAGTTACTTCAGGGAAAGTGATTTACACACCTTGATACGTAAGCACGTTGAGGCCGAAGAATCAGATGTCAGTCGTCTGGAGGGAATCGGTGCGATGAACTTTCTGGCGCTGGATGATATCGTTGTCACCCAGGAAGGCGAACATATCGATCCTGATAGCATTCTGCGCTTACCTGTGCAGAATGATGTTCCGTTGTTTCCGCAGTTTGAACGACGCGCGCTGGACCCGTTTTTACTTGATGTGAATCGTTCTGGAAAAAAATGGATCATTATAGTAGATGAGAAAGATCAACCATGCGTGGTATTAAATGCCAATGCTTTTCTGCGTGATGCCTTGTTTAGCGAAGGGACGATCAATCCTTTAGTCTATTGCCACAGGCCTATTATTGTTGATGATTCGAAAACGCTACTGGGCAAGGTGATATGTCGTTTAAAAGTGCATCCGAAGTCAGAAGTTGATGATGTTATCGATGATGATCTTATTCTGATCTGGTCAAATGAAAAGAGGGTGATCACCGGCGCAGATATACTCGGCCGGCTATTGCGAGGTATTACTATACGCGATATCACTCAATCTCAATTTTAATCAGTTTGATATTAATGGCTGGAATTCATCGATAGCAGTTATCTTACCAGTGCCTGTTGCTCGAATTGTTTGACGGATATTATTTTTAATGCGGAAGTATCCCAGAGAATATATTTGAAAGCATCAGGGATATCTTGCAGTCGTATTCTTGTTACACCGTTAAACCAGCTGGAATACTCTTTATGACATCTGGCAAGGTTATAGTTAGGAATTCTTGCTGATAAATGGTGGATATGATGATAGGCAATATCAGCAGAAAACCAGTTTGCAATGACGGGAAAATCCAGAAAACTGGTACCATCAAGTGCAGCCTTGTAGTAATTCCAATGTTCGTCATCACTGGCATACGATGAATCAAAGTTGTGTTGGATAGTAAAAATAATGATACCGGCAGCACCCGCTATTGACAGACTGATGATATAAACGCTGAAAAACTCAGCGGCACCGAATGTATTGCTTAAAATAACCCAAAGGCTGATTAGCACTATATTATTTGCGAACATATGCCAGTATTGCCGGCTGTTTGCCCAGTGACGCGAATGATATTTTTCTGAAATTGTCTGAATGGGTGTATGCCAGTTTCTTATTTTTCTATCCAATACATGGTAAATATATTTTATCGAACCCAGTAGCCAGTTAAAGCGTGGATTAAAGATGAAATACATAAACGCCCCTATTGGTGCAAACAGTATGTTTCGGGTGTAACGGTATATTTTTTGTTTACGAGGCGAAAGTCTGCGGTATTCATCAATACTTAAAGTGCTTAACGGTCCCCGGTACTTACTCCAGTTGCCATTAGTTGAGTGATGAAAGTTATGATGTTGTGCCCAAACGTACTGCGGCATACCAACGATGACGCCGGTAATAAAACCAAAAATTTTATTCAGTAGTGGTGTTTGGAATAAGGAATTATGACCGCAGTCATGCATGATCATAAAAACTCGAACAATAAACAAAGCGAGAAGAAATATTAGCGCGGGTGTGTACCAGTAGTAGTCAGTAGTGCTCTTCAATGCCAGGTAAAATAACAGGGTATAAGGTATCAGTGTATTGGCAATTTGAATGAAACCTTTTGTATTGCTGCTTTTCGCGTATTTAGAAACAATGCCAGAGGCCTCATTTTTTAATTGTTGGGGAGAAATCATTGTATAGGGGGCACCTGAATGTAAGAGGGGGTAACCAGTCTGTGAATTTTTATTGTTATTTTAAGGTGGTTAATCATTCTTAACCGTGGCTGTTTATATTCAAGGGCTGATCACTGTTTAGCAGTAACATTATAAACGCTATCAGTGTGACAATTCAATGACTCGTTGGAATAAGCCAGTCAATAGACATTATATCGGCAATGAGCATGGTTTACTGTAATATCTCGTATCCATGAGGAATTCTTACTGAGATGCTGCTTCTCATTGTATTTACGCCGTATTAATTGTGGTAACTGTTTCTGTGGTGAAGCAATTTAGGGGTTCTCTGAAATATTGTCGAAAAGTGGCATATCGTCTTTTAATGTATGATTACATTGCTGCGGTATGCTTTTATAATATACCGGATAGATATGTCTGGTTTAATTTATCCAGGTTAAGCGATTGGGTGAATATTATCCAGACAGAAGGTGAGCCAATATATTGGCATATATTCGTTCCCGTTATGTTGAGGACCTGATTCTGTTGTCCTGTAGCCGATTTAAGAATTGTTTAATGATATTGAGTGTCTATCACTAAATTACGCGCATTATAATAACGCTAACCGGTATTGATCAGGATCAAAAAATAATACTGTGTTACTGGTTATACTGGTAAAAAGATAACAGGAGCCTGCAAGTGTCAATGGATATACCAAACACCCATGAGCCATTGGACAAAGGTGTAGTGTTTCATGTGCATGGCGTCACCAAAGTTTACCAGATGGGCGAAGTGCAGGTTCATGCCCTGCGTGGTGTGGATCTGGATCTTTACAGTGGTGAATTCACGGTATTGCTTGGTGCCTCCGGTAGTGGCAAGTCCACTCTGCTGAATATTCTCGGTGGTCTGGATACTCCGACAGACGGACATGTATTTTATGGTGATCGTGATCTCACCCGTGCCAATGAACGCGAGCTCACTGAATACCGACGCTACCATGTGGGCTTTGTTTTCCAGTTCTATAATTTAATTCCAAGTCTTACCGCCCGGGAAAACGTTGCCGTGGTGACTGAAATTGCCAGGGCACCCATGAAGCCTGAAGAGGCTTTGCAGCTTGTCGGTTTAGGTGAACGTCTGGATCATTTTCCGGCGCAACTCTCTGGCGGTGAGCAACAGCGAGTCGCTATTGCCCGCGCTATTGCCAAGCAGCCGGATGTCCTGTTATGTGATGAACCTACCGGCGCTCTCGATTCCAAAACCGGCATTGTGGTACTGGAAGCCTTGCAACGTGTTAATCAGGAACTTGGCACCACAACAGCGGTTATTACTCATAATGCTGGTATTGCACAAATGGCGGATCGCGTTATTCATCTGGCCGATGGTTGTATTAACGAGGTAACCATTAATGAAACCCGCCTGGCTCCCCGTGAATTAAGTTGGTAATGGCGATATGAAAGCCATCGACATAAAACTCTGGCGTGAACTCTGGGCAATGCGCATGCAGGCACTGGCCATAGTCATGGTGATTGTCGGTGGTGTGAGCATTTTTGTCATGTCATTAAGTACCCTCGATTCCTTATATGAAACCCGTGAAAATTATTATCGTACGAATCACTTTTCTCATGTATTTGCATCACTCAAGCGTGCTCCCCTGGCGCTATTAAAACGCATTGAAGAAATACCCGGTGTCAATAAAGTGGAATCTCGTGTTGTCGCCTATGTGAATCTCGATGTGGATGGTTTCGATGATCCAATTAGTGGTCATCTGTTGTCCCTGCCGGATATCAGTCGAGGACTGTTGAACCAGGTGCTTCTGCGTGATGGTCGTTTATTTGAACCGGGCCGTGATAATGAGGTTTTACTCAGTGAAGAGTTTGCGCGTGCGCACCATCTGCAAGCTGGTGACAAATTGCATGCAACTATTAATGGCCGCCGTAAAAAACTCACGGTGGTGGGTCATGTATTATCACCGGAATATATTTACCAGATTGCACCGGGCGCCATGTTCCCGGATTATCAGCGTTATGGTGTGTTATGGATGGCGCGCAAACCGCTAGCCAGTGCCTATGATATGGATGGCGCTTTTAATAATGTCACATTAACCGTCAGCAAGGGTACAAATGAACAGGATGTTATTGATCGACTGGATGATATATTAAAACCCTATGGTGGTATCGGTGCCTATGCCCGTGAAGATCAGCTTTCCAATCGATTTTTATCGGAAGAACTCAAGCAGCAAAAAACCATCGCTACTATTTTTCCGATTATATTTTTCGGTGTCGCTGCGTTTCTACTTAATGTAGTCACCAGTCGCTTGATTAGTTTACAACGTGAACAGATCGCAGTCCTGAAAGCTTTTGGTTACAGTAACTTTGCGGTAGGATTGCATTACATCAAACTGATATTAATGATTGTCAGTATTGGCGTGATTATCGGTATCGGTGTCGGTATCTGGATGGGCAAAGGCATGAGTAATATCTATATGGAATTTTACAGCCTGCCATTTATGATTTATGTACTCAAGCCGCAGGTGATTATAGCTGCAGCACTTATTAGTATGACGGTGGCCGTGCTCGGTACTTTGTATGCAGTATCCACTGCAGCGCGATTACCCCCGGCGCAAGCCATGCGACCGGAGCCACCCGCGATGTATCATGCTACCCTGGTTGAGAAGCTTGGAGTGCAGCGCTGGTTTTCACAGCCGACACGAATGATTTTGCGTCATATTGAACGTCATCCCCTGAAGTCATTGTTAACCACGCTCGGCATCAGTATGGCTTGCGGTACAATGATGGTTGGCGGCTTTCAGGAAGGCGCCATCAAGCAGATGGTTGACGTGCAGTTTGGTATGAGTCATACCAGTGATCTTACTACCATTTATACCGAACCTACATCGCAACGCTCATTGTATTCACTGAGTAGTTTGCAAGGTGTGGAGCATGTTGAAGCCTTTAGGGAAGTGCCGGCGAAATTACAGTTCGAACACAGATTTTATCGCACTTCGGTAAAGGGGATACAGGCGGATGGCCAGTTGATGCGCTTGCTGGATACCAAACTGCGACGCATTCAGGTGCCACAAGAAGGTGTCATTATCACCGACTATCTGGCAGAACTGCTTCACATTAAGCCCGGCGATATGCTTACCATACAGGTGTTGGAAGGTAATCGACCTGTCGTGCAGGTGCCAGTGGTGGGTATGGCCAAGGAATATTTAGGTGTGAACGCCTATATGCAACAGGAATCCCTGAACCGCCTGTTGAAAGAAGGTGATGCCATTTCCGGCGCCTGGTTAAGAGTGGATCAAAAATACCAGAAAAAAATCTATTCCGAACTTAAGAATATGCCGCGTATCGCCGGCGTGGTGGAACAGAAATCTGCCATCAAGGCCTTTTATGACACCCTGGCGGAAACGATTTTGTTTTTTACTTTTATTTCCACCTTGCTCGGTGGCAGTATCGCCTTTGGCGTGATTTACAACAGCATGCGCATTGCCTTATCAGAACGTAATCGTGAACTGGCCAGTTTGCGTGTACTTGGTTTTCAACGTAGCGAAGTAGCCTATATTTTGCTGGGTGAAATGGCTGTGCTCACTTTGCTGGCCATACCATTGGGTTTTGCTTTTGGTAATGGCCTTTGTGCTTACATGGCTTATCAATTTGATTCGGATCTTTATCGTATACCTCTGGTGCTGGGTTTGAAAGTCTATGCTTTTGCAGCACTGGTGGTGATCGCCTCATCCATCATTTCGGCCTTGATGATCTGGCGAAATATCACCCATCTTGATATGGTGGCTGTACTCAAGACCAAGGAGTAAGTTAATGTTTACACTATTGCGAAAACATCCTGTTATCACAGTTATTGCTGTGACGATTGCGTTGTTGCTGGTATGGGGATTCTGGCCGCAAGCGGTGATGGTTGAAGCGAACCCGGTGATACGTGCGCCGCTGACAGTTACCATTGAAGAGGAAGGTCGTACAAGGGTGATTGATCGATATATTGTCGCGGCACCGGTCAATGGTATGACCTGTCGGGTAGAGCTCAATGTAGGTGATGCGGTGGAACAGGGTCAGGTTTTGCTGGGTATTACGCCACTGGAGTCACAAGTTCTGGACGCCCGTAGTCGCGCTCAGGCCAGTGCCAAAGTCGAGGCTGCAAAATCTGCTTTGCATGCAGCAGAAGAACGTGCGCGCGCCGCCGACGCTGCTGCACAACTGGCGAGCAACGAACTCAGGCGTCTGCAGCCACTCATGCAACAGAAATTGATTTCACGTGATGCCTACGACAAGGCCGTTGCTGCAAAAAATACCACGGCCGCTGACAAGCGCTCAGCTGATTTTAATGTCGATGTGGCGCGTTATGAATTGGATGCAGCCAAGAGTGTGCTTGAATATAATACCGGCGATACACAACAAGCGACCGAAAGAGTCGATGTACGTGCACCCATCACAGGAAAAATTTTAAAACTGGCACATGAATGCGCTGGACCCATTGCTACCGGTGATCCAATATTGGAAGTAGGCGATCCATCGGCTCTGGAAATTGAAGTCGATGTGCTGTCTGCTGATGCCGTTAAAATTAAACCGGGTATGAAAGTGTTGTTCGAGCGCTGGGGTGGTGAGCAATCCCTGGAGGGTAGGGTGCGTCTGGTCGAGCCTGTGGGTTTTACCAAAGTCTCAGCTCTGGGTGTAGAAGAACAACGGGTGCTGATTATTTCCGATTTCATCTCACCACAAGAGCTATGGCAGCGATTGGGTGATGGTTATCGTGTCGAAGCACAGTTTATCATTTGGCATGAGGACAAGGTATTGCAAGTGCCGGCCAGCAGCCTGTTTCGTTATAATAATGGTTGGGCAGTCTTCACTATTGAAAACAAACAAGCTAAACGACAAGTGGTAAAAGTAGGGCAGCGTAACGGCCTTACCGCGCAAATCATTGAAGGTATTAAAGAAGGCGACATGGTCATCAATCATCCGAGTGACGAAGTGGAAGATGGCAGGCGTGTCAAGATTCAGATAATTGATTAACGATTATACGCTCTTAATCCGATAACTCGAGGCCGCTGCATCACCGATAGTTTGATCTCCGGGTCCTCTCCAGAATGGCCATAGGATCTGGGTAATTGCCCGTATACTGAAGACGTGTGTATAATCCAGGCTCGCTATCAATGTAAGCAAATCAGAATGATAAAGCACTGGATATAAAGTCAGTACCTTATCACTCCCGACCATTGAGCTAGTACTCAAGGCATTGCATTTAATTCATACCCGGGTTGCCCCAGTAAAATACGTGACCAATTTGTTACGGCGTCTTTAAGTGTAGTATATTGCCAGCAATGATTGTTCATCATGAGTTCACTGATCAGGGCATTGTTCAATTGATGGCCACTACTGTTGCCAATAAACTCGCCGATAATATGTGCACCAGCCAGAGATAAATCACCAATACAGTCGAGAATTTTATGCCTGACAAATTCATCGGCAAAACGCAAACCTTCTTCGTTAACGACTTTGTCACCCTTAACTAGGATGGCATTTTTCAAAGATCCGCCTTTGGCAAGGCCGATCTTTTTCAACGTATCCAGTTGTTCTTCAAAACCAAACGTGCGTGCCGGTGCAATTTCATTACAAAAAATTTCCTCGTTTATATCAAGTGACCTGGATTGCACACCAATAACAGGATTATCAAAGTTGATCTTCATATTGACGCGTTTGATATTTGATGGAATCAGTTCAGCGGTTTTGCCAAATTCCTTTACACGAACTGGCTTTGTAATAACAATCGCACGTCTTAGCTCGGATTGTCTGGTACGGCCAACTTTTCTGATCAGTGAGCAATAGGGTTCGGCACTGCCGTCCATGATAGGTAATTCTGGAGCATCGAGAACAATATGTGCATTGTCTATGCCGCAACTATGCAATGCCGCGAGCAGATGTTCTACAGTGCTGACTCTTGTGCCCCTGTTATTGGCAATCGTTGTCGACATGCGGGTATCTGTGACATTATACCAACGTGCCTGAACTTCAGAATTCTCGGGTTCAACATCACGGCGCACAAAAATGTAGCCAGTATTAGGTTCAGCGGGCATTATATTCATAATTACTCTGAGCCCACTATGTAATCCACGGCCAGCGATGGTGAATCTTTCGCGTATCGTATGTTGATAGTATGCATCATTTATTCTATTGGTTAAGTCATTCATGGTGTTGTTCCTGTTATTGGTAAATGCAGGTACAGGATATGAATAATTTCGATGTGCGAATGGTCTTATTGCGCCATTCGCTTGTCATAAATTTGTTATTTTGCGCCAATGGTTTATCCTTGTATGATATGAACATATGGAACGCTGATAAATGGCTTCAACGACATTAACTTCGTGGGCATTATTGATATGGAATGCCCTGCAGGATGCAGGCATAGATGCACGTGTTGTGTTTAGTAAGGTGGGGCTGGACCCTGCCAAACTGGGTGATGGTAACGCGCGTTACAAGATAGAAGACATGCAGAATCTTTGGCAAGCGGCTGTTGAATATACAAATGATCCTTGTTTTGGGGTCGAAACCGGTAAACGCTGGAATTCAACGACCTTTCACGCACTGGGTTTTGCCTGGCTTGCCAGTGCCAGTTTGATCGATGCATTTGGACGCATGGAACGTTATTCACGCCTGGTGAATGATGCAATATCTACTGATCTGGATAGAGCAGGAACAAACTATCAATTTATTATCAAGGTGTCGGAATCACCGGAGCTTGTTCATCCTGCCGGCATCGATGCAGCGATGGCGGCCATTATTCAAATGTGCCGCATGTTGATTGGTGATAGTTTTACACCCATTGAAGTGCATATTAAAGGAGCCAGAACTGTCAGCGCAGTGTGCCTGGAAACCTTTATCCATGCACCTGTTATCTATGATAAAGAAGATTACATGCTGCTCATTGATCGACATGATATGGAGCGAGCTCTGGCCACTGCCAATACAGAACTCATCAGGGCAAATGAAATGGTCGCTCTGCAATACCTCGCCAAACTTGATCGCAGTAATGTCAGCATGCAGGTCAAGACTAAAATTATCGAATTACTACCATCGGGACAGGCCAGGGAAGAGGATGTGGCGGCCGCCTTGAATATCAGTTTGCGCACCATGCAACGTAAATTACGTGAACAAGGTGAAAGTTTTGCTCGACTATTAAGCACGATGAAAAAAGAAATGGCTGAAAACTATATTCAGGACTCGCAATTGTCGATCAATGAAATTGCCTATCTGCTTGGTTTTTCAGATCAGGCGAATTTTACCAGGGCTTTCAGGCGCTGGAATGGCAGCACACCCTCTGAATATCGGCTGAATTTGCGTAATCAATCTGCGACAGCCAGGTAAGCAATTAAAATAATTATTTTTTACAAATTAAGCTTGATTGATTCGTTATGCCTGAATGATTCTGAAATTCAATGTCAGTTCAATGACCCTTATGGAAAATAGCACGTATAGTGCTAACAGAAGAACAGTCATTATTACATTGTATTTGTATTTAGATATCCTGCTAATGCCATCATAAAGATTAATGGTAATCAGAATGCATGAAATCCCGATAATACCAAAACCGGAGTATTGGCTTGAAATGAGGCCGAATAAAAAGCTTGTGTGTTGATTTAGTTCATTGGCGCCCACAGCGAGCAGAAATGCACACATCAGGTAATTTCTGATATGGTCAAATACATGCTTTGAAAAGCCAGACTGTTGCGCACTTTTAATATGTTCCATGAATGACATAAGTAAATCCAGATATCCATCAGAGTTGTTAAATTATATATTAAGCTGTGTAGTTCTATCCAGGCAGAGTAGTCGCAATTTTATGTCATACTGGCGCGATATGACAATTATTTAAATTAAACAAGCAGGTTGCAATGCCATGAGGTGATAATGTTAGTGATTCGAGAGGGTGCTAAAAACGGGTATTTGAATCAGGGTGACTCACTTGATTAATGGCAATAATAATGTAAATTTTACCGAAGACATGTACAATAGTCTTTATCATAAACCTGGCATTGCTACTCATAGAACGATATCTATTTCCAGCATTTTTCAAGCTGAAGATCCAAAGCTGAATGATAAGCTGCCGATGTTGCGATAATACCCGAAAACAGGGAGATATACACAATGAATATAACTGGATTGAGTTGCTGTGTTACAGCAGATCAGAGTGACCGCTGTGTCCAGGTAAGACGCAGACCTTACCAGACCAGGAGAATGAAATTAATCCTGATCGCTGTCGCAATGATGTTGCCTGGTTGGATACTACCTCAGGCCGTAGCCGCTGAGGAGGATACTGTAACGGAAAGCAAAAAGACGACGCTACCGCAGGAGAAACTCGATTCGCTGCTCGCACCGATCGCACTCTATCCGGACCAGTTGTTGACACAAGCCCTGATGGCGTCGACGTATCCGCTCGATGTTGTCGAGGCATCACGATTCGTCAAAGCCAATAAGGACCTCAAGGGCGAAGACCTCGACAAGGCGGTTCTGGAAAAGAAGTGGGATCCTTCAGTGCAATCGTTGACGGCATTTCCACAGGTGCTTGAGATGATGAATGAAAAGCTGGATTGGACGCAGGAGCTCGGTGACGCCTTCCTTGCTGACGAAAAGAGGGTCATGCAGACAGTCCAGAGCCTGCGCAAGAAGGCAGATGCTGCGGGCAACTTGAAGAGCAACGAGCAACAAAAGGTCGTTAAGGAACAGTCGATCATCATCATCGAGCCCGCGAAGACTGAGGTTGTTTATGTGCCGACCTACAATCCGACAGTTGTCTACGGAGTGTGGTGGGCGCCCATGTATCCACCTTATTATTATCCACCACCACCTTACTACTACCCGGGTTATAATGCAGGCGCTGCGTTTGTCATTGGCTTCAGCATTGGCATGGTAATTAGTAACAATCACTGGGGCTGGTGCCATCCACACTGGCATAGAGGTTCTGTTAATATCAATATTAACAAGAACAATGTATTCATTAATCGCAACAACGATTTCAAAGCCAGAGTCAACAATGGCAACTGGAAACATAACCCGTCACAACGCAAGGGAGTCGCTTATCGTGATGCGAAGACACGCGAACAGTTTCGCAAAGTAGATGCGAATGCGGTGTCCGCCCGTCGAGAAGTCCGCGGTTTTGAGCCCGGGAATACCCGAAATCGTGATCGTTCACAGGCCGGTGGCAGTAAAGGGAATCTTGATTTAACACGCCCTGCCGATCGCTCAACCGGTTCTGGCCGGCCAGGCAATCTCAACAGTGGAACGGCCAGGGAATTGAATCGACCTGCCGACCGTGCAGCCGGATCCGCAAGACCAGGCAACCTCGGAGATGGAGGCAACAGAAGCTTTAATCGATCCTCTGACGCGCGCCCGTCTTTTGATGCGAATCATTCACGTCAGCAGGCTCGGGATTTCAGCAACCGCGGTGCTGCAAGCCGTGCTTCGGGCCGTGGTGGCTCAGCTTCGCGAGGAGGAAGACGATGAACCCATCCATGAATGAAAGAACGCTGGTGGCAATTGCGATGACGACGGTGTTTTTACTCGGGTCATTGTTCACAGTAACAGCCAATGCGGCTACCGGGCAGGAACCAGTGGTTCAGTCATATACCATGACGCAGAAGGCATACCCGTCGCCGGAAGAAGCTGCCATGGATCTTTATACAGTCGTCAAGAACCATGACGTCAAGTCAATTTACAAGGTGCTTGGAAAAGGCAGTGAAAAACTTATCTATACCGGAGACGAGGTCGCAGACCAGCAAATGCGGGAGCGCTTCCTCGCCGCGTACGACACAGCACTCAAGATCGAGATGGATGGCGATGCAAAGGCAATATTGTTGCTTGGCGAAAAACTATCGCCATTCCCTTTCCCCCTGGTAAAGATCGCTCAACGGTGGCAATTTGATGCCAAGGCGGGTGCGGAAGAGATTGTCAATCGCCGTATCGGAGCAAACGAACTGAATGCAATCAAGTATTGCCTGGCGTACGGCGATGCGCAACGTGAGTACGCTGAACGAGATCGGGATGGCGATGGCATGATCGAGTATGCACAAAATTTCCGCAGCAACGAAGGCAAGCAAGATGGACTTTACTGGCCAAGTGCAGATGGCGAACCCCTCTCACCGCTCGGACTGCTCGCTGCTCGGGCAAAGTATCAGGGTTATTCGGCAAAGGGTGATGGCTCGATACCTTTTCATGGTTATTATTATCGGATCCTCACAAGCCAGGGTAAGGATGCAGCAGGCGGAAAATATGACTATATCGTTAATGGCAACATGATCGGTGGTTATGCGTTGCTTGCCATTCCAGCCCGCTGGGGTGCATCCGGAGTGATGTCATTCATTTGCAATCATGACGGCGTGGTTTACGAGAAAAACCTCGGCGAAAGCACTGCGGATGTCGCCATGAAAATAATGAGTTACAATCCTGATGCGAGCTGGTCAAAGGTGAAATGACAGTAGATATTTTTCTTCTATGCTTTTGTCGTCATACTTAATATGATTCATTCGAGCAAATTTACGGCCTTGATAGCTGTTATTAGCTTCGGGAGTTTGAGTTTTTCAGGATATGCCTGTGCCCAGGATATTGAACCACGCGCGTATGGGAATGCCCCGGTAGGAATGAATTTTTTACTGGTCGGTTATCAGTATTCTACGGGTGCCTTGTTGTTCGATCCAGCGCTGCCTATCACGGATGCGAATGCGGATATTAACCTGGGTCTGATTGGCTACGTGCACACACTCGGCATTGCAGGCCATTCCGCCAAAGTGGGTGCTTTACTACCAGTCGCTGATCTATCCGGGGATGGTTATCTGAGTGGTGTTTATCGATCGCGTGTTACCAGTGGTATGGCGGATCCGTCTTTCTATTTCTCTATCAATTTCCATGGCGCTCCTGCGCTTTCCTTCAAGGAGTTCAAGGATTACCGCCAGGATACGATTGTCGGCTTTACTTTCAAAGTAACCGCACCACTCGGTGTGTATGAACCATCCAAACTTATTAATATTGGTACCAACCGTTGGTCTTTTAAACCCGAGTTCGGGATCTCCAGGGCGATAGGGCGCTGGATGTTCGAAGGCGCGATATCGACAGTCTTTTACACCGACAATGATAATTTTGATTCTGGTAAAACGCGTCAGCAGGACCCCATCAGTTCTGTGCAGGGCAATGTCGTGTATAACTTCCCAAAGAATATGTGGGTGTCCGTTGGTGCCACGTATTATAATGGCGGACAGACGATGATTGATGGCGTTGTGAAAAATGATCTGCAACAAAACTGGCGTCTCGGTTTCACTGCAGCGATTCCCATTGATCGTAAGCATTCACTCAAGGTGTTTGGCAGTAGCGGTGTAAGTACCCGTACCGGAACCGACTACGATGCGATCGGTGTGATCTGGCAATATCGCTGGGGTTAGGTTAGTCATCAATATTGACATAAGGATCTTCTAATGCGCCAATTTTTTTTTGTCCTGGCCTGTATGAACTTGTTTATTAATGTGAGCCATGCAGAGTCCTATAATACGACTTCACCTTACCTGTCCGATGTCCCGCTGAGTTTTTGGATCTATATCGACCAGACGCAAAGTGATTGGGATATCGGCGGTATAAAAGCCGATACCGAGGTCGGTCGATTCGGGGCCACCTTTTCCGAGCATTTTTCCGAGCACTTTCAGGCCGGGCTGTTTGCTGGCGTTACCCGTGTAACACAGAAAAACTATGCACGAACGGCCGGTTTGACCCTAACGGGCGGGCACATTGGAATGCTTGTTCGTACGTTTCCCCTGAGAAGCGAAAAATTTGATATCGATACCGGGGCTACGCTGGCGTACTACCTGGTAGATGATGAGGGTAGTGGACGGTCACTCGAAACCAGCTGGATTGAAGGCCTTGTATATACGAAAGGTATCGTGAAACTGGATCCAATCCGGATTTCAATCGGCGCGAATTACCAGTACATTGATGGTACCGAAAAGTACAACAGCACAACCCTGAATCAAAGTGCAGATATCAAAGCAGAGGATGATCTAAGTGCAATGGCGGGCGTAGATTTTTTTGTCGAGGGAGGTACGATTGGCTTGCATGGTGAATGGGGTGCAAGAAACAGTATCTACCTGAAGTTTGCACGCGACTTTTAAGGGCTGTGTGAGGATTAGTATCCATAGTGATCTCGATCTATGTGGCCTGGGAGGATACACCTCCCTGTTCGCAAATCTTCAGCAGGGCAGAACCAGCTTGTTTAATTAAATCGGGCGTATCCTCACGAAGTCTACTCCCAAAGCAAAGCGTAGGGGTTATTGCAGCAGGATATACTGAGGGCCTGCTGAATTACAGCATGTTTATATTACCAGCGGATGCCAAGCCCCAGGTAGACTCCTGCGCTCGCTATATCATAGGTAAAGTCATTTTTATCGTAATCATTTGACACATAGCGATATCCGAATTTGCCAATCATATCCGGCTTGAAGGCATAGTTGGCACCGACGATCGTCTGCCAGCTTAAGTCCGACCCGGCACCGAAGCCGCCAATGTCAGCATAACCCATGAGCGTCCAGCGCTTATCGAGTGAATGTTGCACGCGGGCGCCAATGTAAGGATCGACCCAACTTTTGGTTTGTTTAAAGTTAGGCGTGGTCGCTGGTACCGATGTGCTGATGTCGACATCCCATTTAACCGAGTTATAACGCAGTCCACCGATCACATCGACAGTATCAGACCCTTCGCTCACACGGTACGCCCCGGCTATTGAATACAGTTGTTGGGTTATTTTCCCTTTGCCTGTCAAGGAAACAAAACCCAGCGGCCCGCTGATACTACCTTCATCGGCAACCCTGAAATACACGCCATCAAGGAGTAAGGCCCAGCGATCTTTTCTGGCTTCAAATGCGCCCATAAGCCCGAAATCAAGTATTTTCAGAATGTCAGAGAAACTCTGTTCCACTCCAAGGCCTGCAGAAGGCCGGTTATTGATCCGTATGTTTCCATCGAGTCCGGCAGCCCATAGATAAGGCGTGACCTCATATTGCCAGGCGCCGCTGCTTGATGCCGTAACTTCATCGGACATTGCCGGGGTTGCAACAGCAGACAACATACAAGTTAAACCGAGTGCAGCATATCTGCATGAAACCCTGGTTGAAATATTCATTGTTATTACCTCTTATTGATTAATCCTAGTCATTACTTCCAGATATAGCCAATACCCACGCCGCCCGTAAGCTGATGAACCGTGCCACGTTCCCGAACGATCGGGCTGTCTGCGGCATCCCCGGTGAGGCGCTGGTAGAACAGCATTCCACCCATCGCCCAGTTCTTGTCGAATTGCCAGATCACGGCAGGCCAGAGAAAATAGTTTCGCAACCCGCCTTCCGGGGAATAGGGCGCCAGACCGCTGGCCCCGGCACCTGCAGTCGATACACCGTAATAGGTTTGCATGAAGCTGGTACTGCCGTATACGGCACCACCGCCAAGCCCGACAAAAACGGTGTGGCTCAATGGCATCCAGATACTCCCGAAAACGGTGGTGGATAAACCGTTGTACTCACTACCCAGATCTGTCACACCCGAGACGCCCAGGCGTATTCGCCACGGAATGCCATTGGTATTGAGGTAGGTGTAGGACGCAAATGCGCCACCCTCCCAGGTGCCGTCGATCTCAGGCAGGAGGTTGACCACCGGATCTTTCACATCACTGCGACCAAAGCGGTAGCTGATCATTGGCCCGGCTTGCCAGGTGGGTGAATCCAGTAGATTGATATCTGCCAAAGGTCCCCACCATTCCACAAAGCGATTACCCGATAACTGGTAGCGCAGTCCCGGTGCGGCGCCCACGATATTATCTTTCGCGCCGCTGAACTCAGGTGTAAAACCTATGCCGATGCCTGCCATGTTGGGGAATATATCACCAGGGATAATTTCCTGCGATTGTGCAGGCGGTATCCCCAAAGTCAGGGCGGCCAATCCGACAACGGCCAGGTAGTGACGGGTTTGTGCCTGTAAGACTCGGGTTATTGTAATGTCACGCATTTTGTCGTTATTGTTTTTCAAGATTTGTATACGTTGTTGTCACCCTGCGGGTTACTCAAGGTCTACCATCGTACTATTTCGGGTACAGGAAGACCACGCCGACCTTGAATCCCCATTGCTCGGGCCCTGTCCCTGTCGGGCTGTCTGCCCAGTAACGTAACCCAGCCTTTAACTGCATAAGCTGTGAGCCCACCTTGATAACCTGGCCCACGATGAAGTTTACCGGTACGCTCCAGGTTTTGCCTTCCCAGTCGTAGGTGCTCTCGGTTTGTAATGTAAAGCTGGTCGCCTTGGGTGTGGTATAGGTGAGAAAGGGCTGCAGGAAGGTTCGATTGTAATCAGCACGGTTGTCGTCACCGGCAAATGACCAAACATGGTTGGCCAACATCCCGTAAGTCCATTTTCCGTCCTGCTTCAAGGCCACAGCGGTGGGACCTAGTCCCCATTTTTCACTGCCCAGGGCATCTGAAGTCGCTGTTGGCAACAGGGCAATGGCACCGGCACCCCATATCCATCCACTGGCGGTCGGGGTCTTGGGTGACAGGAAGAAATTCGCCTGCATATCACCCAGACCTGACTTGTCGCCAACCGGAGGAGGGAAGTCATTCAGATCAACGTAGGGGATAATGGTTCGCGTAATCAAATTCCAGTCATCGTTCAGCGAAAAAGGAACGACCGGTTTGGCAACGATAGTCATGCGGTCCCCGTTTTTAGCAGGACCAAGATCGCTATCGAAATCAATATCGATCGGTACGCTGATTAGCGAGGCGACCGGGTTTGCCAGTTTCTTGGCAAGGTCCTCACCAGAATCCGCCAGAACGGGAGAGAGAGGCAGACACGCACCACATAGACCAAATGTCATATGCACGAGGTTATATTTTTTGATCGTAATAGAATAGATTTTTGCTCGTCTCATTTGAGCCTCTGGGTTTCATTCATATGTATTATAGCTAGTCTTATTTGTCGGCTCGTTTGAAGTTGCAAACAAAGTTCAGCCGCGCCAGCTCAAGCTGCTGGCGCGGCTGATCAGTTCCCACAACTACCGTCAGTCAGTGATGGTGTTGACTGCCGGCGCTTGCTGCTCGAACGTAGCCTTTGCTGGTGTCAGGTCTTTTGCACCTGTACCCGGCAGGATCTCGAAGCCCATATCGAACTGGTCCAGCATACCCTTGAGATCGTCATATGGTTTGCGATCACCGACCAGCTTGGCCTTGCCATTCTTGATCTGGTCATCAAAGGACGCCTTACCCATCATCACCGTCTCCAGGTCTGAACGGTTCATGGTGATGGTCAGATCCGGCTTCTTAGCCTGTTGACCCTTGATGTTGGTGAGGGCGCTGTTACTCAGCTCTACAACATATTTCTCGCCGTTGTCGGGCGTGATGAAGTTGATGACAAAGTGCTTGCCTTCGGCCTTGTCGCTATCCAGGCGGATGCCCAGGAAGTCAAGCCATAAATCGGTTGACATAGCACGAATCATGTCAGGACCGCTTGACTTGGGTGAGGCGCCCTTGGGTATGCCGTTACGCAGCTCGTAAGCACCTGCCAGAAAGCTGTTGCGTACGCTCGGGCTTTCCTTTTGATAACCGATCTGCTCATAGACATCAGCCAGCAGGTCTTTCGCTGCCTGGTTGCCCGGCTCGCCGAATACCAGCTTGTTGAGGATCTCGGCAGCATAGAGATATTTGCCCTGGTCATATAATTCTTTGCCCTTGGCTATGATCTTCTTTGCGCCACCCATCATTTCCACATACAGTGGCGCGGAATCACGCGGTGACAGCGGTGTCAGCGTAGCCGGATTGGCATCCCAATAACCGAGGTAGCGATTGATGACCGCGCGGCTGTTGTGCGCCTCCGAACCGTGATAGCTGTGTGCCGCCCAGTTCTGTTCCAGACTCTTTGGTAGCTTGTAGACATTATGTATTTCGTTGATCGTCACACCTTTGTTAGCTTTATTCAGTACGTCATTGTTTAAGTGGGCATAGGCATCACGCTGTGCACGCATGACTTCCTGAACACGATCATTGCCCCAACGCGGCCAGCTGTGGGAAGCAAACATTACTTCTGCTTCGGTGCCAAAGCGGTACAGTGCCTCGTTGATCTCCTTGGACCACTTGAGGGCATCGCGTACCATCGCGCCACGTAACGTGTAGATGTTATGAATAGTCCCGGTGATGTTCTCTGCTGCCCAAAACGCTTTCATCTGGGGAAACCAGGTGTTCATCTCGGCCGGTGCCTCGGTACCCGGGGTGTTTTGGAATACCATTTTGATACCATCGACAGTCATTTCCTTGATTTTATCCTTGATTATCACGTTTGGCGGAATCAGTCCCAGATTACCTGCAGCGGTATTCTTTCCTATGGATTGATCAACGTGACCGAAGGGACTACGAGGCAGCAACACGCCATATTGATAGAACATGCGTCGAGTCATGGCATTGCCAGCGTAGACGTTCTCGGCCACCGCGTGCTCCATGAAGCCCACAGGGGCAATAATTTTTACCTTGCCACTTTTGACATCCGCTTCATCGACGACACCACGGACACCACCAAAGTGGTCAGCATGGGAATGTGAGTAGACTACAGCTACTACTGGACGTGTACCCAATTTTTCATTGATGAATTTAAGTGCTGCAGCTGCAGTTTCTTTGGCGGTTAAAGGGTCGAATATGATCCAGCCCGTTTTGCTCTTGATGAAGCTGATGTTGGCCAGGTCATAACCACGTACCTGGTAAATCTTGCCGGGTAGTACTTCGTAGAGGCCATAGGCCATGTTAAGTATCGCCTGTCGTTGCAGGGAAGGATGCAAACTATCGAAGTCCTTGCCTTGCAGCAGCCATTCGTAACTACCCATATCCCAGGCGACGTTACCGGCATCGGCCATGATTTGTTTGTAGTCAGGTGCAGCAATAAAGCCCTTCTTGGCCTCATCGTAATCGCGTTTGTCCTCGAACGGCAATGATTTGCGTGCTCCATTTTGCAGTTCAATGGTGAATTTGGACGGCATTTTCCCCTTGGCGTCGAAATGCTTCATCGGGTCAGCGGCAACAATATCGCCACCACCAGCGCCGATCACAGCCCCTGAACCAATAACCAGAGCTGCTCCGATCAAACTGGCAATACTCTTCACGTGAATGGACATTTCTCTCTCCTGTTTTGTTGTGCTAAATAAAAATAATCTAATATAACTAACCATTGGAATCACTCGGGTGCCTGGCTAAGCGACCATTCAATTGAGTCGATTAGCGCCTGATCATCCACTGGCTTGCGGAAAAAACCTGAAAATCCCCCGGATTTAGCTTTTGCACGGATCTCAGGCGTATCCTGCGCGGTGAGCAGGATCACAGGTATCGATGAGCCCCGTTGTTGCAAACGTTGCTGTAGTTCCAGGCCACTACTACCATGCATCTGGATATCAGCAATCACGCATGCATGCCGGGCAAATATAGTAGTAGTCATGAATTCATCCGCGCTTGAAAATACCAGGGGTAGATATCCTGCTGATCTCATCAGTCGCTCGATTGAGCGGCCAACCGATGCATCGTCATCAACGATGTAGATGGTAGCGGGTTCTTGTTTCATTGATCCATAGCGGCCGATTTATTGTTAAAACACATACTCTAGTGACTTGGTTATCCCCTGACTATTGGACCTTGGTCCCAGCTGGCATGGAATATTGAACAGTCGAAGTGCTGTTCATGCTATGTGACATTTTATTGACATCAATATAAGCAATCACTGTTAATTACCTTCGCAGGCTATAGAAACCTTACTTTTTATTATTTGCCTGGGAGTATTGCACTGGGTGCAGACATTAGTTTAAAGTCCAATAGATAGTCAGAAGACGGTGTTGTTATTATACTCGGTATAATTAACAAGAATAGCCAGTTCGGGATGCTTTCATATGGCCGTGTGTATTACTGCATGCGCTGGTACTCACAAGGCTCTTCCTGAATTGTCGATACTACTGAATTTGATTTGATTAATTATCAAAGTTTTCATAAGGAGAAGGACGATGAGGTTTATCTTGAAAACCCCTACACAGTTACTTGCAATAGGTATACTGTTGACCCTCGGGATGGGGTCGGTATCTGCCGCACAAAAGAAACCTAACATTCTCATCATCTGGGGTGATGATATCGGCTACTGGAATATCAGCGCCTATAATCAGGGCATGATGGGTTACAAGACACCCAACATTGACCGTATCGCAAAAGAAGGAGCGATGTTCACCGACTGGTACGGTGAACAGAGTTGTACCGCTGGACGTTCTGCTTTAATCACCGGACAAAGTGGCTATCGAACTGGTAATCTCAAAGTTGGTCTGCCGGGTGCGAAGGAAGGTCTCCAGGCTCGCGACGTTACCCTGGCACAATTGCTTAAGGCCCAGGGCTATATGACTGCGCAATTCGGCAAGAACCATCTCGGTGATCTCGATGAACATCTACCGACAAACCATGGTTTCGACGAGTTCATGGGTTCTTTGTATCACTTGAATGCCGAAGAGGAGCCGGAAAACCCCGATTATTTCAAAGACCCTAAGTTGATTAAGAAGTATGCTACACGCGGCGTGATCCATTCCTGGGCGAATAAAGATGGTAAACTGAAGATTGAAAATAAGGGCCCACTTACTCGCGAGCGCATGGAAACCATTGACGACGAGGTCCTCGAAGCTTCGATGAAGTACCTCGAGCGCGCCAAAAAGGAGAACAAGCCGTTTTTCCTGTGGACCAACTTCACACGCATGCACATCTGGACGCACCTGAAGGAGGAAGTCGAGGGCAAAACCGGCCTCGGCATCTATCCCGATGGCATGGTTGAGCATGATGCCCATGTCGGCCAGTTACTCGACAAGATCAAGGAACTGGGCATGGACGACAATACAATCATCATGTATTCAACCGATAATGGCGCTGAGACCATGAGCTGGCCGGATGGTGGCACAACGCCCTTCCGTGGCGAGAAAAACACTAACTGGGAAGGCGGTTATCGCGTGCCTACCGTGATCAAGTGGCCTGGTGTCATCAAGCCTGGCACAATTAGCAATGACATCCACTCACACATGGATATGCTGCCGACTATCATGGCAGCCGTGGGCGAGCCTGATGTGAAGGAAAAGCTCAAGAAAGGCATGAAGGTCAGCCAAAAGTCCTTCAAGGTGCATCTCGACGGCTACAATATGCTACCTCTGTGGTCTGGCAAGACCGACAAGTCACCTCGTCATGAGTTCTTCTACTTCAACGATGATGGTCAACTTGTGGCACTGCGGTTTGACCAATGGAAGCTGGTATTCCAGGAGCAACGTGCGCATGGCTACGAAGTGTGGCAGGATCCGTTCATTCCTCTGCGCTTACCGAAGCTGTTCAACCTGCGGTCCGATCCGTTTGAGCGTGCCGACCACGAAGCTATTGATTATCCTCGTTGGCGGCTGGAACGTGCCTTCCTGCTGGTACCGGCACAACAGTATGTTGGGAAGTTCCTGGCTACGTTCAAAGAGTTTCCACCTAGCCAGGCAGTGGGCAGCTTCAGTCTTGATGCCGTGATGAAGAAGCTCAGTGAATCGCCCGCGGGCAGTAATTAACTCTATACACTGAGTTATAGATAAAGGTAAAACTCATGGGCCGCCCCGCGTATACCGGGTGCGGCTCTTTTTTTATAGCCTATATGTCGAAAAGTACTCGTATTCAAAACCGCATATCATCCGCATCCCGACTAGCGCACGTGCAGCCATCCGTTAAAGGCGAACCCGACGCTACCACAGGCGTTGCGTGGCGGATCTTGTTACTTGTCATCTCGGGCACTGCCGCACTGATCTATCAGGTGCTGTGGATCAAACAGCTAACACTGATCGTGGGTGTGGACGTGTATGCCGTTACCACGGGTGTCAGTGCCTTCTTTGCCGGCCTCGCCCTGGGTGGGCTATGGCTCGGACGCTGGGCGGACCGGGTAACCAGGCCGCTGCGTTTGTATGCATTACTGGAGATCGGCGTTGCCCTGGTGGGTGTGATAATAACTTTCGCGCTCCCGCATACAGCATCCCTGTTCGCAACATTGGAAGACAAAAATGGTATTCTCGCCTGGGGGCTGATTTTTCTGATGGTTACAATCGGACCGTTCCTGATGGGTGGCACCTTGCCAGCCATGGTTCGTTCCCTGCGGCTTACTGCAGACCGGATTGGCGCCGGCGGTGGAGAGATGTATGCCGCCAATACCACCGGAGCTATTATCGGTGCGCTGGCTTCTTCATTCTTGCTCATCCCGGCATTTGGCATCCAGGGCACAGCATGGATCGCCGCCAGTATGGGCGTGCTTGCCGCTGTGGGCGGTTTTTGGCTCGATCGTTTCGTGCCAGACCAGGTCCGCGTCGATACGGCATCAAATTCAGTGCCACTGGTGAAATCGGCCACGGTTGCCATTCTCTTTTATGCCATTGCCGGTGGCCTGGCGCTGGGATACGAGGTTATCTGGACACAATCGGTCGTGCAATTCATGAGCACGCGCAGTTTTGCCTTCTCGGTAGTACTGGCGACCTATCTCGCCGGACTGGCGCTGGGTGCGGCCGTGTTTGCGCGCTGGGCCGACCGCATTCGCGACCCCTGGGGCATGTTTGGTTTGTTAATTGCCGCAGCAGGGCTGGTCGCCTTGCTCGAGATTTCTCTGTTGGGGCGCTGGCTACCGGCATTACAGACTCTGGGTGAGCATGCCGTATTCTCGCTGACGGAAAATCGACTGGCCGCGATGAGTACCCGCTTTGCAATCGCAGCGATATATGTCGTTTTTGTTCCCGCGCTGCTTCTTGGTGCTGCGTTTCCCGCGGCGTTGAAACTGATCGTCGATGCCGGGCACGTCGGCCGTGATATCGGCAAAGTGGTTGCCCTGAATACACTCGGTGGAATTGTTGGTACGGTTATCACCGGCTTCCTGTTTGTACCGCTTTTCGGTCTGGTAAAAACCCTGGCGATACTCACCGTTAGTGCAGCGATTCTTGGGCTGTTGGCCGCGATGCGCGGTACTTCCGGGTTTTGCTTTGCTCGTTATGGGACGGCCATCATTGCCATCATCGCCGTAGGTGCAGCCGTGTTGACGCCCGCTGATCGACTGGCGAGTTTGCTCGCGGAAGGGCGCGGCGGCACGATGGTCTTCTACGAAGAAGGAAAAGGTGGAACAGTCGCCGTGCTCGAACAGACAGCAGGACACAAAAAGTTTCGCCGTTTGTATATACAGGCGGTGTCCAATACCGGTGATGCCATGCCCTCGTTGCGATACATGCGCCTTCAAGCACTGCTGCCGCTGATCATTCATAATGGCGAACCCAAAGCGGCACTGGCTATCGGGCTCGGCACCGGAATCACTTCGGGTGCCTTGCTACGTTTTCCGGGACTGGAGCAGCGCGTCGTCGCCGAACTATTGCCCGAAGTCATGAAGGCCACGTCGAATTTCCAGGGCAATTTTGGCGCGGCAACGGATCCCAGGTTGGATATCCGTTTGCGCGATGGCCGGCGCGAACTGCTGAGTAACGAACAGACCTACGACCTCATCACGCTCGAACCACCACCACCTTCTGCTGCGGGCGTCGTGAATCTGTATTCAACCGGCTTTTACGAACTGGCGCGTGCACGCCTACGGCCGAAAGGCATTATCGCGCAGTGGTTACCACTGCCGACTCAGAATGACGAGGATACGCAGTCGCTGGTGCGCAGTTTTCTCGATGTTTATCCGCATGCATCGTTATGGACAACCGAGCTTCATGAGATGCTCCTGGTCGGCTCGCTCGAACCTGTCGAACTCGATGTGCCGCGCATCATTGAACGGTTCAACCAACCAGAAACTGCGACTGCATTACGCGAGGTCGGCATAGCATCATCCGCAGCGTTATTGGCAACCTGGGTGACGAACCGTGCCGGCCTGGAAGCCTATGCCGGCAATGCGCTCCCTGTTACTGACGATCAGCCGCGGATAGAATATGCAGATTGGGTGCGCCCCGATGAACTTCAGCGTGTGTTACCACGTTTATACGGGCTTCGCACAAGCCCGCCATTACGCAGGGCAGATGCGGGCTTTATGGAGTCGGTGGCTGCGCAACGCCAGCTATTGATGTTATTCTATCAGGCCGCACTGAATGCGGATGCCGGTCACAAGGAACTTTGGGCTCAGGACATGGCACGCGTGCTCAAGGGCGACAGCGACAATGCTTACTACCAATGGTTTGGAGGTAATAAAAGATGAAAGGATTACCTATGAGGTATTTATTCACCCTGCGGACTTCTTGTGCAGCGGTATTGCGCCAGAGCGTTTTTGTAGCGGCGATGTTTACGATCCCCTGGGTGGCCAGTGCGCAGGACAAGGCATCCACACCACCTGCGCCACGCCTGATATTACAAATCACCGTCGATGCCCTGCGCGGTGATTTGCCAAACCGCTACGCCCATATGCTGGGTGACAAGGGTTTTCGCTACCTGATGGACAATGGGATCAACTATACCAATGCTCATTACCAGCACGCCAACACCGAGACCATCGTCGGCCATGTATCACTGGCTACCGGATCCGTACCTGCGGCGCATGGCATGGTGGGCAATGTCTGGTTTGATCGCGAGCAAGGACGTTTGGTATATAACATCGAAGATCCACGTTATCACTTGTTAACGGCGGGTGCGGATGTGGACAAGAAGACCGAGATCGATCCAACACAGAAAGCAGCCAAGGTGGATGGCCGCTCACCGGCAGCTATCCTGTCCTCGACCTTCAGCGACGAACTGGCTGTGAACTACAATGGTAAATCAAAGATCTTTGGTGTTTCGGTCAAGGACCGTGGAGCGGTATCCCTGGCCGGCCATGCTGGCAAGGCCTTCTGGTTTTCCAAATCCAGTGGTGAGTTCGTAACCAGCACTTATTACTACAAGCAATACCCTGAATGGGTGAAGCAATGGAACGCGCGCAAACCAGCACAGGAATACGCGGGCAAGTCATGGGAGTTACTGTTGCCGTCTTCGAAATATATATTCGGCGCGTCGGATGACCGCGAGTATGAAACCAACTTTCCGGGCTATGGACGAACCTTTCCACATGCTTATGGTAAGGCCGGGGATAAATACCTGACCACACGCCTGACCCTGGGTCCGGCCGGTGACGAGTTGACCCTGGATTTTGCCAAGACACTACTGGACAAGGAACAGCTGGGTCAGGACGACGTGCCGGATTATCTCGCCGTCAGTTTCTCTTCCACGGATTATGTCGGACATTTGTTCGGGGCCTCCAGCCTGGAGAGTGAAGATAATATCGGCCACCTTGATCGCACGCTGGCGAATTTGCTGGCCTATGTCGACAAGAAAGTCGGGCTAAAGAACACCCTGATCGTGCTGTCTGCCGATCATGGTCAGCCGGAAATACCGGGGCATTTGCATGAGCTGGGCATCGAAAATGCCCATTACTTCGATACCAAAGCACTGGATAAGACGCCGGCGATCGCGGCATTGAAAAAGAAATTCGGTATGGGCGAGGAATTGATCGAGGCCTATTTTCAACCCTACGTATATCTGAATCATAAGCTGATCCGCGACAAGGGCCTGGACCAGGCTGAGGTAGAAAAGGCGGTCGCTGAAGAGTTGATGAAGTTCAAAGGTGTAGCCGCCGCCGTTTCCAGCACCGCGCTGCGAACCGCCAGTCTGCCTGATACCCTGTTGAACCGCTCGATCCTGCGTAACTTTCATCCGAAGCGTTCCGGCGACATTTACCTGGTGTTCGAGCCGAATGTATTCATCAGTGACTTTGATGGTTTGACAGTAGCGTCGACCCATGGCTCACCCTGGCAGTACGATACCTTTGTGCCGGTGATCTTCGCAGGTGCCGGGTTGAAACCCGGCGTGGTCAGTCGAGCGGTCACGCCCTATGATATCGCACCGACACTGGCTGCCTATCTTGGCGTCAAGCCGCCTTCGGCAGCTATAGGGAATCCACTGGTGGAGGTGCTTGGCAATTGATCGGTCTTTCTGATTACATAAAGAACAAGCCGACCGGTTATGGACAAGATAGTGATCCAGAACAGGTGATGATAGTCTGTATTAGTTTGCACAGCCGGGTATGCAGGCATACCCGGCCTGGCAGCATCGGTTCCCAGTAGTCGTTAGCTGCCTGCTACGGATTTACTGTACCAGAACAAAAACGATATACTGGACTCGCTTGTGCCATCGACTGAAACCCATACAGGTATCCATCTCATGTCTCAACAGGGCTTTTATCGCCGACTTACTCATTTAATGACCGGACAGGTTATTAAGATACTTATCAGTGTGTTTATCGCGCTGCCAAGTCATGCGGCAAGTTCAAGCTACGTGGGTGGAGAGAGCTGCCGTAGCTGTCACCAGGATGAATACATGGCCTGGCAGGGATCGCATCATGACCTGGCGATGCAGACAGTCAATGACAAGACGGTGTTGGGTAATTTCGATAATACCAGTCTGACGCATTTTGGTGTGACCTCATCTTTCTATAAAAAGAACGGCAAGTTTATGGTTCGTACGGAAGGTCCTAAAGGCACACTCGAAGAATACGAGATCAAGTACACCTTTGGCGTCGATCCATTACAGCAGTACCTGATCGAATTCCCCGGAGGCCGTATGCAGGCCTTAAGTCTGGCATGGGATGCACGACCGAAAAAGCTGGGCGGACAACGCTGGTTTCATCTTTATCCTGATGAAAAAATCGCCTTTGATGATGAACTACATTGGACCAAACCTGGTCAGAACTGGAATAATATGTGCGCGGAATGTCATTCCACTCACCTGGAAAAAAACTACGACCCTGTGGCAAGAACATTCAAGACTACCTGGTCGGAGATTAATGTTTCCTGTGAGGCCTGTCACGGACCGGGCTCGGATCACGTAGTTTGGGCAAACAAGAAGCCAGGCTGGGAGAAGAGCAAAAAGAATAAAGGCCTGATACTACACTTCGATGAGCGCAAAGGCATTCACTGGAAACTAAATTCGAAAACCGGCAATGCAGCACGTAGTAAAACACGCAGCACGGTCAAGGAAATCGAAATGTGTGCCCGCTGTCATTCGCGGCGCAGCCCGATTAGCAAGGACTATGTGCATGGCGAACGCTTGCTGGACCATTACATGCCACGCCTGCTGACGCAGGACATGTATCATGCCGATGGCCAGATCGATAATGAAGTCTATGTATACGGGTCTTTTTTGCAGAGCAAGATGTATCACGCGGGCGTGACCTGCAGTGATTGCCACGAGCCGCATAGCATGGCGCTGCGATCCCCGGGCAATGGTGTTTGCCTGCAGTGTCACCAGAAAAACAAATATGATCAGGCCAGTCATCACTTTCATAAACAGGATTCAAAGGGAGCGAGTTGCGCTGAATGCCACATGCCACCGAAAAACTACATGGTGGTCGATCCACGCCATGATCACAGTATGCGCGTCCCGCGCCCTGATCTTTCTGTGCAGCTAGGAACGCCCAATGCATGCAACAACTGCCATCAGGATAAGGATGCAAAATGGGCCGACAAGCAGGTTAAGACCTGGTACGGGCATGAGCCTGGTGGGTTTCAGACCTACGCACCAATCCTGCATGCGGCCCGACATGAAAAACCGGGTACCGGCAACGGCCTGGCCGCGCTGATTCGTAATACGGAAACACCGAATATTGCCCGCGCGACGGCATTTGCCGAGATCGGGCCTTATCTGAGCGCCAGATCAATAGATGTATTGCCTATGGGATTATCGGATGATGATCCCGGTGTCCGTGCTGCCGCGGTGGGGGCACTGGAAAATGTGCCGTTGAATATACGGGTACGACTGACGTTTCCGATGCTGGAGGATCCGGTGCTCGCGGTCCGGATAGAGGCCGCACGCTTACTGATGGCGATTCCCTCGGGTGATCTTTCAGCTGAACTACGCGCTTTGCTGGACAAGGCGTTGCAGGAATATCTTGCGGCTCAGCAAGCCAATGCGGAACGACCCGAAGCACAAGTCAGCATGGGCAATCTCTATGCTTCTCAGGGTAAAGGGGAGAAAGCGGTTACTGCCTATATCACAGCGACCGAACTCAATCCGGCTTTTGTCCCGGGTTATGTGAACCTGGCGGATCTGTATCGTGCCCAGGGAAAGGAAACCGAGGCCGATACCGTATTACGCAAGGCTGCCGGACTACTGCCGAAAAATGCGGCCATACACTACGCCCTGGGGTTATCGCTGGCGCGGCAGAAACGAACCGATGGTGCTATTGAAGAGTTGCGCCTGGCAACGAAACTGAATCCGGATAGTGCACGCTATGTATATGTCTATGCCGTCGCGTTGAACTCGGCAGGCAAATCGAAGCAGGCGACCCTGGTTTTACAGGGCGCACACAATCGTCATCCATACAATCGCGACATCCTGAGCGCCCTGGTGGCCTTTCATCGCGACCTTGGAAATGATAAAGCCGCGCGTACCTATGCGGAAAAACTGCGCACTCTCACACCCTGATGCGGGGCGACTTGTTGATGGGATATTAATCCTGAGAAGGTATAATATGTTCACGAGGATCTGGTAAAATTAAATTATGCACATGAATACTCGCTTATTATTACTGATAGCGCTGACGGTATCCTTGCTGGCATGTACCACGCAACCCAGGAAATGGCCGCCTATAACCACTACAGCCACCGGGCACACTATGCCGGGTCGTTGGGTGTGGGCCGATTTGATTTGCGATGACCCTGAACAGGCCAAAAGGTTTTATAGCCAGGTATTTGGCTGGCATTTTACCGATGCAGGCACCTCGGATAATCCTTATTATTTAGTCTTTCAGGGCCAACAACCTGTTGCGGGAATCGCCCGGTATAAAAAACAGACTGACAGTGAACGTGCTGCACGCTGGATACGGCTGTTGTCTGTCGAGTCCGTCTCCCGGGCAACGCAATCTATTTCACAGGCGGGTGGGAAGGTCCTTATTCCCGAAA
>Ga0316205_10000406_pt1 | contig 83097 bp, 68 predicted proteins | sample 3monthpyrite_MG_FD_204941 | JGI IMG/M metagenome (GOLD analysis project Ga0316205, IMG submission 204941) | Microbial mat bacterial communities from mineral coupon in-situ incubated in ocean water Damariscotta River, Maine, United States -... | ecosystem: Environmental > Aquatic > Marine >...
CCATGCCTGGCCTCAAAGCACTGAAGACCTGGATAAACTCTGGCATAAACGATTAACTAACAGTGCATTAAACTTAAAACTTTCAGGTAAAGAAAACGACAAAATAACTGAACTTTTAAGCAAACGTTACAACAGTCAGTTAAAACGTATACAACAAAACAACTCTGAAGATGCATATCGCGTTTATATGAATGCATTAACCTTGAGTTACGACCCTCACACTCAATATTTTTCACCTCGTGGCACGGAAAACTTTAATATTCGTATGCGCCTGTCTCTACAGGGTATAGGTGCCATGTTGCAATCTGATGACGATTACACCAAGGTAACGCGTTTGATTCCCGCCGGGCCTGCTGATAAATCAGGTAAGTTAAAAGCCAACGATAGAATCACCGGTGTTGGCCAGGGACCCAACGGTGAGATAGTAGATGTGATCGGTTGGCGACTGGATGATGTTGTTGATTTAATTCGTGGTAAAAAAGACACTGTTGTTCGTTTATCAGTTTTAAAAGCCAACGCTGTTGATACGTCAAAAACAAAAATTATTTCTATTACCCGTGACAAGGTAAGCCTGGACGAGCAGGATGCCAGTAAAGAAATTATAGAAGTTGATACCTACGGTAAAAAATATCGTTTAGGCGTAATTGATATCCCCAAGTTCTATATTGATTTTGAAGCAGCCAATAAGGGTGACCCTAATTACAAAAGCACAACACGTGATGTAAAAAAACTATTAAAAGAACTTAAAGCCGACAAGGTAGATGGCATTATTATCGATTTACGTGATAACGGAGGCGGATCTTTACATGAAGTAAATACCTTAATCGGTTTATTTATAAAGTCTGGCCCGACGGTTCAGGTGAAAGATACAAGTGGTCGAATTTATGTATCTAAAGATAAAGATGACAAGGTTAGTTATACCGGCCCTCTTGCGGTTTTAGTTAATCGAATCAGTGCTTCAGCATCAGAAATTTTTGCCGGTGCGATTCAGGATTATCATCGCGGCATCATTGTGGGTACGCAAACTTATGGCAAAGGCACCGTGCAAGCTATGTTACCTTTATCAAGTGGCCAGATAACACTGACTCAGCAAAAGTTTTACCGCATAACCGGTGGCAGCACACAGAATCGTGGCGTGATACCGGATATTGCCCTGCCTTCGCTTTATAATGTTTCAGAGGTAGGAGAAAGCTCTTTAGAAGCAGCACTTCCATGGGATAAAATTAAAGCAGCCCCCTTTGATACCTATAATGATTTTTCTCTAAAAATACCTAAGTTAGAGGAGCTTCATAATAAACGAATCAGTAAAGACCCTGATTTTATACACTTGACTGAAACTAATAATTTAATCGAGAAACGTCGCCAGCAAAAGGAAATTTCGCTTAATGAAAGCAAACGTCGTCAGGAGAAAAAAGATCTTGAGAACATTCAGATAAAACTTGAGAACGATCGACGCAAAGCTTTGAATATGACTTTAATCACAAGCCTGGAAGAGCTCGATAATAAAATCAGCGATGATGAAGAAATTAACCCTGAAGACGAAAACAAAAAGAAAGATGGCCCAACGCCTTTGCTAACAGAAACAGGTAATATTCTGATTGATTTTCTAAATATGAATCACCATGCAATCGCTAACCAGCACTAGACTTTTCAGCGTTTTTTATTTTTACTGAAACTTTATTTTCAGGTCGGAGCCTACAGCAGTTTGCTCCCGACCTGATTAACCTTTTTCCGATCAACCCTTTTCCTGATTAATATCTTTTTAGCAAAACAGTTAAATTCTCAAAAACCTTTATTTCAAACCCATACTATTTAGTGACGCACACCATCAACACCAAAACCACCGGCATATTTTTGCATAACTTCTCGCACCGGTTCTGGATAACCCACTATATCCATTTGCTGCATACCTTCATTGAAAAACTGCTGACTATCAGCAGGTATATTTTTTATTAGCTGATCAAAAACATTCTGCATGATTTGCGGGTTATGTGTACGGGTAGCAACTATACCCCAGTTAAGATTCAAAATACGCCAGGGACGCATTGGATTAGTTGCCTCCAGGTCTTTTTTAATCGACTCATCCGTTACATCAATTATATTTTTAATAACGCCACTTAAAATTTCAAGCTGTTTATTATCTTTTATAGTATTTGCAAAACTGGCAATAGCATTAACAATGATATCCAGTTTTATAACTTTTCCATTATGCTTTTTTAACCAGAGCACAATAGGCAATGATAAACGATGTAACTCAAGCATCTGATCCTGCATACCTCTTGAAGCGCAACTAATAGAAATTTCATCCAGCAGGTTCAACGCATAGTCGCCTATTTTTGTTACTTCATCTTCATGAATATCTGGCTGATTTTCATTATCAACATCTGATGAGAGGCGTAACATGATTTGTATATTTTGACGTAATGCCTCAATCATTTTTAATACTTGTTCAGACTCAGCTGTGTCTGAGGATCTGAGACTCAAAATTAGTGCTTCTACAATTACTTCATATTCACTACTTAAATCATTTATATCTATATTTAACATTACTTACTCATCCTAATATGTATTGGGATATACTAACGCCACTAAAATTCAGGCTTTATTAAAGGGTACTTTATGCGCATTTTACACACTATGCTTCGTGTAGGAAATTTAGAAAAATCAGTTAAATTTTATACTGAGATTTTCAATATGCAATTACTTCGTCAAAAAGACTACCCGGAAGGCAAATTCACACTGGCATTTCTAGGTTACGGTGATGAAGCCAGTAATTCAGCAATAGAGTTAACCCATAACTGGGATACCGACAGTTATGATTTAGGTACGGGTTATGGCCATATTGCGCTGGAGGTAGACGATGTATATGCAGCGGTTGACAGCATAAAGAAACAGGGTGGCAAAATACTTCGTGAAGCTGGGCCAATGAATGCGGGAACAACCATTATTGCCTTTGTTGAAGATCCGGACGGTTATCAGATTGAGTTACTAGAACCAAAAAACAGGTAGTTAAAACTGATGCTCTTGTTATATAGGCATCTACAAAGAAAAAACAGGCGCGGAATAAATCAACGAGAAATAAATCGGCGAGGAATAAATAATTTAAATTTTAACTAATTTAAATCGTCAACCATTTTAGATGTTACACGGTTACGCCCGGTGCGCTTGCTTTCATATAGGCAGCTATCAGCGGCCTTAACCAGAGTTGCGCTGGACTGATCAAATTCTGCTGTCGTGGTTGCCAGCCCAACGCTAACTGTCACCCAGGGGCTTACATCTTCTTTCCCGGCCTTTATTCTGGCTTCTTCTACAGAGCGCCTTAATCGTTCCGCTAATAAACGCGCATGCTCCACACTGGTATTTGGTAAAACAATAGCAAACTCCTCTCCACCGTAACGTGCTGTAAAATCAGCAGTGCGTTTTAACTGGCCAGATAATAATTTACCAACACTAAACAAACACACATCGCCCATCTGGTGTCCGAAACTATCGTTATAAGCTTTAAAATAATCGATATCCACCATCAGTAAACTTAACGGTGTATATTCACGCATACTACGCTTCCACTCTTCTTCTAACACCATATCAAAATAACGACGATTATAGGTACCTGAAACATCATCAATAATAGTCATGCGGGAAACCCGGCTAAACTGTCGGCCTGATGTGCGTAAAGCAGTCATAACAACAACCGCGATAACAGCAAAGATTAAAGCTATGACAATCAACGTCATCTGACGCGACTGATCATATTCGGCCTCAACTTTATTGTGGGTTTCTACCTGGCTATCTACAATGCGATCCAATAAAAACAGAACACTGGCACTGGCTGTCCGCCCTTCCTTAATTATGGCTCTAAGGTCCTCATCGTTTATACCACCAAAGACCAGGGCTTCTACCAGATTTTCATGATATGGCTGGGCGTAAGAAACAGAGTCGTCCAGTTTACTTAAATTTCTGAGTAATGCCTCATCAACCGTTGTTTCTAACAGCATCTCACGTGCATGGGCATAAACGCCTGCTAGATGATAAAAACCAACAGATTCCTGATCACGATCAAACACTTCTTTCATGTTTATCATGCGCTGAATCATCATCTCTCGTTTTTGCACCGAATCACGCATGGTCATCACCAGACGTACCTGCTCAGTATTGTTTTTTACCAGATCAAAAGCGGCTCTACTCCAGGTATCAACCTGAATAAGCAATGTGCCTACAATAACCGCACAAAGCACGATCACTGCGGCAAATCCAAACAGTGTTGACCGAGTGCTTATAAATTTGGGGAGTTGCATCATTAAAATTTAAATTATTATTTTGTTTATCTGTACAATATAGCCTGTTTTTAACTAACAAGTAAGCGATCCATGGATATAGTTTATATAGACACTAATGAAGCTCTGGCGCTTGCCTGTGACACAATTCGCCTTAGTAAAGTCATTTGTATTGACACCGAATTTCACCGTGAAACAACTTATTACCCGGAGCTGGCTCTTATTCAGATTTCAGATGGAAAATACACCTGTTGCATTGACCCTCTGCCGATTACGAATTTCACACCCTTTCTTTCGCTTTTAACCAATTCAAATGTAACTAAAGTTTTACATGCTAGCGGGCAGGATCTGGAAATATTCAACCACCTGTTCGATACTTTGCCCTCACCTATGTTTGATACCCAGATAGCCGCGGGTTTATTAGGTTATGGCGATCAGATAGGTTATGCCGCTTTAATTAAAAAAGAATTAAATATAGATATTGATAAGTCACAGTCGCGCACTGACTGGTTAAAACGGCCGTTAAATAACGATCAGATACACTACGCAGCCAGTGATGTTTACTATCTGGCTAAAGCCTACCCTAAAATGGTTGAGCAACTTAAATCGCTAAACCGGCTTGAGTGGTTACATGGTGATTTCTCTGAACTCTGCATGCCCGCCAAATATAAAGTAGACACAAATAACATCTGGACTAAAGTTAAGGGAAACCAGAAGCTGCGCGGTTTACAACTTGCCACATTGCAGGCACTGGCTGCATGGCGTGAAGAGATAGCCCAGAAACGCAATAGACCAAGGCGACGCATTATTCCCGATGATGCTTTAATTGATATCGCACGCTTAAAACCAGACAGTGCTGAAAAAATTAAAAAATTACGCTCTTTAAATAAATCACGCCTGAGTTCTGAAGATGCAGAGCAAATATTACAACGCATGAGTAATGCGCTTCGTATGACTCAGGAGCACTGGCCTAAACATGCAAAACGTCACAAGTTAAATATGCGTGAAGAGGCTTTAGTCGATGCACTCATGGCATTATTAAAACTAAAAGCACAAGAGCACCGCATTACCCCGTTGAATCTGGCTTCTCGTAAAGATTTAGAATCCTTACTTCAGGGTAAAACAGATATCCCATTAATGCAGGGCTGGCGTTATACACACGCAGGTCAGGTAATTGAACAATTTTTAGACGGAAAAAGTTTCCTTCAACTGATTTCCGGTGAGTTACAACTTCAGGTCGAGGGTAAATAATGACTCAGGTAAATGGCATAATTGATTTTTTAAATCAGGCTGGCACACAATTCAAAATATTTGATATGGGACGTCGAATTGAAGAAATCGATCAAGCTGATTTTCTTAGTTTTGAACAGGGAGAAATAGCCTATCCACTTCCATTGCAGCAACAGGCATGGTTAGGTTTTCTGGTATGGACGGAAGATAAAAAATCAGAACTGGTAATCTGGTTCTTACGTTTCCCACTGGATGCAGCAGGTAAACTCACATCCGGTATTCGAGATGATTTTGTGGTTCGTCTGATCAATAAAGAAGGTGACGAATCGCCTCAACAAGATGAGTCTAACCCTTATGGTTTTAAACCAAAACAGGAACATATGGCAAGTTTTCATGCCAAAGCAGCGAAGTTACTAGGCCAGCCAGCATCAAGTTATTATGAGCACAGTAAAGATTATTTTGCAGGCAAACCCGGTTATGATCAGTGGTCATTTGTTGGTTTTCAGGGCATTGCGGATATTGCAACAAGACTCGATGAAGAAAATAATGCTGCACTAATTGCTTCTGCAATTGAAGAAATTCCCGCACAACCTTTTGAAGCTTTAGCGCAATGCCTCGAACATGAAAAAATTGATTCAAATATTACCCAGGCTATTGTTAATGTTATCAACCGTGAACTTGATAAAGAGAAACCAGATGCTAATTATATTTCTCTGGGTATTCGCGCTTTATCCCATACGCAGGATCAGTCTCAGTTAGAGCACGTATTAAACAAGGTTTTAAGCACTGATACCGGCTCACACCCCGAAGTATTAGCTTCTATATCCGGGCGTTGCTGGCTCACCTTAAAAAATAATGAGACCATTAACCTGTTTCTTGAAGCACTGGCTAACTGCAGTGAAGGTCAGGAGTTTTTTAATCTGGTAATAGTTGATTTAATAAATATACCTGGCATGCAGGAAAGCATTTTAAAAGCCGTTAAATCAGCTGATCGTTCAGTGGTTTTATCAAAAGCCATCGGCGAACTGTTTAAGAGTTTTACCTAACCAGTCTCTGTCCAACCACAGCCTTGCCTGATTGACAAAATCGGGGACAGACCTCGCTTTTTGAGCTCTGTCCTCTGTGGTAATACCATCAACAGTTTTACGGAGTCGACTCGCTACTCTTTCAGTTCTTGGTGGTATGGATTAAGGGGACAGAGCGGGAAAGATGCTCTTTCCCCGAGGGAGATGCGCCTGAACAGGGTAATCTCTTTCACATCATAAGAGTCTGTCGTTCGCCTCGTTCCCACGGTCCTCCGTGGGAACGCATATTAAATATAAATAACGATTCGAAAGTAGTAGATAGATTGATGTATTCCCACGCGGGAGCGTGGGAACAAGGTATATTTTCAGATTGATATACTTCTAAGAGTAGGCACTGTTTAGAATATTCTTCAAACAATCTTCTTGATAAACAAGTAATTTATACCTATTATCTAGAAACAGCTTTAACTGAGATAATAAAAATGAATAACGTCAGTTTATTAATTCCAAAACACCAGCACCCTACCTGGACACCCGAGCTTGATGAGATGGAAGCACTTGCTTCTGATCTGGTAGACATTCCTTTACTGGGCACCATCACAGCAGGCCAGCCAATAGAGCGCATTGAAAACCATGATTTAGTAAAAGTGCCTGCCAATATGGTGCGTAAAAACACCTACGCATTAAAAGTGCAAGGCCACTCCATGATTGATGACAATATTCAGGATGGCGATATCATTGTTGTTGAAAAACAGATGAATGCAGAAAATGGTCAGTCAGTTGTTGCATTAATTAATAACGAACAGGTTACATTGAAAAAGTTTTTCATAGAAGCTGACGGTATTCGATTACAGCCTGCAAACCCTGATATGGAACCTATCATTTTAAAAAATGAAGAGGTTCAGGTGTTAGGAATTGTATCAGGCGTAATTCGTAGTTTTTAAATAACCTGTTTAAGAACATCTCCCTCGGGGAAAGACCGCCGCCTTTTGGCGCTCTGTCCCCTTGATTGGGCGCTCTGTCCCCTTGATTGATGCCATCAAGAGTTGAGCATAGTCGACTCAGCACACTCTCATTTATTTCAAATCCCCAGCAAACCCTTCATCTCATTAATTTCGTCCCGTGCCTCATCCAAAATTTGCATAGCGAATGCCGGGTCATGTTTATCGGGAAATAATTTCTTAAATGCGGGTACTTTGTTTATATCTGGCAGACTCGATAATTGTTTACGGCGTAACTTGTCATAAACCTGTGCAATTATTATTACATCTTCGGCTTTTAGCTCTTTTCCACTATCGTGGTACCAGTGCTCCGCATGGGTCACAACATTTAACATTTCTTTAGGTAGATCCCATGACTTTACAACCAGCATACCCACTGCAACCCGTAAAGAATTTATTAAGTGAGTCACCTCCTCTTCATCGGTTATTTCTAAACCGGTTTTTTCTATATAGGTAATAATGGGTATTACACCAATATCATGAATTAAACCCGCCAGTAACAGTTCATCCGCTTGCAGATGTTTTATATGTTTTCCTAATGCATAACAGATAGATGCTATCTCTATACTGTGCGTATAAAACATTTTCATCTGTTTTTTCAAAAATGGATGTTTAGTTTTAAATAACTGAGCAACACTAAAACTTAACACCAGATTACGTGTCATTTTTAAACCTAAACGAACCATAACATCACGCATACTATGTATCGGATTTATACCGCGAGTTAAAGGGCTATTTGCAACTTTTATTAAACGAGTTGAAATAGCAGGATCTAACTCTACAATTTTACCAATTTGTTCGATATCCGCTTCAGACTGCTCCACTGCTTTTTTAATACGCAGAGCAATTTCGGGCAAGCTCGGTAACTTAAGTCGCCCCGTTTCAACGGCGTGCATTATTTCATTATAAATACTATTTTCTACATGGCTCATCTGATGACTTAATACACGTTCATCAACGATTACTTCTTTTTCAATTAAATGATTAAACAACTGACGATCAAACACCCATATTTCACAACTGGCAACGACATTTACAAAAGTTTCGGCCGACTCATGTTCCGAGAACACAGGTTTTAATGCCTCAGCAGATTCACTATCTAATAAATGCGGTTGTATGTACTGCTCACAAACATCCATTTTTCCTTTTATCAAATAAAGCATCTGATCTTTGCATTCACTGGAATAAAAAGTATCCCCTATTGTTTTTTTTATTAACTTGCCTGTTTTAGCCAGTTTAATTCGATCACCTGTTGCCAAATCCTTGAAAGGTATCAACTTATGTATAAGGTTTTCTAATTTGTTTTCAGTGTTTGACATAAAAAGACCTTACATTCTTAACAACTGCATAATGGCTGTAATTTCGTCATGCGCCTGCTGAAAAACATTTTGAGCGAAATCTTTATCCTGATTATCCGGATACAGTTTTTTAAACGCGGGAACCTGATCAATTTTCGGCAAGCCATCTATTTGATGATGTTTTAAGCAGCGATAAATTTGCGCAATAATAATCATATCGCAAGTATCTATTTCACCTTCTTCATCACGTTGCCAGTTTTCAAATTCTTCTACTACAGCAAACAAATCACTGGATAAACCCCAGTGACGAATTACCATACTGCCAACGGCACCTCGCAGGCTTTTGATAATTTTGTCTAACTCAGCCTCGTCATTTATTATCAAGCCCGTATCTTCAATGTAACTTAATATGGGAATAACACCTATTTCATGTAACAGACCTGCCAGTAACATATGATCAGGCGATAACTTTCCACTTTGTTTTGATATTGCAAAACTGATCGCAGCAACATCAACACTATGATCATAAAGTTCATGCATGCGTTGGTTAAGCATCTTTGACTGCGTTTTAAATAACTGTTTAATCGCAAAGCTGATCACCAGTTCTTTACTCGTATGCATGCCCAGGCGCACAATCGCAGCATGAATACTACAAATAGGATCCACACCACGGTTTAATGGTCCGTTTGCAGCTTTAATTAAACGGGTTACCATTGCCGGATCAGCTGAAATAATGCGCGCCATATCATCGGCACTTGCATTTGGGCTTAGCAGTGCTTTTTTTACTTTTACGGCTATGTCGGGCAAGCTGGGTAACTTTAAATTACCCATATTAAATGCGTGCATTATTTCATTAAACAGGTTGCCTTCAACTTCGCTCATTTCAACTGTTTCCAGTTCTTCACCTGTAATTAATTCCTGATCAATAAAAGTGTGAAAAAGCTGCTTTTCAAAACGCGCAATGATGCAACTGCGTTGTGCTACCAGACGAGTTTTATGCCCTCCTTCATTGAAAAGAGGGTGATATGCTCGATCATCTGCCGCATCTATTAAAACCGGTTCACTGTTTAAATCCAGCAGATCCAGTTTTCCTTCAATTAAATAAAGAAACCAGCGATGCTCCTCATTAGCCGACAGCTCATCGCCTGTTCTAAGTTCAAGCATCTGTGACTGAGACGCTATTTGTAAACGATGCTCAGTTTGCAACTGTTTGATGGGCACAAGATACTTCAAAAGTGTATTATCAAATTGCACTATATTATTTCTTTGTAATTGTTAGTCTGATTGTTATAAAAGTAGCACACATCTGCAATATCTTTATGATTTTCCTGAAAATAATCTCTACATTCCAAAACAGGGCAAATCTACTTTTTTTAGTCTATAGTTTCTACATAGACCTAATAATCCCCGTTAGAGAGAATATAAATATGACTCAATATAAAATAACCATTACCAGCGTATTAATGCTGTTGTTCACTCTGTTTTCCGGCATTACCAATGCTGAAAACTCAAAAGAATTTGGCGACTATGTCATTCACTATAATGCCTTTCGTAGCGACACTCTGACACCTGAAATTGCCAAAGCGTATTCTCTAACACGTCGTAATAACCGTATGGTTGTTAATATCACGGTTCAGAAAAAAAATGGTGATGTGACGAAGCCTGTAAAAGCTAAAGTAAGTGGTTTTGCCAGTAACCTGACGGGGCAGGTGAAAGACCTGAAATTTAAGGAAATACATGACGGTGAAGCTATATATTATCTAGCCCAGTCACAGGTTTCTAACCACGAAACATTAAAATTTGATATTAAGGCAACACCTACGGGGGAAACGCTGGTGGCAAAATTCAAATTTAAGCAAAAATTTTATACCGACTAAAGCGCTTAAATACTCCAAAAGCAGTTATTAAGCCCTGTTATACAGGGCTTATTTTTTGACTTAAGACAAATACTCTTATATAGCCGCTTATCAGCCATACCATCATCAGTCTATTTCCGTTACAATTCCCCCCCGATATAACAATGTAAACAGCTGAAGGCCAATCTAAGCAATGACGACTAAACAAAGCTCATACACTAAGGAAGAACTTCTTAAATGCGGCCATGGCGAATTATTTGGCCCGGGTAACGCGCAACTTCCCGTTGATAATATGTTAATGATGGACCGTATTACGCATATTTCTGAGGTAGGTGGTGAATTTGATAAAGGCGAGATTCAGGCTGAATTAGATATCAATCCAGACTTATGGTTTTTTGAATGTCACTTCCCCGGTGACCCGGTTATGCCAGGCTGTCTCGGGCTAGATGCCATGTGGCAACTAGTTGGTTTCTATCTGGGCTGGATAGGTCACCCTGGCCGCGGACGGGCACTTGGTGTAGGTGAAGTTAAATTTACTGGTCAGGTTCTACCAACAGCTGGAAAAGTAAGTTACCAGATTAATATCAAACGTGTGATAGCCCGTGGTTTAATATTGGGTATTGCAGATGGCGTGGTCAAGGTTGATGGACGCGAAATTTATTCCGCTAAAGGGCTTAGGGTTGGCCTGTTTAGCTCAACTGAAGATTTTTAGGTACGTATTAAATGAAACGAGTTGTAATAACTGGATTTGGTATTGTTTCCTGTCTGGGAAATGACAAGCAATCCGTAACCGAATCACTACGTGAAGGCCGCTCTGGCATAAAATTTCAGGAAAAATACAAAGAAATGGGCATGCGTAGTCATGTCGCAGGTTCTATTGATATTGACTTAGATGAACATATTGACCGTAAAGTGAAACGCTTTATGGGTGATGCTGCAGCTTATACCTATGTGGCTATGAAGCAGGCGATTGAAGATGCTGGTCTACCTGATGAGCTGGTTTCAAACCCAAGAACCGGACTGATAATGGGTTCTGGTGGCGGCTCACCTGAAAACCAGGTACTTGCTGCTGATACACTACGTGAAAAAGGCATTCGTCGTGTTGGCCCGTATATGGTGCCTCGGACCATGTCCAGTACGGTTTCTGCCTGTCTGGCAACGCCTTTTAAAATCAAAGGTCTTAACTACTCAATTAGTTCTGCCTGCGCTACCGGCACCCATTGCATAGGTAATGCCATGGAACAAATTCAAATGGGTAAACAGGATATCGTTTTTGCCGGCGGTGGTGAAGAAGAGCATTGGGCAATGAGCATGTTATTTGACGGTATGGGCGCGCTCTCTTCTAAGTATAACGAAACACCAGAAAAAGCATCTCGCAGTTATGATGCCGATCGTGATGGTTTTGTTATTGCCGGTGGTGGTGGTGTGGTTGTTTTGGAAGAGCTGGAACACGCAAAAGCTCGTGGCGCTACTATTTATGCAGAACTAACCGGTTATGGCGCAACTTCAGATGGCCATGATATGGTGGCACCTTCAGGTGAAGGCGCTGTTCGCTGTATGCAAATGGCGCTTTCTACTGTTAAGGAACCCGTGGATTACATTAATACTCATGGAACCAGTACCCCCGTGGGTGATGTAGCTGAAACCGGTGCTATCAAAGAAGTTTTTGGCGACAATGTACCACCCTTTAGCTCAAGCAAATCATTATGCGGCCACTCGCTAGGTGCCGCTGGCGTTCAGGAAACAATCTACTGCCTGTTAATGATGCAGAACAAGTTTATTCAGGCTTCAGCTAATGTTGAAAACCTGGATGAAAAAGTAGCTGGCATGCCTCTGGTGACCAAACGAGTAGATAACGCAGAACTAAATACCGTTCTAACCAATAACTTTGGTTTTGGTGGTACGAATGCCTGCCTTGTATTGAGCAAATACAACGACTAAACCTGTCACGAGCCACAGTCTGCTCCTGTTTTTCACAGGGACAGATTTAAAGCCCGGCAACAGGGATTCAGTTTACCATTATGGACTCTTCAGATCCCTCTCACGATTTTGCCGCATTAGACCCTACCCTGATTATCGACTCTGTTGAATCAATGGGCCTGCAAAGTGATGCGCGCATATTTCCCTTAAACTCCTATGAAAATCGGGTATATCAAATTGGCCTGGAAGAAGGCGAGGAATTCGCTCCGAAAATAATCGGCAAGTACTACCGCCCCAATCGTTGGAGTAATGAGCAAATTCAGGAAGAACACGACTTTACTACTGAACTATCAGAGCTGGAAATTCCTGTTGTTGCTCCGTTACAGTTTAATCAACAGAGTCTGCTAAATTATAACAACTTCAGATTTGCACTCTACCCGCAAAAGGGCGGACGCACTGCAGAGCTGGATAATGCCGAGCATTTAGAATGGATTGGTCGATTTCTGGGCCGCATACATCTGGCAGGTGCCAGTAAGGCATTTACCAGCCGACCAAATATTTCTGTGCAGGACTTTGCCATAAACAGCGCCGAATTCCTGTTAGAAAACGACTTTATTCCCGACTATCTTCTGGAGGCTTATCAAACTCTGAGTGCAGACCTGATTGGCCTTCTAAAACAGCGTTTTAACAGCGACGCATTTAACACAATACGTTTACACGGTGACTGTCATAGCGGTAATATTCTGTGGACCGACAATGGCCCTCATTTTGTCGATTTCGATGATTGCAGAAGTGGACCTGCAATACAGGATTTATGGATGTTACTCTCTGGCGACAGGGCCGAACAACAGCAACAACTCAATCATGTGCTCGACGGTTATTTCGAATTTGCTGAACTCGACCCTGCTGAATTGCGTCTGGTTGAACCCTTACGCACTCTTCGTTTAATGCACTACTCAAGCTGGCTTGCCAAACGCTGGTCAGATCCCAGTTTCCCTTTAAACTTCCCCTGGTTTAATAGCCCAAACTACTGGGAACAGCATATTCTTGAATTACGCGAGCAATTCTCCCTGCTTCAGGAAAGTGAAAATTTACATTTATAAACGCTAAGATTAGCAAAATATTTCATATTTCTCGAAATCCCATGAAATATTAGTGCTAAGCACCTGTATTTTTTATAAAAAAAGGCTAGAATCTATGAAAAGAGATAATGGCGAAGCACAATGACAAACTATACATTGAAATCAGCAGGTCTAATTATAATAGCTTTATTCAGCGCACAGGTCATGGCGAATAGCCCATGGGCAGATGATACTGAATCAGAAAAGGTTGTAACAGAAGAGCCTGTCACGAACGAAACCATGCCTGTACAGCAACATGAGAATAACCAGCCGGTTATGCAGGAAGAAATCGTTGAGCCAGTTGGCATAGCGCAGACAGACGGCGAAGTAGTCACCGAACCAGCCCCTGAACCAGAAATGGTGACCGAAACTGTTCAGCAAGGCGATGCACTTAATGTTAACGACACATCACAGGTAGCTGCCGTAAGAGTACTCGATTTTCCACGTCGCGGCATGACTACCGATAAGGTAGAAAACGAGTTAGGACGACCTGGTGAAATTATTCCATCTGTTGGTCAGCCACCCATTAGTCGCTGGGTTTATGATGACCGCACAGTTTATTTTGAATACTCATCCGTTATACATGTGGTCGCAAAATAAGCACACATTTACTCGACCTTTAATAATATGCAGATACACCATCAGGTGTATCTGTAATTAAATATCCCGTGACGCACTTAACAAATCTCAATCTCCCTTCCCCTGTTACACAAATAAAAAATAAACTTTTAGACGATAAAAATATTCAGTTGTTTATTAAACGTGATGAACTCATTCATCCCGTTATACAGGGAAATAAATATCGAAAATTAAAATACAACATCCTCGAAGCCGAAAAAAACAAACAGGGTACATTACTGAGCTTTGGTGGCGCATATTCAAATCACTTACACGCGCTGGCTGCAGCAGGGAAACAACTAAACCTTAAAACCATTGGCATCATACGTGGTGAAAAACCCAAACAGCTTAACCCCTGTTTACAGGATATGCTGAACTGGGGCATGCAGCTTAAGTTCATTACGCGACTGGAGTATAAACAGAAAACCAGTGTTACGTTTATTAACAATTTAAAACAGGAATTTGGTGATTTTTATTTAATACCCGAAGGTGGAAATAATTTAGCTGGAATGAAAGGCTGCTCTGAATTACTAGACGAACTAGAAGATGAGTATGAAGTGATCTGTTGCGAAGTTGGTAGCGGCACAATGTTTTCCTCACTTATTCAAAACAACAAAGTAGCTGATACAAAATATTTAGGCTTTGCTGTAATGAAAAATCCGCAACTTGATAAAGACATAAAAGAAAGCCTAACTGACAATGCAAATTTAACCAACTGGAAAATTAATCATAATTATCACTTTGCCGGGTTTGCAAAAACATCACCTGAACTTGATGAATTTATTAAAAACTTTAAACACGAACACGAAATTCAGCTAGAACCTGTGTATAGCGGAAAAATGTTATGGGGGATTTTTGATTTGATTAAGCTCGATCACTATAAGCCTGGCACAAAAATATTAGCCATACACGGAGGTGGTTTACAGGGGTTACGGGGATATCCTCAATTTAATGACTCTCTCAGTATTTAGTTACTCAACTTCAATGCACAGTAAACCGTGAAACAAGAGTAGTAAGCTCGTTTGTTATATTTTTAGTATTTTGAGCTGATTCCTCAGACATTTGCGAACTCGCTACTGTGTCATCAGCTAATTGCTGAATTGAGAAAACACTTTCCTGCACACTAGACACAACAGCGCTTTGCTCCTGTGTAGCAACCAGTATCTGTTCTGCCATATCATTCACCGACTGGCTTGCCGAGGTAATTTCATTTAGTGCAGTTCCAGCTTGCCTGGATTGTTGAACTCCTTCTTTAGCTAAACTACTGCCTCGCTCCATTACATCAACTGCCGCTTTCGTATCGGTTTGTAATTTTTCAATAATCTGTTGAATTTCATTAGTTGAATCATGAGTTCGATTAGCTAATGTTCTTACTTCATCTGCAACTACCGCAAAACCTCGACCTGTTTCACCCGCCCTGGCAGCTTCTATAGCCGCATTCAATGCTAGTAAATTCGTTTGTTCTGCTATAGATAAAATAACATCGGATACTGAACCAATTTTATCACTGCTTTCCGCAAGAGAGCTAATTACTGTACTAGCCTCACTAACTTCATTTGCCAGTTTCTGCATAGATTGCACCGACAGCTCAACAATCTCTTTACCTTTTATCGCCTGCTCTTTTGCTAGCTCACTATCCTGCTGAGTTTGTTTACTGATATTAGCGACTTCGGCAGAAGACGCATCTAGTTCGGTAATAGCTGTAGCGATTAATTGAGTCTCCTGGCTTTGCTGATTTATTTTTCCTGCAGTACTATGACTCACTGATTCAGACATAGCTGCAGCTTGCTCAAAACCTGCTGTTGAATTTTTTATCTGCCCGATAATATTTTGCAAACTGCTCATAAAATCATTAAACGTAGTTGCTAAATGCCCTAGCTCATCATTTACATTCATTCTTAGGCGTTTGGTTAAATCCGCATCACCTTCTGCTATTTCTGACATAGCAATTGACAGGCGACAAACGGATCTTTTAATAGCCTTTGTGCTTAGTAAGGTAAGTAATAAACCAAGAATTACCGCAATAGCTGTGACCGTTAAGCTGGTTTTAGATAACCGGTTAGAATTACGATGAATAAGGTCGCCTTTACTCGATAATTTATTCCAGGCACTATCTTCTAATTTAGCCGAAGATAAAATGAGCTTATTCGCATATTCAAGTAATTCAGCCTCTAACTCCTCCGTGAGATTATAATACCCATCAGAGGCAACAACCTCTTCAGTCATTTGTAAAAAGGTTCTCGAATAGTCAGTATTCATCACTGCTATTTGTTGAAGCTCATCTAACGCTGACGGATCAATAGCGGCATCTTTTAACACATCCAACGCTGTAATTAAGTCAGTATTCGCGCGAACAAACTGCTCAACTAGTTCATTACTAAAATTTGAAGTGTAACGTGAAACAACAACCTGTTTTTTATAAGCAGCCTTTAAAACCTTACCCGCCTCTTGAGCCTTAACCTTCGACTCACCAGTCATAACATTTACTGAGGTTGAAATCTCCAACAGGCCCATCATGATGAAGATAGAAAGTGAAAGCATCATTATTAAAATTGAAACGGGTGCAAGTAAAAGCTTTATGCCCAAACTAAGCTTACTCATCAAAACATTCATTATTTATTTCTCTATTATTATATTTATTAGTTCGGTACGGACGCCAGTTGAAACAACATCACTCTAAAAAGTTAAACTAATATTATTATTCATTTTTTCTGCCCCCTTAATCAACCCTGGGCTTTTCATCCATCTGTATTACTTTCATAAATTCGTGACAAAATGTAAAAGCGTTACTCAAGCATAGTGCAAGAGTTACAAACAAACAATAAAACAAATAATTAATATAGAAACAAAATAACCTCTATTTTCATGTGATTATTTTTTAGATAGAAACCAAATAACCATTATTTTCATGTGATTATTTTTTAAATTGAATAATAAACCTGACGCACTCTGCGTAAGGAGATTAAGCTAACAACTACCTTATCGTCACATTTATTTATTGAATACCTGGGTTGATTAATCATCAACTTCAGTTGATTGCGAGGGCTGATCAAACTTTTTATAGGCATCGATATAATCTTTTGAAAAATCAGCAAAATCATCAAAGGATGATTCCCAGTTTTCATCTAATGTATTTTCGTCAACACGATTACCATTAAAGCTAACCACTTTATTAGCATCTAGATCAAAACTCTTTTTATATTCGACAAACTCTTTGCCTATGTTTTTCTTATAATCACTGAATTCATTATCAAGTGCTTTTTGACGCTGTGCTGCCTGCTGCTTAAATGCTGCAAATTCATCTGCTGTTGCCGCTGGCTTATGAATTTCATAATCATCACCTGGCGATTCAAGATTTAATTTACCTTCTTGCAAAGCTACCTGCTGACTAGTATCTTCAGCATCAACAATAAAAGTTGTGCCACGTATGCCAATAGTGGCAAATTTAGTACGAACTTTCTTTGGTTTATTTTTACCTATGACTTTTCTAAAGACATAATAGATTTTACCACCCAATTGAGACAACCAGCCTGATTGCTCAACCCTCAGGCTACTTTTCTGATCCAGTACAGACATGGCTCCGTCTTCAAACTGTATAACCGCCTTACTATTTTCACTGGTGACTACTGTTTCATTACTATTAACTAGAAACTGCTTTTTCTCAGGCTCTCTTTTTTCACCCTCGGTATTTACGACATATACCTGCCCTTGAACTTTAACAATTCGGGCCCTGAAATTTTCAGCCTGTAATGTTGATTGAAAAAGAAGTGATGATGAAACAATTAGTATGCCAGCCAGCTTTGTTAATTTCATTAGTAACCTTTCCTGAATATATTTTTAGCCCCCCTTTTTCTCCGGGTTTGGGCAACCTTGCATAATACTAGCTTAGAATTAGATTCATCGCATTAGTACATATCCATTAATTTTGTAAGGATTTAACCCCTTTCTCTGTTTTCCAGTGTTTTTCTAACTCTTGTATTACCTGGGGTAAACGCTCAATTTCTTTATTATATGGATAGATCTTACGATAAGCAGCTAAGGCTTTCTTAAGTTCTTCCAGTTTCTTTGCTTCAAACAACTTTAACAACTCTTTAATATGTTTAATTTGCCGCTCATTATCAGCCTCTTCAGTACTTCTCTGTGTTAATCCCCCTGTATCCTGAACGGACTCCTGAGCTGGCATCTGAGTTGTTTCTTGAGCTAAAGCTGATACTGGCGCCTGATCGCCAACAGGTGACGACATAAGAGCCATTGGAGCTGTCACTTCAGCTGCGGCTCCAGCTTTATTATTTAATACTTCACTTCTGGTTGATGGAGACATAACGAGAGGTTTAGAAGCCGCTTGTGATTTCAACAACATGCGTTTTTTAGGCTCTGACTTTTCCTTTCTCTGAGATCTCGCCACTTCTTCTAAACGCTCTTTCTGCAATTCGACTACTTGCCGTTGCTGATTTTGCTTTATTTTTTTTTGTTCAGCAGGCATTTTGTCCTGTTCGTCTGCATACTGCCTGTTTACTTCCGGTAAAAAGGACTCTTCAACAAAATCAGCTCCATTGAGTTCTGATTCAATAAACTCAGGAGTCATGAGTTCTGGGTCAAATGCCAGTTTCAGAAACACACTTAGACTTAATACAATAACGGCCACATACGATACAGGTACATACCAGGCATGTTTATTTATTTTTTTAATTTTATCTGGAGTTTCTTCATTATTAGTTTCATGGTGTGAATTTACCGCTGAATGCGCTGCACCCAGAACATTTAAATCAATAGCTTCAGATGGCTCTTCGGTAGACACAGCCTTATACTTCTCATGCAATGTAAGAAACTCTTTATCCTGATCAAATTCATCTTCAAACTCTTTATTACTCATGACACGGGCCTCAGTGGCTGCAATACGCCTCGCAATCGTTTTATACCATAACGCAACCGACTCTTTACTGTTTCTCTATTGACACCGGTCACCTCGGCTATTTCAGCCAAACTCAGTGAGGCCTCCTCCTTTAACAAAATAGCGCTACGCTGTTCTTCTGGTAACTCTGCTATCGCTTTTTTTATTTGTTGTTGCATTTGTTGTTTCTGTAATTCTTTATGCGGTTCAGAACTCTCATCCGTTTCAAGCGCCAACTCACTTGTTTCATCAAATTCCACATGATGTTTTATAAACTTTTCACTACGCCAGTAATCTACCAGTCGATTATGTGCCAGATGATAGAGCCAGGTACTAAATTTGGCAGTGGCCTGATAATTAACCCGGGCATTAATGAGTTTCATCCAGATATCCTGAAACAACTCATTAGCAATATCCTGTCTGTTATTCAACTGACGTAATACATAACGATACAAGCCGCCTTTATGGCGTGCGTATAACACGTCAAAGGCGGCTGCGGTTCCATCTCGATAATTTAACATGAGATCTTCATCAGTTAGATCATCAAGTTCACTAGTAGAAAAACTATTCAATTGTATCCATTCATTTCAAAAAATTAACCTTTTTATTTCGTAGAATGCTGCCATTAAAAATTTAAATAATGACAATATCCTACGGTTTAAATAATATCCCTTAGCTATCTAACGACTGCGCCAGAGCTACCAGCTGTATAAATTCACCCCGGTAACCATAAGCATCATCACCTTTTGATTTTTTAGCCAGTTCAAGAATATCATTATAGCTAAATTTTTGTAGATATTTCCCACCACGTAATTGCTGTGCAAATGCCGCAACAGATGCAGAAAACTTAAAGTTATTACTCGCTTGCTGCATATTTGTAATGACTTCATTTTTATACAATGGTTTTTCAATTAACTGGCTATTCGCTTTACTATTTTCCTTATATCTTAAACGAAGAAAAGCCAGTTCATTACTATAATTATTTATCTTTGCAACTTCACTCGAGCGAGTATAACGGTTACTGCCTAGTTGCTGAACCGAACTATCTGTAAAAGTCACTTCATACAAAGCCGTTACTGTATGGCTTTCACCAATGTCACCCGCATCAACTTTATCATTATTAAAATCTTCACGTTTTAATGCTCTATTCTCATAACCAATAAGGCGATACTCAGAAACTTGATCAGGGTTAAACTCTATTTGAATTTTCACATCATTAGCAACCGTATTCAGAGTTGAACTCATTTCTTCAACTAGTACTTTTCTTGCCTCATTTAAATTATCGATATAACTATAGTTACCATTTCCCACATCAGCGAGCTGTTCCATTAAATGATCATTATAGTTACCACGACCAAAACCCAGGGTTGTTAATGAGACGCCTGTTTTTCGTTTCTCTTCAACTATTTGTTTCAATGCTTCAAAGTCTGTAACACCCACATTAAAATCACCATCAGTAGCTAAAATAATACGATTCACACCATCTTTAATAAATGATTGCTGTGCCATCTGATACGCCAGCTTTATACCGCTCGCGCCATTGGTTGATCCTCCAGCCGTTAAATTATCAAGTGCCATTGAAATTATTGACGTTTGATCTCCTTTTGTTGGTTTTAAAACAACACCTGTTGATCCCGCATAAGTGACAATGGAAATACGATCATTTTCCTGTAGATTTTTTACCAGTAATTTTAAACCTGATTTAAGCAACTGCAATTTATCCCTGCTATGCATCGAGCCGGATACATCAACTAAAAAAACCAGGTTGTTTGCTGGTCTCTGATCACTAAACGATTCATAAGCCTGCAAACCAACATGTAATAAATGGCTATTTTTGTTCCAGGGTGTTGGCGCTATTTCTGTATTAATAGTGAAAGGCTGTGTTTTATTCCGCGGCAATTCATAATTGTAACTAAAATAATTAATTAACTCTTCAGCACGAACCGCGTCTCTTTGTGGCAATTGCCCCTGATTCAAAAAGCGCCTTACATTTGAATAAGCGCCGGTATCCACATCAATACTAAATGTGGATACCGGATTTTCAATAGACTTACTAATTTCATTGTCGGTGAAATGATTATAGTTTTCACGGTTTTCTTCATCAGAATAAGACAATGAGTCTTGATTATATATAACCGAAGGACGGGTTCGCTTACTAAGCGCAGCACCAGTGCTTTCGGCCATCATATAATTTTTATGTTTAACTCTTGCTTTAGCAGGGATTGATGCAGGAACTTGCGAAGTTACGGGTGTTGCACTGATCTGTTTTTTCTCAGTTTCTTTTGCAAGTTGCTGCGGAATTGTTTTTATTTGCTGATCTGATGAGTGCTGACTTATATCTGACTCATTTTTTTCAACCGGGACACATGCTGATAGCAGCACACTAGAGGCACATACGATAGAGAATGAGAGAGGTGTGATTGAATAATTCATTGTAAAACTCCTTTATAGGTTTAAAGCTATAAACGTAAGAGATTTAACAATGGGGTTAAAAAAGATTAATTATTTTTAAAAACACCTAACTGCGGGCTGCATTTAAACACCCGCAAAATATACGTTAGGTGTTTTTTATCAAATCTTCGATGGTTTCCCAGTTACGATCTTCCTGGGTAGTTGAGGTAATGGGGTGATATATCCAGTCTTTATTTAATTCATTGACCGTATTTAAACAAAAGTCAGGCAGGTAGGTATAAAGAATAAACACACGAAATCCATTCGAAGTAACGACAGCTGCAAATACAGATATCTGCTGTTGTTGCAGTTTCTCTTTTAATAACATTTCCAGTTCATCTAGCAATTTACACTCTTCAGGAAAAGGAAAGCCATTTTCATCGGCATCATTTAGAGGAACCGCAATACAAATTTGGTGCATATAACGAGGGTGGCAGACGTAATCTTCAATTCCTTCATTCAGGCGCACCCTTAACGGGTTTCCTTCATATTGTTTTTCGTATAACCCCCAACATTCCTGCAGAGCCATTTCTGTGCCTTCCCTGATAAGTATTTATATTGGTGAAAATTAATATTGGAAAATATTACTAGCTGTTTTTTCTTCTTACCAATGCTCCCAGAGCAACTAAACCTGAGCCAAATAACCAGAGGGCTGCAGGTACTGGCACCGCATCAATACGACCGTATATTTCAGCTGTTGTAGATGAGCGTTCATTGGCATAAGTATAGTCTTCAAATGTCAAACCGCCATCACGACTAAAGCCTAAAAGCTCAAAACGGTAGGACTGACCCAAATAGCTAAATAACGAATCGTCACCCTGACTAATCAGGCTGACATAATCGGGTACATTGGTTGAGCCATTAGGTGTATTATCAATACTCAGCGAATAATTAAAGGTAGACCAACCAATTCCCAGTAAATTTACATTAAGATCAAAATCTACACCCGTGACCCCCGCGGAGTAACGAGTAGCGCGATTTGTATAGGTAAAGTCACCTAATGAAAAAGCAGAACCATCGGTTACTGCAAAGTTGGGCTCTACATAATCACTGGCGGTACCATCAAAACGAAACTGGCTACTACGACCTCTTCTATCTATACCCCAGTCAAATACACTATGATCGTTTGCGTAAGTCCCCAAATCATTATTGGTGATACTTATATAATCGTAAAAACCTGAAACAGGGTTACTAAAATCACCAAATGCGTAACCTGTAAAACTGGCAGAAGTTGCCGATGTACTTAATAAGGCTGCACCTGAAATTGCACACGCCTTGAAAAACTGCGAAATACCACTCATCATAAATCCTGTTGACACTTAACTCTTATAACCTAAATCCGGTTATTTTTTGTATACACTTGCAACAATCATCCCAGAATCTAATATTTTGTATGCTTTTCAATTACTTAGTGTTAGACACTAATTCTTTAACTGTTTTTTTCTTTCAAATAACCCGACAGTATTTAAAAATAAAATCTTAAATTTCAATAAGTTAAAGATTCTTATGTTTTAATGATATGTCGGAAATGTTTTCACTTTGTGACAATTATCACAGACTACTCAATGATCTGGCTCAGGTGATTCATATCATTAATCAACTTCCAGTTACCTCCACCCTGCTCAACTCGCCTGGTCCATTCTTCAACTCGCTTCTGGTATTCTCTGGGGTCAATATTGTCACTTTTTAATTTAGTTACATTGATAGCCACCACATTAATACCATTGAAACTAATTGGAAAATCACGCACCTGACCTTTTTTAATCTCTTCTTTTAATTCTGAAAAGATAAGAATCGTTCTGTGTGCCGCTTGCGTTTCATTTAAATATTCTATTGCCTGCAAAATACCGCCGGTTATATCGGTATATTTACTTGATTTAATATTTTTACCAAACTTGTCTACAGACTCAATAAATGCCCGTTTCTGAGCATTTGCCATTGACGGCCTTAGATCAAAACTCATGCGGGCTATAACATCTTTTTCATTAAAGCTCTCACTATCTATTCTTGCCAGCGCTAAAGACTCTCCCTGTGTTAAAGAGCCAAGCAGATAGCGTAAAACTATCTGTACTTTATCAAACTGCTTACTATATGTTCCCGAGGTATCGACCAGTACATAAACTGCTTTTTTCTCTCTGGGCTCAGAACAACCATGTTGGGCTAATATGCTCATCAGTAATAAAAAACTTAAGGCAAGAAATAATCCCTTTGTTGCAAATGTTTTCATTATTCACCCGTCTCTTCTTTCTGATGAGTTAATACACCGCTAATTGATCCTTCTTTCTTTTTATCAGATTTGTTAGTAAAGCTGCTTTCAATTTTCAGCGGGATAAAAATAATTAAATCATAAATATTCATTATCATTCGCCCCATTCCATAAATTACATTGGCAACAAATCGAATGATGACTACAAGCACATGTAATAGCCATACTATAAACAAACCACTTACCGTTCTAAATGAGTGTATAAATGACTCTAGAGGAATTGCCACAAACGTTAAAACAAAAGGTAATATAAAACCCATAACCATTTGCCCTAACGATGGTATCAAGCGAAATGACGGCTCCGCCACCTCGACACCTGCAAAGAGCTGTGACATAGCTTCACGATCTGCCGCTAACATGTCACGCGTAAAAGCAAGTGATGCTTCTATGGCTGCAAATATAAATAGAAAGCTAAACATGATCCAGAAGATGAGTTTACGTTTATGATCTTCTAATAAATGAATGACAGGAAATAATCGTGTTACCCCAACCGCTTCCATTAAAAACAATCCTAAAATAACTTCAATACTGATTATAAACAGAGCAGATACATCCGATGCACGGATAGAGCTAGAACCTAAATAACTCTCTGAACCGACCATTTCTTCCATTGGCAAAGCGACTAGCTGAAAGTTTACATACATGCCAATTACTGCCAGGCACAGAGCAAAAGCAGATATAAAAAACTGCGTAAGTGACGATGAAGACAGCATTCGCTCGGCATGACTCGACTGATTTCTAATATCTTCATAACTCTGCATTTGACCATCAATGATTATCGAACGCTGCTCAAGCCCCGTAATTTTTCTTTCAACAGAATTAAGACTATTGGTAAGCGAGCGCCAGTAAGGCATCATTTTTTTTAATAAACCATGACGATCTCGATTTGCCCGACGATATTCCTGCAAATCTGTTTCTAACGCTTTAGTTAACGTGTTATGAATATCATTTAATATTTTAGCGACAACCGGAGAACCATTATCTGGAATGTCAGCTACTGCTTCAATCGCTTTAAGCCACTCTGGTGGTTTAGGCGGAACCTCACTAGACTGAACATAGTCTTCATCAATACGGGTTATTTGTTCTTTTAAATCACGTTGTAATGACGGATAACCACTCAGATCACGATTTACTAATATCTCGACCCGTTGAAACTCACGTTCAATAAACCGCTCTGCGTGCTCTTCTCCTTGAGCTAGTAATACGTCTCGATTACGCTTCTTCAGTTGCCTTTCGGCTATCATCACCGATTGCGCAATTAAGCGAAGCGCATTACGTATACTGCGCGCTAATAAAAGAATCATTTGGTGTGCAGGCTGTCTAGCGATATACATCACTACAATCAATACACACACCCAAATGAGTATTGATAACTCGGGTTGGCCTTTTATTAGATTGACCCAGAAATCAGACGTCATACCGTGACTCCACAGTTAAAATTTTATAATTATTATCATGTGTATGAGGATACACCATAGAATTAGACTTCGCCCAATCTTAACAAACTTGTAAAGAATTTACGCTAAACACATGATACTGTTGATAAACTTAAATCATTATTATGGCTAAAAATGCAAACTTGGTCTAATATTCATATTAAGAACCTCACAAAAACATCAAAAAAATTTAAATAATGACGAACCCAGACGCAAACAAGAAGGCTTCTAAGAAGACGGAGAGCAAAACAGTCTCTATTGACTTCAAGAAACCGGAATATTACCTCAATCGCCAGATGAGTCTAATTGAGTTCAATTGGCGTGTATTGCAACAGGCAAGGGATGAAAGCATCCCCCTGCTTGAGCGACTGCGTTTTTTGTGCATATTCAGCACCAATCTGGATGAGTTTTTTGAGATCCGTGTTGCAGGGATGCAACAGAAAGTAGAACTTGGCTCCCACCATAATGAGCCTGATAATATTTCACCAAAGCAGGTTCTAAAGTCAATTAGTCAACGAGCACATGAACTGGTTGACGAGCAATATCAATTACTCAATTTAATTTTAGATGATCTATTAGCTGCTGAAAACATCCGTTTTGTACGACGCACAAAATGGAATAAATGCATGGATAGCTGGTTAAAAGACTATTTTGATAATGAGTTATTACCTATTATCAGCCCCCTGGCACTCGATCCAGCTCACCCGTTTCCGCGCATACTAAACAAGAGTTTGCACTTTATTGTTTCCTTAAAAGGTAAAGATGCGTTTGGACGTAATAGCGGATTAGCCATTGTACAAATTCCACGTGCATTACCACGCATTATTCAGTTACCTCATGAAGAATGTGACTGCGGACCCAATGATTTTGTTTTCTTATCATCCGTTGTACACGCTTATGTTGCCACCCTGTTCCCGGGCATGAATGTTAAAGGCTGTTACCAGTTTCGTGTTACCCGTAACAGCGACCTGTATGTTGACGAAGAAGAAATTGACGATCTGTTACGTGCAGTAGAGGGTGAATTAGGTTCACGGCGTTATGGCGATGCTGTGCGCCTTGAAGCCGCACACGACTGCCCCGAAGATATGTGTAATTATCTGCTGGACAAATTTGAACTCTCTGCACAGGATTTATATCAGGTTGATGGCCCGGTTAATGTTAATCGACTTAATGAAGTTTATGATTTAATAAATCGTCCAGAGTTGAAATACAAACCTTTTGTACCTGCTGTTCCTACCAAGGTTACTCTCAAATCTGACATTTTTGAAACCATTAGAAAACAGGATATATTATTACACCATCCATATGAGTCTTTCGCGCCCGTTGTAGATTTTATTCGCCAGGCGGCCAATGACCCGAACGTACTGGCAATAAAACAAACACTTTATAGAACAGGCCCGAGTTCTGCCGTAGTAAATGCCCTTGTTAAAGCAGCTAAATTAGGTAAAGAGGTAACGGTGGTAGTTGAGTTGCGCGCGCGATTTGATGAAGAAGCTAATATAACACTTGCAGCAAAACTACAGGAAGCGGGAGCCCATGTAGTTTATGGCGTGGTGGGTTATAAAACCCATGCCAAGATGTTACTGATTATCCGACGTGAAACACAGCATTTAAGACAGTATGCTCATTTAGGTACGGGAAACTATCACTCACGTACTGCACGACTGTACACCGATTACGGCTTATTCACTTCAAATAAAAAAATCTGTGAGGATGTTAATCGGGTGTTTCATCAGTTAACCAGTATGGGCCAGACTAAGAATCTGAATAAACTACTGCAATCACCGTTTACGCTTCAGGATACTCTCGAAGCAAAAATCGAGAGAGAAAGACAACATGCGGCTCAGGGAAAAGACGGGCGCATTATATTAAAGCTCAATTCCCTTGTAGATGCTGAAATGATTAGCGCTTTATATCAGGCCTCTTCAGATGGCGTAAAAATTGATTTACTGATTCGTGGTATGTGCGCACTAAGACCGGGGCTTGCTGGTGTATCTGAAAACATAAAAGTAACATCCATTGTCGGTCGATTTCTTGAACATGACAGAGTACTGTACTTTAAAAATGACGAGAAACCTGAAGTTTATATTTCCAGTGCCGACTGGATGGAACGCAACTTATATCACCGTGTTGAAATCGCCACACCAATAGAAAACAAAGCAATTCAGGATCGCATAATTAATGAGCTGGAATATTATTTACTGGATAATACACAGGCCTGGAAAATGGATGCAGACGGCCACTATACGCGAGCCACTCCAGAAGATGGTAAAGAAGCTTTTATTTCTCAGGAAAAATTCCTCGAAGACCTTGCTGAAAGTAGCTAAAGACTGTCAAACCTGAGGTAGATATTCGGGGTTAACCCGTTTTAATTACCTCATCGTCGCGAAACAAACATCAATGGTTGTGGCTAAAGTTTATCATTTTGCTTTTGATAACAACTCAACAGAATCTGGTAAATTTTCAACAATAACCTGTGCAAACGCATCCAGTGCTTTTTGTCGCGGGTAACTCTTTCGATAAATTAGTGATATGCAACGATGCGCATCGTTTAGTTTTAGTTTACATGTGCTAATACCTTCATTACTTGTCCAGCTGCCACGCATCGCCAATGCCGGAACAAGAGTTGAACCAAAACCTGCACTCACCATTTGTAATAATGTTTCCAGACTTGAAGCACGTAAGTCAGCCATATCACCCTGATCTTTTCTGTTTTTATGACAAATATCCATGGCCTGCTTTGCAAGACAGTGACCTTCTGCTAATAACAGTAGATCGGCTCCGTCCAGGTCAGCTCGACCAATTTCAGATTTACGAGAGACAGGGTGATCACAGGGATAAGCCAACCAGAATGGTTCTTTAAATAATGGCATTACGCCAAACTCCTGCTCGTCTACTTCAGTTGCTATTAATGCGGCATCAATCTCGTGATTTCTAAGGCGCGTGGTCAGGGTATTAGTCATCTCTTCTGAGAGCACAAGCTTCATTTGAGGGTGTTTATTTTTAAGTGGCATTAAGATTAACGGCATCAAGTAAGGACTAAGCGTGGGTATGGCTCCTACCCGCAATGGACCTGCCAGTGGGTCTCCAAAAGTTTGAGCGACTTGCTCAATCACATTGACCTGATCGAGAATTTGTCGAGCATGGTTCAATATCATCTCTCCTACGGGAGTTACTTCAACTGAACGACTGGTTCGCTCGAAAAGGCTGACGCCTAACTCTTCTTCCAGCTTTTTAATCTGCCCACTAAGTGTTGGCTGGCTGACAAAACAAAGCTCTGCCGCTTTCCCAAAGTGATGGCTTTCCGCCACGCTCACCACGTACTTAAGATCCTTTAGATTCATCTTTGCCTCTATTTTTTAGCCAACCTACATTGATAGTTTATACCTATCAGTTTAATCAGCACAAACGATTTTACCAATACACACATTTTCCCTAATATTTCACTCAAGCCGGCGATAAAGCCGGATTTAGTATCGCCAAAAACGGCAAATATAATAAATACCAGGAGATAACAATGAGTGACAATAAAACAGTTATGACGACTGCGGCCGGTTGCCCGGTAGCAGATAACCAGAACTCCATAACGGCTGGTGAACGTGGCCCAGTATTGATGCAAGATGCACATCTGTTTGAGAAATTAGCGCACTTTAACCGTGAGCGTGTACCTGAGCGTGTAGTGCATGCCAAGGGTGCTGGTGCTTACGGTACATTTAAGGTAACCGGTGATATTTCAAAATACACACGCGCCAAGTTATTTGAAAATATTGGTAATGAATGTGAAATGTTCATTCGCTTCTCCACTGTTGCTGGTGAGCTGGGCTCTGCCGATACGGTACGTGACCCACGTGGTTTTGCGGTGAAGTTTTATACCGAAGAAGGTAACTGGGATATGGTGGGTAACAATACGCCGGTGTTCTTTATTAAAGACCCTAGCAAGTTCCCCGACTTCATCCATTCACAAAAGCGCCACCCGGTAACAGGTTTACGAGATGGCACCATGCAGTGGGATTTCTGGTCTCTTAGTCCTGAATCAATGCATCAGGTAACCTGGTTGTTTGGTGATCGAGGTATCCCATCAACATTGGCAAATATGGATGGATTCGGTAGTCATACCTTCAGTTTGTGGAATAACGACGGTGAACGTTATTGGGTTAAGTGGCACTTTAAAACACAACAGGGGATCAAAAACATGAGTGTTGAAGAAGCCGCAAACATTGCTGCAGAAAATCCTGATTATCACCGCCAGGAGTTGTACGACGCCATCGAGCGTGGCGACAATCCAAAGTGGACATTAAAGGTGCAAATCATGCCTGAGACTGATGCAGACATTTATGGAATTAATCCATTTGACCTAACTAAAGTGTGGCCGCATTCAGATTACCCGCTAATTGAAGTGGGTGAAATGGAGCTTAACCGTAACCCGACGAATCATTTTGCTGAAGTTGAACAGGCCGCCTTTGGCCCTGGTAATTTGCCACCGGGATTAGGTGCATCACCAGACAGAATGTTGCAGGCACGCTTGCTGGCATATCCGGATGCACACCGCTATCGTGTGGGTGTGAACCATGCTGCGCTGGATGTAAACAAACCACGCTGCCCGGTACACACTTATCACCGTGATGGACAGAGCCGTTTTGATGGCAATGGTGGTTCAGCACCTGTGTATCAGCCCAACAGTTTCAATGGCGCTGTAGATGATGCAAGTTATAGCGAACCGCCATTGCGTATTGATGGTAATGCTGCTCGTTATGACCATCGTGTAGATGACGATTACTACACGCAAGCAGGTAACCTGTTCCGTTTAATGGATGCAGCTGAACAGCAACGGTTGATCGATAATATTGTCGGTGCTATGCAAGGTGTGCCACGAGACATACAGATACGCCAGGTAACTCACTTCACCAGGGCTGATCCTGCTTATGGTTCAGGTATTGCGAAACAACTGGGTATTTAACGTGTATGAATGAGTTAACAACTTAAGAAAAAAGCAGCGGGGTGTCGATACGACACCCCGCCTTTTTATATAAAAGAGTAATGATGATGAAAGAAAATAAACCCACAGAAAACAAACTTAAAAATTCCACAAACATAAACTGGTTAAATGTATTGGCGCTTGGAACAGACACTGTTAAAGCAAAAGATAAAAATGATATCTCACAAATATATGCAAGCACTTTTGTAGTGCTCCCGTAATAATACCTGGAGTAAATATAATGCAAATAATAAATCAACAAATGCCACTGAGTATAGTGCTTAGTAATAACTCGATTAAACGAGCAGGCACAGCAAGTTTTTTATTTTTCTTTGCTAAAGGACTGTTATGGACTGTCTTCGTTTGATAATTACTAAATCGTTCGTTCTGTCGTTAAGCTCAAACCAACAGCTGACAGAAATTCTGCTTCCTGTTCAAGATCGTTAATCGTCAACGGATGCTCATTAAGCCATTGATCCGGTAATTTTAAAATCAAACATTTATCAACAACCTGAATTTTTATTTCTGGTAGCGTATTTTCAATGCGACTACGATGAAAGATAACTGACAAACGCAAAACAATTGTTATATACATTGATCTTAATCTCTGCTCTTTATGCATTTCATTAAAATCATCTTTAAGAAACTTACCCCGGTGTGCATGAACAATTGCTGATAAACGCTTTTGTTCCTGACGTGAGAAACCAGCTAAATCTGCATTTTCAATAATATATGCGCTGTGACGTTGAAAAGACGAATGTGAAATATTGCGCCCAATCTCATGTAACTGACATGCCCAGCGCAACAGGTTCTCAGCATGCTTAGCATCTTCAAACCAATATTCCTTTAGCTGTTTAAAAAAATCAAATGCTGTTAATTCAATTCGTTTAGCATGCTCCTGATCAGCGTGAAATCTTTTCGATAAAGAATCAACACTTTTATTTCGAACATCATTATTCTGGCGACGTCCGACCATGTCATATAACAGGCCTTCTCTGAGCGCCCCCTCAGAAACATGCATATGATCTATGCCCAACGCTTCAAAAACTCCCGCGAGAATTATTAAACCACCCAGAAAAACGGGTTGCCGTTTTTCACTAAGACCGGGCAAATCCAGTTTTTTGATTTTTTTATAGTCACTGCAAATAGCCACTAGTTTTACTAATGACTCTCTGTTAATGCCATCATTTTTCTGTAACTTCATTTCACGAATAACGCTGGCAATAGATTTAATCGAACCAGATGAACCAATAACCGAATCCCAACCCAGCTTACGATATGAGTAATGAATAGCTTTCATGCGTTGTAATATAAAAATACGAGCGGCTTGTAATCGTTTAGCTTTTATTTTTCCATCAGCAAAAAATTTCTGCGTCATCATAACGCAACCCATTTCAAGACTATTTAATAACTGAGGTGAAAAACCTTCTCCAATAACTAATTCTGTACTGCCACCGCCAATATCCACAATCAATTTTGACTGTTTATCCTGCTCTAGCGTGTGCGCAACTCCCTGATAAACAAGTCGCGCCTCTTCAAAACCAGAAATAATTTCAATTGTAAAACCCAACGCCTGCTCGGCCTGAAATATAAAATCGTCAGAATTTTTAATGCGTCTTAATGTATTCGTTCCCACAGTGCTGACACAGTGTGCATCGAGGGACCGTATACGTTGACCAAATCGACTCAAACAATCTAACGCTCTTTGCTCAACAGCTTCATCGAGTTGCCCTTTATCATCAAGACCTTCTGCCAGCCTCACCATTTCACGTATCCGATCCAGTATGACCAGGTGGCCTTCACTCTCTTCTGCAACGACCATATGAAAGCTGTTTGACCCAAGGTCAATAGCAGCAATTGTATTTTTACTTAACAAGGAAATTTATACCTATAGAATATTTTTTATTTAACGCATTATAAATCTATCAAGATTAAGCTCACAATGTTTTATTAAGAAAATATGACAATATATAACGACATTCTTATTTCGTATCAACATGTCTGAAAGATCTTATATTTGAATCCAGTTTTATTCATTTAATTGCACATATGGCCTGTTTATTGCAGGTTACTGATAAATATTAATTAAACATTAAATAATCAAATTTATAGTACTACTGGTCTGTAGATAGGCACCGGTTATCTTCTAATTAATTTTGTGCAAAAAGTCACTAATTAATGGAAATAAATTCATTTAATGTGGTCTATAGTTTCATTGAGAGACTTATGTTGTATCAATATTTTTCATAGCACTTAAAGTGTAGTCGCACAGCGGGGACAATGGATATGAGTATTTTTGATCATTACACAGAACGTTTTGAAAGCTCAAAGGAGGAAGAGCTGTCTCTTCAGGAGTACCTGGATCTTTGTAAAAGCGACCCACTCACATACGCTAGCCCGGCAGAACGAATGTTAAGCGCCATTGGTGAGCCTGAGCTCATCGATACACATAACGACCCTAAACTAAGCCGTTTATTTCAGAATAAAGTTATCAAAATTTACCCTGCTTTCCGTGAATTTTACGGAATGGAAGAGGTCATTGAACAAATCGTATCCTTTCTTCGACACGCCGCTCAAGGCCTGGAAGAAAAAAAGCAGGTATTATATTTACTAGGTCCAGTTGGAGGGGGTAAATCTTCCTTAGCAGAACGATTAAAAGCATTAATGGAAAAAATTCCGTTTTATGCCATTAAAGGCTCTCCTGTATTTGAGTCACCCCTGTCATTATTTGATGTAGATGAAGACGGAGAAATTCTGGAAACCGATTATGGAATACCAAAACGTTATGTAAACAGCATTATGTCACCCTGGGCGACAAAAAGATTACACGAGTTTAATGGAGACATCAGCCAGTTTAAAGTTATTAAAATACGTCCATCAATTCTTCGACAAATAGCCATTACAAAGACTGAACCAGGTGATGAGAACAACCAGGATATTTCTTCACTAGTTGGGAAAGTAGATATTCGAATGCTGGAAGAGTATTCGCAGGACGACCCGGACGCATATAGTTACTCTGGTGGTTTATGCAGGGCTAACCAGGGTTTAATGGAATTTGTGGAAATGTTTAAGGCCCCCATAAAGGTACTCCATCCACTTCTCACAGCGACTCAGGAAGGTAATTACAAAGGAACAGAAGGACTTGCCGCAATTCCTTTCGATGGAATAATACTTGCGCACTCTAATGAATCCGAGTGGCAGGCATTTAGAAACAATAAAAACAATGAGGCCTTTCTAGATCGAATCAATATTGTAAAAGTCCCCTATTGTTTACGTGTTTCTGAAGAGTTAAAAATTTACGATAAACTCCTTGAACACAGCTCACTTAATAAAGCACCTTGCGCACCTGGAACATTAGAAATGATGTCACAGTTCGCAGTATTGTCACGATTAAAAGAGCCAGAAAACTCAAATCTTTTTTCAAAAATGCGTGTTTATGATGGCGAAAACCTGAAAGATACAGACCCTCATGCAAAATCATATCAGGAATACCGGGATTATGCCGGTATAGATGAAGGCATGACAGGTTTATCAACACGTTTTGCCTTTAAAATAATATCCAGGGTATTTAATTTCGACAACACAGAAATCGCAGCTAATCCAGTTCATCTTTTATATGTACTTGAGCAACAAATTGAACGTGAACAATTTCCAAAAGAAACAGAAGAAAAATATCTGTCACATTTAAAAGGATACCTGACCCAGAAATATATTGAATTTATCGGCAAGGAAATTCAAACCGCTTATTTACAGTCTTATTCAGAATATGGTCAAAATATTTTCGACCGTTATGTTACATATGCTGATTACTGGATTCAGGATACTGAATTTCGCGACCCGGAAACCGGAGAAATGTTTGATCGTGGATCATTAAACAACGAACTGGAAAAAATTGAAAAACCTGCAGGCATTAGCAACCCTAAAGATTTTCGTAATGAAATTGTCAATTTTGTACTAAGAGCACGCGCCAATAACGAAGGAAAAAACCCTACATGGACCAGTTATGAAAAACTACGCACCGTAATTGAGAAAAAGATGTTTTCCAATACTGAAGATCTTTTGCCTGTAATTTCATTTAACAGTAAAGCGTCACAGGATGACCTGAAAAAACACGAAGATTTTGTTTCCAGGATGGTAGACAAGGGTTACACCGAAAAACAGGTTCGTTTGTTAAGCGAGTGGTATCTACGCGTACGCAAGTCATCATAGGCTATTTAAAGCATGGCACAAATTGTTGACAGACGACTAAACGGTAAAAATAAAAGCGCTGTAAATCGGCAGAAGTTTCTTCGCCGTTTTAGAAAACAAATAAAAAAATCCATAGAGAATGTCATTGCTGAACGCAGCGTGACTGATCTTGATAAAGGCGAAAAAATATCTATCCCCAAAAAAGACACATCGGAACCATTTTTTCATCATGGTCAAGGTGGTCATCGGGATATGGTACATCCAGGAAACAAAGAATTTCAAACGGGAGACAAAATACCCAGACCTCAGGGAGGTAAAGCTCAGGGAGATGGCAACGAAGCATCAGACTCTGGAGAAGGCGAAGACGACTTTGTTTTTGAGTTAAGTCGTGAAGAGTTTTTACAGTTTTTCTTTGAAGACCTTGAATTACCTAATTTAATTAAGACAAAACTCTCCACCATTACAGAAACAAAAAAAATACGCGCAGGTCACACATCCGAAGGAATCCCATCGAATATTAATGTTGTTCGATCATTAACCGGTGCTATGGGCAGGCGCATGGCATTACGTGGTCCATATAAAAAAGAAATAAGAAGCATTGAGAACAAACTTGAAGATCTTCTTAAAAGACATAATGAAACAGATCAGGTTATTATTGATTTACGTGATCGTATTACCTATTTAAGAAAACGTATTAAGAGAATTCCATTTATAGACTCTTTCGACTTACGTTATGATAATCGTATTGACCAACCTGTCCCCACCACTCAGGCAGTTATGTTTTGCATTATGGATGTTTCCGGCTCTATGGGGAGAGAAGAAAAAGACATAGCAAAACGTTTTTTTATGTTGTTATATTTATTTCTAACCCGTACTTATGAAAAAATACAAATAGTGTTCATCTCTCATCATACTATCGCCTCAGAAGTTGATGAAGAAACATTTTTCTACTCTCGTGAAACGGGGGGGACTGTAGTCTCTAGCGCTTTAAAATTAATGTCATCTATTATTCAGGATAGATTCCCAACAAATGACTGGAATATTTATGCGGCACAGGCATCTGATGGTGACAACTGGCATAACGATTCAAAAATATGCGTCGATATTATGAATAACAATATAATGCCTTTTGTACAGTATTATTCTTACATTGAAATCACTGCTGATAGACACCAGAACTTATGGGAAGAATATACGGGCATTGAGTCAAACTGGGATAATTTTGCAATGAAAAAAATTGAAAAAATATCTGATATATATCCAGTATTTAGAAAACTTTTCCAGAAACGTGATGCCTGAATCATGACAGCTAAATCTAAAGTATTTCAACCAATCTCTGAAACATCCGACTGGACTTTCGAACTCATTGAGAAATACCATACAGAAATAGAACGCATAGCGAAAGACTTTGGCCTAAGCACGTACCCTGTTCAGCTTGAGATCATCACTGCAGAACAGATGATGGATGCATATTCATCTGTTGGCATGCCTGTCGGTTATAGTCACTGGACATTTGGCAAAGAATTTGTAAATACTGAAAAAAATTACAAAAGAGGACAAATGGGACTAGCTTATGAAATTGTAATCAATTCCGACCCCTGCATTGCGTATTTAATGGAAGAAAACTCTATGCCCATGCAGGCATTAGTTATTGCTCATGCTGCTTATGGTCATAATTCATTTTTTAAGAATAATTATTTATTCACCACATGGACGAGTGCTGACTCAATAATTGATTATTTATTGTTTGCCAAAAACTATATTGCAGAATGTGAAACCCGTTATGGTGAGGAAGCAGTTGAAAATATACTTGATTCTTGCCATGCGTTAAAAAACTATGGTGTTGATCGATACAAACGCCCACCCAAACTTTCATTACAGGAGGAACAAAACAAACAACAGGAACGAGAAGACTATTTACAATCTCAGATAAATGAATTATGGCGTACTATACCTGAAAAAGCAGAGCCTGCATCAGACAAAGAATTGTTTCATTATCCTTCAGAACCGCAGGAAAATATTTTATATTTCATAGAAAAACATGCGCCACTTCTTGAACCCTGGCAGAGAGAAATTGTAAGAATTGTAAGAAAAATTGCTCAGTATTTTTATCCACAAAGACAAACGCAGGTAATGAATGAGGGCTGGGCTACTTTTTGGCATTATACAATTTTAAACCAGTTATACGATGAAGGACTCTGCACAGATGGTTTTATGATGGAGTTTTTACAATCACACACCAATGTTGTCTCTCAACCTTCCTTTGATAGTCAGTATTACTCTGGCATAAACCCTTACGCACTTGGTTTCAATATGATGTCAGATATACGCCGCATTTGTGAAAGCCCAACCCGCGAAGATCGTGAGTGGTTTCCTGATATTGCGGGTAGTGACTGGAAAACCAGTATGGATTTTGCGATGCGTAATTTTAAAGATGAAAGCTTTATTGCTCAGTACCTTTCACCTAAATTGATCCGCGACTTTAAAATGTTTGCTATTACTGATGATGACAAAAATCGTCAAATTGAAGTCAGCGCAATACATAACAGAAATGGTTATCAAACAGTGCGCAGTATACTTTCGGAACAATATAATTTAGGCAGTAATGAACCGAATATTCAAGTGTATAACGTTGACATGAAGGGCGACAGATCACTCACCCTACGTCATACTCAGCACCTACGAAGACCTCTTGACAAATCTGCCTATGAGGTAATTAAACATGTTGCACGGCTTTGGGGCTTTGATGTTAAAATTGAAAGCGTTGATGAGAAAGACAAAATAGTGAAAACTTTTGATTGCTCACCATCAAAGAGGTAATACGCACATGTTAAAAACTACCTTATTTAACTAATATTTTATTAAGCAATTTATTTAACTCTTCAATTCTATAGGGCTTACTAAGCGATCCTTTAAACCCGTAATCTTCAAAGTTAGCCATTACTGAATCATTTGAATAACCGCTACTTACTACAACCTTTGCACTAACATCTAACTTTAACATTTCTCTTACCGCTTCTTCACCCCCCATACCTCCCGGTATAGTTAAATCCATAATGGTTAAATCTATAGGGTTACTTCTATTCATTTCTTCTTCATATATTTTTAATGCACTTAATCCATCATTAGCATATACAGCCTGATAACCCAGGTCTTCTAAAATCATCTCAACCATATCAAAGAGCATTTTCTCATCGTCCATTACAAGAACTCGCCCTTTACTTTCACTACTTCTAATAAGCTTTTCGTTTTCTGGTTCTTTTTCTATTTTTTCATCAGAAGCTGGTAAACAAATAACAAAACATGCCCCATCAGCCTTATCATCAACATATAAATAGCCATCGTGTTTTTTAATAATCGAAAATGACAATGCTAAACCCAAACCATTACCCTCTGATTTGGTTGTAAAATATGGATCAAATATTTTTTCTATAATATCCTGTGCAATATTAGGCCCGGTATTTATTATTCTGACCTCATGATATTTCCCTTCTTTTATATCTCTAAATCCCTTACCTTTAATATCAATCGTATTGCATATAATATTTATCTTTCCACTATCACCCATGGCTTGACGAGCATTTATAACAATATTCTGTAATACCTGGCTAATTTGACCGCTATCTATATATGCAGGCATTACACTGCCACGTGCACATAAAAACTCAAGACTCAGAGAAACTCCACTACCGTGCAATACAAATTCTGCAGACTCTTTAATTAATTCACGTAAGTCAGTTAATTTTTTAAGTGGAGTACCACCTTTCGAAAAAGTAAGTAACTGTTGCGTCAAATCTGCCGCACGCTTAGATGCATTTGTCGCCGATGAAATATAGGTAGCTGCTTTACTATTTAAGTTTTCAGTACGCTCCACCATTTCAAGATTACCGATAACTATACTCAGCAAATTATTAAAGTCATGTGCTATACCACCTGCTAACACACCAATAGATTCCAGTTTTTCGTATCTGTGTGTATCTTTTTCTATTTGAGAGTTTTGTAATTGATATTTTTCTTTTTGTAATAGAATACCTGCAATATGCGAACATGTATCAAGAAGTTTACGCTGAAAATTTGTCGGCTCACGTTCCTCAAAACTAGATATTGCAAATGTACCAACAACCTCATTTATTTCATCAAAAACCGGTACTGACCAGCAAGCAGAAATATTAAAAGCTTCGGCAAAACTCCTGGTTTGATCCCAGCGTTTATCCGTGCATGTATTACCTACATACATTGCTTCTTTATGATAAACAGCATTACCGCAGGAGCCTGCACCAACATCTAAACCATTTAATGCATCTACAGCTTCCTGCGGAATGCTTGGAGCTGCATGAACATATAACTTAGCTTCAGTTTTGTTATACAACATGATGCTAGCTACCGCATTAGGGGCCAGCTTCTCGGCTTTAATACAAAGCTCTTTCATCAGGTCATTACAGTTCTCTGTACTGGTAGCTATATCTAGAATACTGCTCTGCAGTTCAAGAAGGTCGTCAAAGTCTGATTGCGATATCAGCAGAGAATCTGCTTCTGGATTTTTGAATTCAGTTTTTTCAGTCATATCTTACACTCTATATATTTTGACCTGTTATATCTTGCCAATAAATACGTAAGTGCTCACGTTTATTATTTATGTTGCTTAACTACTATTCTAGTTGAGCCACTGCTCATTTGGGGAACACTTATGGCTTAATCATATATAGCTCAAATTTTAAACTGCATTTTAGACAAACGGTACATATCGTTCTTTAGACGGGTATTATCTTTAATTAATTACTTTCAATTTTCGGCATTTGAAAAGTACTCTTTTGTACCTCTCAAATTTATTGCCTGCTCTAGTTTATTTAAAGCTTTAGCATATGCTGCTGCACGTAAACTCGTATGTTCACTTTTATGTTGGTACAACCACATTTCATCGAAACTTGCTTTTAATTTTTCCTGCATCCGTGAGCGCACCTCTTCAAGTGCCCATGGGTACCCTGCTCTATTCTGAACCCACTCGAAATAACTCACAATAACCCCACCCGAGTTAGCTAAAACGTCTGGTATAATGACTACGCCTCTACTATGTAACACCTCATCTGCAGCAGCTGAAACAGGGCCATTGGCTACTTCTGTTATCCATTTAGCTTTTATATCATTTACATTTTTTGAAGTAATTGCATTTTCTAATGCAGCAGGAACTAACAGATCTACATCTAACGCTAATAACTCTTCATGGGTAATGGTTTTATGTGTCACTGAATCACAAACAGATCTTTTGCAATAATCTGAACCAAATGATCGAAACTCATCTTTAAATTCCTTCACTTTATTTACATCAAGGCCCGCTTCATCATAAATTGCACCTTTTGAATCACTAATAGCAATTATTTTATATCCAGCATCAAATAAGTGTTTTGCAATGTTATAACCTGCATTACCGAAGCCTTGCACTGCTACTCGAATATCTTCTGCAGCAAGCCCCTCTTTGCTTCGTAAAAACTCTGTAACCAGGAATGCACCTCGGCCAGTTGCTTCATCTCTTCCTAAACTTCCGCCCATATTTACAGGTTTACCTGTAATTACTGCGGGTTGTTTCTCTCGTTTTATAACCTCAAACTCGTCACGCATCCAGCCCATTATTCTTGCGTTTGTATATATGTCTGGCGCGGGAATATCTTTATTTGGGCCGACAAAATCTGCCATCGCGCGCATATAGGCTCGTGACAGCCTTTCTAGCTCCATACGTGATAAAACTTTTGGATCAACACTTACACCACCTTTAGCGCCACCATATGGTAAATCAACTACAGCACATTTTATTGTCATCCACAGAGCAAGTGCCTGCACCTCATCTTGCGTAACTTTCGGATGAAAACGAATACCCCCTTTACATGGGCCTAGATGTGCACTGTACTGACACCTGTAAGCATCAAAATACTGCGTTGAACCATCATCCATTAAAATAGGCAATGACGCACAATGAGTTGCTCTTGGCCGAGACAGACTTTCAATAACAGATTTAGACACTCCAGATGCTTGCCCCAGAGTTTGTAATCGTTTGCGTGCACCGCTAAATACAGAGGACATGTTAAATTCCCATCTTAAATTACTATAAACCTAGACTACCTTAGTTGAAGTAATTAAAAAACGTTATGTTTGAAATACAGGGTGAGAATTTTAAAAGAAGTGACAGGGAACAATGTTCACCTGGTTAATAACAGAGTTCAAACACTAAAACATAGATCTTAACAACTAAGACCCATGCTTATAGCGCTACTCATTTAAGATGTTTCAGGCAGCTTCAGAACGTTTTCCATAGCTACTTTTTTTAGTACTGATATTTTTCCCGCGGTTTTTATATCTAACATTAGGATTACGTCTTCTGCTATTAGAAGAACCCGCACTGAATTTTGGTTTTTCCTGCTGCGCTTCTAAACCGGGTATTGCCGTTAATTCATAACGCGTATCAAGAAACTTTTGTACTCTATAGAACAACTGCCAATCTTGTGGGCCTATTAATGAATACGCGCTACCTGTTGACCCACCACGGCCTGTACGGCCTATTCTATGTACGTAATCTTCTGCCTGCATTGGCATGTCAAAATTAACCACATGAGATATAGTGCGTATATCCAGACCTCGCGCTGCGACATCTGTTGCAACAAGAACCTTAAGACGCTTACGTTGCATTTGTTCTATTACTCTGCGACGCATATTTTGTCGCATATCTCCATGTAAAGCTGCACATGCGTAACCATCATCTTTTAACTTTTCGGCAAGGTTATCTGCACCCTTTTTGGTAGCTGTAAATATAATAGCTTGCTCAACAGCACCATCAGATAAAACATGATCTAGTAACTTTCGTTTATGACGAAAATCATCTGCCTGTAACATATGCTGGGTTATTGAATCATGTTTGATTTTTACACCCGCAACCTGGATCTTCGCCGGCTCTTTTAATAATGCGCGGGAAACTTTTTCAACCTGACCTTCCAGTGTTGCTGAAAACAATAATGTCTGTCTACTTTCAGGTGTTTCTTTTGCAATACGGGTCACTTCATCTACAAAGCCCATATCTAACATACGATCTGCTTCATCAAGTATAAGCATCTGAATACGCGAAAAATCTACTCGCCCAGAGTTCATATGATCAATCAATCTTCCAGGGGTAGCCACCAGAAAATCTAAAGATTGACGTAACATTTTAATTTGTGGGGGGTAAGGCATTCCACCCACAATGGTTGTGGAGCGCATACGCATATATTTTGTTAATTTATATATATTATCTGAAACCTGTTTAGCCAGCTCTCGAGTCGGGGTTAACACCAATACTCTTGGTCCATGACCTTGAGGTGCTTCAGTCTGAGAAAGGTTATGTAATGCGGGTAGAACGAATGCTGCTGTTTTGCCGGTACCTGTCGGGGCAGACGCCATAACATCTTTGCCCGCCAGAATATGCGGAATTGCCTGTGTCTGAATATCTGATGGCTCGGTAAAGCCTTGTTCATTAATGGATTTAAGTAAATCTGGGTGAAGTGCTAATTGTTCAAATGACAAGTGAAGAGCCCCTAATAACAGTAGATTTGGTAGATTTTCGCTACCAACCAGACCTTACAAGCTGGAGCGTTTCATGCCTGACTACACCAGGTGAAGCAGGAGCGCGAACTATAGGGTAATTTTCTCGAAAAAGATACAGTATATTATAATATATTTAAATAGATATTTACTTAAGTAGTTAATTTATATGTGATTAATTAGTAGTGTTCATGCGACTACAGCTTGACTGGTATTGTTACCATTAATTCTCCGCTTACACCGGTGATTACCTCTCAAATGGGTGTTTTCCACGAGAGCTGAAATATCATGATTTTTTAAGATTGATTATGAGGGAATCAGGGCGTTTCCTGATAATGCCTAAATAAAACAGGTTGATTCGCTACTGCCCACCCCGGTATTGACGAGGCAATTTTTTCATCACTCATCAGAACTGTGGTCTTTTCCACAGTCGAAACCGGGGCAGTTTTGTAAATCTAGAATTTCACAACAACTCCTAGTGAGATTGCAGTCGCATCACCCACCAGATCGGCATCTGCAGATAATCCACCATCAGCACCATCGGCCAAAAGAGCATACAGGGTAGTGCTAACGTTGAGATCGTGATCTAAGCCCATGGCCATCATTGTAGGATCTTCAAGTCCTGATACGGCTTCAGCTACAGCGTAGGTAAATTTAATTGTATTACTCTCATCTATCTGGTGCTTTGCACTGAAAATAGCGTTTATGGTGTCGCTCGTGCCAACTTCAGGGTCAATTTTTTCTGCCCCTAGCCCCAGCTTTGTATTGCCTAGTGTATATCCAAGGATAGCTTTGGCAGCAATACCTGTGGCATCTATGTCCTGATATGCAAGGGCAAAAGACAGGTCGCCAAATGTCATATCTGCGGCTGCACTGATGATTTCACCAAGATTATCGCCCGTTGGGCTGTCGTCGCCACCGGCATACATGATACTCAGTTTGGCAGGGCCGAAGGTGTTGTAATAGGACAAAGAACTATCTGCGCGCTTATCGTGGTCCTTGGTAATAATGTTGTTCCAGTCAGCATATGTGTCACTGAAAAACTCTATATTCTTTTTACCCGCTTTCTTGTAGGGCGTGTCGTGGCGGCCGATGCGTAGCTCTCCCCACCTGTCTTTCAAACCGACGTATTGCTCACGTGATTTGATATGGTCGTCTGATGCTTTTGAATCGTCGCTCATATCTATTTGCCAGACAAAACGGTAGTTTATTTGTAAACTACTTTTGGAATCCACACTACCTTTTATACCAACGCGAGAAGAATGGCTTTCGATGGCTGTTGAACTGCCCGTATCATCATCCAGTGAGGCTACAGAAAGATTTGCTTTACCAAATAACTGTGCTTCGGCTATTGCTACACCTGGTATTAAACAGCTGAGTAGCAGGCTTAATGGAATCGTTTTTTGAGAAGTACGCATAATCACACCTCATTAAGATTAAATCACATAAATTCTAAAGTGTAATAGAAAAATTCTTTACACTTCTGCTGGTTAAAAGCTTAGCAATATAACCTGAAATCAAACTGAAAATGCATAGCATTTTAAATACCAAAATAGACTAGCTTGATTCAAATCATATTTACTCTGTATTACTTCAATATGAATAGTTGAATAGATATTCACTCTGTAGAATGAAGTAGGTGATACTACATATTCTAAATGACTATTTCGTATATCAACTATAGGGGGTAACTAACTATGCAGAAAATATTCTCTTTATTTGCATTGCTTTCTCTTTTATTAATGTTGAACACTTCTTACAGTGAAGAATTAGCTAGTGATAAACAGAGCAAAAATAATTCTACTGCTAGTGATTATCGGCAATTGGTTTCTATGCCAGAGCAGGCACGCCAACTCATGCGTGAAGATATGTTGGACCATCTTGTTACCATGAATGAAATTTTAGGCTATTTAGCTGAAAGTAATTTTAGTGCGGCTTCAGAAGCTGCAGAAACTAAAATGGGCAAAAGCTCGATGGGTAAACATAGAGGAACAGGTATGGGGCCAGGCAGGTTTATGCCTCTTGAAATGCGAAATATTGGATGGGGTATGCATGATGCGGCAACAGAATTCTCTCAGATAGCTAAAAAGGGTGATTTAAAGGGTGCATATAGAGCCTTACAGAATGTTACAGCCTCTTGTGTTGCGTGCCACTACAGTTATCGCACACGATAATCCGATGTAGAGTTGGCAACTCTATTGCAACTTGGGATGAACATAAACCTACATGCACCATCTTATTGCAAGTATTCAAAAGGCCCGCTTTCCTGATTGAAGCGGACACTTTTAATAACTTAAGGTCACAATAGCAATAGCATGGTGTCAGAAATAAACCCCGGCACTTAAATAATAAGGTTATATCAGACACCCTGCTCACTACACAACTCTTCGAATTCTAATGAACACTTATGACTGCTCAGGCAAAAGCATACGCTCCATAAGATAACATAAACAATCCTGCCTGATGATCCGAGTATTCATGGTTAACATAGCGGGCATTATAGGTTTTTTTAATAAAATTTTATCACCTTCATACTCAAAAAACTCTCTACCAACTTCCCGCTCATCATCATCAAAAGCCTGTAAATAAGCATTGCTCTCTGGCTCAACAAACGCCATAGCCGTTCCTGTACCAAGCTCACAGAAATTATAATCTTCAATTTCCGGTAAAAGATTAATCGTTGCATCATCCTCAAAACCAAATGAATAACCTTCCGGTATTTTTACTCTGGCAACTGTATGGAACAATTTTAAATTCATATCAGCACATTCAGATAAATCACTGCAGTTGAGTACGCTTTGCAAATAATGAAGCACATGATCTATACCTGCTTCGTCACCTGACAAGCCGCACTCCAAAGTAACCGACGGACATAACTCAGCAAATGCAGATGACTGCACGCCTTTAGGTGTACTGAAATAAACCAGCGTTTCGCTAAATAAACCCGCCAGAGACATAAACGGATGTTCTAATTTATTAATACAGGCATAGTGTGGATTTTTTCCCGTATTATTATGTATGTCGATACTGGCCCAGACATTTTTCTGCTGCATAATATCGGTTACCTGCTGCATCATGTGCGCTTCCGCGAGATAATGCTGATGCGTACCCGGCCAAACCCGATTGTAATCAACCTGCTCATCTAAACGGCGCATACCCGCTTCAGCCGCTTTCACATTTCCCACAAAAATTGAAATTGATCTGGGTAACGAGTCATCATGGTAATGGCGTAATAATTTTTGTAACGCATAAAGCCCGGTGGTTTCATTACCATGTAATAAAGTAGAGATGAAAAGCGGCTCTGTCTTTTCACCCTGAAGATGTATCAATGACGGTTTTTCTAAAATACGGTGCAAATTTTCAGCTTTTGCATTTAAAAAACCTTCTGGTAACTCATCATACTGATCAAGCATATCTTTCATTTTATTACCTGTAGGTTTCAAAATCCCAACAATGAACAGGCTCACCTGTTTGCTGGTTTTGATAATAAGTTTCGAGTAATTTTTTCATATCACTACCATGCCGAGCAACAAACTCTCGCTGCCAGTAACTCCCTGTTTGTTTTTGCTCTGCACGAGATTGAATAATATTTAAATAGTATTCAATATCTGTCGAATCCAGATTTAGACTTTCTAAACCTGCTTGTGCATGGTCAATAAGTTTGTGTAATATAAGGTGACGCATATCGCAACGCTCACAACCCGGCCATACAACTTTATTTTCAAGCCCATGTTGAGCCGACGTATAAAAATTATCACGAGCCTGGGAAAAATTTAACATTTCATCTGCTTTGATATCCTGTGTTGCATAGTATTGCACCAGGCCAAAATAAAAGGCCATATTAGCAATATTATCTACCACACTTGGACCACTCGGAATAACACGATGCTCAATTCGCAAATGAGGGCTACCGTCTTTATCAAAACCAATCAAAGGACGGTTCCAGCGCCAGATAGTGCCATTATGTAAACTCAGGTGCTGCATTAGATTCACATCTTCAGTAAAGCACATCGGCAACAGAACAGGGAAATGTTGCAAGTTTTCTGTGAAACATTCCATTAGTGACTGGCGCGCATAATCGGTACCAAAACTAACCCGGTGAATGGGGCCCTGCGATGCTCCGTTGTAACCACCTACATCAACCGATTGTTCAAAAACAGGAATCCGTGTTTCGTGCCATAAGTCTTTTGCAAACATATAAGGTGAATTAGAACTAATAGCCACCATGGGTGCTGAAATTAAAATAGAAGCATTATAATAATGATGCGCTAAATCTTGAGGTGCCTGCAGGTGAATTTGTAAAGAGGTTGCTGCAGCCTCTAACATAACATTATGGTGCGTACTCTTGAGAGATTGATGACCATTTATTTTAAGTTGCAGGGCACGCCCTTTTCTTTGCTTTAACACTTGCTCATTTAGCACTTTATAACGCAACAAATTAGATACATTACCCATATTCAAATGGTCATTCTTCAATGTTTGTAAAATACCTGTACTTAATACACGACAGCCCAGGCTTTCAGCAACATTCTGGCAGTTTAACCAATGTTGTTGAAAATCTTTTTCAAATTTTGATAAAAAATCAGACCGAATATTTTCAGGTTCTGCATTTAGTTCAATATTAAATTGGGCCAACTCTGCAGTATAAAGTTTATTATCAGCTGATTTTAAAAATTCCTCATTACACGGTGCTGGCTCACCTTGTCTGTCAATTAACCAGGCCTCCATTTCATAACCGGCTACAGGTGCGTGATCAGAGAATTTATTAGTCGAGAACCAATATTCAAGCTCCTCTGTTTCTTTCTTTAACCTTGCAAGAAAAACCTGAAGTTCATGCTTGCTAAAGTGACTAGCGGTAATTTCCTGCCCCATATTTAAGTACACCCCAGTTATTTTATTATGTGAAAGCCTGATCTCGTCAAAGATTCCCCTACTAACTACAAGTGTAGTTGAGCAAAACAGAAAGCCAAATCATCGATAAACCATTGAAATACAAGCATTTATATCAACAAATTATAGGCTTGCAAGCGCATCCTTGAGTAAAAGATTACAATGCTTTTGTATATTGTTGATTTTAATAAGGTATTTTTTTTAAAACATGCTATTATCAATCTTATATGCATGGTTCAACCAGAGCACAACCGACTTATTTGAGGAAGTAACGGATGAAATTCAAACAAAACTCATTATTAATCATCACGACCTTTTTAGTGTTTATGTCTGCCAACAGTCATGCAGGCCGTCAGGGCATAAGTTTTTATTATGGTTTAGGCCTGGGTGTAGTGGCCCCTTCTGATTCAGATATCGGCGGTACTGGTGACATTATGTTTGGCATAGAAGAAGATGGCTGGGCACTAGAAGCTATCGGTTACGGCAGCATAGAAGCTGGCACAGATGACCCTGCTGTAGATTATTCAGTTAGTGGTACCCATATTGGATTAGCATATCGGACTATTGAAGAGAATGGTTCGTGGTATAAATTCAAAGTAAGTGGCTCCGACATGAATTTTGACCTTACCAATAGCACCATTAATTCTGATACATCTGGCACTAGTTACTCAATTGGCTGGGGCATACGAATGAATAGAGAAGCGCGACTTGAAATTGATTATACCTATTATGATAGTGATGATCTTGCTGATCCTGTTCATATGGCTACATTTAGATATTTCTGGGGCGGCTCCGATTATCAGGGCAAAGCATTTTAAGAAAATAGTTCATTTATAGAATAAAAAAGGCAAGCTAACAGCTTGCCTTTTTTATTTAGCATTTACAGATAACTCGATAAACAACTTTTAATTACATCTAACACCCATAAACATAACAAAACTATTCTGTTAGTTTAATCAAATCATTCAATCTTTGCTGCGTTCCTATATCCATCCAGTTTCCATTATATAATTCACCACTGATTTTATTTTCTGAAATATACTGCCTAATCATAGGCGCCAACGGATACTTACCATTATTTTTATGTGAGAAAAAATCAGCCGAATAAACACCTATACCACTATAGGTAAATTTTTCAGACTCGTTCTCATTTAAACGATCACCTGATATGGAAAAATCACCATCAAGGTTATGCTCCGGATTTTTAACTAACACTAAATGCGCTTTATCCTGTAACGAAAAATCATATAGTTTTTCAAACGGGTAATCCGTCCACACATCACCATTTATTACTAGAAAAGGCTCCTCACCTAATAAAGGCAAAGCATTATAAATGCCTCCTCCAGTTTCAAGCGCCTGATCTTTTTCATTAGAATAAGTTATATTTAAATTATAATTTTCACCATTCCCTATAGTGTCAATAATTAACTGCCCTAACCAGGCAACATTTATAACGATATCTCTAAACCCTGCGTTTGCAAGATTCATTAAATGAAACTCAATTAAACGCTTAGAGCCAGCCATTAATAATGGTTTAGGTGTATCATCAGTTAAGGGGCGCATACGCTCGCCTCTACCCGCAGCCAAAATCATTGCCCTCATGAAATCAGTTCCCGTATTTTCATATCCCCTTCTATCTTCAATGAAGTTAAAAGCGCAGAAAACTCAGCTAATTCTTCATATCTCTGACAGACGTCAAATACATATGCTAATGTTCTGGGAATATCATTCATATAACCCGGTTTAGAATCGCGGTGATTTAATCGCGCAAAAATACCAACCGCTTTCAAATGGCGCTGCATACCCATTAAATCTAAATGTTTTATAAATTGCTTTTTTTCTACCTTGAGTGGTGAGAGTTTTAAAAACTCATCAATCCATTGCAGCTGTTTTTTTCTTGGCCATGCGATATAACAATCTTTAATTAGTGAAACCAGATCATATGTAAGAGGACCGTTAACCGCATCCTGAAAGTCAATAACCCCCGGATTATGCTCATCTGTAATCATAAGATTTCGGGAGTGATAATCTCGGTGCACAAAAACGACAGATTGCTGTAGAGCAGATTCTGCCAACACTTTAAATGTATTTGTTATGATTTTATTTTGCGCTGAGTTTAATGATTGAGCTAGATGTTTAATTAAATACCAGTCTTTAAATAAACTCATTTCAAACTGCAGTAACTCTTCGTTATATGCGGGCACATCGGCTTTTATATCCTGCATTTTAACAATTGATTTTACTGCATCCAGATATAAGGCATCCGCTGTTTGAATATTTAGTTTATCTAAATATGCAGTAGAGCCAAGATCACTAAGCCGCATAAAACCCTGAGACTGATTAAATTCATAAATATGTGGTGCCTGAACCCCTGCATTTTCTATTAACTGTGCAATATAAATAAAAGGCTGACAATCTTCTTTTTCGGGTGGCGCATCCATAATAATCCAGTGCTCATCACCACAAATCAATCTAAAATAACGTCGAAAACTAGCATCTGCCGAGGCAACCTCAACTTGATAATCTGTCAGTTTTAGCTCAGTTGATACCCAGTTTTTTATATTTTCCAGTCTTACGTCATTTTCCACGGATTTATTCATCTCTAAATTTTTCGTCATATAAAGTTGTGAATTTAGTTATAATCCGTCCAAGTTTACCAGTAATCAGTCCCCGGGATAAGAATCATGACAAATAAATCAACAAACAAATCCATTGTAATTATCGGCATGGGTGAAATGGCAGGTGTCTTTGCAAGGGGCTTTTTACGCTGCGGATATACTGTTATACCCGTTACTCGTACAGACAACTGTCACGATATTGCCAATAATATTTCAGATCCTGTTCTTGTTTTAGTCGCAGTAGGTGAATCAGATCTGCAGGCCGTATTAGTGAATATTCCTGATAAATGGAAGCAAGCTCTGGTATTACTTCAAAATGAACTATTGCCAAATGACTGGTTAAAGCACCAGTTAGAGCCGACTGTTATTTCAGTATGGTTTGAAAAAAAGAAAGGACAGGATTACAAAGTATTAATACCGTCTCCTGCATTTGGAAGTAAGGCACAGATACTGGTAGACACATTAGCATCTATTGATATTTCTGCACGAGAACTCTCGTCTACAGAAGATCTATTATTTGAACTGGTTGTTAAAAATGTATACATATTAACAACTAATATAGCCGGCCTTAAAGTTGGTGGCACTGTTTCCGAGTTATGGCAAAATCATCAGTCATTTGCCCGCCTTGTTGCTGCTGAAATTATTGAATTACAAAGCAAACTCACTTCTCAGTCGTTAGATACTGAAAAGCTAATTGATGCCATGCTAATTGCATTCGAAGGAGACCCGAATCATAACTGCATGGGGCGTAGCGCTCCTGCCAGACTAGAGCGAGCGTTACAGCTAGCTGAACATCACCAGCTAAGTTTACCGACACTCAAGGAGATTGCTTCTAAGCTTAAAAGTTAATACCCAATTAGAAAGATGTGATATTTATACTATACTCAGTGAATCACCCTAGCGAATCACCCTAGTGAATCACCTCAGTGGCACCGTATTCAAATGCTCCAGTTATCGATAAAACAACTAACAATACGTTATGCCGTAATCATGCTTACGTTAGTTGTTTCTCTATCTATTATTTCTTTTATCAGTATTAAAAATTTGCTAGATGATATTCAACAAAAAAAGCAATTAGAAAGTTTACAGATAACAGCTTATAACATTGGTGTACGTCTGGAGTTTTACAATAGAATTGTTTACAAACTGGCGCAGGAAAACCAGCCAAAAGACCTGATCGTATCTAGTGATAAAAAACGGGCGCAAGAATGGGCACGAAAAATACAAGCACTCATTCCCGATAGCATAGGTGTCGCCCTGTTCAATGACCAGGGCAATATTCTTGGACAACAAAAAACATTACGAGTCGGCGAGTTATGCCTGGCGGACTTACATAAATTTATAAAAAATATACCTTTAAAAAAACCTCCCGTACACCGTAGAAACACTGCTTTGGCCCACTTCGATATAGTGCACACGGTTACATCAAATAATAAAAATATTGGTGTTTTATTCGCGAGTTTCCGTTTATCTGTTTTACAGACCCTATTAGGCGAGCTAACAGAACAGGGCCAGTATCTCCAGTTATATACCGGTAATAATGAGTTGATTGTAGAAACTAATCACTTTACTGATAACGTGCCATTTGATAAAGCCTCTCAGCATATCGAACAGATACCCATTGATAACTCTGACTGGTACCTAAAGGCATATATTCAGGAAAACAAATTAACTGATGTGGTGGCTTACATTGCTTTCACCAGCGCTATTTTAATTATTTTATTAAGTGTTCTACTTTTTGTATTTTCAAACCGATTAATTAAAACATTTTCATCTGATTTCAAAACCATTCAAAAACTGCTGATTGGCTTGAAATACAATAATATGAACATGGGTGATATACATTCTAAATTAATAGAGACAGACCATATTATTGTTGATATTCAACGACTGGCTGAAGACATTTCTGCGTCTCAGCAACAACTTGTAAAATTCAGTCAATGCGATGATCTCACTGGATTATTAAATAGACGTGGTTTTTTTCATGAATCTATTCATTGCATCGACCTTGCGAAACGCTCAATTGAATCAACGTTAATACTTCTGGATCTGGATTATTTTAAACAGGTTAATGATAATTTAGGACATGCTACAGGTGATATAATTTTAAAAATTTTATCATCCTGCATTAAGTCTTCAACACGCACAGTTGATGTTTCGGCACGTATCGGCGGAGACGAGTTTTCTATTATTCTCGTTAAATGTAATTACGAACAGGCAATTACCTGGTATCAGGATATTTCTAAAGACTTTATTCAGCAGCAGCAACAAAAACTTAATCTCTCTAAAGAGATCAAACTTTGCACTTTAAGCGCGGGTTATACAACCATAGACAGTGAAGATAAAGATATTACATTTGCCATGTCACGAGCTGATAAAGCACTTTATAACGCAAAAGGCGCAGGCAGATCTAATATTCAGGGTTACGTCGCTGATTAAATTAATGTTTCAACAGTCTCAATCTTTAAATTACGCCAGCATATCTTTTAAAGCTGCCAGATGACTTCGCCCGCGCTCTTTGGCTACAACCTCGTCAACTTTACGTCCACCACCTTCCCACTCTATTTCTTCCTCAGGCAGCTCACTTAAAAAACGACTCGGCTCACACTCAACATCTTCCCCATAACGCCGACGATGTTTAGCATATGTAATGGTTAACTCTTTCTGCGCACGAGTGATACCCACATAAGCTAAACGACGCTCTTCATCCAGATTTTCTTCCATAATACTGGTTCGATGAGGCAAACATTCTTCTTCGACACCCACCATAAAGACATAAGGAAACTCCAGACCTTTAGCCGCGTGTAACGTCATCAAACTAACCATGTCTTCTTTAGCTTCTTCTTTATTGCGCTCAAGAATATCCATTAGACTCATGTGTGCAACTAACTCACCCAGATTTTTGCCTTTTTCATCTTTATATAAACGAGCTAACCAGTCGGTTAACTCATAAACATTTTCCATGCGTTTTTCTGCAATTTTCACATCACTACTTTGTTCTTCGAGCCAGTTTTGATAACCGATGTCTTTTATCATATCCCTAACGACTTCTATCGGATCACCGCGCTCGGCATTATCACTTAATAGATTTATCCAGTTAGTAAAATTCTGTAATTTGGTTACTGCTCGCTCATTTAAAATAGTTGATAAACCCATTTCAAAACAGGCTTCAAATAAACTGACATTTCGTGCATTGGCATACTCACCGAGTTTTTCGAGTGTACTACCACCAATTTCTCTACGAGGTGTATTTATGATTCGTAAAAAAGCCGTATCATCATCCTGATTTGCCAACAGTCGCAAATAACCCATTATGTCTTTTATTTCAGCTCGCTCAAAAAATGATGTGCCGCCACTTACAACATAAGGTATTTGCATTTCACGCAGATATTTTTCAAAAATACGTGATTGATGATTACCTCGATATAAAATCGCATAGTCACCGAATTTTGTACGTTTCTGAAATTTATGTGTATTTAATTCAACCGTTACACGCTCAGCTTCACCATCTGCACCGGGGCATTCTATGATGCGAATATTACTACCCAGCCCCAGGTCGGACCAAAGCTGTTTTTCAAACGTATGCGGATTATTTTTAATTAAATGATTGGCGCATTTTAAAATTCGAGATGTTGAACGATAGTTTTGCTCGAGTTTTATCAGTTTTAAATTTGGGTAATCTTCATTCAACAAGGCCAGATTCTCAGGGCGCGCACCACGCCAGGAGTATACAGACTGATCATCATCACCAACGGCTGTTAAGCGACCATGATTACTGAGTAGTAATTTAACCAACTGATATTGGCTGGCATTCGTATCCTGGTATTCATCCACTAGCAAATAGTGTATTCGGTGCTGCCACTTCTCGAGTACAGCCGGGTGTTGCTGAAATAATACAACCGGTTGTAATATAAGATCATCAAAATCAAATGCATTGTAAGCTTTTAACTGGCGTTGATACCGCGCATACAACATAGCGTGTTTTATTTCCAGGTCATTTTCTGCGTTGGCAATTGCCTGTTCCGGTGAAATAAAATCATTTTTCCAACGTGATATGGCCCACCTGGCATCTTCCGCATCATCAACATTACTCAATGATTCCGATGCATATAAGCCTTTAATCAATACCAGTGTATCGGTCGCATCAAAAACGCTAAAACCCGATTTATAACCCAGGTGTTTGTATTCTATACCCAGAATTCGCAAACCAAGGTTATGGAATGTAGACACGATTAACCCGCGGGTCTCACCTTTACCAAGCAGGCCTTTTACACGCGCTTTCATTTCTCTGGCGGCTTTATTAGTAAAGGTTACTGCGGCTATATGGATTGGCTTGATACCGCAGTCGCGAATTAGATAAGCAATTTTTTGAGTGATTACCCGTGTTTTTCCACTGCCTGCCCCGGCTAATACCAGCATAGGACCAGAGATATATTCTGCAGCCGCTCGTTGCTGTGTATTTAACCCCGCTAAAGGGTGTGCATCGGCGCTAAAACTGGAATTGACTGGGTGATTGGACATATAAATTAATGCTTAAGCTAGGGGTTGAGTACAGCAGATCATCAGCCTGACTTATTAAGCTCTGCATCGACTGTAAAAATCGTTAAGCCTGCAGGCATTATCTTTCCTGATGATCAAATGCATAGTTTATAGAATCGAGCGAAAAGAGATATACCCATAGTGAAATATTTATTCTATGGCCAAATATAATTTCAACTGTTAGACTTTAAGTATATGAAAATAAACAATAAATCAGGATTACTGGCCGAAGCGATTCAAATATCATCTGATAATAATGATGATCGCCCAGATAATGAAAGCATCAGACTGATCGTTGTGCATAATATCAGCCTGCCACCTGGTGAATTTGGCGGTCCGTATATCTCTCAGCTATTTACAAACCAGCTAAATAAAACTGAACATCCTTATTTTGCTGATATTTATCAGCTTAAAGTCTCCTCACACCTGTTAATTCGTCGTGACGGAGAGGTTATTCAATATGTTCCTTTTCATAAACGCGCCTGGCACGCTGGCGCCTCCAGTTATTGCGGCGCAGAATGCTGTAACGACTTTAGTATTGGTATCGAGTTAGAGGGCACAGATGACGTCCCCTATGAGCCAGTTCAATATGAAAAACTGGCAAAATTGATCCGGGAATTAAGGCAAAGCTACCCTGACATCAATAAAAATGCTATAACCGGCCACTGTGATATTGCACCGGGGCGTAAAACTGACCCTGGACCTGCATTTAACTGGGATCATTTACAAAAACTGATATCCCAACAAACCAACTAAGGTAAAACCCTGAACATGGCACTTATATGTATTCTATTTGGGATTATTTTCGAACGCGTTAGCGACATACTGGAAAATTATCGTAATTTTGACTGGTTTGATAACTACAGTCGCTGGTTATTAAAAACACTTCCCGGTTTAGGTTCACAACAGCAATCGTCAATTTTAATTTTACTGTTACCCATAATGCTAACGACTATGTTGTTGCAGATATGGTTTGCCGGGCGCTTATTGGGTCTAATAGACCTGTTATTTGGTTTGGTTATTTTTGCTTTCTGTCTCGGCCCCAAAGATCTTTATAGACAGATAAATAGATACCTGGAAGCAAGAGAAAATGGTAATGAAGAAGCCGCTAATGCTGAAGCCTGCGCGATTATGCAAAAAGATCCGCCAACTGACCCGGACCAGCAAATTGTAGAAATTATGCGATCTGTATTGCACGAATCAAATGATCGTTTTTTTGCGGTGATATTCTGGTTCGTATTACTCGGCCCATTTGGTGCGCTACTTTATCGTTTAACATCGCACACCATGCGCTCAACAGGCAATGCCACTCTAGCCAGTGCTGCACGCCAGTTTCAGGCCATTCTTGCCTGGGTGCCAGCGCATCTGGTTGCTATGGGTTATGCTCTCACAGGTAACTACGAAGGTGCTAAACAGGAGTTCTATAGCAAAAACAAACAGGACGATTTATACGACTGTAACTATCACACATTAATTACCGCCGGACAGGGCGCGCTTAAAGATTGTGCCCCTGGTGAAGAAACAGCCTGTGTTCGTTCGGCTCGAGCACTGGTATTAAGAACTTTAGTGGTGTGGCTGGCTTTTATTGCCATATTAACGTTAATAGGCTGGACGTCATGAGCGAAACACAAATAGATATCATTCGACATGGGGAGCCGGAAGGTGGCCGTCGTTACCGGGGTTTTAGTATTGACGACCCTTTAAGCAAAATTGGCTGGCAACAAATGTGGGATGCGGTTCCTGAAAAACCAGAATGGGAACATATTATTAGCTCCCCCCTGTCACGTTGTTTGAAGTTTAGTGAAGCACTGGCTGACACCATGAGTATCAACTATTCAGTAATTGATAACCTGAAAGAAATTGGTTTTGGCAGCTGGGAAGGCCGTACACCTGAAGATATAAAAAACAACGAAGGCGATGCCCTGGAAAACTTTTTACTGGACCCGGTTAATAATCGGCCTGAAGGCGCTGAACCACTAGATGATTTTGCCAATCGCGTGTGGACTGTTTATGAAGACATTGCAGAGCAGTATCGTGGGCAACATGTTTTACTGGTCGCACACGCCGGTGTTATTCGCGCAATAACCAGTAAAATTTTAGGCATGTCTCTGGATGATGTATACAGTCAATTAAAGATTGAATATGCCGCCGTAGCAACAACTCGTATTCCTGCAGGCAAAAAACCCGTCATGGTTTTAACTTAAACGAAAATACTCGCAACTCAAAAAACTTAAAATATTGTCGACTATTTTTTAAGTAAAAGATCCGTCATATCTTTTGCTGGAAGAGGTCGACTAAACAAATAACCCTGAATCGTATCACAGGCATTTGCACCTAAAAATTCAAGCTGCTCCTGAATTTCAACACCTTCGGCAATAACTTCCATTCCTAAACCATGCGCCATAGCAATGATTGCTTTAACTAATGCTGCATCCTCGTGATCTACTTTTACATCACGAATAAATGCCTGATCAATTTTTAATGTATCAATTGGAAAACGTTTCAAATAACTTAATGATGAGTAACCTGTACCAAAATCATCTAACGATAACGATATACCTAACTCTTTTATCTTTTTCAAACGAGCAAGCGCAACTTCAGGCTCGAGTATCAAAGCGGTTTCAGTTAATTCAATGCACAACTTATCTGCAGGCATACCCGTTTCTTCTAAAATTAAGGCAATTAAAACCGGCAGCCCTTCGTCTTTTAACTGACGCGCTGAGAGATTGACAGAGATTTTTTCTAACTGGTAACCGGCATTTAGCCAATTAACGCCCTGCGTACATGCCTCACGAAAAACCCACTCACCAATTTGCATTATCATGCCTGTTTCTTCAGCCAGAGGAATGAACACACCGGGTGAAACAAAACCCCTCTCAGGATGCTGCCAGCGAATTAATGCTTCCATGCCCACCAACTGCCCCGTTATCACGCTTACCTGTGGCTGATAATATAAACACAATTCATTCTGAACCAGGGCTTTATGTAAATTATTTTCTAATGACAACAGCTCAATCGAAGAGTTATTCATTGCTTCTGTGAAGAACTGAAAATTATTTCTACCCTGAGCTTTTGCATGATACATAGCCGAGTCAGCGTGTTTTAAAATCACATCCGCCTGCATTCCATCATCAGGATAAATAGCGATACCAATACTGGTAGAAATATGTACTTCCTGTCGTTCTAGCATAAGCGGCTGACTCACATTTTCTACAATACGCTCTGCTATGCGAATAATAGCCTGCACATTTTCAACATCATCCAGCAATATTGTAAATTCATCACCACCAAAACGTGCAATTGAAGATGTATTACCATTTGCATTCATAGTAATAGAATCTGTTTTTCTAACCGCTTCAATTAATCTTTGAGATGTGATTTTTAATAATTCATCTCCCGCAGAATGCCCCATTGTGTCATTAATTAATTTAAACCTGTCCAGGTCTAAAAACATAATAGCCAATATTTTATTGTTTCGTTCTGCCTGTGATATGGCATGTTCAAGTCGATCTTTAAACAGACGACTATTGGGGAGCGCTGTGAGGCTATCATGATAGGCCAGAAATGCGATCTGCTCTTCTGCCAGCTTGCGTTCAGTTACATCACGAATAAGTGCAATCACTTCCTGTGACTTAACAGGCATCATTCGAACTTCGTAATAATAAATTTTTCTATCGTGGTAAATTACAAACTCAAAATTCTTTCCTGACAGCTGCTCTAAAACCTGCTTGATTGAAACTTCAAACTTTTCAACCACCTCAATATCCAGAACATCTTTGATGTGTTGGTTAATTAGTTTTTCACTTTTTAAATAGTGGTAACTACTTTGACCCAATTTATAACTGATTACCCTGCCTTCAGAATCAAGATGAAATAACTGATCAGGAATAGCTGCAAAAACAGCATTCATTTCATCATTGGCCTGAACCAGTTCTTCAGCACTTAGCGTTAATGATTGCTCAAGTGTACGCTGCTCAACATCAAACTTTTGATATGCGCTATCTACAGCCGTTAAAAATTCTTTCCAGGGTGAGTTAGAAACATCAACCGAAGATAAGTGATCATTAACCTGTTGTTTTAATAAATGATAAAGATTTAGCTCAGTCATCAGAATTATTATTTTTTATAGAAGCCCCAGCTATAAATTTAGCAGATTTTGGCGTATTTGCTGATATTTAATATGAATAATAAATTTAAACCTGACAGAAACCCTTAAGGGCGCCCTTAAAGGGCGTCCCCTGAAATTCAGGTTTTATTATAAATTTCTGCGCCCATATCAATAAATTCAATCGCTTTTTCCTGCATTCCCTTCTCTAAAGCCTCTCCTTCCGTTAATCCCTGCTTTTTAGCGTAGTCACGAACATCCTGAGAAATTTTCATTGAACAGAAATGAGGTCCACACATTGAACAGAAATGCGCCACCTTTGCTGACTCTTTAGGTAGAGTCTCATCATGATATTCTCTGGCTTTTTCTGGATCCAGACCTAAGTTAAACTGATCTTCCCAACGGAATTCAAATCGTGCTTTCGACATAGCGTTATCACGTACCTGTGCTCCAGGATTGCCTTTTGCCAGATCAGCCGCATGTGCTGCTACCTTATAAGTAATAATGCCTTCACGCACATCTGCTTTGTTAGGTAGACCTAAATGCTCTTTGGGTGTTACGTAACACAACATAGCACAACCATACCAGCCAATATTTGCTGCACCCAATGCCGATGTTATATGGTCGTAACCCGGTGCAATATCAGTCGTCAATGGTCCTAGTGTATAAAATGGAGCTTCAAAGCAGTCCTGAAGTTCCTTATCCATATTTTCTTTAATCATCTGTAATGGCACATGACCAGGACCTTCAATCATTACCTGAATATCATGCTCCCAGGCAACTTTTGTTAACTCCCCTAAGGTTTCAAGCTCACCAAATTGCGCCGCATCGTTAGCATCAGCCAGAGATCCCGGACGTAAACCATCACCTAATGAAAAGCTCACATCATAAGCCTTCATAATTTCACAGATATCTTCAAAATGAGTATACAGGAAGCTTTCCTGATGATGCGCCAGACACCATTTAGCCATAATAGAGCCACCACGAGACACTATCCCCGTAACACGCTCTGCCGTTAATGGCACATATTGAAGACGTACACCCGCATGAATTGTAAAGTAATCGACGCCCTGTTCCGCCTGCTCGATTAATGTGTCACGGAAGATTTCCCATGTAAGGTCTTCTGCTTTGCCATTAACTTTTTCTAATGCCTGATAAATAGGTACGGTACCGATAGGCATAGGCGAGTTACGTAATATCCACTCACGGGTTTCATGAATATTTTTACCTGTGGATAAATCCATCAATGTATCGCCGCCCCAACGCGCCGACCAGGCCATTTTTTCTACTTCTTCTTCAATTGATGAAGTAACGGCCGAATTACCGATATTTGTATTTACCTTAACGCGAAAGTTACGCCCGATAATCATCGGTTCAACTTCCGGATGATTGATATTTGCTGGAATAATCGCGCGACCGCGGGCCACTTCTGAGCGCACAAACTCTGCTGTCATTTCATCCGGCAGCTCCGCTCCAAAACTTTCGCCAGGATGCTGCTTGAGTAACTTTTTATATGCCGGATCTTTACGTAATTCAGTCAGTTTCTGATTTTCACGTATTGCCACATATTCCATTTCAGGGGTAATAATGCCCTGACGAGCATAGTGCATCTGGCTCACATTCTTACCAGGTAGAGCACGACGTGGTTTACTTATGTGCTCAAAGCGAAGGTGCGCAAGTTCTGGATCACTCTGTCGTGTATGCCCAAACTCAGATGTAGGACCATCAAGTAACTCAGTATCATTACGTTCAACAATCCAGTTGCTACGCACATCCGGCATGCCCTTCATTAAATCAATTTCAACATCCGGGTCTGAAAATGCACCGGATGTATCATAAACAGGAACAGGTGGATTGACCTCAAAACCCATACTATCTGGAGTATCATCCTGGTCAATTTCACGCATACCCACGCGAATATCATCACGTGAGCCGGTTACATAGACTTTTCGTGAGTTTCTAAAGGGCCGCGTTACTTCTTCAGATAACTTGGCTGTGTTTTTAATAAATTCTTCAGGTATGGCGCTCATAGGTAATTTCCTCGAAAAGTGTGAGGCTATGGCGAAAGGAAGGAGCAAACAGCAAAGCTTCCCTCCGCCAGCATAATCTGGATCAGGTTCTAAGGGTTTATTCTAAATCTGATATCACTCAGGTTTTAGATTATTCTCAATCTTATGCTCCACCGGTTACCCTGACTGGACACATAAAATTCCCCTAGCTTGTGGTCGCTAAGTTTACCTGAGCAAGCTGGTTAGGTATAGGACTATCCAAGATTGTTGACAGGGGGTAGAATCAGACAAAATAAAATAAATATTATATAAATATCTCAGGAAAACTTAATGGGGAACTCAATGCCATCACATCTGGATCAATGTCGCTATAATATGGTTGAACAACAGGTACGCCCGTGGGATGTGTTAGATGACAAAGTTCTTAATACAATCGAATCTATCCCTAGAGATCAGTACGTGCCGGCTCAGTACCTTAATCTTGCTTATGCCGATACAGCCATTCCACTTAATGATTCACAGAATATGATGCATCCCATTATCGAAGGGCGCATATTACAGCTTTTAGATATTCAACCTGAAGATAATATTCTGGAAATAGGCACCGGCAGTGGATACCTTACAGCCTGTCTCGCAAAGATGGCCTGCCATGTTGAAAGCGTTGAAATTGATGAAACTCTGGCTAAAAGAGCGGCCCAAACATTGCTTGAGCAGGGTGTATTTAACATTAGCCTGAGTTGCGCTGACGGCCTTGATCTACCAGAAATGAATAAGAAATATAATGCCATTATATTAACCGGTGCCATAAACGAAATTCCCCAGGCTTTTAAAAAAGCATTAACAGTTAACGGTAAAATGTTTGTGGTTGATGGTGCAGAACCGGCTATGACAGCACATATCATTACTCGTACCGCTGATAATGAATGGTCTGATGAAACTATTTTTGAAACCGTTTTAAAACCGCTTGTACATGGCGAACAAAAACCCGAGTTTGAATTTTAATACTAATATTAAACACCTATTTAAAAGTAAATTTTCTTAAATTATGAATAAAATCTTTCCAGGCATAACGATTGCCGCTTGTTTATTTATTAATACTCAAGCACACGCACAGGATAAGGCGCCCTATACACTCAATTTTTCACAGGCACTGGAACTGGCTATTTCACATGATCAGGATTTACAGGCTGCCGAATTTGCGTATCAAAGCTCATTAGCCAGTCGCGGCCTCAGTAAAGCCGCTCTATTACCCCAGTTAAATCTCTCGGCTTTTACTAACCGCACAGAACAGGAAACCGAGAACAGTTCGGTCTTTCCAAATGGAACCTCAACGTTTGACTCTGATGGTTATAGCCTGTCTCTAAGCCAGACTCTTTATAATCACAGTATTTACAAGAAATTACAGCAAACTGACATGTCAATTGCGGCATCTCTCGCCACTGTTGAAGCTGCCAGACAAGATATAATTGTACGCCTCGCCACGGCCTATTTTAATGCCCTGGGTGCACAGGATAATTTAAAGTTTGCGACAGCAGAAAAAGAAGCCATAAGTAAACAGCTTGAACAATCAAAAAAGCGCTTTGAAGTCGGCTTAATTGCAATTACCGATGTAAAAGAAGCACAGGCGAGTTATGACACCTCTGTAGCTCAGGAAATTGACGCTTTAAATATTCTGTCTGCACAATTCGAAGCTCTGGCTGTCATCTTAGGCACGTATACAACTAGCATTGCCTCAATGATTGAAGATATTCCTTTATTAATCCCGGAACCAGCCAATGTCACTAAGTGGACGGACAATGCACTGGAAAATAACCTGCAATTAAAAGTGGCTCAATACAATTATCAGGCATCTCAAAAACAGGTAGATGCAGATCAGTCAGAACATTACCCATATCTAGACCTTGTAGCTCAACATGACTACAGCAGTTCAGATGGTGGTCGATTTGCATCTGACTCTACCGATACAGCTATTACAGTTCAATTAACTATACCTATCTATAGCGGTGGTTTTACCAGCGCCAAACACAACCAGTCGGTTGCTTTAAAAGAGCAGTCCCGTTCATTAAAAGAAAAAGCAAAACGTCAGACATTACAACAAACCCGCGACGCTTACCTGGGAGTAACCTCCACCATTGCCCAGGTTAAAGCCCTAAAACAGGCACTGCTTTCAAACCAGGCAGCTCATGAGGCTACTCAGGCGGGATTTGAAGTGGGCACCCGAACAGCGATAGATGTATTATCTACATTACGCGAAGTTTATAGAGCTGAACGGGATTATGCCCGCGCACGATATAACTATGTAATTAATACTTTACGTTTAAAACAGGCCGCTGGTATTCTTAACGTAAATGATGGGCAGAACATCAATAGTTTTTTAAATTAATATACTCGGAAAAACTCAAGTTTTTCCGAGACACGTGATAATCACACATGAAAAGCCAATTATTATTCATTCGCCTTTTATAAACAAAAGACGAAAACATTAACCGATAATAAGTTAAGCCTTTTCATCTCATTAAATAGATACAACTTTAGAGATTATATTTTGATTAAGGCCGTCAACCCAGCCAACTATCTTTCTCCGAAATACTGGCCAACCTGGTTTTCACTCGCCATATTACGCACAGTTGTTTCACTCCCCTTACCCGCGATTGAAGTTTGCGGCGCAATTTTAGGTAAATTAATTCATATTTTCATGCCTGAAAGAAGAGTTATTGCTGATATAAATTTACGTTTTGCTTTTCCTGACGCTGATGAAAAAGAAATTATCCGCATGCGTAAAAGTAGTTTCAAAAACATGGGTATTGCCGCTTTTGAGTTAGCACTTAGCTGGTGGCAGGATGAGAGATTGCTTAAATTATGCGAAGTCGAAGGCCTACAAAACATTACACAGCAACAGGACAATGGAAAAGGCGTTATTATTTTAACCGCTCACTTTACCTGCCTGGAAATTGGTGGCCCCGTTCTCAATCACTATGTGCCATTTCAGGTTATGTACAAACGAGCACATAACAAATTATTTGATGCATTTATGCGTTACCACAGGGCTCGCCTTTACAAAGCTATTGTTGATTACCATAAACCCATATCTATGATTAGAGGTTTAAAAAAAGGCCATGCTGCATGGTATGCACCTGATCAGGATTTCAGGGGTAAAGATATGATATTTACGCCATTTTTTGGCGTACAGGCCTCAGCACTAACGGCTCCAGCTCGTTTTGCCGATATGACGGGGGCAGCGGTTGTGCCCTACTATATAAAACGCAAATCCAGTGGTAAGGGTTACAAACTGGTTATATTACCCGCTCTGAAAAATTTCCCCACTGGAAACACAGAAGATGATGCGTTGATCATTAATCAGACATTAGAGCATTTGATTATGCAGAATCCGGAGCAGTACCTCTGGGTACATAAACGTTATAAAAATCGCCCTGAAGGCGAAAGCGCTATTTACCCTGAAAAGAAAAAGAAAACCAGATGAACTCAAATAAGCTGCATGCAAAAATATGAGTTATAGAATTCTAACCATTTTTTTGTGGCCGGTTTTTTTTATATATACTTTAAAGATAGCCTTTCGCGACAAGTCAGCTCGTTACTTATTTCAGCGCATGGGATTTTCCTATCCCTCTCAAGAAAACAAAACCATCTGGGTTCACTGCGCATCGGTTGGTGAAGTAAATACATATTTAGCATTACACTTTAAATTATTAGAACGTTTCCCAGACAAACATTTTATTGTCACCACTAACACTGTTACCGGAGCAAGCACCGTAGCCCGACATAAACTGTCACGCACTCAGCACTGCTTCTTACCCATTGAATCGAGATTTGCTATAACCCGATTTTTGCAGAAAACAAATCCATCACTATGTCTGATTATGGAAACTGAAATATGGCCATTACTCTACCAAATTTCATATACTAACAATGTTCCCATTTCAATTATTAATGCGCGACTTTCTCATCGCACGTTGTCTGCTAATAACTGGGTTAAATCAATTTATAAAACCAGCCTTAAATATGTAGATAAAATATTATGCAAATCAAATGAAGAGCTAACAAACTTTAAAACACTTGGCGCTCACGACAAACAACTATTTGTTGCTGGAAATTTAAAATTTGTATCCGCAAGTAATAGCCTTGATGTTACAAGAATAAATATTGAAGGGCGAAAATATTGTGTCGCGGCATCAACTCACAATGACGAAGAATTGCAATTAGCAAGCCTGTGGAAAAAACTTAACCCCAGCATGTTGCTTATTATTGTACCCAGGCACCCTAACCGCAGCAAACAAATTCAAACGCAACTTGACTCATTAAACATAAATTATGCTGTGCGTAGCACGTCTTCTACTGTACAAGACAATACTAGTGTATACCTGGCCGATACTTTAGGAGAGTTAACAAACTTTATGATGGGCGCTGAATTTGTTTTTATTGGCGGTTCATTAATAAAACACGGTGGACAGAATATCCTTGAATCATGTCGTCTTGGTAAAGCAACTCTTTGTGGACCACATATGTTTAACTTCGTAGATGAAGTTAATTTTTTACTTGAAAATAATGCGTGCATACAGGTGGAAAATATAACTAGGCTAGAATCTGAAATTTCATTATATTTTGAAAATCCTGAACGTTTTCTCTCGATTGCCAATAATGCAAAAAACGCATTACAAAAACAGAATGAAATTCTTAATACCTATATTGACTACATCATTATGAGTAATGATCATTAAGACTTTATAAGATCTTGATCAAACCAACGCTGCATCTTTCAGCCATTAACACACCATTCAGAAGCTGACATCTCAACAGGGATTATACAAAGTGGATATTGAATATAAAATCAACAAACCGGTTTCAACTGAACAATTTATTGAATTATTAAACCAGTCTAAACTGGCTGAACGTCGCCCTGTAAACAATTATGACTGTATTGACGGCATGATTAATAATAGCAACCTGCTAGTAAGTGCATGGCAAAATGAGAAACTCATCGGTATAGCACGTTCAGTAACTGACTTTCATTACGCTTGTTATCTTTCAGATTTAGCTGTTGATCAACAGTATCAGAGAAGAGGTATTGGCTCAAAACTACAGTCTATAACTCAGAAACAACTCGGCCCCGAATGTAAATTGATATTAATTGCTGCGCCAGCAGCAAATACTTATTATAAACATATCGGTTTCACCCATAACGAACGTTGCTGGGTACTGGAAAGAAATCAAAAATTAAATGAACAGCATTAACACACGCTGTTCATATTTTGTTTTATTCAGACTACTGTTTATACCGGGCAAAGCCTAGAAGACCTATCAGACCCGAAACAAATAACCATACTGCTGCCGGGACAGGTACAGCCGAAACACCATCGAAGGTCACTTCACTCACAAACACCCAGCTATTCCCTCTGTGAATAGTTATATCAAGATCAGATGTATTCAAGTTCAGATTTGTTAACGATATAGCAAAAGGATCAGCACCTGCATGATTAGCAACTAAAAAGGTCGTTCCATTAATCGTTACGCTGGTTGGTTGTGATACACCACTGTAGCCATTAAAGTCATCTGCATAAATGGTAATGGCATTAAAATTTATTGTAGAGTCGAAATGAAAATTAATCGTTGGATCTAAATTAAACCAGCCAACATATGGACCTGAAGATGTTACACTTTCTTCAACGTCCCAGCTTTGTGTCGCAATAACTCCATCTGTTAAATCACCAAGACCACCAGAAAGGCATGCGCCATCAACCATGTTATCGCCACTACCGCTGTAATTGTCATCCCAGTAATTATAGTCACCCGCAGAGCCATTAAACATATCGTAACTTATCGGTGGCAGAAGAGCAGCATTTGCACTAAAGGAGAAAAAAATGTCAGGACTAATAGTTTCGCTGATTTAATATTCATGATTCCATTTACTCATATTTTTATAATTTATAATTTATTATTTTTATGACGAAAGAAAATATTGATAAGAATTATAAATATTTTTTATGACCACGAATCCCCGTTAAGGTGAGGACAGACAGACGGTAGCTTATTAGGCGGCGCTAATAAAGAATATTACTAAGCGGTTTATATTAACGCTTATATGCTGTTTCCAGTGTTTGCCAGTTATTTTCTGTAAAATGATAATTCTTATGAATAGACCGTTGTTTCAATAACGACCTTTTGAGACGTTGTAAATTTGCATCCATCCATGTTGCTTCATTATTCATAATGCTTCGAATTTCACTTTTATCAAAATCAATAAGATAAACAGTGGATAACTCATTGAGTAGAATATTATTAGCGTTCAAATCAGCGTGATAAATACCCTTATCGTGAAAACGACGAATACATTTTCCAACTAAAGCCCATTCTTCAGCTGTTAGTTCCCTTTGGATTAATATTTGATCAAGCACTTGAACATCTGGAATTAACTCAACCAATATTTGGGCACGATAAAAAGGGCTATACCTGAAAGGCCATCGGGTTACAGATGCCGCAATGGGACGCGGAACAGGTAAGCCCAGTTCAAACATCAATTGCAGCAGGCGCCACTCCTTAAATGAACGACTACATTCCTGACTTAAACCAAAATAGGTTTGTTGGTTTATCCGTGATATTAAGCCACCCCGCATATACTTGCGATATACGGCTGATAGTCCACCTATTTCAACAAACCAGGCCTGTCCTCGACCTCCAGCCGCGACGGGCTTATGGCTGTCAGATTTATGAAATATACCACTGTAGAGCAGGTCGGGTTCAGGGGATGCTAGTAATAGAGGGTTATATAATAAATAACTGTCATTTTTATGAATTAAACAACCCCCATCACTATGAATTTTATGTTTATGACTCAAATAATTCGCCTAATATTTTTTTTGCTACAACCAAAGCCTGATATAGCAACCTATGATACCGAAAACTGTAAAATAGACAGCAATTATATCGTTTTTTATCACACTTCGAGCCTAGTTATGCACAGTCAGCTTATTCGACATTAATCACCTATTTAAGCACTTCTTAATACTTGTAAACTGTCAAACTATTTCTAATTTTTTTATAACTAACTGATATTTATAGTAAAAATACTATTGATTATTTTTTACACAATCTGATAACAATTCCGTCATAGTTCCATTTCAGACACAAATCAGCGAATCATCCACAGAGTTATCCACAGCTTTTGTGGATAACATTTTTTGAAGCTTTATGATGTAATAATCTCAGTATTTTGTTGACAAGTTATACAAAATACTTTTATAGCAACTCTTATTATCGAATTATCTATTCGGCCCACTGTCAAAACACACATCAGGATCGCGACCTCTAGCGCAAAAACAACATACTTCATTCACAGTATAAACTTTAGCCTACTTATTATGAATACTTCACGAATCAAAACAGTTTTGCTATGGGTAAATTCTAACCGTTTAAGCTTATATTTACTGATACTCTTTACCACGGCAGGTTTGTTGTTTATACCTAATGTATTTTCAAATCAGTACAATGGATTTGATATTGGGCTTACTCCGCTAATCCCTGCTTCTGAAATTCAACATGGCGGACCTCCCAGAGATGGCATACCTTCCATAGATAAACCCATATTTATACCTGCTATAACCGCAGATTACCTCCATACAACCGACAGAATCATTGGTCTGGTTGCAAACAACACAGCTAAAGCCTACCCAGTACGTATTCTAAATTGGCATGAAATTGTAAATGACGGAGATCTTGTTATTAGTTACTGTCCATTATGCGGCACGGGAATGGCTTATGAATCACCTGACGCTAATTTTGGTGTCTCTGGCCTGCTTTATAATAGCGACATGCTGTTATTTGACCGAGAAACTGAATCTCTATGGTCACAAATAATGGCTAAAGCCATTAGTGGCAAACGCAAAGGAGAATCTCTCAGTATATTAGTCGTAGAGAACACCAGCTGGGAAGACTGGTTAAATAAACACCCTGACACATTAGTATTATCTGAAGAAACAGGTTTCTCTCGTAACTATTCAGTTTCACCTTATGGTAATTACTCCGTCAGCAAAGCGCTTTATTTTCCTGTAAACAAACAAAGCCGTCGATTTCACCCTAAAGAAAAGGTAATCGGTATTGAGATTAATGGTTTATCTAAAGTTTATGCATTCAGCGAACTGAGCAAATCAAAAAGCAGCTTTATTCAAGATAGAATAGGTAAGTTAAACATAGAGGTACACTTTAACCCTCTTCACCGTACGGCTCATATTCGAACAAGTAAAGAACAGGTAATGCTACCTTCACTGACAAGTTACTGGTTTGCCTGGTTCGCGTTTCACCCTGCATCTGAAATTTATATATTTAAGAAACAATAGACTGTTTAGTCTGTTCCAGGTATTTTTCAAAATATATAGTCTGTTCTTTTAATTACACACTGTTATACGCATGCATTTCCATTATCCAGATCACTTAACTAATTATAGCTTGATCCTATACATCTAAATGTTCGTTATGTAAATTTCGTTTATTAGCGACTATTTTATATATATCTATTTTTTCTATGTGGTTTATATGGTCTGGCAACAATAATACTTGAATTTATGGGCTTACGTGTAATCCAGCTAGACGCTCCTGGATCTTATGATGCTTACATAGCAACCTGCTGGGTAGCCATTCTGGTTAGTTTCGCAATGGGTTCAATAATGATGCGACTGATAAAGGAACGTAGATCGAAAGAAAGTGATCGTCGCCAGCAAAGTATAACTATTGATTTTTCTGACAGACGCAAAGGTGATAGACGATCATAACACTTAATTTAAGACTAAACATTGGGCATGGTGAGTTAAAGCACCATGCCCAGGTCTGAGGCACTTTGTAAATTACCCGCCTAAAACCATATTGGTAATCGCTGACTTCGTATATAAATTTTTAGGTATTTTATCCTGTATCGTTTCATGAAGCTGGGGCAACTTCGACCAGTGTACACCCTGCTTGTGATGATGAGCCGTATGAAAACCCAGGTTTCCAGTGAACAAATTATACATCGGGTTCAGGTTATTATAAGAAGCCTCAAATTCATTTTGAGTATCCAGCCCTGAATGATGCTCATATGTTACATAAGCTGTAAACAACAGGCTCGTAACCATTGGCAACACAAATAATAAAAATGCTTCCAGTGGTTTATACCAAACTAAAAGCCCTACGATTGAAAATGTTACTAGCGTGAAAATAACGAAAGGCTTTAATTGTTTAGGGTGCTTCCTCCCCACTCTAAAACCTCTTGGATATGCAGTTAATGCCACATTTAATGTGTATTCAATAACACCCATTCTTGTACCGTCTTTTCGCTTCCACCGGCTTTCATCTTTTTCCTGATCAAGAAAATTTAAGTGATGACCTAATACATGATGTAAACGCCAGAGATGAGTTGTTACTCCCGTATGCAATGCATAAGCAAACTCCAGCCCTCGATTCAACAGTGTATTTCTAAACGTAAATAAATGTTGATGATGGTGATTCCAGGCACAAATAGTCCCCTTCGGTATAATCATAAGTATGTAATAGGCAAATAAAATCCAGCCATTACTTACTGTAGCGTACAAAACAAAATCAACCACTGTCAGGGTTAAAATTATTAAAACAGGTATCCTATCTTCCTTATACCTAAATATATTGAATCCTTTCTGAGCCGACTGTTTTTCTCGCATAAAATTACTCAGTTTATTCTTAAATTTAATTTTTAATCTCAAATGAAATCACTATTAATTATCATAACCTAGATTAGGTGATAACCAGCGCTCCGCTTCTGCTAGTGACATTTTCTTACGCTTTGCATAATCTTCAACCTGATCCCGGTTAATTTTAGCCACCGCATAATACTTTGATTCCGGATTACTAAAATACCAGCCACTAACTGATGCCGCTGGCAACATCGCAAAACTTTCAGTAATACTAATTCCCGCATTATTATCCGCATCAATTAATTGCCACAGTTTTGCTTTCTCTGTGTGGTCAGGGCAGGCAGGGTAACCCGGTGCCGGTCGAATACCTTTGTACTCCTCAGCAATTAAAGCAGCATTATCCAGAGTTTCTTCTTTTGCATAAGCCCAGTATTCTTTACGTACACGTTTATGCATTAGCTCTGCAAAAGCTTCGGCTAAACGATCCGCTAGAACTTTAAGCATAATAGCCTGATAATCATCATGATCATCTTCAAAGCGTTTAACGTGCTCATCAATACCTATACCTGTGGTAACAGCAAATGCACCAATGTGATCATTCAAGTTGCTTTCTTTAGGTGCAATAAAATCACTTAAACAATAATTAGGTCGACCTGGAGGCTGTTGGGTTTGTTGACGTAGAAAATTAAGCGTAGTTGAAACCTCACCACGAGACTCATCAGTATAAACTTCTACGTCATCATCATTAATGCTATTTGCGGCAAACACACCGACTACTGCTTTTGCCTGTAACCACTTCTCACTTATAATTTTATCTAACATGGTTTTAGCGTCGTTAAATAATTTCGTGGCCTCTTCGCCTTTTTCTTTATCAGTTAGTATTTTTGGGTAACGCCCTTTTAACTCCCAGGCAAAGAAAAAGGGAGTCCAGTCTATATACCCTTTAATCTCGTCTAGTGAATAATCATCAAAAACTTTTACACCGGTAAACGTGGGTGTGCCAATATCACTTTTATTCCAGTCTATTTTAACTTTATTAGCTCTGGCATCTTCTATTTTGGCCCAGTTAGTTTTCTTACGACGCCCTGCATGATTAATTCGCACTTGCTCATAGTCTTCCCGGAGTTCTGATATAAAGTTTTCTTTCAGATCTGATGAAATCAAGCTTTGCGCAACACCCACTGCACGAGATGCATCTTTAACCCAGACAGTAGGGCCATTATAATTCTGCTCAATTTTAACGGCCGTATGTGCTTTAGATGTGGTAGCACCACCGATCATTACCGGTATATCCATATTTAAACGCTGCAACTCTTTTGCCATATGCACCATTTCATCTAACGATGGCGTAATTAGTCCACTTAAACCAATTATATCGACGTTTTCTTCTTTGGCTTTTTCAAGAATTTTATTTGCGGGTACCATAACCCCCATATCAACCACTTCAAAGTTATTACACTGCAACACAACACCAACAATATTTTTGCCAATATCGTGTACGTCGCCTTTAACCGTGGCCATTAATATTTTTCCATTCGACTTAGCCACGCCATCCTTTTCAGCTTCAATAAATGGAATTAAATGAGCAACCGCTTTTTTCATCACTCTGGCCGATTTAACAACCTGAGGTAAAAACATTTTTCCATCACCAAACAAATCACCGACGACATTCATACCGTCCATCAAGGGGCCTTCAATTACCTGAATCGGGCGATCAAAACTTAAACGTGCTTCTTCTGTATCTTCTATAACGTATGTATCTATGCCTTTAATTAAGGCATGCTCAATACGTTTACTCACTTCCAGTTCACGCCATTCAAGGTTTTCTTCTTTTTTACCGGTGCTGCCATCGCCACGATATTTATCTGCTATGTCCAGTAAACGTTCAGTAGAATCATCTCGTCTGTTAAGCACAACATCTTCAACGTGTTCACGCAATTCGTCAGGCAGGTCATCATATACAGCTAACTGACTGGCATTAACTATTCCCATATCCATACCGGCTTTTATTGCATGGTATAAAAAGACCGCATGTATGGCCTCGCGTACGGGATTGTTACCACGAAACGAAAATGAAACATTAGATACACCACCAGAGATCATTGCGTGAGGCAGGGTTTTCTTAATGACATCAGTGGCTTCAATAAAATCTAAACCATAATTATTATGTTCTTCTATGCCTGTTGCCACGGCAAAAATATTCGGGTCAAAAATAATATCTTCTGCAGGGAATCCAACCTGTTCAGTTAAAATTTTATAAGCGCGAGTACAGATTTCCACTTTACGGTCACGTGTATCTGCCTGCCCCGTTTCATCGAATGCCATAACAATTGCAGCGGCACCGTATTTACGAATCAGTTTTGCCTGCTCAATAAAGGTATCTTCGCCTTCCTTCATACTAATGGAATTAACGATACCTTTACCCTGAATGCATTTAAGACCCGCTTCTATTATGTGCCACTTGGATGAATCGATCATAACCGGCACCCGAGATATATCCGGTTCAGATGCAATTAAATTTAAAAAGGTAACCATGGCTTTTTCGCCATCAAGCATACCTTCATCCATATTAACATCGATTATCTGTGCACCGTTCTCCACCTGCTCTCGGGCAACATCCAGCGCCGTTTCATAATCCTCTTCAAGAATTAAACGTTTGAATCGCGCCGAACCGGTTACGTTCGTTCGTTCACCCACATTCACAAATAAAGAATCCGCGGTGATATTCAGTGGTTCAAGACCACTTAGGCGACACTCAACTTTTATATCAGGAATTTTTCTTGGTGGGTATTTAGATACAGCATCTGCAATAGCCTGGATATGTGCTGGTGTGGTTCCACAACAACCACCAATAATATTTAAGAAACCAGAGCTTGCCCACTCTTCAATTTGTTTAGCCATATCTTCCGGTGATTCGTCATATTCACCAAATTCATTTGGCAGCCCGGCATTCGGGTGAGCATTAATATTACAACTTACAATACCCGACATTTCTGCAACATACTGGCGAAGCTCATCGGCACCTAATGCACAGTTAAATCCAAAACTAATTGGGTTCACGTGACGCATTGAATTCCAGAATGCCTGAGCTGTTTGGCCCGACAGTGTTCTGCCTGAAGCATCCGTAATTGTGCCGGAAATCATCACCGGAATATCTACATTATGATCATCAAAATATTGCATTACTGCAAAAATAGCGGCTTTAGCATTAAGCGAATCAAAAACCGTTTCGATTAATAAAATATCTGAGCCACCATCAACCAGACCACGCGTGGCTTCAGTATAAGCTTCAACTAACTCATCAAAACTAACATTACGGAAACCCGGATTATTTACATCGGGTGAAATTGAGGCCGTACGATTAGTGGGGCCTAATACACCTGCAACAAATCGGGGACGCTCAGCTGTGCTCAATTCATCTGCAGCCTGACGGGCTACTTTTGTACCTTGCAGGTTAAGTTCATATGCCAGCTCTTCCATTGAATAGTCGGCCATTGCAATTGAGGTGCCGTTAAATGTATTTGTTTCAACTATATCCGCACCCGCTTGCAGATAAGCTTTATGAATATCGCAAATGATACCTGGCTGGGTAATACTCAACAGATCATTATTACCTTTTAAATCTGATGCCCAGTCTGCAAAACGCTCACCACGATAGTCAGCCTCTTCCAGCTTATAGCTCTGAATCATTGTGCCCATACCGCCATCCAATATCAGAATGCGCTCTTTCAGGGCTTGTTTTAACTGTTCGATTCGAGTATTTCGTTGAGTATCAGAACCCATTGCTTATAACCAATAATGACAAAGGCGCGCATTATAGCACCTATCTGTATAGCTTCTAAGTGGAATTTGAGCTGATTTTTAGCTTAGCGATTAATATTAAACTCGCCTCTTTATGTTTTCTTTTGCTTTTCATATTTCCTAAATAAATTAAGATACAGAGTATGAACACTCACAACCTTAGCCTCTATATTACCGCAGAACATGAGTGTGGTTATTATGATGATCGCCAAACCTCTAACCTTATTCCTGACCCGCAGGTAGAAATGCACTCGGGGCTGTATAGCCTGTTGCTAAGCAAAGGGTTTAGAAGAAGCGGTGAATTCGTTTACCGGCCACATTGCAAACAATGTTCAGCCTGCGTACCGTGCCGAATAAATACACAGGACTTTAAAGCCAGTAAAAGCCAACGCCGATGCCTTAAAAACAACCAACAACTAACGACTCATATCAAACCCGCTAAATTTACAGATGAATACTTCTCACTATATCAACGTTATTTAAATTGTCGGCATAAAGATGGCAGCATGGCCGACCCACAACCTGAAGACTTTCGAAGCTTTTTACTAAATAACTGGAATACCAGTATTTTTATTGAGTCTCGCCTTAATGGAAGGCTGTTATGTGTTGCTGTTGTTGACTTTCTGAGTGCCGGACCTTCTGCTGTTTATACCTTTTTCGACCCAGAAGAACATAAACGTAGTTTGGGCACTTTTGCCATCTTACAGCAGGTATGGTTAGCCAGACTCTACAAAAAAGAGCATTTGTATCTTGGTTACTGGATTGATGCTCATCCAAAAATGGAATATAAACGCAAATTTTCCGGCCTGGAAATCTATCAGCAGGATAACTGGATATCATTTGCCAACTAACGCTTTTTCTTGATTTATATCAACGCCAGAATTCTGCTAACTCTCTATTCTCTTAACCATGCTTAAACCCATTAGTAATTACGGGTTTACTAAAGAATCTTCTGGGGAATACGAAAGAACATCGTACTCCTTCAGAAAAGTTAAGAGACCTCGTATTTATTCACGTTCCGAGCGAACTGATATATGGGGTATGCCGAATCTCCTGGGGGAGCACGAAAAGTCATCGTACTCCTTCAGAAAGGTTAAGAGACCTCGTATTTAATCACGTTCCGAGCGAACTGATATATGGGGTATGCCGAATCTCCTGGGGGGGAGTTAAAGAGCAGGTCACCACCTAGTGATGACCAGCTCTTTTTTTTGCCCTAAAAAAGTGAGCCGCTCTTAGTACATTCTTGTTAAAATCATATTTTACTCCTACAAAATCGAGAAGATATGAGCATTGAAAACGATATTATTGAGAAATTACAAAAAGCACTTAACCCGGTGTATCTCGATGTAACCAATGAGAGTCATATGCACAACGTACCTCCCGGCTCAGAATCTCACTTCAAAGTGGTTGCTGTAACTGAGGAATTTAATGGGAAAATGCTGGTTGCTCGTCATCGTTTAATCAATAAGGCACTGGCAGAAGAACTTGAAGGGCCTGTTCATGCGCTGGCACTACATACTATGACACCTGATGAATGGGCTGAAAAAGGCGCCGCACCGGAATCTCCCCCTTGTCTGGGTGGGGGAAAATAAGGTCTTTTAGATACCTTATGAAACTTGAAATCCAGCTTTCACCTTTAAAGCCAACTGTTAATTAATACAAAGCCACGCTTAATTCCTTGACTTAAATCAAGACAGCTATAACAGAAATAGTTCAAACAAACAGCATTAGGGCTTACCTTTAGTAATGGAATTAGATACACTAATACCCTCTCCTACAAGCCCTAGCTGTAACTAAATATGACTACAACATCGATTAAATTATCTGCTCTGAAAACAGCTTGCAAAACCTGCAGTTTACATGACCTTTGCCTGCCCCTTGGCCTGGATATAGGTGATATCGACAGACTTGATGATATAGTTAAACGTAGCCGCCCATTACACAAAGGCGAATACCTGTTTAATAGTGGTGAAAAATTCACATCTATTTATGCAGTGCGCAGCGGTTCTATTAAAACATTTAGCGAGAGCGAGCAAGGTGATGAGCAAATCACCGGCCTATATTTACCGGGTGAACTTATTGGTCTTGATGCTATTCATGATAGCCAGCACCCCTGTTCTGCTATTGCACTGGAAACAACCAGTTTATGTGAGCTGCCATTCGATACACTAGAAGATTTGAGCAGTCAGATACCTGAGTTACATCATCAATTATTCCGTATTATGAGCAAAGAAATTGCAGGTGATCAGTCATTACTCATGTTAATGGCTCAAAAAAGCGCCGATGAAAGACTTGCTGCATTTTTAGTTAACCTGTCTAGCCGTTTAAAAGCCCGTAATTTTTCTGAAACCGAATTCAATTTGACCATGTCTCGCAAAGATATCGGTAACTATCTGGGCCTTACTATAGAAACTATCAGTCGTACATTTAGTCGTTTTCAGAGCGACGGCCTTTTGTCAACACAGCGAAAATATGTAAATATTCACAAACTTAATGACCTGAAAGATTTAGCTGGAATTTCTGATAACTGCACCGCTACAGACTGCCCTAGCAAAACAGCCTAACAACCACCTCCCTATAGACAGATTAATGTGTGTGCCCCTATAAAACAGGCACACTCATATTTCAATAGTTATAAATTATTAATAGTATATTTATAAGCCATGTATTTTCTAAAAAATGTGAGAATATTAAAGGTATGCCAGTAAATGTTCTTAATACCCTGAGAAAAATTCCGTAATTTAACACCTTGAATTATGATGGGCTAAAAGCCATTTTCAACACATATAAAACAATTAAAATGGATACAAATGAAATTCTTTTTAATGAGAACTATCCCGGCCTGAGTAATAGCAACCTGTTAAGTATTCATTAATATAGAATTTAATTTGCTAGCCGGTAAGCAACCACGAATATTCGCAGTTTTAATGCAAACATTTCTACCAATATTGCTAACCATGTTGTACGTACGGACAATTAATCCCTTAATTATAACCCCAACAACATTAATTAAGCTGCCGCTACAAAGACAGAACAGGTATTAATTAGCATGTCGGGATATACACAAATATTGCCAAAGACAACTTAAGCCCCTTAATATTTACACCCAAGTATTTGATTTTTTTAGACACCTTAAAAAGCAAGCTTTTTTTATGTAAAAAAAATAAATATATTTATTTTTAATCTGCGTTTATAGGGGTAATATTAGTCGTCCATGGAAACGGATAGCGGAATGCAACTCGGCCCTTACACACTCACATCTCCTGTTTTTCTCGCCCCTATGGCGGGTATTACCGACAAGCCCTTTCGACAACTATGTCGCAATATGGGTGCAGGATTAGTTGTGTCTGAAATGACCACATCCGAACCACATTTACGCAACAGCCATAAAACCCGATTACGTATGGATCATAAAGGCGAAGCCGGGCCTGTTAGCGTGCAGATTGCTGGAACTGACCCTGTTAAAATGGCCGATGCAGCTAAGTTTAATGTCGCCCACGGTGCACATATAATTGATATTAATATGGGTTGCCCAGCTAAAAAGGTTTGCAATGTAGCGGCTGGATCAGCATTGATGAAAGATGAGAAAAAGTTAGCCGCGATATTACAGGCTGTTGTTTCCGCAGTAGATGTACCGGTTACTTTAAAAATGCGCACGGGCTGGGATCATGATAATAAAAATGCGCCCAGCATTGCGCATATTGCAGAAGACTGCGGCATCCAGATGTTAAGCATGCATGGCCGAACTCGAGCTGATGCTTATAAAGGCGAAGCTGAATACGAAACTATCGCACTAGTTAAACAGCAGATAAGTATACCCTTAGTGGCTAACGGCGACATTACCTCTGCTCTTAAAGCTAAACAGGTTATGCAATTAACGGGGGCCGATGCCATTATGATTGGACGAGGAGCTCAGGGTAACCCATGGATATTTCGTGAAATTAATCATTACCTAAAAACAGAAGAAATACTCGCAGCTCCAGAACAGCGAGAGATAGTTCAGTTGATAGAGAACCACCTGAGCGATCTTTATAATTTTTATGGTGAGCTCCGAGGCGCACAAATAGCCCGAAAACATATTAACTGGTATTCACAAAAATGTACATACATCAGTGATGAACAACAGCTTAATTTTCGTAAGCATATAAACCGCTTCAAAGAAGCAAACCAACAACTGGATGAAGTTATTACATTTTTTAATAACCCTAATAATATAAAAACAATAAACAGGTCAATTGCAGCATGAATAATAGCAATGTTATAAATTTACGTAACACTCAAAATGACAAATCAAATGAGGATCAAGCCTCAGGGCTTAATACGATTATTCGCTCATCACTGAGTCAGTTCCTTAATGATTTAGACGGTGAAAACCCCGGCAATATATATGACCTGGTAATGCAACAGGTTGAAGAGCCTTTGTTAGAGCTCATTATGCAACATGTGGAAGGAAACCAGTCAAAAGCAGCTGAATGCCTGGGCATTAACCGTGGTACTTTGCGTAAAAAACTCAAAACCTATAACCTGATTAAATAAATGCACAACCCACAAATGAATCCGGAAGTTACTGGTTTATAAGCCAGATATATCGCTTAACTTAAAGCCACTGATTACTTTTCAGGTTTCATTTGTGGACAATGAGCTTTTACTATAAATAATAACCAGCCCTTCATACATAAATATCCTGCTTATCCTTCTGACGGCACCCTAATTAGTTTATAATTCGCTCCTTAAATTGACAGATTGCGGATTACAGAAACTATGAGTAATGATACCCGCCCGGTAAAACGGGCTTTGATGAGCGTTTCAGACAAAACCGGCGTTTTGGAACTTGGCCAGGCACTGGTTGATGCAGGCATCGAAATCCTTTCTACTGGTGGCACAGCTAAATTACTAGCTGACAATAACCTGCCCGTTACTGAAGTTTCTGAACACACGGGTTTTCCTGAGATGATGGATGGCCGTGTCAAAACTTTACACCCTAAGATTCACGGTGGTATTTTAGGTCGCCGCGGTATTGATGATGACGTAATGCAAGCTAACGACATTGCCCCTATTGACCTGGTTGTTGTTAATCTGTATCCATTTGAAGCGACTATTGCTAAACCCGATTGCAGCCTTGAAGATGCTATCGAAAATATTGATATTGGTGGGCCGACCATGGTTCGTGCTACCGCAAAAAATCATGCGTTTGTAACCATCGTTGTAGACCCCACAGATTACTCTCGTGTTATCGATGAAATAAAAGCAGGTGGTATTTGTCAGGCAACTCGATTTGATCTGGCAGTTAAAGCATTTGAACATACTTCAAATTATGACGGTGCTATCGCCAACTACCTTGGCACAATTAACCCTGATGGCAGTCAGTCCAATTTTCCTCGCACCATTAATATGCAGTTTGATAAAGTACAGGAAATGCGTTACGGCGAAAATCCACATCAACAGGCTGCATTCTACAAAGAAGCAAACCCTGCTGAAGTTTCTGTTGCCGGGGCATCTCAGGTACAGGGCAAAGAACTGTCCTACAACAATGTAGCGGACACAGATGCTGCACTGGAATGTGTTAAGTCTTTCCCTGAGCCTGCCTGTGTAATTGTAAAACATGCAAATCCCTGTGGTGTAGCGATTGCTGATAATGCTATGGCAGCTTATGAGTCAGCTTATAAAACAGACCCTACGTCTGCTTTTGGTGGCATTATTGCTTTTAACCGCACATTAGAAGAAGACGTGGCCGCTGAAATAATCAAACGTCAGTTTGTTGAAGTTATTATTGCTCCTGCTGTGAGTGAAGCCGCTAAAACGGTTTTATCTGAAAAGAAAAATGTTCGTGTTCTTGAATGTGGTGAGTGGGACAAACCTGCACCCGCATTAGACTTCAAACGCATTAATGGCGGTTTATTAGTGCAAGACCGCGATTTAGGCATGGTCGATATTGATGACCTTCAGGTTGTAACTGAAAAGAAACCAACTGAAGACCAGATGCGGGATTTATTATTCGCATGGAAAGTTGCGAAATTCGTTAAATCCAATGCTATTGTTTATGTACAAAACCAGATGACTATAGGTGTTGGTGCAGGCCAGATGAGCCGTGTTTACTCGGCAAAAATTGCGGGAATTAAAGCCGCTGATGAAAACCTGCAGGTTGCAGGTTCTGTTATGGCATCTGATGCGTTCTTCCCTTTCCGTGATGGAATCGATGCTGCACATGAAGCGGGTATTGCTGCTGTTATTCAGCCAGGCGGCTCAATGCGTGATGATGAAACCATTGCAGCAGCCAATGAACACGGCATGGCAATGGTGTTTACAAGTATGAGACATTTCCGTCACTAATTTTTTGACACGGAGACACAGAGACGCAGAGTTTTTTTTAATAAATACTCTTTTCTCTGTGTCTCTGTACCTCTGCGTTAAAAGAGAAAAACATGAATATACTTATCATAGGCGGCGGTGGTCGCGAACATGCCCTGGCCTGGAAGGCCGCTCAGTCAGAAGACGTTAAAACTGTTTTTGTAGCACCTGGTAATGCGGGTACTGCCCATGAAGATAAAGTAAAAAATATTGATATCAATGCTGAAGACATTGATGCGCTAAAACAGTTTGCGATGCAAAACGAAATAACCTTGACCATTGTTGGCCCTGAAGCACCACTAGTAAATGGTGTTGTTGATAGTTTTCAGGCAGCAGGTTTAAAAATATTTGGCCCAACTCGTGGCGCTGCACAACTTGAAGGCTCAAAAGCATTCACTAAAGACTTTCTTGCTCGCAATAATATTCCTACGGCAGCTTACGGTAATTTCACCGATGAAATCGAAGCAATAGCTTATATAAAACAACAGGGTGCACCCATCGTTATCAAAGCAGATGGTTTAGCTGCAGGTAAGGGCGTCATTCTGGCTCAAACCGAAGAAGAAGCGATAGATGCTGTAAAAGATATGCTTTCAGGTAATAGCTTTGGTGATGCGGGTGCAAGAGTTGTAGTTGAAGAGTTTCTAACGGGTGAAGAAGCCAGTTTTATTTGCATGATCGATGGCAAAAACATTCTACCTATGGCCACCTCACAAGACCATAAGGCACGTGATGAAGGCGACACCGGACCCAACACTGGTGGCATGGGCGCTTACTCACCTGCCCCTCTGGTTACAGATAAAATTCACCAGACGGTTATTGATGAAGTTATACGCCCCACTGTTGAAGGCATGGCAAATGAAGGGCACCCATTCACCGGTTTTTTATATGCTGGATTAATGATTGAAAATAACAAACCAAAAGTTCTGGAATACAACGTGCGTTTTGGCGACCCCGAAACCCAGCCTATTATGATGCGCCTACAATCAGATATTGTTGAGTTATGTCTGGCTGCAGTAGATGGAAAACTTGATCAGCACACAACGTTATGGGACTCTCAATATGCCTTAGGCGTTGTACTTGCCGCAGGTGGGTATCCGGACAGCTATAATAAAGGTGATGTGATTAGCGGACTCGAAGGTCTAGATACACATAAAACAAAAGTTTTTCATGCCGGTACTGCTATAAAAGACGAACAGGTCATAACAAATGGCGGGCGTGTACTTTGCGCATGCGGCATGGGTAATACCGTTGCTGATGCCCAAAAAGCAGCATATGAGATTGTTGAAAAAATACACTGGGATAAAGTATATTATCGTAAAGATATCGGTTTTAAAGCAATCTAGGTATCTTCTGGATAATCAGCTGACTGTGATTGTTAACGGCACAGTCAGCGTTTAAAAAATAGATATAAGATACTTAATATAATGGCAGTTTAAATGGATCAGATAAATGGATAGTAAAAAATATAACGTCACCATTCTTCAGACACAAGCCTCTGAATCTGTCACTACTCAACTGTCTAAACTATTTAAAATTTCCACTGAAAAATCTCAACAAATTTTGCAAAAAAAATCTTTTATCATCAAAAAACAAACTGATAAAAATACAGCGGAAAAATTTCATAAAGCAATCACTGCTGCCGGAGTAAACTGTCAAATTGATGAAATTCCTGAAGAAGAAACAGCGCTACCTGAAATTGAAGAAATAGAAAATATTGCTACAGTAAAACCACTTACTGACATAACACGCCCCGATATAACTCCCTTACATCAGGAAAATGTAAATCTTAGTCTTGAAGCTGGATCCCTTGAAAAGAATAATCAGGCTGGCGAAGACAAAAAAATGAAGGATATAAACCCTGAAAATTTCTGCCCTGAATGCGGTACTATTCGAGCCAGTGCAGATTCAGTTTGCATTCATTGTGGTTACGACCCGCAAGAATTAAAAAAGAGCAAAACTAAAAGCACTTTGATCAGAGCAGGAATAATTGCTCTCTTACTTATCATTGGCCTCGGAATTGGCTTTCCATATTATCAGCAGTATATGAAACAGGCACAAATTAAAGAAGACTTAAAACTTGCATTTGATACACGTAACCAGGTAACTGAATTTATTCAAAAAACCAACTTCTGGCCTAATCAAAACATTGATGCAGCTTTAGACAAACGAATAAGCAACAGGACGTTAAAATCGGTTATTGTTGGCAACAATGCGGTAATCACTGCAACAATTTACAGTCATGCAATAGACGGTACAGAGCAAACACTTATATTCACACCTAATATATTGAAAGGACGAATTGTATGGAACTGCCTGAAGGGCACATTAAAAGAAGAGTTCAGACCAGAAATATGCATCACACAAGCCCAGCAGGAATAAATCCTTAGTTTTAAGCATGAATTATTTTAACGCAGACATAAAAAAAGCCGGCTCAAGGCCGGCTCCGAACAGTACGGATTTCCACGCTAGTTTTAAAATGTTTGACCCGATTTTAAGCGTTTCCAGAGGAGACAGATGCCACAACCACAGAGGCATCATTTAGCGGGAAAGGCATCCATTAACGCATATATCCACCACTAAAGGCAAGACCATTCATCCTCATTTTTTGAATTTCAGACCCTTCATTTACAAATCTTTGGTTATGTTCTATATAAGATTTTTCCTATATTTATATTTATCAGCAACCTTAGGCTTATATATTAAGGTAAACTCTTATCTTTTATTTAAAATACATAGATAAATAGCTGAATACGCTCTAATACTATTAGGTACCTTTAGTCTAAATGAGCATAGGCTCTCTTAATTTCTACGAAATATTGATAAATATGACTGAATACGCACTAATTCTAATAAGTACTATTTATTTAGATGATTAACAGAGTTTTTTTACTACTTACGAAATATTGATAAATATGACTGAATACGCACTAATTCTAATAAGTACTATTTATTTAGATGATTAACAGAGTTTTTTTACTACTTACGAAATATTGATAAATATGACTGAATACGCACTAATTC